>ERZ1292630.3463-Hain-H41-02um-R3-3463-length-13847-cov-7_pt1 | contig 13847 bp, 12 predicted proteins | sample MGYA00564408_ERZ1292630 | MGnify/ENA primary metagenome ERZ1292630 (study PRJEB36523, sample SAMEA6512641) | groundwater metagenome | collected 2019-01-08 | study: AquaDiva: Metagenomics assemblies of 32 groundwater samples | reverse complement strand
AGAGAGACGGGCGAAACAACGACATGATGTGGTCAGGAAGCCAAACGTTGCAACGTTGTATCGGTTTCAGCGCTCTCCAATGACATCGTCATTGCCACCGCGAACCTAAATTCCGGCCGCATCAGCAATCAGTTCCTCCTTTTTCCTCCAGTGGCTGGCAGGCCGCCCGAGTAAAAAATGGTCACCCATTCCGTGTACGCGATCGCCTCCTTCTTCGTCGCGGGGGGCGTGCTGATTGGCTTGGCGACGATTTTGACCATCGTGGCAGCTGTCCTAATCTTCAACCTCACCTCTAACACCAGTCGCGTCGTTGCTTTCGTCGTGGCAGGCCTGGTGACAACGGCCCAAATGCTTATGACGCTCTTCTTTGCGCTGCTGTCGGGTTATAATTTCCTTCCTGCCCCGGTCACCTTCGTGATTTCATCGCTCCTGTGGATTCCAACGGTCATGTTTGGCATGACCATGCTCGGTTCGGCGTGGCGATCGGCATTTTTGATCACCAAGGTGATGAAGCAAAACGCCGAGTCCTCCGGAGGCGCCTATCTCAGCAAGGCGGGAGCTGTCACCGCGAAAATGGGAGGGTTCTGCGCGGCGCTCAGGTCGCTCGCGACGTCAGTCTTCGTCGTAGCGATGCGGCAACCTCTGTTGTACTGGATTTCCAGCGTCGCGTCGTTTACCTTCACCCTGTGCATCGTTCTCATTATGGACGGAATTTGCTACTGCACGAATCCTAGCCACATCTCAACGTGGGTGAGCCGAAGAAACGAGCCGAAAGTGTGTCTGCTCGATGACACATGCCATGTCTATTCACTTTTGGGAACTAACAGTTCGCGCCTTCGCGTGGTCGGTCACTTCCAAGCAAGCGACGATCGTCCCCCGGCGGATCACTCCGTGACGGCATGCGAAGCCGACCTCCTGTCGAGAAAATGCATCGGTCCAATATGGCAGTTGCGTAGCCGCATGCTTGATCTCGCCGATTTGTCAGAAGATAGAAGATACGTAGCTCAGGGTTTCGCCAACAACTTGAGCGGTTCAACGGTTTATCAATTCTCCGTCTCGTTCACCGCGGCCACTGGAACGTTTTCTTCCAAAAGCATCACGATCCGCACGGTGCCGAGCGACAACAGCACGAGCGACATCACCTTCATCGGAGGAGGGGACTATCACAGTAGCTCGATTGGCCTGGAATTGTTGTCGGTCGCGTTGCAACGAATGCCTAAACCGATGTTTCTCTTCATTGGAGGCGATCTCAGCTACGCGAACAACCTCCGGACGTGCTACTTGCGCTGGGACCGCTATCTCAATGCCATGGCCACATTGATCACATCTGAGGGGTTGCACATCAGCCTCATGACGATCCCCGGCAATCATGAGAGCGGAGGATATTTGACGGAAAGCGATCCCACGCGGTACCACTTTTACACGCCGTTCATGCCGCAGTTTGATGTGGATGACGGTCAGAGAGGATCCGCGCTCGAGGATTACACGACAACCTTCCACAGCCACGCCATCGGCAATCGAGTCGGCCTCATTGGGCTGGACTCCAATTGCATGGTGGCCATCGAGGCACAGAACGACTTTTTGCGCGATCGCATCATCGCGTTCCGTGGCATCGACGCCACTGACCCGCAACAGTCGCTGTCACAGCAGGTCATCAACCGAATGCGGTTCGTCATCGTGATGTACCATAACCCTGCCTACCCAGTACTAACCTCCTTCGACGACAGCGGCGACGACGACCCGACCCCGCTCGTGGCGAAGCATTGGGTGCCCATCATGGATGCCCAGAAGGTGCCCGTGGCCCTGGAATTTCACGAACACGTCTACAAACGCACCAAACCGTTGTTTCGGGGGTCTCCTGTCCCGTTTCAGATCGGTGCGCAAGGTGGGGCGGGCATCGTATTCCTCGGCGATGGCGCGTTGGGGGTCTTCAAAGGTAGGAAGATTTCGGAGACGGATTTTGTTCAAGTTTCCAAGGGCATCAACTACATCAACTGCTTGACCGTGTTTGCCAGCAATGGGTCGCTGAGGGTAGAAAGCATCGACGAAGACGGCGTGTTGCAGGACTCCGCGCTCCTTCACCTGCGCCTTGCGTAACAGGAAAAAAACGCTTGGTGTCACCGATGTCGTACGTAAAAACCTTACTTAGTTGTCCCTACGTTCTCTCTCGAGTTGCAATTCACCCCCGCTTAGATTTGACAACTCCAACGAGAAACGATGAATGATACTCGCTGTCTGTGACCTTGGTGTGCTTGACACTCGATTTCAGGTGGCCTTAGGGGACGGCATATGTCGTCTTGGGGGAAAACACGCGTTGCCGTCGCCTTGTTGTGCGTCATCCTGCATACGGTCTTTGACGACCCAACGCCGGCCAGGTTCGTGCGGGCACTGCCGTCACGAGGTTCTCCCAACACGGAACTCCGACTGCAATCTAGCACGCGCCCAACAAGGATCTTGTTCTTCGGTGATAGTTTCACTTCGTGTAACGGCGTTTCCAGCGATTTCAAATTTGCCCACCTCTCCTATCGACGCTGGTTGTGGAATCTCTTGAAGGACCGCTCCGTGGATGTCTGTTTTCAGGCAGTCGGTCCTCGATCAGGCTGCAAAAAGCAAGTGGACTTTCATATGGCGAACATTACTTCGCGATTTCCACAAGAACACGACGCTTTCTTTGGTCGGCGCTTGTCCGAGGTGCTGGCACGCGACGAGTTATCGTCGTCGGTGTGTCATTCGGGCGCGAATGTCGTTGTGCTCGGTCTCGGACTTAACGATCTGTACTACGCAACAACGGCTTCTCAAATTGTGGAGCAATTCCAGCAGCTAATGCGCGGGGTGTTCGCTCGCTGTGGTTCACACTTGCGGCGAGTGTTTCTGTTGTCGCTGACGCCCATTGTGATTAAGACCGCGACCTTGACGAAGCTCCGCAGGACTTCTTACGTGGGTAACTCCTCCGTCGAAGTGAATCGTCTGCTGATGTCAGAAGTGTTTGCGACGAGATACGGGTCGAACTCATCGTCGTCCGAGTTCAGACGACGTGGTCCCCCCCGGCAGGAGGGGGAAGGAGACAGAGACGCTCACGTTGTGACTGTCGTGGACATTCATTCGGGTTTCAACCCAGCTTTGTTCACGTACGATGGGTTACATCCGAATAGTTTGGGCGAGCAGCACATTGGCAGACGGGTTGCCGAACATCTCTTCAAATTTCTGGCGACAGTGCCCTGTGGGCCGAAGAGCACGGAGACACCGAGCGACGAAGGAGCCGCAACGGATCTGGAACACTCGAGCACGACGGCGAGCAGCAACGCGCCAACGATCGCTGCTACCGTCAGGTCCGACTCCTCGCCGTTGAAGGAGGTGGCGGCGTCGAAACCGGTCGACGACGTCGTCGCGTTCGCGTTCATTCTGAGCGTCCTCGTCGTCGTCTTTGTAGTGTGCCGCCCTCGGGCTGTTAGAAGCTGAGGGGGCACCAATGACCACTGTTACACCCCCCGTCCCGTAATCGGGTGACGACTCGACGAGTCCCACATTCGTGTTGGGTCGGTTCGTTAATTAAGATGCACGCGTTACGAGTTGACTCCACCCGAACGACAGGGACTGAGAGAGATATGCTGCTACAAATGGCCGAATGGGTGCTGCTGGTGACAGCTGCGGCTGTCATCGTTGCCAATAAAATCGTTGCGGCGCAGTCGGTCGAGCGATCAGGGAGCAAAAGGGGAACGCGGAAGGTCTCCAACAACGACAGGACCAGCGCACAACCGGAACACGTCCGCGACGAAGGCTTGCCCCGGAAATATGAACGTCTCGGTCATGTCGTGGTGGTGAAGGAATCACCAGGATACTCGCGCGAACAACTCGGGTCTCTGGCCGCAGCCTTTGCTAAGTCGTTCCAGCCGCCAGTTTTTGTTGTGCTCCTGGACACGAAGGGCATCCAAGGCGAGCTTCGCCGGCCGTCCACGGAGCTGCTGTGGATGGACCGCGACAATGCGATGCGCATCGTGGAAGCCACCGTCGGCCGTGTGGCGAAGTCCTTCGAATCGGCGACCGCGGCGGTGGCGGCGTCCCCGACAAAAGCCGTTGGGAAACAACAGGTCGACGATGGCAGTTCTGATCGTCACCCGGTCTCACACGAGGGCGCGGATGACGTGACAAGGGGTTCCCTTCTTGACGACTTGCTCCATCCTGCATTCACCACGATCATCGAAAATCGGGTGAAATATTCGCTCGATGCGGCAAAGGTGATGTTTTGCAGCGGCAACACGACAGAGCGGATGCACTTCTCAGGATTGGGGAAACGGCCACTGGAAACGGCCGTCGACATGTTTTGTGGTATTGGTTACTTCACCTTGCCGTTTGCGATGTATGGGCAGCCGAAGTGCATCTGGGCTATTGACAAGAACCAAGACAGCGTGCGCTACATGGCGTTCAACGCCGTGCAGAATGGGGTGGACGGAATCGTCAGAGTGCTGCACGGCGACAACCGGGAAGTGGGCAACGAACTCGTTGGAACCGCCGATCGCGTGTTTATGGGGTACATCCCGTCGTGCAAAGTGTTTATTCGGCGCGCTGTGAGTTTTTTAAAGAAACAAAGGCCAAGTGGGAACCAGGGTGATCTCTCGGCCGTGTCATCCGCGGCATTGTCCGTTTCTCGCAATCGCCGCCGCTCGACGTCCCCGCAGACTGACCCGTCAGGTGCGGCCGTCGCCACGTCGTCTATGAGGCCGCAAGGCACCGTTCACTACCACTTTCTTGCCAGTGACCGGAAGTCGGCGTATAGTGTGGCACATCATAACTTTGTCTCCGAGCTTGGAGAGGACAGCGTGGAGTGTTTTTCGATCCGGGCCCTGCGGGAAGTGAAATCTTTTGCCCCTCGGCAGTATCACTACGTCGCGGATGTCGTTTTCGGGAGAGAGTCACAACCAGACGAGCCCTGATTTGGGGGGAAGGGGCGGGAAAGAGGGGACACGAAAAAAGGCAACCCGAGATGTCTACCACCAACGAATTTTTCTGCCACCAACGCTGAAACGGTAGTCGAACGGGGAACCTATTGATCGATGAAAACACATCACTGACCTCTTCATTGTTGACCATGTGCTGTCCGATCCGCAGATCGTTTCTCGTCACCCAACTCCGCTACCTCTCTTCCGAAGGCTAGATGCTCGTGGAGGAAAGCGTCTACGCGTTGGTGCCGCAACCCGACGCGCCGAAAGTCTCGCACACCATGTACCGATCCCGACACGGCGCAGGGACGGGCGGAAAGGATATCATTCCCCCGACTGCGTCGACGTTCGGTTTCCATGGAACTAGCAAGGTTCTCTACAACGTGGCCGGTGAAAGCAGCGAAAACAAAATCGCTGCGCCGCATCCCGCGAAACGATCCTTTGCCACCTTCGGAAAGGCCGTTAGCGGCACCATTAACCCGCACGAGTTTTTGAAAAAGACCGCTGGACAGTTCCTCATCGAAAATGCACAGCGCACCACCTCGCCACAGCAGCGCAGCCACTCTAGCGACGAGAAAAAGCGTCCCGCCATTCCAAAACGGGAGGAAAAACCAATCATGGGTCTGAAAACGGACAAAAATTTCGTCGTCGCAAACGCAGTCGAAGCGATTCTGACCGCGCCGAAACGATCTCCCGCCTCCGCTGATCGGGCCGTCGACCGTCCTAACTTTGGCCAGTTGCCGCCCTACTTGCAAGACATCAAAGCCCAGCTGAAAAGTGCCGCCGCCAACCAAACCCGATGCGCCGAGGAGCGTGCCGCGGCCTCCAAAGCTCAGGAACTCAGTGCGGTGGAGGTTAGCAAGCTGCGTGACGACCTACTCCATCATCGCACTCAGTTGAACAAGCAGTATCTGACGCTGAGCGTCAACATGCACACCCAGTCTCAGCTCAAGCGCAAGGAGTACCTCGAGCGGAATTTGGCGGCCATGGATGCCGCCATCGGGAAGCTGTCCAGAAAGAAGATCATGGTCGTCGACGACTGAGGATCGTTGTGCACAACCTTAAGTCAGGGTTATTTCATCGACTAGTGTGTACGTGTGGAGCTCGACAGTGACCCCTGGAACTCGGTGTCTGGAATACAACGAGACGGCCGCGCCCCCTCATATCAGATGGAGACGACACGGGTCACCAAAGTGGCATATTTTCCAGCTTTTCGGCGACAAGGAAAAAATCCAATGTGAAATGTACGTAGACGGACGACAAGGCGCTTACAAATGGGGCGGGGAGGGAAGGAAATTAGAGGGAGGAAAAGGAGACGTCGGAGCGAAGGGCCGTCGGCAAACTCTTCCTTCCCTTCCCGGTTTCCCCATCCCCGCCCCATTGACGCCCCCCCTGCCGGTTTCCCCTCTTCCTTCCCCCATCCCATTTCCCACGTGTGTCCCCCACTGTCAAATGGACCGAAAGGCGAATCATTCCTCCAACGTCGTCGACTAAAGGTATTTTGAGTTATTTTGGGATGTTCCTTTCCTCAGGCTCAACAGACGAGTCCGCACGTCACCGGTCCTGACACACCACACCAGAATCCGGTATGCTGACGTTTCGAAAGGCTCTCACTGCACGATGCTGCGCAACGGCCGCCGCGAGCACACTCACCGCACCAATGCGGTGGCTTGCCGACGCGGCTCGTTCAACAACAAGTGCTACTGCCGACGCATCATCGACCGATCCCGTCAAGGATATGCGCCGCGAGCGAGTCGAGGTGCCACCGGCGCCCAAGTTAATCGCCAAAGTCATTGATCTGTGGCCCAACAAGCAGACGGAAGTGCCCATCGCCAGCCTTGCCTCACTGCTCGGCGATGAGGAGGAAGTGATGGACTACGTGGCTCGAAACGGGGGCCTCGCCAAATTCATGACAAACAATCCCAACTTCTTCTCGACCCGCCTCGTGAGCGGTGTCCGCATGGCGCAGCTGACGAAGTTCGCCGGCAACATTGCTCGGCGCAATAACTTTTTTCGCTTCCACAAAGCCAAGTCAGACGAGGAGAAGCTGAAAGTACTCAACGAGAAGCGTGCCGCGGAGGGACTGCCGCCACTAGAGCCGCGGGATCCGACGTCGCTTGAAAATCGCGCGCAGTTGGAACAACGGCGATCCCAAGTCGCGCCGCGAGACTTTTCTCGACCCATGTTTAAGCCACGCGGTGGTGGTGGCTTCAATCGTGATGGTGGCGGCGGCGGCGACTACCGGGCCAAGCCGTCCTTCGGAAGCGATGAAGGAGGCAAGTTTCGCGGTTCATTTAACAGTGGCTCGAGGGGCCCACCACGCGACGACCGCGATCGGTCATTCGCGCCGCGCTCGTACGGTGGCTCCCCCCCCCCCGGGCGCGGGCGGATGATAGCTACGGGTCACGCGGCGGAGGGGGTGGTGGGCGAACGTTCAGCCGCGACGACCGCGGTGGCCGTCAGGATGCGGTGACTCGCGGCGGAAACGATGGTGGATACCGAGGAGGGGGCGACCGTACATCCCGGGACGAGTACCAGGATCGAGGAGGAGGGCGCAACGAAACAGCCGGAGGGAACGACGGGGGTCGCGGCGAGAATCGAGGTAATTACAACGACAGAGGTGGCGATCCTCGGCGCGATGACGGCGGAAGGCCTGCCGACCGGTATCAGGACCGGCAAACAGGTCGGGATGACCGTGGGGGCTACCAACGTGGAAGGGGCGATTTTCAGCGTAGCAATGGCGGCTCGCGCGGCTTCGAGGACCGGCGCCGCTGAGGGATGAACAGTGAAATGACGTTCCCCCCCATTGTCCGTTCCCCGTGTGCGGCCGTGTGTTTGTTTTCAAAGGTCGCTACGAGGTGATCCTACGCTGTTCCAAGCGCGCAGCGTCCATCACGAAAGTGACGTAAACATTTCAATGCACGGCCACCGGCTTACGAAGAATTTTGTAGGCACTTTCTATGCTCTCGGATTGCCCTTTCTGTTGAGAAAAAAAAGACGATCCCGGCTCGCGCGATCGGCTCCCTTACTCGCGATTTTTGAATCACATAAAAAAAGGGACTACTCTCGCCGCGCGATGGATCCGACCATCGTCAAGGGCAACGTGTTTTCCTGCGGAGGCGCGCAGAACCACATCCTCTGTAATACTTGGAAGGATCAGGTGAAGAAGGAAATCAACATCTCCAAGCGCTGGAAGGCCTCCTTCGATCGGTCGATAACGGCGGCGAAGAGCTCGCTGCGCGAACCCACCGTTTGGGCAAAAACGGAAGAGGCCGTTCAACATGAGATGACCGCGAGCCAGCAAAGAGGATCGCGAATGCCGTCGCCGCGGACGGTGCTGCTGCCTCAACTTCGTGACGCCGCCCGGAGCCCTGAGAATCGCCTCCACTTCTCGCAGTATCGCCCTGCGTCGCGGGACATTGGAGGACTGGCGTCCAATCGACACAACAAGGTGGTGGCTCTCGACCGGCTTAGCACTCCAAACGTTTTTGGTCACAAGCCCATCTTGCAATCATCGTTTTTTCGAGTTCGCGGCGTCTTTTCATGACGAGCAAAGATCTTGTCTTGTGTATCCAACCAGCACACCGCCACAAACAAACGGCTGTGTCCCCGACGTCTCCTCTCTTGCGCCAACTCGCTCAGACAGACACAGCTGTTTTTTCATAGATTAAACGGTCAGTCAGTGGCGGGGGTCGTCGTAGCTCCTCAAACCTGACACCGACCGATCGCAACACGAATGGACTTATCCATCCCCTCTCTCTCTCTCACTCATCATCTAATCGTTCTCAAAATAGTTCTTAACACCTCCTCTGCGACGAACGGCTGCTTCAAAGTAGGGGTCTGTTTCGTGGATGGCTCGTTGATGTTGTTTGTTGAACTCATCTCAGCCTTTGTCGGAGTCCTCACATTTGCGCTTCGCGGCCCGGAGACAAAGGGGCCGGAGAGATAGGATGGTGCAAATCAAGTCTTCGCGGCGCTCTGCCCCTTCTGTATGCGCGGTCGGTGGCCGCGTGCGACGCACAATGGGAAGGGGTTAACTACGACTCAACTTCACGAACAGGCAAAGATTGTAGCGACAGGGGCCAAGCGTCGTTCCCCTGTGCGCTAGTGGACTCCGTGACGGCGTGACTTCCACCACCTTTTGCCAAAGTTTGATGCCGAGGAGCATGCCTGGTCGGCGAGACGCCACTTGTTACCACTCATCAGATAAGACTCATCCAGTCAACCCTTTCTGTCGCGTGTCGTATTTGCATGCATGATGCACCACCATACCCGCGCGTGAAATAATCCGCTGAGGCGCGCATGTTTTGCAAAGCAAAATCAAACTCAACAGGTCTGAGAAGGACTCCTTTCCCTCCGCCCTCCCGCGTGAAGTGCCGTACCCACGAGCGATCGTAGTCCCCGTTTTGGGCGGGTGTCCGTCCGCTTCGTCCGGTCTCCGCTTCGACGCGGTCGCTCATCCACCTCACTCTTTCGGGCTTTGCCAAAGCACAGTTGGTTGAACAGCCTTTCCCCCCTCCCATTCCCACACATTCTTGCTTGGAAAGATGGGATGGTGTAAGTCCTTGCGACCAGGCCGCGGTTGCGCGTCGCTTTCCAGCCATCTTGTATGCCTCTTCGTTGCGCCGCCCGGGTTGCTCCTCGCGTTGTCGGTAGCGCTTGTTTCCGCCGCCATCGGCATTGGTGCCTCGACGGCACTCCATGGAGCCGTGATGTGCGACTATCCGGTGCATCCTGGCGATCTCGTGGCCCTCCGAACGCTGTACAACGCGGCCGGAGGACCCATGTGGCGGAGGGCAAACGGCGGCTGGCAAACGGCGGACGACTCGGTGGCCGCGTGCGACGCACACTGGGACGGGGTCAACTTCACGAACAGGCAAGATTGTAGCAACGGCGGGGGCCGAAGTGGTATGTTCCCCTGTGCGCTAGTGGACAACGTGACGCTCGTCAACAACAACCTAGTGGGGTCGCTGCCCGGTGGTTTGACTTTTCAGGCACTCCGCCGCCTGAGCATCGTCGACAACCCGCGGCTGACCGGTACGGTTCCCTGGTGCGACTGGGTTGCGCAGCCATTCAGCACCACACTGACGAGCCTTTTGCTGGCCAACAACGGGCACACAGGCGGCTTGCCACAGGACTTAACGATAAACGGTCGCAGCAACTGCAACCTCGCCAGCTTCTCGCAGTTGTTCGAAATCAACCTCGCATCAAATCGTTTTTCGGGTCCGTGTAACAGCACAACTTGGCCCCCGCGGCTCCAACGACTTGTGGTTTGGGCGAACAACTTCAGCGGCCCCGTTCCCAATGAGACGATCGGCCGACTGACGGACATCAACACCATCGACTTAGGAGCCAACCGATTTTCGGGCACCTTTCCATTAGCGTGGGCCAACGCGAACCGAACGGTGCGGAAAGTAACGCTTGCTCAGAATCCCAATGTCGGAGGCAGCTTACCATCAAATCTAGGGGGATTGATCAATACTCAATTCCTGTACCTGGACACGTGTGGGTTCTCGGGATCGCTGCCCAACATGTCGGCAATGCGCGCGTTGACGCTCGCAAATTTCGCGTCCAATCAGTTTAGCGGCTCCCTTCCCGACCACTGGGGTTTGGGCATGCCCGCCATCGCCGAACTCTTGGTCCACAACAATCCGCTTCTCGAGGGCCCGATCCCTCCTTCATGGAACAACTTGCAACAGTTGACATCGATCGACATCTCGTACACGGCGATCAACGGCACACTTGCACATCTGGTATCGTGGCAGCCGAAATCGGTGAATGTCGCAAGGAGTCGCATTGTGTGTTGTGAAATTCCGGCGGGGTGGCCAGCTACGTTGCAATCGCTGCGATTCGCCGGTGCCACCGTCGTATCCAATGCGAGCTTACTGCCAGCAGCGGCGAGCTGGCCCAACCTTCATCACCTCGTGCTCGCAGAATTGAACTTGACTGCATCCGTGGACGTCGATGCGGCGGCCCTTCTCGGTAGCGTCATCTTACCCGGCATGGCGCCCCGCTTGAGTGTAATCAGCCTCCATGGCATCGGGCTCACGGGCAAGCGACCCGTGGACGACCTGTGCCTGTGGCCGAATCTGACGGTCTTCGACCTCGCCGACAACAATTTCACGAGCACGCAGCCGCTGTCGCGCAACCGGTGCTCTGGCGGACGCTTTCCGTTACAACTCGTCGATGTCACGCCCATGGCGCCCTTGGATACGGGTGCAACCGAGGGTGCTTACTCCGTCGACACCTTGACACTGGGTCTTTTTTGTCCGCCAAAGTGGTTTCCTGGGGAGGTTCACTGCCTTTCAGACTCGACCGCCTACCGTCTTACCAACAAGACCGACGTCATGCCGGATCCAAGCGACGACAGCGCGGTGTTGAATTACATCCTGCAAGGCCAACTCGGGGCGGCGATGACCTTTGCCTACGTCGCCGCGTCTTCAAGCCTCGTGGCGAAGTTGATCTTCTACGACCAACTTGGTGGGGTGGTCCTGTTGCTAACGCCTCGATTACTGATTTGGGTGACTCCCCGGCTACAAATTCTCCCCGATGAGCCCACGGAGCAGCAAGGCAATGCGACTTGCGAACAAGCGACGGGCATTCCTTCGTGGCACAAGCGAGCGGTGTTATACTCTTCAGGTCAGGTTGGAACCGCGGGGACGATGCAGCTTCCGTTCGACGCGTCCACATTGGCAGGTGGCTGCGAGTACCGGCTGTGGTTCGACATCCACGTGGTGGACCAAGGACTGCAGGACTCACCCGCTCGCTGGGCGAGTGAGAACTCCGCCTGCCCGTGCCCACCGACACAGAGTTTGACCATCGCGGGCCCGGTTTTCACCCGTCTCTGTCAGCCGCTGATGGCGGCGCTGCCCGGCCAACCTGGATGCGCGGAGTGCCCGGCGCTCGCGGAGTGCAACGGCACGACGATTATCACGACGAGATCACGCGCGTGGCGGCCAAACGCCTTGACCGGCTACGTGTCGTGCAACAGCCACGACGTCGGGTGCAACTCGAATGGATCGTGCCTCCCGGGTTATGGAGGCAGAATGTGCAGTTTGTGCCAGGGTAATCACACCCGCATCGGGCAGAGTTGCGTCAGGTGCTGGGAGGAGCACTGGCTGAATATTTCACTGGTAGTCACTTGCCTTCTAGTCGTCTGCGTGTTTCTCTTCCTTGCGGTTTACGTCAGCGTCATGTCCTGTGCCCGGCGGGGGCAAGCAACGGAGCCGACGAACGCGGTGCGGCGCTGGATGCAACGCACGAGCCGCGTGATGCCGTGCATCAAGCTGCTGCTCAACCAGCTAGCTTTCGTGGCCATTCTGTTTCGCTGCAAAGCCACCGCGACGATGACGTCGGGTACGCTTTCTATCGTCGGTCCAATTCAGCAGCAGATCGCGCGCCTCGGCATGCTGTCGCTGCTGCCGTGCGTTTTTGTCCAATATGAGAGCTACTTCGACGGTCTGGTGTACGCCTCGCTGGCCGTGGCACTGTGCATCGTGTACGTGCCCATCTACTCCCTCTTCGGCCCGACCTACCGGTTCAAGTGGCTCACGGTGGTCGTCACGGTGTTCCAAATCTACTACTTCTCCATCGTGGACGCTACGGCGCAAACTCTATTCGAGCACCGTGTCACCCTTCCGCCGCTCGCGAAACAGTCCGTCGCCATGCCGCTTGACAATGAAGCCTTGCGGCTCTATGGCAACAGCACGGTACTCCAATACCTTCCCGGCTCCTCGCGTCTCGCCTCAGGATCGTTTTTCGCGTTGATGATGTCTCTCTTCGTCGTGGTCGGAGTCATCTTCCTCGTCGCGGCGGCGATCACGTTCTTTGTGCTAGAACGAACCGATCAGCCATTTGGGTATGAACATCACCGCATCGCTGAGCTTCTATCGTCTAGCGAATCCACATCCATGGCGTCCACTCAGTACACCGTTAGTCTCGTCGCATCCGACCCCGTGTTCAAGACGACGACGAATACCGGGGCAACCCCCTCCTCCCCATTGGGCTCTCGCGATGACCTCACGCGACTTAGCTCCGACGGCGCCAACGGATCGTCCTTTAGCTTGGCGCAGACCGTGTTCTTCTTCATCGTGCAGAACTACAAGTGCGACCACTGGTACTGGGACTTCCTATTCTCGGCGCGCAAGTTGGTCTGCGTCGTCATCGCGGCGGCCCCGTTGGACGCGATGCCTCAGCTGCTGCTCTTCCTCGCGGCCTCGTTTGGGTACCTCGCGGTGGTCCTCTGGCAGAAGCCATACCTCTCGAAATGGCTGTTCCGGGCCGACATTGCCGCGAGCACGTGCCTCGTCTTGTCGATTGTCTTTGCATCTTTTTCCACTGGCGCCACCCAGACGAGCTACGAAAACGGAATACCTATTCTCGGCGACGGCTACACCGGTTGGATCATGTATCCCTTTGTGGCGTCGCACTTGGCTGGATTGGTGTTGATGATTGCCGGTTTCGCCGGTCACATCCGAGACAGCGCTGCTGGGCGCCTACGCAAGCTCTACGGGCGACGCCAAGTGGAGAGCCTGGCAGCCGCCGAGCCGGGCGAAACTGTTTCACCGGCCGCTGTGGCAGTCAATTCAACGACGCGCGACGACACACAGCCCCTCTCTTCCTACGACAGCTCTGAGCGGCCGAGCGCGTCACCCGAGTCGACACGGGCCAGCCGGGTAAGTGCAGGCGGCTCCTCGCTGCGTTCCTTTCTGCAGCGCATGCCCCAGTCGCAGTTGTTGCAGTCACATCCCGATTTGCCGTAGTGCGTCGCGCCGAAGTGAAAGAGGGAGTAGGCGAAGGAGGTAGACGACGGAGATCAATCTGTCCTTTAGCGGAGGGGAAGGGCAGGGCTCGCTCTCGTGGTCTCGGTACAGCGGGAGTAACAGTGGTCCTACCAAGCGCGAGTGATGG
>ERZ1292630.3461-Hain-H41-02um-R3-3461-length-13849-cov-7_pt1 | contig 13849 bp, 5 predicted proteins | sample MGYA00564408_ERZ1292630 | MGnify/ENA primary metagenome ERZ1292630 (study PRJEB36523, sample SAMEA6512641) | groundwater metagenome | collected 2019-01-08 | study: AquaDiva: Metagenomics assemblies of 32 groundwater samples | reverse complement strand
CATTTCTATGTTCAGTTTCCGTAAACCGGGCCTGCGGCGCTGAATTCTGCCCCCCGACAGTCAAACACTTTACGAATAGATGTCGAAGAACCCTGAGTCCAAAATCGATGTCGTCGGAGCCGTTTTTCGTCAGTTTAAGGAGGAGAAGTATCTCTTTTTCCAGGATCGACGAGAGAAACTCGTCGAAAGAGCAGCGGTGCGCATGATAAACGAATCCCAGTTCATCGATCAGTGACGAGGCATCAGCGTCGCAGAGACCATGATTCGCGGCCGCGAACGCATCCAAAAGTCCAGATATTGTCACGATGCCTGTGTGGTGAACATCGACAGCATCGAAGGACCGGCGAACTAGCTTCACCGTATCACCGTTGGCCGATGCAACTGTGCCAGAGACTCTAGCGAAACAGCTGAAAAAGTTGTGGGAGGCGAACGCCCATTGCGAGTCGACGTGCCCTACAGAATTCTTCGAAGGAAATTTCGTCATGATCCGGACTGAAAAAATCCATGAGGTCACACAGTTGGCCATCGTCGACGGCATTGTCTCGCCGAATGTAAATTACCGCATCACGCAATTGGCCTCTCGAAATGTATCCAAGTCGGTCTTTGTCGATCCTGTCAAAAGCAATTCGAACGAGCGCGTCATCCTCTCTGTTTCACTGCCGCCGGATGACACCTGAGGCGGACTTTCCAAAATGGTCCGCGACGAACACCGTCTCGTGAGTTTTGAAACGAGGACGTTCTGGGGAAGCAACCGAATCCATATGGGTCAGCTTCCACATCGCACAGCGCGAACCGTTTCGTTTCGTCGAGATGCAACATGTTGCATATCAATTCCCGAAGGTCCTTGGGTTCGATGCTATTCACGTCTGGATTGCAATTTGATAATACTGGGATGATTCAGCTGTTGCAGGATGACGGATTCACTGCAGGCAGAACCCGGTGTGTCTTTCTTTCATTTCACTGCGAAACGGAGTTTTGACCGGATGTGCTCCACTTCGAACACGTCTCCAAACTCACCAGCCCCGAGCTTCGAGACCGAGGCATAATCGCCAAAAGGTTACACGGCTTGGGGTGGCGAAGGAGAAACACAATCGACAGAAAGCAACCATGAAATAGGATGATTGTACTGATGATGGTGTGCAGTCCTTATCGATTATCAGTATAGTGCAGCGGGATCCGCATCCGTTGTCGTTCTCCAAGACTCTGACATCATTAAGCAGCCCCTTCTGCGCGAAAAACACGCCTGCAAAAAGGCTTCCCAACAGCCGTTGCGACAGCGATCTATGAAATAACTATCCCTCGATCGAAAACAAATAAGCGTCATTCAACAGGTAGGAAAGCGTCGATAATATTCTTCCTGTTCGTGGATATTCAAGTCAGGCTGTGGGCCCCGTGAATTCCAGCAGAAAGATGCAAAACGAGGAGTGACTTTTATGGTGTCGACAAACGAATGCGAGTCGGCAGGAAGGGATTCCAGTGGTGCCACACGTCGGTGGCGGGATCATCGATGAAAAAAGAGCAGCTGGGAAATCGGATCGCTATCTGGTTTCAAGCCGCCGATGGCGCTTTTCGCAGTGAAGCAGCGTTGACTCTGCCCGATTACCGTGCAGCGAGGGGTTTTCAAGTTGATTGTCAGGGCACCGTCGCGAAACTCGACTCGGACTTCTCCAACCTCATGGTCGCCTTCGGGTCCAGGGCCTTGTAGTAGACATTTGACGCGCTGGTCATCCCGAGACACCCTGAGGGTCATCTTCGGCGGCATTGGTGAATGCAATGTGCCAAGGGACCACACCCGGAGGCTCCTGTCCATCGAACTTGAAACGACGTGCTGGTCGTTGGTGGTGCAAAGCCCTGTCACCCAGCCGGTGTGACCTTCCAGTTTCCGCAACTCGTGACCATCAGCTTTGTTCCATACGCGCACGGTGCGGTCCCAGGACGCTGACACCACGAAGCACCCATGAACGCACACGCACGACACGGCATTGATGTGGCCAAGGATTTCCCGATGTTCGCCAGTGGCCAAGGTCCAGATGCGGACGCTCTTGTCGCATGATCCGGAGACTATTTCCCCGCCATCCGGAGTGGCACATACACAGATCACCGCGTCGCGATGCCCGTTGAACGTTCGAACCTCGCACGAAGCAGTCGTCAACCCCCACAGCCGAATCGGTTTATCGGCCAAGCCCCACAACCGAATCGATTTATCGGTCGAGCCTGATACGACGTGGCGGCCGTCAGTGGTCACACATACGGCCGTCACTTCGTCTGTGTGCCCCTCCAGCATGCGGATTTCGCGACCGCTGGCCACCTCCCATATGCGGATGCTGCGGTCCGACGAGCCCGACACGACGTGCGAACCGTCTGGCGTCACGCACACCGCTGATACTGCATCCGTGTGCCCCTCCAGCTTGCGGACTTCGCGACCTGCCACATCCCAAATGCGAACTGTTTTGTCTTCCGACCCTGAAATCGACCGTCGTCCGTCAACCGTCAGGCACACCGACGTCACCGAACCAGTATGCCCGATCAGTTTCTGCGTTTCCCGTCCTGTACGTAGATGCCACGCACTAACCGTGCCATCTTCGGAGGCCGAAACACATCGCAATGCGAGTGCGCTAGAATCGGACCGGGGAGCGCGTCGGAAAAGGGCCACCTCGGTTGCGGAAATAGCGTAGCAGCGTTCCGATTTCAACGCTCCGGCTAAGATGGCTTCGTGCGCATCGGCGACGCGGACGCCGTGCTTGATGGCAACGTCCCACTTGCGGACACTGCCGTCAAGGGCACTTGACACGATGTGGCCATCCGGGGTCGCGCAAACGGTAACACATTTCCCCGTGTGCCCCTCCAGTATAAGCACTTGGTGGCCGCTGGCGATGTTCCACACGCGGACGGTGTGGTCAAACGAACCGGACACGACGTGCTGTCCGTCGAGTGTCACGCATACCGCTGACACCGCATCTGTGTGTCCCTCTAGGCTGAGCACTTCGCGGCCCGTGGCGAATTCCCAAATGCGTACGGAGTGGTCAAACGAACCCGACACGACGTGTCGATCTTCTGCTGTCACACACACGGCCGTGAGTGCACCTGTGTGCCCCTCCAGTCGGCGCACTTCGCGGCCCGTGGCGAGGTCCCACGTGCGGATGGTGTGGTCAAACGAGCCTGACGCTACGTGCTGTCCGTCTCGTGTCACGCACACCGCTGACACTGCACCTGTGTGCCCCTCCAGCTCGAGCACTTCCCGGCCGGTGGCGTCGTTCCACACGCGGACGGTGTGGTCCAACCAGCCAGACACAATGTGGCTTTTGTGCTGTGTCACGCACGTTGGTTCGCCCGGCCAGGCGACGGCGTTGAATGGGTAGGGTGCAGGCTCCACGACGTCTCCGAAAATGCACCAGGCGCGTGCGTTGTATAGATCCGCGATGTCTGATCCTGAAAGGAGATACCGTCCGTCCGGCGATACACAGACGGCCATCACCGGGGCACCTGAATTTTCCAATGTCAGCACCCCGCGCCCAGTGGCGAAGTCCCACAAGCGGATCGAGTGGTCCCACGAGCCAGAAATTACGAGCCTTCCGTCCCGTGTGACAGCTACGGAAGCTACATGCCCTTCCAGCCTGCGAACTTCGAGGCCGTTGGCGACGTCCCAGATGCGAACGCTGAGGTGAAAGGAGCCCGACACGACATGGCGGCCATCCGGTGTCACGCATACGGCTGCCACCCGAGCCGTGTGTCCCTCCAGCTTGAATCCTTCGAGGCGGGTGGCCACGTCCCACATGCGGACGGTGCAGTCAAACGAACCAGACACGACGTGGCGACCGTCGACCGTCAGGCATAAGGCCAGGATTGCACCCGCGTGCCCCTCCAGCTTGCGTACTTGGCGGCCGGTGACAAAGTCCCACATTCGGATGGTGTGGTCGAACGAGCCTGACAAGACATACCGACCGTCCGGTGTCACACATACGGCCGCCACTTCATGCGTGTGGCCCTCGAGCTTGCGCAGTTCGCGGCCGGTGGCGACGTCCCACACGCGCACGCTCCTGTCGAGTGAACCCGACACGACGTGATGTCCGTCCGGCGCCGCGCACACAGATGTCACTGCATGTGTGTGTCCTTCCAACTTGCGCAATTCTTTGCCGTCGTCGTTTCGAATTCGGATGCTGTTGTCCGTCAGTCCCCATACCGAGAATCCAGGCACCGTGCAAATCGCCGCCACCGACGCGTCGTAACAATCCATAAAATGCAGGCCGAAGTCACATCTGTGAAAAGCTGCCAGCGAGACATCCGCGTTGATAAAGCTGGCTTCGCGAAGATCACAGTTCGAAAACGTCGTTCCTTTGAGAATGGCTCCTTCAAAGGTTGCACCACGTAAATAGCAGTCGGTGATGCAACAATCCGACAAGTTCGTACCGTCCAGCGGATACCCGCTGGCAGCAAGCAAGGCCATAGCGTTGGACTTCAGATGAGCTGTCGCAGCGATACTTCGAACGAACTGCAGAAGCACTCCTCCGCATACGCATGCTCTTTGAATGTCATCGCTCCTGCTGAGATCCGAAAACCACTCGACGACGCCACGCTCTTTGCGAGAGAAATTGAGTTGGATTTGCGGGAGCAGCTGTGGCCGGGTCCACAGGGCACTTGCTACGAGATACTCCGCTATCGTCTTGTGGGAGAAACTAAACCTGGCGGATGGGACCATAGAGTCCACGCGACAGGCCACGTCGCCACTCCGGATAGCAGATGCCAGACAACTTGCTGTCCAATCCCCCCCGCTCGCGGAAAATATGTGCAAGACTTCGCCCAAGGGCATCTCCCAGCACCCCTGTGAGAGCATTGCCACGGCGACGTCTTCCAGGACGGAGAGCAGTGATTGTGCAGACTCCGCGGTGTCTTTCGTGATGACCGTTGTGCCCGAGGCGCCGTCAAGATGATCGTCGGTTTGGCGTGCAGCTGCCTCGTGACACAGTATCTCCATGTAGCGTCGGTACAAGGCCGTCTTCGATGATTCGATGGCTTGACGCATGCTCCGAACCGCTTTCTTCTTTGGAACCATCGTGTCGAGGTCTTTGGGGGCACGACGACCAGCCGAACCACCTGTCGGAAATTTCGACGCCTGGGCGGATGGCGACCGCCAGTCGGACGCAGCGAGTTGCAGCATCAGGGACAGTGTGATCGGCTGCACGCGAAGCCCACCGCCCTCATCGTATGTCTTGATGGCATCCAACAAGCAACGTGCTGAGCAGCGGTGGGCACCGGCGCTCGCTGCGAACTTGTCGACATATGTCGGCCAATCAACGTCGTAACGGCTGAATGTGCCACGTCGACGTTGCCATCCCGCCAACGACGCCGTGCGATGCTAGGTGCGCCGCCTCAGCGCGGCACGAAGCGATAACGCGGCACCACGTCGCGCAGAACGAGGCCGCAGGGATCAACGCGCGGGACTCCGACTGCATGTTGCTCTCGTCGAGCGAATCCAGCAGAAGAACTATCTTCACACGCCGCGCCACGACCTCCGCCTCCGACCGCGAGGCAACGCCGAGATGCTCCCACACCAGCCGGTCGAGCGCGTCGCTGTCGTGGACAGACAACTGCGGCAGAGGGATGAATATCGGCACCGAGGGTGCCGCACCCGCCACCACCGTGCGCTGGGACAAGTGGCAGTAGGCAGCGAGCATCGCGCTTGTCTTACCGGTTCCCTCGCCTCCGAGAAGCAACAGCGGCAGTGTCGGCGTTCGTGCCTCGACGAAGCGGTTCAGGACGGCGAAAAGCTTCTGTGTTTCTCCCCACGGCGCGACGGGAGGCGGCTGTCGGCTGAGCGTTCCCTCTACGTACAGCGCCGTGAACCTCGCGAAGAGGCGCTGGGCAAGAAGCCGTTGACTCTCAATCAGCGCTGCGATGATGTCATCGATCGGCGGTTCATCGCCAAGCTCCCGCAGCGCCACGAGGCTGCCGCGCACATCCAGTAGTCGCAGTAGCGTTGGCGACGTTGCTCCCAAAACCCGGAGAACCGCGAACGACGGCAGCATCGCCTCCTGTTCCGTCGGCTGCGTAGACAAGTAGTCAATCACCGCGGTCGAGTGCGCGTGGATCGTGAACATCGTGCTGCCGAAACGCCGCGCGACGTCGCAGTCATGCGACGCGGACGATGGCTGGTGCCACGCGACTGTGGGTCGCCGGGGGTACTCTCCGCCCGTCACATCTCGGACGCCGCGGAACAGCACGCGCCGCGTCGTCGGCAGCCGGCTTAGCAGCGTATCGACGCGCATAACGATAGGCGCGAACAGCCGAAGCGCGGCGTCCAGGGCCAATCGCTCGTCGGCGGTCCAGAGACGAGGTGTCACACACGGCGCGGTCGCTTCTCGCGATACGCGGCACACGTGGTTCATCACCGCGTAGGTCGATCGGTTCGGGCCGTGGAGCAGCGGCAGCGCAGGGGTTACGGTGGGCATCAAGTGCAGTTCGATCGTGCACAGCGCAACGGCGATCATCTCGTCTGCCACGACGTGGGGATCTGCGCCGGTCAGGTGCAGCACCTCCACGGCTTGCACAAGGCGCTCTCGAGAGGTCGCATCCCCTATCGCGATGGCCGGAAAGGAGGTGGATGGGGCGGCGGCAGTTGCGGCCGCAGACTGCAAGGTGCCGACCACGCCGACCGCCCAAGTGCGCAGTTGAGAAAGGATTTCGGCGACGTCCGCGTATGTGTATGCAAGGTGGGCGGTTGACGTCAGGGGGCAGCACGCTGACAAGAAGGGCAGCGAACGGACCCACAAGACTGTCGTCGAACCTTGGGGGCGGAGTAGGGTTTGATGTTCCGGGAGGAACCTCGGTGCCAGAGGGTTACGCGGGGCCACTGGAAGCTCATCGCTTACGGGGTAGCGCTCCTCGTTGACTGAAAGCGACATGGAAACGACGCCAAGTTGTTCATCAAGGGCCGTGGCCACCGCGGCGCAGTACCTCGTGAATGGTATTTCTTTGCCGAGTTCGGATGTGGCGTACGCGGCGAGTTGCTTGCGGTGGTGGTTAACAGTCTTGTGCAATTTGACTTGGGCGAGGGCAGCAGGTGTGACGACCGAAGAAATGTCCGGCGGGTCACGCTGAGCGTCCCTTGACTCGACTGAGTGTGTCTCACTGGGGACAAGGGGCGGTGGGACAGATGTCGCTATCGACGACTTGACGTTGTTCTCGCGCAAGCTGGCGCAGGACGCCGGGTGAGCCGCATCGCAGTCACTCACGAAACTCGTCTCTTGTTCCACCATGACTGTGCGTAGGTGGTTCCACGCTTCGCTGGCGTTGGGATCGAAATGCAGCGCCTCGACGTAGCAGTCCTTCTTACGTCTGTCTCGGAATCCGACCCGTATGGTTTCGGCGGTCGTTAACGCTGCACCGAGGTTGAGCCACGCCAAGCTGAAACCGGGATTGATGCGCAGCGCCTCGACATAACACTCCTTCTTGCCCCAGTCGCGCGACCCAACGCGCACGGTTTCGGTGGCCGTCAGCGTCGTACCGAGTTTGACCCACGACAAGGGGCCGAAGTTGGCGCAGAACTCCTTTTTGTCCAAGTTTCCCGAGCCGACAAGGACGTTCGTCGCTGCACCGAGGCGGGGCGACCAAGCGGCTTCGCTTGTTCCCGATCGTCCGAACGTGTCAGTTCCCCGTTCGATACAGTAACTCCCGCCGTCAATCGATTCCCAGATTGGATCGTGTGCGACTGGGCCGGTCATCACAAGGTCGGTGCCGGCGGAACGAGGAAGGGGACGTAGTTGCACATCCGCAATGCTGGACTCGACAGGTTTTGACTTGAAGACGTTCATTTTCAGTTAGAAAGCCGACTAGGCGCTGAAATGGCTCGCGTGATGGGCCCAATACAAAGCGTGTTGAAGAGTCAAGTTCGCATCGCCACAAAGAACGCCTCTTTCTCTTCCAGACAAATTGTGATCAGGCGTTAGGACGTCCAACAAATCAGCGACAATGTTAGTCACCGTGAAATCCGGGCCCGCATTATACCCAACACGGCAAAGAAAGCCGTTCCAATTAGCGCACCCGATGACCGAACGTAGACTCGTGTGTTTTGCGTGCAATCCTTCGGGCCGCCGATCAGCTAGCCGCAAAGCGCGCCGGCCTCCCGATCGCGGACGGGACGCACGTCGACCGGCGAGATGTGCCGCGGCGACGCGTCCGCCTGGGCCTCCTGTTCTCGCTTGTCGTGGCTCGGAGACGTTGCGTCGACCGCCTTGGGACAATCAAACGCCTCGCGCGGTGGCAACACCCGCGGACACCAGCGGTCTGGACGATCGACCGTCAGGGATCCGACAGCGCCGCTCACGCCCAGGCTACCAATACCGCCTGCCGCGAGCCCCTTCCATCGTCGTGGGATTATTGCGGTCCCACACCGTTGGGACTCTCCTACGTCCGCTCCTGCGCTTCGAAGCCGAGAACCAACGCTCGCCGGTTGATATGTTGCCCACTACCAGGATGAATCCCTTGTCGCACGTGTGTCGTCGAGAGAGCCAAAACGTCCCTGTGCGGGATTGATCGGACGGGTGTGGGGGAAAAAAAAAGCGCGCCCCGGTGGGGTGTTGCGGATGAGCTGTTGCGGACGGCTGCTGGGGGGCAGGACGACGGGGCGCGGTTGACGGCAGCTGTGGCCAAGACGCCCGAGCGCAACAACCGTCGCCTGGCGATGTCGAGCTCGAGGCTCTTGCCCTGGCGAGGGAGCGACGAGAGTGTCAGGAACGGGCGGTTCTCCTTGTGCGATCCCCCGTGAACCGCCTTCATGATGGCCGCGACCAACTTATCCACAGAAGCCCGCCGCGTCTGCGTGGCGAGTTCCACCCCCACGTCCACGTGACACGGCGTGAGCGGGACCTCAGGTTCGGTCGAAGGCGGCTGAAACCCTTTGAGGCGTGCGATCTGTCGCCGGGCGCAGTCGAGGGCGACGTCCAGGAAAGGGACCATGTCCTGTTTGACACCATGTTCGATGCGGCGGATGAGTTTGATGCTCGGTGAATTGTAGAAAGTTGATTGACCACTGTAAGAGGCTCGAAATTCAACACGTGTTTTTCGGGGGAGGGGGTTCTCGTTCGCAAGGTCTTGGCCGCACCCACCCCGAGCCGAGGATTCTGTGCGCGATACACTTGAGTCTACTTCCACGAAGGAAGGGGGTGGCTCGAGGCCAAGGTCACCCGACTAGGGTCACCTGCGGCCGCGACGACGCGCGAGTGGGCGCTTGCGTAGCCGCTACGGGAGGACCATCGGGCGCCGCAAACGCGGTGAAATTTGCCGCAATTTCGGTCGTGGGGGGGGATCGAAAGACAACGCCGGCGGTCGTTGGTGGCTGCGATGACTCTGGTTGGCCTGGTGCTACCACAACCTCACCCCCTCCTCTCGATGACACCGTCGAAGGACGTCGCTGGGTGGGAGCGGCAGCCGCCCCTGTCGTCGTCGCCAAGGTTTGCAACGCGGAGCACACGCGGCCAGAGGCCTTTCCTCGTCTGGCAAACGTTTCGAGCAGAAGCCCAGACATTTCGCGCGTGGTGATGGCCCCCGAGCTGAGGGTCACGGCAGGCTGCACCGACGAGGAAGCGACGCCGCCTCCACCGACGGACGTGGCGAAGTGTGACGACGCCATCGGTGCTTGCGTCGGCAAGCCGGCCAGCGTCGAACGCTGCATGGCCATCAGGGTCGCCGCCGCGGCCGCACCCAGCGCGAACTGTGACAGGTTGAGCGTCTCTAATGACGCTCGAAGCGACCGTTCGCTTCCCGGGGGCAACACGACCGTGCTAGCAGAAGGCAGAGAAATGGCGGTGAGGCCGCTCATGGCCCCTGGCGCCAGAGAAGGCCGCCGCAGCGGCATGCTCAGCGCAGTGACGGATTCGTCGAACGCTGCGGCCAACGCCGAGAGCCGCACCGCGAGCGGGTGGGACCTTCTGGCGCTAGGAGACGAGGTGGCACCACCCGCCGCGGAGGAGGAGATGCCGTGGTCGTTGCCCCACCCCCCCGTGATCGAGGGCTGTTGATAAAGCAGAGGAATCCCAATGCCGCCTTGAAGCTTCGGTAAGTACGCCGTGTTGTCGAACGTTGCAGCGGCAGGTGCGCCAGGGGACCCACCCGCGGGCCCAACGGCATCCCCCAAAGCATACGCGGCGGTGTCCGCGACCAGCGCCAAACAAGCGGTCACCACGGCGCTCTTTTCTGAAGCGAGCGCCGCCGCAACTGCCCGGGCCATCGTCGACTCCGACGCGTCCTCCAAACGTAGGCCGTCGTTGCACTGCGATCCCATTTCGACTGTCGCGACCGCGGCGGCGTGCGTCGAGGAGATCACAGGAGGTGCCCCCGCGGCGGGCATCTCCAAGGGCCCGGCGCGCGACGCCCGTCTGCCCGCCGCCCGACCGGATCGCGATTGAGCGATAGCACCTGACGAATGCACACCACTGGCGACCGATGCCAAGGCACTCCCGCCGCTTGTGGACGCGATTGCGGAGAGCGCGTCCGCCAAGTCCACGGTGTCGCAGCTGCGCGACGCAACCGACACCGTGCCAAAGCTGGCTTCAAATCCAGGTGGCGCGCGAGGCAGCAAGTTTGACCCATCCACCACGGAGCCTCGACCGGTGCGACTGGGCCTTTTCTCGGCGGCCGATGTGGCGTCCCCTTCGCACATCTCATCCAGGAATAGGCGTCCGGCGGCCGAGGCCACGAGGCAGGAGAGATCGTGCACCGATCGCAAGGGGCAGGCAACACCGCTGCAGGCAACGCCGCGCCCTGCAAGTTGCGCGCCGGCGAACGTCAACCGAGCGCGATCCCAGCTCGCGACGTAGACGTAGTCGACGTCCACAGAGTTCAAGAACCCGCTGGACCGCGTGATGATCCCCAGGGCCGGGGGGCACGTCACAGGAATAAAGTCGTAGAATTTGGCCACCCCACGGTCGGCGAGGGGCGATGCAGGTGGGGAAGCCGCGCGCGCGGCACCTGGGGGGTCGATGCCTTTCGTTGGCGGAGAGGCAGCCTGCGCCGCCGAGTGGGCTGGCAATGTGGCCGACGTGCTCTGAAAGAATGGCCGAGATACGGCACACGTGCCCGGGATGGCGAAGGCTGCCAGCGCCGCGCTCGTGACCAGCGGCACGTTGAACACTACCCTGCGAAACGTCACAGCGTCGGCGCGAATGTTCGTCGCATGCAACGCCGTCTTCAGCCGTAACCCGCGAAGGACGTGCCGCTTCATGGCGGCGATGGCTTGGGTTCGAGCCGCGGACGCACTGAGGGGAGCGTCGCTCTCGCCGACCTCGTTGCGCGCGTTGGGAGACGGATCACGGCTCTGACTTGGCTGGGCAGTGCCCGGTGGCGCACGCTGCTGCCCCGTCGTAATACTGACCACGGTGGATAACGTTAAATTGAACGTCGATTCGCACTGCTGGTAGGCTGCGCGCTGCGCCTGCAGCAGCAAGAAGGCGGGTGATCGCATGCTGTCAGCCATCGACAAGTCGTCAAAAGAGGACGACGCGGCAGGGACCGGCGGCAGCACCCACGGTTCGAGTCCTTCTGCATCCGCCGCGGCCTTCGACCCTGCGCGTCGGTGAATGTCGCGGCTCAGGGGATGTGAGATCAACGTGCCGCTGAATGGAAGCGTGGACACTAGCAGTTGCAACGCGCGCTCCCAGGCGAGCGCCTCCGCCGCCGTTTGAAAGGCTGCAATCCAACCGGCGCAGAGCTGGGGCTTGGAGGGAACCGCGGAAGCATTTTCAAGGCTGCTTTCAGCCAACCAGGTCGCGCCGCAGTCGTGGATCAACGTGCCGCCGGCCGGCCGCACACTACGTTCGATCAGGGCCGCGACGAGACTGACGTCACGCTCTAGGCAGTCCATCTCGACGGACTTCGCGAGCGTCGCCAAGTCAGCAACATCGACGGCTACAAAGAAAGTGTCCGGCGCAGCGGCGGCGGCCGTGGACGCCACCACGGACGTTCTTCGAGTTGCCGCCGCGGCTTCGTTGCTGCGTTGAAGCTGCACGGCCATGTCATTGAACGCGTCCTGCAGGTCGTGGATCGCGTGGAGGCCTTCGAGGCAATGCGCGCGCAGCCGGTGCGCCGTTCGCTCGATGCGGTCGGACAGAACGGAAGGATGCATCGGGGCCGGCGCGGCGGATTGCGAGGGCAGCGTGACCAGCTGCTGCGCCAGCGCGTGATTCACTCCGCGGCCTTCCAACATCGCCGTGCTCAGGCCCGCAGCGAGCCCATCTGCTGCAGGTGCAGCCTGAGATGGACGACGTCGATGCGGCACGGCTGACCCGCCAGGACCGGGTGGACGCGGTTGCGCCGCCGGAATGGACCAGCCGTGCTGCAGAAGCGCCAGATCGGTCGCGGCAGTGGCCGAACCGAGCAGCGCGGCCGTCCGCATCACGTCCTGGAATGCAGACTGAACATCGAGTAAACTCGCAGAGCCTGCTGTGACGACGGAGCGCGTCGGCGCAGCCCCTTCGGCAGCGTGCTTCGCGCGTCCCCCACCGGCTTGCGATGCTGGACTGAGACCGTCATCCGCCACGAGCCCATTCGCGAGACGCACCACAACCGCCGACGTCGGTGCCGCCCGCAGCGGGCGCGACTTGGTGGACGCTGACGTCCCTCCTCGCGTCGACGGGTAGTGCGCGCTCGCCGGTACCGCTGAGGAGGGCATCGGGGCCCACATGTCGTCATCATCCGACACCTCCCGGGCGGCCCCCCTCTTGTCCGTGGTGGCGTCAACACTAGGCAGCTCGCCGATGCTATTGGTGGTCACGGAGGCCAGCAGGTCGACGACATCCCGTTGACGACTTGCCGCTTTGGCGTACTGATCGGACGCGACTTGCCTCCGCTGGGCGTCCACGATCGTCGCCTGTGCGTCGCCGACGCCGAGGTTGAGGAGGGCGATGTCCGCCGACGTTTGAAAGCGCTGCATGGCGGAGTGCAGCTGAAACAGCTGCGACGATACCGCGTCGTCGACGACTGTGGCGTCCTCTCGCGGCAAGTGAGCCGCTGATGAAGACCGCGGCGGTGTGGCTGCCGCACTATTGGAGTTGCCGTCGTCACCGCCTCCCAGTGGAGAGCGTCGGTCGACAGCGTGCGATGTCGTCGGGGCCATCGCCACCGGTTGCGGTGACGCATCGGCAGCAGCGCCACGGAGTGTCAACGCCCCCCCTCTCGTCGACCCCACGTCGTCGGGGTGGACCCCGTTGGTTCGCTTCGCGCGTCGCGTCCCTGCGCTGCGACCAGCGCTCTGGGGGATCGCTTCGGCGGTCCAGGCCACGTCTTCACCATCATCGCGAAGCTGACGGGTTGCGGATGGTGGCGCAGCCAACAGGAGAGGAGCTGCCGACTGCCGAGCAGAGTGAGGAGGCCGAGCGCCCAGTACTTCGCGAGCGTGGCGTTGCGCTGCCGCCTCGAGTGCGCGGCCTGCCTTCACCACAAGGCTGCGAAGCGTCGCATCAATAGGTGGACAAATGACGGACAGAGGTGGCGGAGGGGCGGCGAACTGCGCCCGAGAACGCTGCGATATGTGCGTCGTCGGGGGCTGGTCGGCGGCGTGGAGTTGATCGACACTGACAGGCACGACTGCATGAGCCGCAGGGGTGCGTTCGCCGCCGCTCCGGAGCGCCCTCAAAGGCGTCGATGAAACCGGTCGGTATGACATGAAAATGGACAATGCGCAGGCTTCAGATTATTCCCTGGGCTGACCACTCACAAATAAAAAACTGGTCCGGACCGAATCACCGGGCTCCGAGGTGCGCCTAAAAGCGGAGACCGTTCAGAGCGAGACTAGCTACCAGCGGCAAATCCCGCCGCGTGAGTCCAGGCAAATCACCCACGCCCGCACAGCCGGTTATGC
>ERZ1292630.3458-Hain-H41-02um-R3-3458-length-13859-cov-5_pt1 | contig 13859 bp, 13 predicted proteins | sample MGYA00564408_ERZ1292630 | MGnify/ENA primary metagenome ERZ1292630 (study PRJEB36523, sample SAMEA6512641) | groundwater metagenome | collected 2019-01-08 | study: AquaDiva: Metagenomics assemblies of 32 groundwater samples | reverse complement strand
AGCCCAATATTTCAGACTTGTAGGTACGTGATTTTAGAGTAGGTAGTACCATTTCACCATGATTTCTTACCATCTGTGATATCTTTGCAATTTCTTCGTCATTGGTAACTAACATTCCGCCTTCGCCTGTCATCATATTTTTTGTTTCTTGAAATGAAAAAACTCCACAATCTCCAATCGTGCCAACCTTCCTCCCTTTGTATATTGCACCTGGCGCCTGTGCACAATCTTCTATTACTTTAAAATTATTCTTATGTGCAATATCCATAATTTCATCCATATCACAAGGATGACCAAATAGATGGACTGGTATTATTGCACGTGTCAGTGGTGTAATAACATCGTTTAATTTTGTAGAATCTAAACAATATGTATCCTGCTTAACATCTGAAAAAACTGGAACTGCGTTATGCATGAGAGCACATGTTGCAGTTGATGTAAATGTATATGGTGGTACAATTATTTCTTCACCTGGATTTATTTCAATTGCTACTACTGCAGCATGCAGTGCAGATGTTGCGGAATTAAATGCAATAGCAAATTTGGTACCTATGTAATTTGCAAATTTTTCTTCAAATTCACGTATTTTTTTACCCCCAAGAAAGTTTTCACCAGGTGACGCCACAAACGTAGACAGATTACCACTTTCCAACACCTCCAAGACTGCATTTTTCTCATCTGATGATATAATTGGATATTTGGGAAATGATTTTTCTCTTATTTTATTTCCACCAAAAATAGCCAAATTTTTCAAGGATCTTTCACTTCGAAGAAATTTTATACGTATTTATTTTTAAAGGTAGCCTCACCTGCTTACCTTTGTTACTTGCAGATTCAATGATAGCCCCAATAACTTCCAGTGATGAATAACCATCATTACCAGTACATAGAATTTCAACATTATTTTCAATGGCATTAAATAGATTCTCCAGTCCGAGTATTATGGCATCTTTTTTATCATGTATTTCAAAAGGCTTCGATTCCAATTCTTTGTATACTAAGCCGCTTTGTACAGAAATTTCAAAATATTCTGCAATTGATTTTGCTAAATTTAGTCTAATTCTTGCATTGGAACCAAAAATATCTAATTCTAAAATACCAAAATTACTTACATCTAAGCCAGTAAACAAGCAATGGATATTATTTTTGAAGATAATCATACCGTCAATGTTTGAATCGAATGGATTGTTGGAAGTATTCAAACTGTAATCTCCTTTTACAGAATCTATATCACCAAAGAAAAATCTAATCAAATCAATAAAGTGAGATCCAGTATTGGCAATACCTCCTCCATAATATATTGAACAGTGTTGAATTTTTCCAAATTTTTTACTATTTATATTATTTTTTACCAAATGATAAAAAGGATCAAATCTACGTTGAAAATCAATTTGTAATTTTATGTTTTTTTTTTGACAAATCTCCACAATCTCTTTTGCACTTTTTAATGAATCACTAATTGGTTTTTCCAAGAAAATTCCTTTCACATTGTTCCTTGCTGCCTCCTTGACAATATCTAGATGAGACTCAGCTAATGTACAAATAGAAACACAATCTAAATGTGATTCTTGAAACATTTTTTTGTAATCTGAATACAATTTTATCACATTGTATTTTTTGCCATACTTTGATAACTTGTCTTGATCTATATCACACAATGTCACAAGATTCGCATTTTTATTGAAATGATAGGCGCTAGCATGTGTGCTGATTGATTTTTTATTTGGATCATCATCAAATCCGCAACCTATTCTTCCTAATCCTATTACACCACACCTGATTTTCATAAATTTTTTTTCCAAATCTTCTATATCTTACTCCATTTTTTTAATTATCTATCTATTTTAACACATTTAAAATCTACTTCTTTAATAAAAAATACGTGACTAAAATTATTGGAATTATTCAAGCTCGATTAGCCTCAATAAGACTCCCTAAAAAAGTAATGTTGGAGTTGGTAGGAAAACCAGTCTTATGGCATATTTATAATCGATTAAAACAATGTAGTACTCTCAGTGAGATAGTAATCTCAACTGGCGAATATAAAAACAATAAAGAGATATGTGATTTTACATCTGCAAATAATATTCCGTTGTTTATTGGAAGTGAAAACGATCTAATTGATAGATTGTATAAGACTGCCTTAAACTATAATGCAGATGCAATAGTTAGAATTACTGCAGATTGTCCATTAGTTGATCCAAAAATTGTTGATACATTTGTTACAAAATTTCTTGAAAAAAACCAACCGTTTGATATTGTCACGAATTGTGAGAAACGAACATTTCCGCATGGATTGGATATAGAAGTGATTTCTACTAAAACATTAAAAAAATTATGGGAAGAAATTAAGGAGCCAGAATTAAGAGAATGGTTTCCATTTTTTATTCAAAAAAATCCTAACATGTTTAAAATTTTGAACATGGAAAATAATAATGATCAATCAAAACTTCGATGGACACTAGATTATCCGGAAGATTATGAGTTTTTAAAACAGATTTACAAAAATTTATTTCATACACAAAAAACCTTTTACATGCAGAACATACTTGATTTATTAAAAAAATTCCCAAAATTAAAGGAAATTAATTCTAAATATGTTGATCACCATAATATTGGTGCACCAAAAATATAATTTTTTTAGAATTCATCATTATTTTTTTCATAAATTACTCCTTTTGGAAGAAAACCTAATCTTGTTATCAAGTTTTTTGAACGTGTATTACTAATATTTACTGTTGCAAAATATCTCTTCATGGGTTGAAGTTTTAACATGCTACTTACTGCATTAAATGCAATCCCTTTACCTTCGTATTTTTTTGTTAAATAATATCCTATTTCACCATCTTTAGTTATATGGATAAATCCTACACGTTCCTCATTCACCATTATGATGTATGTTTTTAAATCGTTATAGCTATAAGCTTTAAAGTATTCATCAAAAGGTTTCAAAGTAAGAACAGTTACGGATAAATCTGTTTTTAGATATTCATTAATTAATTCATACATAAAATTTTGATCATCCAAAGTCATTTCTCGCAAAATACATTCAATCATAATATTGTCTATTTTCTTTAGTCTTTATTCTTTTTCTTAGATTTTTATCGTATGTTTTATTAACTAAAAACTTTTACAACTTTTAGAAAATGAAAATTACGCTTGATAACACAGATCATACTTTTGTTATAGCCGAAGCTGGTTCAAACTGGAAAGTTGGTTCTTTTGAAGAAGATCTTAAACAAGCTAAAAATTTAATCACGATAGCTGCAGATGCTGGAGCTGATGCTGTAAAATTTCAAACATATAGACCAGAAACAGTTTATGCATCAAATGCAGGAAAAAGTGAATATCTTTCAAAAAATGGTATAACTGAAGATATTCATTCAATTTTTGAACGTCATGCGATGCCCTACGAAATGATTCCTAAATTGGCAGAATTTTGTAAAGAAAAAAATATCCTATTTATGTCATCACCTTTTTCCATACACGATGCAAAGGAACTGGATCCATTTGTTGAAATTCATAAAGTTGCTTCTTTTGAGATGAATCACATCCGTCTTCTAGAATTTCTTTTTAAGACCCAAAAACCAATTATAATTTCAACAGGTGCAAGTACTTATGATGAGATTGATTTTTTATTAAATCTCGCAAAAAAATATAAAAACGAATCAATAGCATTACTACAATGTACATCAAAGTATCCATCACCATCAAGTGCCCTAAATTTATCCGTTATACCAAAATTAAAATTAAAATATAGAATTCCTGTTGGATTTTCTGATCATTCTATAAATCCTGTAATCGGTCCAATTTTAGCAGTTGGATTTGGTGCAACAATTATAGAAAAACACTTTACTTTGGATAAATCTTTACCAGGACCAGATCATAGTTTTGCCTTAAATCCTGATGAGCTAAAAGTAATGATTCATCATATTCGGGAAGCTGATAAAGCAAAAGGTAATGGTGAAAAAAAAATTCTCGAGGAAGAAAAAGAATTACGACATTTTGCTACAAGATCTATTCAGGCTATTAAACATATTAACAAAGGGGATGTGTTACTTGAGGGTCAAAATTTTGAAGTACTACGACCTGGTAATCGGATTCGGGGTACGGAGGCTAGGTTCCTTGACATAGTTGAAGGTAAAAGATCTCTAAAAATAATAGAACCTGGAGACGGCGTTCTCGATTATGAATAACTAGAATTTCGCATATTTGTTTACTAGTTTGACAATTTCGGTTAAATTATCCTGTGTGAGATTTGGGTGAATTGGAATCGTAATGATGCTGGAACCAGCATTTTCCGTAACAGGTAATTTAGTTTTATTGTTATATAGTTTCATTATGTGGATTGGTTTGTAGTGTATTCCAACTTCGACATTTTTTTCATTCATTTTTTTCAAAAGATAGTCTCTATTTTTTACCAGAATCCAATAAAGATGATATGAACAACCAGAATTAAATGGGATTTTTTTATCTGTGTTTATTTCTTTGTCATAGAATTTAGCTATTTTTTTCCTTCTGTCGTTCATTTTATCCAATTTTTTTAATTGCTCTATTCCAATGACTGCAGAAAACTCATTCATATAATAATTCCAGCCAAGATATGATACATCGTATTTTGGGCCTTTTCTATTTGTAATTCCACACCATCTCTTTGATCTCAATATTTCTACGTATTGCTTTGTTTTGATTCCATTTGATGTTATTGCTCCCCCACTTGGCATCGCCAAATTTTTTGCTGGATGAAAACTAAAACAAGTGATATCTCCAATTTTCCCAATCTTCTCATTATTGTACGAAGCTCCTGCTGCATGAGCTGCATCTTCAACCAAATTGATCTTATTTTCTTTTTTAATATCTAGAAATTGTTTCATATCACAAGGAACGCCGGCAAAATGTACTGGAAGAATGATTTTTGTTTTTTTAGTGATTTTTTTACGTACGCTTTCTGGATCAAGACATAACGTGTCTTCTTTTATGTCTGCAAATATAGGAATTCCACCGTTATACAAAATTGCATGTGCAGTAGATACAAATGAAAGTGATGGAAGAATTACCTCTTTACCCTTTATGTCAAATAATGATAATGCAAGATGTAATGCAGCAGTCCCACTATTTACTGCAACACAACTTGATGCTTTTGTATATTTTCTAAACTTCTCTTCAAATTCTAAAACTTTACCAGTTCCAGCACCTGATGCCCAAAATTTTGAATATAATGTATTTATTATTGCTCTTTCTTCTCCCCTCCCCACATGAGGATCAAACAATTTAATTTTCTTCATTTTCTTTACCATCTATTAAGAATTCATATGTGTTCTGAACAAGATTAAATCCATTTTTCTTAAAGAAATTGATAGATTTAGTGTTTTTCGGACTTATGTTGGCTAGATATCTTCTAGGACCGTTTTTTTCTATTATTAATTCAAGCGCTTTTCTTCCTATTCCTTTCCCGTGAAATTCTTTTTTTACAAATATGCCAATTTCATTTTGTTTACTCAAATAACCGGAGCCTGATTTTTTGCCATTATGATATATGATGTACCATTGTGAATAGGGCTTGGACATTACAAATCTAATATGTTCTTCATATGTTGGCATTTTTTTATGAGAAATGTTTGCAATTGATTCTCTTTCAGACAATAACTCGTAAAGAAACCTTAAATCGTTTTTTGTAATGTTTTTTAATTTTATGTCTGACGTGGGAATTTCACTAATAACCTGCTTTCAGATGTTGTATTTAAGATGTAAAATTAATCAAAATATTCAATAAAAGTAATAATTTATGGAATGATGTACTGTTTGCTATGATTAATAGAATTTGGCTCATAAAACTAATTTTTGACATGATAAATTAAGAATATATTGTTTTGAAAGTTGTTAGGAATGATGAAAGATAAAATTATTTTTTGGCTTAATGCTGATTTTACGATATTTGCTGTTGCTAGGGAAATTCAGAAAAAATACAATGCTGATTTTTATGCGATAGTAGATATCACTGATAAACCAAAAGAATTTTTTATCAACCAAAAATTAATTGAATTTAAGAAAACTTGGTTTTATCATGATAACATAAATCCTAATAAAAAACCTGATCTAGAATATTTAAAATCTTTTTAAGAAAAATACAAAATCAATCTATGGGTTTTAGCATACAATGAAAGACTATTTTATAATTATAATGAATTTTATCAATTTTCTGAGGATGAGATTTTATCCATATTGGAGCAAGAATGTAAACTATTTGAAAGTATAATTGATGAGGTAAAGCCTGATTTTCTAATAATGTTTAATACGATGTCTCATTATGACCATCTGTTTTATGAAATTTGTAAACGAAAATCTGTTATACCGCTAATATTAAACGATGCTCGATTGGGTAGAAGGTGGACCGTCTCCAGTATTCCAGATGATTTTGATTTTTTGCCTGACTCATTTGAAGGGAAAACTAAACTTAAAACTTTTGAGGAATTACAATCTTTACGCGAAAAGTTTGATATGTATAAAACAGTAACTGATATGGAAAATAAGTTTTTAAAATCAAAAACAAAAATGTTGATGGCTGCCATTAAATTTTTATTATTTAATGACAATGCTCACATAAAAACACATTATACCTATTTTGGTCGTTCAAAACTTAAAGTGCTTTTCTTCCACTTAAAATATTATTTCATTGAACCATACAGATTACATTTTATCAACAAAAATTTTCTTCGTAAAATGGGGGATGAACAATTCATATATTTTGCACTTCCTGCCGAGCCTGAAAGAACAGTGCTATTAGCAGCACCATTTTATACAAATCATTTGGATGTAGTAGCCAACATTGTGAAGTCTCTACCGATTGGTTACAAATTATATGTCAAGGAACACCCTGCCATGAATTCGCGTGGATGGAGAAAAATTTCCTATTACAAACAGCTAATGAAGATACCAAACGTAAAACTAGTACATCCACACATAAAATCAGAAGATGTGATAAAAAAAAGTTCTTTGGTTATTGCGATCTCTGGTACATCTGGATTTGAGGCAGCCTTCTTCAATAAACCATCAATAGTTTTCACAGATACTAACTATTCCGTTTTGTCTAATGTCATTAGATTAAAATCCATAGAAGAACTGCCTGAAGCGATAAGAATCTCTTTAACCAAAAAAGTAAATCCACTTGAACTAGGCGAATATGTGGAAACAATACTTGCCAATACATGTGAATTTGATTTGTATAGTTTTAAGAGTGATTTTTCTAATCAATTTTACTATCGTTCATTTCTTGTTGACGTACCTATTTCTGAAGAAGATTTGAAGTCATTTTTAGATAAATATCATGATATGATTAGCCCTGTCTCAGATGAATTTTTAAAAAAATTAAATACTATTAAAGAAAAAACTTAACAAAACCTTAAACAATTAACGTCATTTCACTATCGTGAATGATTTAAAAACATACTTTAATTATGACAAAAATAGCGTTTTTTCATGAAAAAAGATCTTAGAAAATCTTTTGAGTACCTTGAAAAATCAAGAAAATTAATCCCATCACTGACACAAACCTTTAGTAGAGCAGCGTATACTTTTGTGGAAGGCGCATTCCCTGTTTATGCCAAAAGTGCAAAGGGCTCGCATTTTACTGATGTTGATGATAATGAGTATATTGATTATCTCTGTGGCTTGGGCCCTATAATACTGGGCTATGCTTATCCTACAGTAGATGACGCAATTAAAGAACAATTAAAAAATGGAATACTATTTTCATTACCGCATAAATTAGAAATCGAAGTATCTGAATTACTTTGTAACATTATACCTAGTGGAGAAATGGTTAAATTTTCTAAAACAGGTTCTGGTGCAGCTACTGGTGCAATTAGAGGAGCAAGAGCCATAACAAAATGTGACAAGATTGCTTATTGTGGATCTGGTGGAGTTTGGCATGATTGGTATGCTAGCATAATTAGTAGAAATCAGGGCGTTCCACAATTCAATAAAGATCTGATATTTACTTTTGATTATAATGATATTGAAGGACTAGAAACAATCTTTGAAAAAAATCGAAATGAGGTAGCATGTGTGTTTATGGAACCAACAATTTTTGAAAAGCCTATCAATTCATTTCTTCAAAATGTTAAAAAACTTGCGCACGAAAATAACTCTATTTTAATCTTTGATGAAATAGTAACTGGTTTTAGGTTGTCTAATGGCGGTGGTCAAGAATATTTCGGAGTGGAGCCTGATATTACTGTCTTGGGCAAAGGCATAGCTAATGGAATGCCGTTATCTGCAGTTGTAGGGCAAAAAGATTATATGAAAATATTTGATGATGTGTTCTTCTCCACTACTTTTGCAAGTGAAACTTTATCGTTAGCTGCTGCTTCTGCTACAATCTCCGAATTTAAAACAAAACCTGTCATAAAAAAAATGTGGGACATTGGAACCGTTATGATGGATCAATTTAACAAAATTACAAAAGAACAATCTTTGGAAATTACGCTAACTGGATATCCCGTAAGAATGAAATTAAGCTGTAAGGATTCACAGGGAAATGATTCAATTTTAATAAAAAGCCTTCTTATTCAAGAGATGGTAAAAAGAGGTATATTCATGCACCCCGGCGTTGAATATTTGTCGTTTTCACATGAAAGAGAAGATATTAAAAAAACTATTGATGCATTTCTTGATGTTTCTCTAATTATAAAAAATGCATTAAATGAAAACAAACTAGAGTCATACCTAGAAGGTAATCCAATAAAACCCGTATACACAGTTATAAAACCATCCGAGAAACAAAATCACTAGTTTATCCTATTACTGTTAAACTCAACTAATACGCAAGATATTCATCAAGTAATTCGTTAATTGTTTTGTGTAATTGTTTTTTAGAAATAGGAGTGGCTGTTTCTGAATTGAATTGGGTGATAGGAATTTTTTTCTCACTTTTTTCTTTTGAAATTTTATACATGTCTCCAATATAATGACAATATGGAAGTTCATCTGATGTAATTAATAACTCGTGAAATCTTTCACGTTCTCTTAACTTAGAAATCTTTATTGGAGGTAAATTTTTCTCGCTTGGGAATCTTGCATTATACACATCCATCATGCCTTTAGCTAAATCTACGATTCGTACTGCAGGCATCTTTAGTATGAAAGTTTCACCACTTTTTGCAACATGTGTTACTTTTAAAATCATATAAGCAGCTTCAGAAATTGACATTATAAAACGAGTCATTCTGGAATCTGTAACTGTTAGCGGTGTTTTATTTTTTAATTGCTGTAAAAATATCTGAAAGACAGAACCTCTTGATCCTATTACATTACCAAAACGTACTATGGAAAAATCCGTTTTTCCTGTACCACTATAAGCACTCGCATTAAGCGTAAGTCTCTCTGCCAATAATTTACTTGCACCAAGAGTAGTAGTTGGATGAGTTGCTTTATCTGTACTAATTAGAACAAATTTTGATACGTTTTCAATAAGCGAAGCCTCCAGAATATTACTTGTGCCAATCACATTTGTCTTTACAGCGTCAAATGGATTCTGTTCACAGATATCGATATGTTTCATCGCAGCCGCATGAAATACTATGTCAACATTTCTAATGGCCAGATTGAGTCTGTCTCTATCTCTTACATCGCCGACCATAAATGTAAAAATTGGGTTTTTTCCAATCATCCTTTTTATTTCAAAAATTGAATTTTCATCATTACTGAATATTCTTATCGCGCTTGGTTTGAATTTAGTTAATTGTTTTATAATTCCTAACCCAATAGAACCCGTACCACCTGTTATCAAAATCTTTTTTCCTGCGAATTCTTTTGTAAGGTCTTTTTCTAGTTTTGTCATCTACTCTTGAAGAAATTTTCCAGCTACATAAACTATTCATTCTTTTCTATTATTTTATTTGTAAAACATAATAAAAAGAATAGAAATTATTTAACGAACACAAATAATTAAATAAATACCGTCTAATATAGACAAATTTTCATTCCAGTAAATAACTCAATACAAGATGCTAACCAACTCATACTTGGAGTCAGACGATTATGAGAAAAATAACTCAAAATAGTGTATGAACAAAAAATACAAAAATGTTTCTATGATAACTCATGAAAAAATATTTGATTAAATTAATGGCAAATATGATATTGATAGATAATCTGACAATTTAGATTCGAAACATCAACAAAGGAACAGAAAAATAGTGGAGAATAATTATTATTGATATAAGGAAATTAATAAAATTATTTAAGTATTTAGAACTTAAAATATATAAAGTCTCTAGGCTCACCATCATATAATAATAAAATTATAGTCATTATGCTTATCAAAAACACAAACCACCATCTTAATTTTATGTTCGAAATTTTTTCTATTAAATTTATTTTTCTAAGTATTATAATATGAAATAAAACAAATAAAACCATGATGAGAATTGGAATTTTATGCTGCAAAATTATATTCATTGTATTTACAGTTTGGAAATCCAATACAACATATTTGGATATAGAATAAATCATATCTTTAGTATCGTGAACTCTAAACGTAATCCAAGCTAAAAATACAAAATACTGAGTCACTAATACGGAAAACAATATTCCAATTCTTGATTTAAAGAAATTATGATTTGCAAAAAATGGGAATTGGTTAGAAAGAAACCTATGTATCGCTAAATACATTCCATGTAGTATTCCCCAAATTACAAAATTCCAAGAGGCACCATGCCACAGTCCTCCTAGAAACATAACTACAAAAAGATTTGCATATGTTCTGAGATTACTCCTTTTGTTACCGCCAAGTGGAATATACAGATAATCTCTAAGCCATGTTGATAATGAAATATGCCATCTTCTCCAAAAATCTGATGGTGAAATAGCAAGATATGGTCTGTTAAAATTTTCAGGAAATTTAAAACCTAAAACAAGAGCTGCTCCAATTGCTATATCGGAATAACCAGAAAAGTCACAGTAAATTTGTATTCCAAAAGCTAGTGCTCCTATTATTATTGTAAATGATTCTGCCCCGAGCGGCTGATTAAATATATGATCAGATAAAATTGTAATATTTTCAGCAATAACCATTTTTTTAAAAAATCCCATGGCCATTATAGTTATACCCAACTTGAGATTTTGATTCTCTATTATGATTTGGCGTATTGCGGAATTTGTGCTAAAATTTACTATCTTTTCTCTGAGTTGAGGCAAAAATTGGTTTGCACGAAGAATTGGTCCAGCTACTAGTTGTGGAAAAAAAGCTACAAAAAGAGCATATTCTCTAAGACGAACTGGTGTTATTATTCCTCGATAGATTCCTACAGTATAGGTAATAGAATGAAATGTATAAAATGATATTCCTATCGGTAAGGCAAAATCAAGTAGTGGAATATTGCCAAAATTAAGAAAATTACCAAAGAAATTGATTTGAGTAATTGTGAAATCAGCATACTTATAGAAACCTAAAAGACCAAGATTTCCTATGAGACTGCACACAAGAAGCATCTTTTTTCTTTTATGTGTAGCAGATTTCCAAATCGCTAATCCAAAATAGAAATCCCAAAAAGTTGTAAAAATTATTAAGATAATTAAATAGTTACTTGTATAATAAAAAAAGAAATAACTTGAAAATAATAAAAATAGATGTTGAAATTTTCTATTTTTTATTACTATTATTGATATTAAAACAACTGTAAAAAAGATAATAAAATCTATCGTTGTAAATAACATTAAGTAACAATCTCGGTTAAAATTATTTTTGCGATATCGTCACTATAAATAATTGAATTTTTAGTTATTGCTAGATGCTGGTAATCGTGCCAAATATTCAAATCCGCATATCTATATGTTAGCGAATAAATTTTCACATTGAATTCATCCGATATTTGTTTTAAAATTAAATTAAAAGTCGCAGTATTCGATGAGGGTATTGAATCCAAGAAAACTCTTGAATATGGAGTAGTGAAAATAATTATTTTGATATTGTTATTTTTTAATTCCTTTAATATTTCCTTAAACTCTGCTAACCGTTTATTTTTAATAGGAGTTTGAATTATTCCAAATTCATTATATGGTCTTGGTTTTAATTCGTTTTTGTCAATAATCTTTACTTCCTCATCCGTAATACTTACAAAAGGCATTGATGTTTGTCGATTATCAATTTGATTAGGCTGTTCTGTGATTTTAAACAAAAAATTTCCCACTAACTCACGTGGGTGCTCTATTGATTCGTAGTTAAAATTAGAACCAAATGATGTTAACATATCATGAAAAAATCCTGATGGATCTGGCATGTAGTTTTGTTGTTTTTGGTCGTCTACATTTTTTAAACTCCTTCTATCTACAAAATCATCCGATGCGATTCCATAAACAACTATGTCCGGTTTAGAGTGGATTATCATGTCTACAGTTTTCACTCTTTCATTTATTTTATCACCGCCTATTGCAAGATTATAAACTTCGTAACTTTGGTGATTATTTTTTAAATAATCTTGAATGTGTGTCGCATTTAATGCTATTAAATGACTAGATCCTATGAGAAATATTTTTTGATTAGTATCAAGTTGTTCATAAAACTTCTGTTGAACATAACGGCTATCTTCCGTAACTGTCTCATTTAGATACCCAGTAATCAAAATCAAGATTAAAAATGATGTAATGGAAGCACCTAAAACAGTAATACCAATTTTAGAATTCAATTATTAAATTAAAAGTCCCTCAATGATATATGTATAATTATAACAATTATTTTAGATAAAATTCTAGATACATAGTACATATTTTTTATAACGTTGTTAAATTTGATTCTTTTTTATTTTTTCTGCTGCATGAATCATATTTACTAATTCACTCAAACAATCTCTTTTCTTATCAATCTGAATTAAAATGATGAAAAATAAATCATGTAATGTATAAACCATAGAATAGGATTAGATATAACTATATGCATAAACCTAATTTATTATTGATTTTTCAAACCTAATCGCTCTTAATGTTTTATCTAGATGTGCTCTAGCTTGATTTGTAACACCAAAATGTCTACCTTATTTTCTGTTTTCATTGTGAAACATTTGCATATACACAATAATTGTAAAACATTTATTTGTCTTCAATAGATCTGAAATGTTTAATTACAAAAAGATATGAAAAACGAAATTATAGTTTTTGTACCTGTAAGATCTGCCTCCACCAGATTGCCAAACAAAGCTTTATTGCAAATTAATAATATTCCAATGCTAATATTATTGATAGAAAGAATATCTGTTATAAAAGATCTGAAAGTGGTAGTTTGCACAACAACTGAAAAATCTGATGATACGCTGACAAAATATTTGGAATCCAAGAGTATTGAGGTTTTTAGAGGAAACAATGAAGACATTCTGAATCGATTGTATAATGCTGCATTAAGATTTGATGTGGATAAATTCATTGTAGTGGAAGGTGATGATCTTTTCTGTGATGTTGAATTGATTGAGAAAACATGGAGCATTCTTTCAAGTACTGATTATGAATTCGTATCTTGGAAAGAATTACCAATAGGTTCATCTCCACTTGGAATAAAAACAAACAAACTAAAAATACTTGTTGAAAAAAAGAAATCAACTAATACTGAAACAGGATGGGGTAAATTCATTTTAAATAGTGATCTTTTCAATAGTTTAATAACTCAACATTCAAATAAACAACTACAGCGACCTGATATACGATTAACTATTGATTATCCAGAAGATTATGAACTTGCCAAAAAATTATATGAAAAATTACCTAACCATAAAAATGAATTTAAAAGTGCAGGAATAGAGCTTGTTGTTGGAGGAAATCTCACCCATAAACAAGAAAGAAAATTCACAGATCCCCTCCTTACTCTTGTCTTA
>ERZ1292630.3457-Hain-H41-02um-R3-3457-length-13864-cov-8_pt1 | contig 13864 bp, 4 predicted proteins | sample MGYA00564408_ERZ1292630 | MGnify/ENA primary metagenome ERZ1292630 (study PRJEB36523, sample SAMEA6512641) | groundwater metagenome | collected 2019-01-08 | study: AquaDiva: Metagenomics assemblies of 32 groundwater samples | reverse complement strand
CCTTCGCGTCCTTCTTCGCCGCGGGCGTGTCGTCCGCCGACGCCGCGGGCGTGTGCGTGCCGCTCGGGCGCCGCCTCCTCGATCTGATGACGGACGAAGTCATGCAGCGCTGGCGGGATCACGGTCTCGCCGAAACCGAGCTACCCGTGCTGCTCCTGGCGATGGAGCGCGTGCGGGAAGCGGTGCCGAACGAGGGCACGTAGCGCTACCTGCCGGCCGTATTTTACATAAAGTGGCTCTCCGAGGCCGGTCATCATCGCGACCCGCCTTCGTCGCTGGCGGCGGACGTATGCTCGGAAAGTGGTGGGGGGCGGGGGGGAGCGAACCTCCTCCAGGGTTTGGAATCGACCCCAGGTTGCCTCAGCGCCCTCGCGGGATCATCGCTCTCATCGTGCGGAGGTACAAATCCGATCATGTCGGCATGGTCGCGAGACGACTTCTACTTCACGGGGATCGCACCTGGATCGTTGCCACAATCTCAAGCCGCTGGCTTCCTGTTGTCCCTGGTCGACGTCCCTTCTCGCTACGCGTTGAGTGCGTCCCTCGCGACGTGTACCGTGAAACCAGCAATCACGAGTCCAACGACTCCGGTTCAGTCAAGAGGTGTTGTAGAATCCAGCGGCGGCAAAACACCGAGCGTTGCTCAGTCGCAGCGAGCGGCGTTGATGCAGGTGCTAGAGGAGGCGAACTCTGCCCTGCAGCTTGGTGACGAGAAGCGGCAACAACGCGCATCCATCGCGAGTGGCAGTGTGGCACCTTCCTGGTCGTTGGCGTCACTCGTGCTGCTCGGGTGGCACCGTCACGTGCGAACCTCCGAGTGGGACGTGGTGAAAGTCGCCATGGCATCGATGCCTCCACTAGATGGCGCCGTTGCACAGAAAGCGCTGCCGAACTTCGTCAGCTCAGCCGACGACGTCGGCGTCGTGCGAACGTTGGCCATGTGGCTCGCCGGATCCACGAGACGAAGCGTCCTCTCGCCACCGTCGCAACTCCCTGCCTCGCGGGCACAGCGGTCGGACCTTGTTTCTATCGAAGGGCTGGCAGAGGCATTCACGCAGGCCGTGGTCGGGCATTCGCGGCAACTACCGTATACTGTATCGGCCGAGGGAACCACCACGGCCGTGGGGGATGACGTCGTCCTGAAAGAGGACGAGAAGGGTTCGTTGATGGGTGACCGAAGCGCGAGGGGAGGAGCTGCTGAGGGGATATCAACGACGCTTCGTCGTGTCGTGAAGCACACGTTTGTGGACGCACTCGGAGAGTGGGTGACCGTTGGCCCGCCCGAAGACTTCTTCAGCGGCGACCGGCGACACTTCGGTTCCTCGTCGCGGCCGGGGTCCGCGGTGACGGTACAAGTCGACGACTTCATCGCGAACGTGAATCATTGGTCCTCGGCGCGTGGCGGATCGTCGGCGGCGTTGTCCCGTCAATCGACAGCGGTGACTGAGGGTGCAGCCCCGTTGGCGGATATTCTTCAACTCGCCCTCAGGGCCGCTTTGGTGGAAACGCCCGACTACCCACCCGCCGCGACCTCTTCTCCTTCCGCGACCCTCCCCTTGGCTCTTTCAGGATCCCCGGGCACCACGTCCATCAGTCTGACCGGTGCGGTATTACCGGCCACCTTCACCGTCGTCTCGCCATCCGCCACGTCGCGCGGACTGCAAGACGAGGGGGGGAGCGGCCGGGGGCACCTCCTCGTACATGGTGGTAGTGAGGGCTGGGACGGCCGCGACGCCAGTGGTGCTGTGATTCCATCGTGTTTTCTCACACGAGGATCGCCTCCTTGCGCAGCGCGGACTGCCTTGTTTCAAAACGTCCGCGCGTTCCTCCAGCATGGACTGGACCTGCCCTTTCTCCGCTGGCTTCTCACGACGGCCTTCTTAGACCATCTACAGCAGCCTGCCGCGTCTGGCGCGGCGCCAACGGCCATGCCCTCGGACGCGGTGGGTGACGGAAGGACAAGATCCGCTCCAATGGAGTCCGCGGACAAAGGGGGGGCGGCGGCCACCCCCTCCTCCCCCCCTATGGGCGGGGGATGGCTGCTCGGCGCCCCCATGCAATCGATCGATCAGCTGGCGAATGGATGCCTCGCGTGGCCGGGCGCCCGGGAGCTGCTGCACCCATCCATGGTCATCCCCCCGGATCATGGCGCCGCCGTCACCGCGCCCGAGACGTCCATGCGACTCGCCGCGTCGGATGGGACGCTGTTGCATCCGTCGCAGGACCCTCGTGTCGCCGCGGACGCGAAAAGTACAGCGCTGCGACGTTCGTTTGACTGCAACACCGACGCGACCCAGTTCTGTCTCGCGGCGGCACGACTCCGCGCCACGGCCACTATTGCACGACCTTTCCCGCGTTGTGTCTCCGCCCCTCCTGGTTCGCTGGAACCACGCGGCGATGGTCTATTGGGCCCGTCATCGCGCACGGGCACTGGCGGTGGCAGCTTTACGAGCTCGTCGCCGGCATGGACGTCCGGGCCTGACTTCTATGCGACCAATTTACGGCGCATCACGCTTTGCGGCGACCTCAGTCAGATGCAGATCCAAGCGGCAGCCCGCGTATCGCAGAGTGCCTCCGCGTCTGGCGGCGACCACCAACCTTCGTCGTTGGCTCTCGATTGGCGCCGCGCTGCCGTCTCGGACGACGGTATCCCGCAGCTGGCTGTGGCAACTGTCACGGTGCCGCCGCCGTTGCCTTGCCTGCTAAAGCTGGTCTGCTTATCGTCCGTGGAAATGTTTTACCTTCGTTTGTTGCATGGCAATATCGCCGCCGCGACTTGGTCGGGAACGCCGACTTTCAAGCGCCAGGATGCGTTTCTCCCCGCGCCTCAGAACAGCCAACCACAGCCGCTGGCGCTTGACGATCCCTTGCGTGGGGCAACAGTTGCCCCTGCGGCGGGTGGTCTGAGTGTGGATTCACCGACCTCTGCCTCCTCGACATCTCCCAGCGCTCTGGGTCTCGTCAGGCAAATTACCTTTCATCCCCTTGCGCTCAATGTGTCGGTCGACCTCGAAAGGCATCGGCGGTTGCTATCCAGTGCGCGCCGTGACCTCGATGGGTGCCTCGCAGCGGTGAAGGCTCACTTGGAGCGCATCCGCCGTAGTGGCCAGGCTCGACTGGGTCACGTGCAGGATGCCGTGGAGGCGTGGCAGGAGTTAAACCTTATTCCCCAACGTCCCGACTCTTCCAAGTCGCGGAATCTTCTCTCCACGGCTCCATTTTATGCCCGCGCCGAAATGCATTCGTTATTGGAGCGGCTCTATGCCAACGTCATGGCGATGTCTCCGCCAGCCGTCACCAGTAGCGCTGGGGGAGACTTCATTTCCTCTTCGCAAATGTTACTGAAGGCGACGTCATCACAACACTCACCAATGGAATCACTGGGAGACGTTGACTCGCTCGTCGTGGAGCTCGCCGCGCTGAGGGACGAGCTTCAGCGTGTCAAAGACCGGCGGGCGGAGTTGAACCGACGGTCGGCGATGGCGATGAGTTCGATTCCTACGTTACAGGAGCTGCGGCGCGACTTGCAAGCGGAGCTGTCGGTGATAAGTGAGCGCGAAATGGCGGCTCTCCGGGAACGTCACGTTGACCACCAGGAAGCGCTCAACGCGTTGGCTTCGGACCTTTCGTCCCGGTTATCCTACGTTCTGAAGGCAGAGCGGTCCCAGTGCGAGGTGCTACGCGAGCACGAACTGCCAAAGCTACACAACGAGAGCTCTCACGTCATCGAGGAGTGGAATGAAAAGCTGCGGCAGCTTCCACTCGAAGTGGCGGCGCGCGAAAAGGAGCTCCGACGCTTACGACAGCTGACCATCGAAGAGGAACACAGTTTGGTGGGCAGGTGGGAGACGTCGATACCCGTGGGACTGCTCTCCCCAGCGGAAAAGGGGGGCGGCGCCACGCGCACGGGGCGGTCAGATGGCCCGTCCCCGCTGCACTGCTCGGCACTCGGGCGACCCAAAGCGACTCTTCACTTCCACAACAAACCTGCAGCCGTGGTGGCAGCGTCCCCGACGCCGCCGTACCGTCTCCCGGTGCAAGACATGTCGTCCTTGGTGGCTACTCCCACTCCGTCACGTTTTCTCCGTTCCCCCGCGTCACCGGCGTGGGCGGCGTCACCATCGCCTCCGCCGCGCATGGATCTGTATCTTCCGCTGTTGGTGGATGTGCTGCCGGGGGGGAACCAAGCGCCGCACGAGACTGAGCTTTCGTGTCGTAGTCCGATGGAGGAGTACGACGTCGTGGTCTTCACGCCACTCACGAACGCTGACCCCAATCTGGATGGATGGAACCAGACCGGCGCAGGCCGACGAGGACACCACTCCGGTAGTTTTCAGCTCGTCCAGGTGCTGGGACCGGAGCTTCGTGGCTTCGTGCGACGAACATCCCACCCCGCCGCTTCCATCATTCCTGGATCCGCTCAGTTGAGTCGCACCTCTAGGAGGACGGAATGCCGCGCCGATGCCGCCGACCGGCGCGAAAACAGCGCAATGTCGGAAGACGTTGAGGTTCAAATCGCGGGCACTTCTTTCGCGCGGTTGCACGTGCCCCTCTAGTATTATCGGGGAAAAGCATTGGGTAATAGGAACGATGGATGTCTTCATCAACAATTTTCGGGTTTTTTGTTGTACTAGCAGAAGACATTATTCCGCACGCACAACCCTACGCCCAGTATAATGGCTGCTGCCGTCGACTCCCCTGCTGCGGCTCCTCCTGGTTCCGGGGACCTCGTGCACGCCACGTCCTACGCCAACTGGGTCTCCATCCAAACGTGTTCGAAAGGACTCGTCACCACACGACCCACCGAAACCATCCATCTTTCTCGCCTCCAATCACATTTTACCGACACGCCCACTCCGGCAGCAGCAGCAGCACCGTCTGCGACGTCGCAACGAGTGGACGGGGACGGTACCACCTGTCACGGTCAAGAAGGCTCGACGACCCGCAACCGACACAGCGAGTCAGGGGAGGGAGACGGCGGGGACATGGATGGCGGCGACATGGGTGGCCGTGCTCATTCTTTCCACGCCCAATACCCTTCAGGTCAGCTGCCCGGGAAAATTCCCGGCGTTCACGACGCCAACGTGCTCATCTACGTTGACCGAGAGCTGGCCCAGAGAGATGGCTTTGTGTTCGAGCCCGCCGTCGAGGGCATTAGCGCCGATGACGATGGCAATACCGTGCAGACGAAAGGATTCAAAAGTTTCGGCTATATCCCGAAAGCGTATTTTTCCAAAGTTGTGGACAAAAAGACCGGCGTCGTCCTCTGGGAGAACGACGAGCTGAAGGCCCTCCGGCAAGTGGAGGAAAAGACGACCCGCATTCCACGCATTGACATTCACACCCACATTCTGCCGAGCAATTTGGATCTTTGCAAAGAATGGGGCGACCCTGGATACATCTTCTACCAACCCGTTGCGCCCGCAACGACTACTTCCCCGCTATCAGGGGCCGCGGCCGAGGAAGCGAACGCCCCCACGAATACACTTCCAGAAACGTGGCGTGGTGGCGGCACGACGACGACCGCCCCGTCGTTCAGCGGCGGATGCTGCGGCGAAGGGGGGGGTGTCCCCTCCCGACAGGACATGATGAAGATCCTTCCCGACGGCAAGCCACCGGAAAAGTTCCGTCAAGTGAGTTGTAACTGCTATCATGGTGCCACCCGCGTGGAGGAAATGGACGACACGGGCGTGGACGTTCAGGTCCTTTCCACGGTGCCCGTCATGTTCAGCTATTGGCAGAAAGACCTCACAAAGGCCGTCACCTTGGCGCGATATCTCAACGATGACATCGCCGCCGTCGTGGGGCAGCACCCGAAGCGGTACGTTGGCCTCGGGACGTTGCCCTTACAGTTCCCCGACGCTGCGGTGGATGAGCTCACACGCTGCATGACCGAGCTCGGCTTCAAAGGTGTTCAAATCGGCTCTCATGTCGACCTCACGACGGAGTTCGACCCCAATCAAAAGTGCTGGGAACTGTCTGATCCTGCCTTGCTTCCCTTTTGGCGGAAGGCAGAGGAACTTGGGGCGGCCATCTTCGTTCACCCGTGGGACATGATGGGCTCGCGAGAGACCAAGAAGTACTGGCTCCCGTGGCTCGTAGGCATGCCCGCCGAAACCAGCCGAGCCATCTGTCACGTTCTATTCTCGTCGTTGCTCGATCACTTCCCGAAGCTGCGGGTGTGTTTCGCTCACGGCGGGGGATCGTTTCCGTTTACGTTAGGCCGCATTGACCACGGTCTCACGTGCCGTCCAGATATCTGTGTGCAAGACGCCAAGATGAAACCCGTCGACTACGTGGCGGATCAGCCCAGAAAACGGCGATGCCGGCATTGCGAACTAGACGTCGTCACGACGGAGTGCGAGCGTTGCGGATTGCTGTGCAACACATGCGACGAGCTCCTTCACAGTCGAGGGAAAAGTCGCACTCACTCCAGAAAGATGACCGCCGCGTCCGTGCGTACTCGATCAAGTCGATTCTGGGTCGACTCGCTCGTGCACGATTCGCGCGCGTTGGATTTCTTGATCGACGTCATGGGGGAGGACCGCGTGGTACTCGGAAGCGACTACCCCTTCCCACTAGGGGAATGGCACCCAGGGCAGGCAATCTGCCGACACCCTTCCGCCACGTTGGATGTGAAGCGGCAGCTGCTTTGCTCGAACGCATGTCAATTTCTTGGCATTCGGCTGGGAGATCACGTGCACGTCGACAAGGAAGGCTACCGCATTGGGGCAGTGGGTGCTCCCACCATGCGAAACGTGGCGGTGACGACGGCTCCTGCTACATTGGCTTCTCCGGCAGCAGCAGCGGTGGCGTTAACCCCCAAACGTGGACGGGATGCGCCTTAATGTCGCCAACGCTGCCCAATGGCACCCTTCCCCCGCTCTCTCTTCTCCATAGATTTATCGCAATCTGTCAATTATTTGAACACAAAACTGTCATTGTGCAGTGTTATTTTCGTCACAATCGGATTTTTTTGGTGTCACCCGGGCATCGATGCGTATTCGTTTTTCTGGATGTCCTTGCACTTCTAATCGGACGTGACGTTGGAAAAATCGGTCAGTTGTCGATAGAGGGCTTTCGGGTGCAGGATCCCAGTGCGTCCTCCCTGGCAAAACTAAATTTTTTCCACCAAATTTCGACCTGCTCGACGCGCCTGCTCTTCTTCACCACCGAGTGACAAGTGCAAAAAGAATACAGAATCCTCGATGATGCGAACCAACAGTTCTAGTAGTCATGCGGTTGAAAGCAGCGCGCTTGCTGACGCGACTCAGAGCCTGGCACCACCGGAGAGAAGCTCCGTCGTTTCATCCAGTCACGGAGGAGTGGTCGACGGCGGCGAGGAGGCCCCCGTCGACCGACTCGGCCGGTCGTCGTCACCGTTCAACGCGGCAACCTTCTCCTTCATGCCGGTTGTCATGCAGGGCCGGCCGCCACCATCTCCACCCCGCGCATCTGGCGACCGGCTCGTGGTTATGATCACGCCCACCTATAGAATCATTCTCGTTGGCGACCCAGCCGTAGGCAAGAGCAACCTCATCACCCGATTCGCGAACGGGACGTTCGACCTTTTCAAGCCGACGACGATTGGCGTCGAATTCGTTCTGAGAAGAGTTCAGTTATCGCCGAAACCCGAAGACTGCATCAATGTGCAGCTCTATGACACCGCGGGTCAAGACACCTTCACAACACTGACGCCCGTTTTCGTGAGACCGGCGCACGGGATCCTTGTGGTGTATGACGTGACCCGCCGCGACACGTTTCTCAACGTGCCAGGTTGGATCGCCCAAATCAAGCGCTGGGTCTCGGAGGACGCAGTGATCGCCGTCATCGGAAACAAGACGGATTTGAACCACCAGGTGGAAATACCGGAGGAAGAGGCGATCGACGTGTGTAGCCGGTTGGGCTGCCGACACTTCATCGCGTCGGCCAGGAGCGGCGATGGGGTGGGCAGTGCCTTTCTGCACGTCGTCCTTGCCTGTCACAGCTTGGCGTGCTCGAAGTCGACGACCAATGCCGCGGCCCCGTTGCGCACCCCGGGAGGGGGCGTGAAGGGGCACACTCCCGTGCCGTTTCGCTCCGGGCCGCGGAGTGCAAAAGGGGACGGCATCAACCCCGACGACCGCCGATGTGACGGCAAATGCTGACAGGACCCCCCTCGCAGTAGGGGGTACACGACGAGATATTGATCGCATCTCTTCTGTTTTGCATTGCCGATCGTGATGCAAACGCTTGTGATTCGCTTTGCCCCTCCATCCCCTCAACCGGTTAGCTTCACGGGCAGCAACTTTGACGGATGGTCGCATGGTTGATCTAATGACGCCTACACATTCGCGCTCGGCGACATGACTTCTGTGTGCGGCGACGATTCGTCGCGAAAACCAAAGCTGCCCTGCTTGCCATTTTCTTCCAGCTTTACGTTGGCGGTGGCGATAGTGCTGGGACTGACGTCATTCAACGCTCCTTCCGTTCCTCGTCCTCCTCCAGGTTGCCGGCGTCGCACTGTGTCTCACATCGGACGTGATGATCATTACCATGGCGTTCTAGCGGCCGTGCCTCTGTTCACGGATTTGGTCGAAAACGGCGGCGGTGAGAGCGTATCCCTTTCACCATGGGAGGAGGTGCCAAAAGGTGGCGTGCAACTGCAATCGGACACCATTCGAGGAAAGCAGGGCACCTACTATTTTAGCGGTGTGGCCATGAAGCTTGCCACGTTAGTGCAACGTTTCGATCTCACCTCGGACGCGGCCGCGATTGACGCCGGCACGAGGGCGGTGTGGTTCGCAGGTGCCCTAGGTGGGTACAGCGGCCAGACCGACGCCGCCACGTTGACGGTGAAATTTTTCGAGGATGTGAATCGGTCTTTGTTCCTCGGTGGCCACTCGACGTTCGAAGTTACCCCTCGGGGCCGCGATTTTGTCACGCAACTCGTCCCGCGAAATGCCACTGCATGTCTACCGCCGAAAACGCGACTGTTGCAGCTTGAACTCGTATTCGCGCGCGATGGGACGACGGGATCAAACGACGGCTACGCGGATGCCGTCGCCATGGCGATATTCCCAGTGTCCAAATTCGATCAATCGGGGCGCGCAGGAGTGAATGTTATCCGGGATAGCTCACCACCCCTTGAGCCGCTGTCACCTCTCCTCTCCAACCAATCATTTCCCGTGGTTACGGATTGCCGCTCATGGCTTCCTCACATCGGCAGCGTCGCAGCGAACACCACGGCTCTGTACTACTACGCGACGCGGGCAATGTCATACGTCGGCCTCGCGTATCAGCGCTTCTACCTCGACAGCGACACACGCGCAAATTTGATACGCTTGCACGAGCGGAAGCCTCGTTCTTGGCTGGCCCTTCTCCCAGCGGTTCACCAAATCACGATCACAACCGAGCTAGGGGGAACCACGAAGCAATCTGACACGGCCCAAATCGACGTGGCTTTTTTTTCTTGTGATGCCGTAGCAGCCTCATCAGCGGTACTTTCACCTTTACGGACGTACTCCACTTCGCCTGTGACCGTGGACGACCGCAAAGCGGAAACGGTTCGCCTGCGCCGCACGTTCACAGGGTGTTTGACTCATGACGTCTGCTACTTTGACGTCTACATGCGCTTCCAGGCTGCGACCGCGATTAACGCAACGACAGCGACCAACAGCTGGGCAGCCATTGCCAACGTCACGGTGACGTACTTCGAACGGCTGGCACCATCGGTCGCTGGTTTTAACTTGGTCGTGAATCCTGACTGTTCTCCGGACGTTGACATGTCGTGCACGTGGAGTAACGTCGCAGGCTATTCATCCTTCGTTCCCGATGCGTTGAAACGAACTTGGTGCATTCCCGGACTTGGTTCGCAAAGTTGGATGCAGCAGCTCGTGAACCTGTCGGCCGTCGCGCCGACTTTGGCGCTGCCCACGTCGTATCTGGAGTTCTCCGCCTCGCTCGGTGGGTACAGCAGTCAGGAGGACTACGCAACGATAACGTTTGAACTGTTCGACGGTGGTTTTAATCTGCTTCGTACCCACACATTGGACGCGCCGACGGTGGCGGAACGGCAAGGTGCCACGTGCGTCGTGCCTCGCATCGCACGGAATTGCCGCCTCGGTGAAGACGGCGAGGTGAGATTCGTCCGGGTCAACGCTCACAGTTTCCTTCTTGCCGGAACGGCGTCTGACGGATATGTCGCCAGGATCAGCGTGGCGGCCAAGACGCTGCCGCCGATGGGGCAACTCACACCCGACAATCTCATCCTCAATGGAGACGCAACACTAGGGAGTGCGGCACCCGACGTCAACGGCTCGTTATTTGGCTGGACAGTTGTTACCGGTGACTTCGAAGTGGCGAACGACCCGTATCTAAAGCCCTATCAACCCGACAGTTGCAAACCGGCGGCTAGCCCAAATTGGTTTTTTAGCGGCTTGCGATCCCTCAAGGTGACCGTTCAACAAACTGTACCCTTGACCAACTACGCCACATCCATCGACAGTGGCTCGCAAGCTGCCTACCTCCGGGTGTGGATTGGCGGTTACTTGGGGCAACTCGACTACATCACCGTCACATTTTCCTTCGAAAATGCGCGAAACGTGTCGCTAAAAAACGTGACACTAGGTCCGCAAACCCCCGCAGACCGACAATTTGTCACTACCTTTCAGGAGTTCGCTCGGCCCGAGGAGTTAATTCCGCCACTAACACGCCGCTGTGTTGTGTCGTTTACATGCGAACGCGTGGAAGGAAAAAACTGCGACGGTTTTGTCGACGATTTGGTATTCAAACTCGTCGACCCACGTCGGTTCACGGTGCCACCACTCCAGCGAACCGCAGACCGTGCTGAATTGGTGGTGTTGAGCTTCCCGCGGCACACGGCTCCTTCCTCCATAGCGAATAAGCTTCGTTGCCCTTCGAACGTGACGATTGGATTCTCACGAACCTCGGGTTCGTCGTGTTGGACGGCCACGTTCCCAGCCGGCGTCACGACACAGCCCTATGATCCACGGTGGGCCACGATCGCCTTGCCGCCCGGGCAGCCACCGTCCAACGGCAACAGTATCCCCGCCGCTCATCTGCCGACGGCGGGCAGCGGCTTGTTGTTCGCAGTCCCAGCATCAACTCAAAGCGTCATCTATCAGTTCATATCGCTGCAGACGCGGCTCGACTGGATTGACGCCGGCGCCCAAGACGCGGTGGTCACCGCCTGGCTGGGAGCGGTGTCCGGTCACCCATCCCCTACCGTCGAGCTCACCTTCGTCAACGTGTCTTCCGATGAACGCGATTTCGACTGCGACACGACGACGTCTTGGCAGCGCCGGTTACGGCGCATCGGCACCGCATTGACAATGACGTTTTCTCGCGTTGAGATGGCCGCCGCGCTGTTTGCTCTTCTGAACGTGTCGTCATCGACCGCCGCTTCGTTTGCAGGGCAACCGTTGTTTCAGTATGGGTGGCTCCGTACGCTGGTGCCGGTTGGCGCCCGCGGGGCATGCGTCGCGTTAACACTGCCTGCTGCAGGAAGGGCCTCCTTAATCGCAACCTCTTTCATTGACACTGGAATCGAGTTTGCGCTACTACCAGACGGGGGTGGTGTCAGTCCCGGAACCACCGCACCCCTCTTTCCTGGGGGGTCATCGACGACTACGGCACAGCGTGCCGTTTCGGCCTTGGCCACGACGAGCGACGTCAGCGTGGTGGTCCACGGGGGGCTCGTTGACGACAACGGTGAAGCGAGGGTGACGGCCGGCCGTGCCAACCTGAATGCCAGTCGGACGGTCGAAAACGCGACCCTGTGGGGGTGGTGGTGGATAACAGAGTCCGGCCACCAAGCGGCGTCCAAGGAAAACGATAGGACGTCACGCACCCCATGGACATTCCTCACGCAAACGGTTGACCTGTGTGACTATCGCGCCGCGATCGACGCATCGTCGTTCGCGCTAGGGATCGACTGGAACGGCACCGAGCAAGCGTCATTGACCGCGTGGGAACTAGCGCTGCAGTTTCTCTCCGCCAACGGTTCAACCCTCATGCAGACCGCGTCGCTCGAACCGCGCGACGGCAATGTCAACGCGACCAAGAATGCGTCCATCATGCTGCTTCGGATTCCACAAAGTGCACGGGTGTTAAAAGTGACGTCGTTGTCCCTCCGTCCGCGCTCCGGACCCTTACCAACTGCATCCGGATCTGGTGATGATGAGCTGATGGAATCCCCCGCTGTTAGTGGTAGCCAATCGCGTTGGCATTTTCCCTCTGTGCGTTTGATCCTTCTCGGAAAAAATGGATCGATTCCAGGAGCCTTTACCGATAATGACGATGCATCCACGCCCCCTCGACCGGAAGTCCGCATGGTGACAGAACACTTCTGGCAAGCTGCCTCCTCGGCTCCCCCTGAGTTCGTGCTCGTGGACGAGGATGCTGAAAACGCGACTCTCACGACCGAGTGGTGGGCTCCAGGAGGCAATGGGACGGCGGATGCAAGGGTCGAAAGTGTGCTGTACGAGCAAAATGAAGCGACGGAGGAGGCGGAGGACGGCGTGACGGCGACGCTCGGCGGATGGCGGCAGTGGGGCAATGTGCGCACAACGCCTCGCGCAGCGTGGCCCCTCACCGTCGCCCTCTCGATATCCGCGGATGGCGCTTCTTACAATAGGACCGTCGGCAAGCGGGCGCTCGCCGTCGGCGCTGTGAGGAGAACGCAGGGGGCCGCCGTCGGCACGTTGTCGGCGGTGGCTTGGAGAAACCTTTCCATAACCAACGCGACGTGGTATAAGGACATTGACGATGAACGGGTGCCCGTGGCGTTCGAAGCCCTGCTCGGCGGCGTTGGCTTTGACATGGACTTTGCCACGGTGACGGCCATGTTTCTCGACACTCGCGGCGACGAGCTGAGCCGAATGACGTTAGGCCCGCTAAGCGCCTGCGCGAGATATGGAGTGTCTGGGCTGTGGCTGTTGCGCGCGGCGGCGATTGTGCCAGCGACCACTCGCAAGGTCGCCGTCCGGATCCGCCTGTTGCATGTGGACTCCCCGTTCAACGACGCCTACGTGGACAACGTCAAGCTGTGGCTTTTGGCCCTCCGGCCACAGTCGTTCTTGCCCAGGACGCGGACCGTGACAGTGAGTCGCGAGACACAGTACATCATCACCTCGGAAACGCAGGCATCGAGCACAAACGGAGGGGTCTCCACGGTGGTGGTGGCGACACCTCCTGCGGTATCTCAGCCGCCGGAGATCACCGTAACGCTCCCCTCGTCGTCGTCCAGCGCTCCAGTTCTTAGCGCGTCCAGCAGGCAATTCGACGCGGTCTCCACCGGACCATCTACGACGATGCGAAACGAGACGACACCCCCACCACCCGCCGTCGCCACAACAACAACGCCGACGGATGTCAGCGTATCGTCGTCATCGCAAATGTCGGGGGCCGCCAGCGTCATGGCGTCTCCGGAGCTTACGAGCACGACAATGGCCGCCGCTTCCACGCTGGGGCTCTTCTTCGGGAGCATGGACGCGATGTCTCTTGGCCGCGCCGAGGCGACGGGTAGACTGTTGTACTTTTGTCATTTTGTGCCCAGCGGGCGAGCTTCGCAAGGCGAAGGGTTGCGTGAAACCTTCTTTGCCCCACTGCGTTTTCCCACCAGCATGCTTCCGGTGCTCGCGATCGGCGACGCTGCCACGGTTCCCGGTGCTTACTTGCGTGGGACGGTGGTCGCCAACGTTGCGGTAGGTTGCGTCGTGTTACCGGCCTTACTGATCCTCGCGTCGTACGTGAAGGCGCAGCTTTTTACACGTCAATCGACCGATCGGCGAGGTGGTGAGGTCATGCCGTCGTCGCCTCTGCGACAGGCGGGGCTACCGGGCACTGCGATACTTATCGGTGG
>ERZ1292630.3456-Hain-H41-02um-R3-3456-length-13865-cov-8_pt1 | contig 13865 bp, 6 predicted proteins | sample MGYA00564408_ERZ1292630 | MGnify/ENA primary metagenome ERZ1292630 (study PRJEB36523, sample SAMEA6512641) | groundwater metagenome | collected 2019-01-08 | study: AquaDiva: Metagenomics assemblies of 32 groundwater samples | reverse complement strand
AGACAAAGTCGACGGCGCCGGTGACTCTCCAAAATCGCTCGAGCATCGCTGTTGAGCGTTGCGTGGCCGTGATGTCAATGCGGTTAGCGAGATCCCTGCCACCTTCGTCGCAGGAAGGCAGCGACCGTCGATCCTCTGCTGCAAGCGCAGCGTATTGCCGCAGGAGCACCAGTGAAACGTCCTGCACTAAACCAAGCACGATGCGACTAAAGCTGCCTGACGACGGCTCCATTCCATCGGTGGAGGCGGTGGTGGCTTGGCGGCCGCAGGGGGCCCCCCCTCCCGTGACCACGAAACGATGAAACGTGAGCGCGCGGTCGAAGCACCACCCAGAGAGGAGGGAGGGGGGACGATTCGCCACCGATGACCATGCGGGAGGAGAAGGAGGTAGCGGCAGGACCCCGCCCGTCTCCCCCGGAACCCGTCCGCAACTCCCGCCTGCTGCGTTGCCTCCTGCATCTCGGTCGACTGTTTCGCATGTAGCCGTCGCTGCTTTCGCGATGTCGCGGTACCAGTCGTGGTTGATGAAGACGGCGCGGCGTAGCGATTTCCGGGGCAGGAAGGAAGCGATCTCGGATGGCGCGTGGATGGGCAGCCTCCCTCGGCCTTTCGCGGCGACTTGCGGGTGCGCGTCATCGACCATCCGTTGTTCGTGGCCGCTGTCCGACCTCCCGGGAAACTTGCTGCTGGCCCCACCGTCGGTTGTGCGATCGTTGGTGTTATTCATGCGACGGCGCGCGTCGTCGATGAGAGTCAACACCACCTCCGCGTCATTGTGGTCGCTCACGGCCATCACATCGATTGCATGCGGAGTCGCCGAAGGCTGTAGCACCGCGGCATCCACAAGAGCCCGAAACACGCCGCCGTTGCGGGCAGATTCCTGGCTCAGCAGCCGCTGTACAAAAGACGAAATTTCAGCGACCATCGCGGTGGAAGCAGCCCCATCGCCGTGCAAGCGGGCATCGAGGAAGTCCGAGTGTTCGGCGGCAAGTCGGCAGGCAGCGACCATCTCGTGAAGAATGACGCTGCGGAGGATGTCGTCGTCGCAGGGACTCAGGTCGTTCGAAGTTTGTGGTCGATTGCCAAAAGTAGTGTCGCCAGTGAATCTCGGCAAAAAAGATTTTGTTAGTGACGACGTTGCCCAGGGAATGGCGTTGAAGATCGCGTTGAGCTTGTCACGAAGCACGTCACTGCCGTTGTCGTTTGCAGGAGGCCCGTTCTCGTCCGGCGTCGCCGCCGCCATGCGGCGCATCGCCCTCACCGCCCATTGCGTCGCCGCCCACGGCTGCAGTTGCACGTGCGCGATGGACGATTGGCCCGTTCGAATGCGATTCAACAAGGTCGCCGAGGAATTGGCTGACGTTGAAGAAATTTCACCGCTGGGAGAAGAAGGTGATGATGAAACGTCCCCCTCCCCGTTCAAGTAGGTGTGGAGGAACTCAACGGTGGGATGGTGGCGTGGTCGGTTTTGCGGCGCTTCCACGGCGGACGCTAAAATAGAAGGTCCGCCGTCGCGCATCAAAGCGGTCATGAGTCTCGCTCGCGTCGTGTTTGTAAACCGGTCGATTAATAGACGTGCGCAGGTATGTCGAGGAGAAACGGATAAGGGTACGGAGGTGGGCTCCTTCGTTGATGGTACCGAGGGCGTCAGCACGTCCAGCACCAGGAGGCGAATCTCAGCCATAGGTGAGCTCAACCAACGGATCAATCGGTCACACAACGGATCCACTTCCCAAGCATCCTCGTCCCGCGGCTTACCGACTTTCGAGGCATTGAATGACTCCGCCTCTTCGAGCTCCACCGACAATCGAATCAGCGCCCCGCAGCATGTCACGAACTCCCCTCTGCAGCGAGCGTCCGTAGGAGTCGACAACAGCAAGGTCGCGAGTGCTGCCCCTTCGTCACTATTGGATGAAAGAAGATAGCAAAACGGAGGTTGCTGGTCCAGAAGCGTGTTCAGCCGCCGCCGCAATAACGACAAGGGGAACCCAATCCAACCACCACCCCCGAGAATGGGACCGGGGGGCGCGCTGCGGATCTCACGATAACTTTCCTCGGACGGCCCAAGTAGCGCAGCAGCGGTGTCGGCCGCGGCGTGATTGGGGCATCCGTAACCCACCAAAATATTCAACTCCTGGGCCACAACGGTCAGGTCGGACAGGACGCCGTGGGCTTCGGCTCCATGCATCGCGACCCACTTCGTCACGGCACATTCCCCCGCCGCCACATCGCCGCCTCCTCCTTGAGACGGAACCGCGGTCGTTGGCACATCGGCCGTCAACCGTTTCACCAGTCGCAGGAATCGCACGAGCAGTTTTTCACCATGCTTCGGCGAGTCGGTCATCCTCGACGTCGTGACCGGGGAAAAAATGCGTGCAGGGGCGCAAGTAAAACCCGAACCTCTCGATGGTTTCTTCGGTCACACCAATTCTGAACGCTTTGCGCCAAGGGGGGAGGGAGTGGACCTGGGGACGAAACGTCGTGCAAAAAAGACCCCCGAGGCAAACTAAAAAAAGATGAATCCCGAGCCGAACCATTGGGGCACGGAAACGCGCAAATTTCACTCACACTCATGCACGAAGAGAAAGTAGCCTTTTCCGAGAACCAGAAATGGATTGTTCCTGGGGCGCAAGGAGGCTACGCTCAATGCGCGTAGTTTGAACGAGGATCGTCATGCGTCAATGAGTTCTCCAATAGTTGCGCGTGGATCAGCGGCCCCAAGAAGCGGCACGTGCCAGATTGCTGCCAAGGAAGGCCACGCTCCGCGGCGGCATCGATCACTGTGTGATTGCATGGACACGAGACGTGATTGACAGATAATTGACCGGTGGGAGGAGCTGACGACGACGCCTTTGATGCTGTTGCGGACCCCTCTTGGCACAGGAGGCAAGTGTCAATTAAGTAACGGCGCGCGATCGCGACCTCGTCGGTGCCGACGTCCGAGCTCCACGTGGCCGCGATGAAGGCCCACTGGCGCCACAAATGGGACCGCAGCAGGATCCGTCGAATGAGCCGGCGGCGAAACGCAACCGTCGTTGCGCCCTCCGCCGGTGACATTGCGACTTCCATCCGCCGCATTGCGTTTTCAAACAATTCAACAATCGTCGATGGGGCCGTGTTGAGGTAATCATCGACATCACATCGAAGGCGGCGACGACTTTGCCGTTGGAGGTTGACCTTTCGTTGCCGCTGCTCGTCGATGTCCGCAGCATGTGTGGCGGCAGAGGTTTGCTCATTAGCCGCCTCAGATCGCCCCACCCCATCGCCACTGGCGCCATCGCCGCGATCCGCCAGCAGGGACGCCCCGCAGTCTGCGTGGAGGCGGTGCAGCGCCTCGAAGAGACGCATGATGTTCCGCGACAATTCAGGCCGACCGGCTGCCCTCCCAAGGCTGGACCAGAGTGCCACCAGGGCGCCACCTTCTACCAGACGCGTCCCGAGAAGCAGACGGCGGCGGGTGTCACGGGTGGGTTGCTCTCCGGGGCCACCGCCACGTAGTGGTTGTTGGCCCGCACCCGTCGCGCCGGATCGTGGCCACGCGAAACCCACCGCGGCGCTCAACGGCGCCAGCTCTGCAGTGTAATAGGCGACGAGTTCGCCAAGGAGGCTGGAATCGACGGCAAGATAGGAATCGTTGAATACACCACAAAGCGGCGGGGCGAGATGAAGGCGCCCGATGTCCTCGATCACACACTGCAGGATGCCACCCCGGCGCAGCGCGGCGAGACGCCATGATGCTGGGGGTGAGGAGGACGCCACTCCCTCCTCTTCGCGCCTTCCAACTTCTTGCTGTTGTGGCCGCCGACTGCACTCACGGGGCTCCCATGGATGCAGCAGCATACCCAGGGAGTCGTCGAGATTGTCCTCCACTTCCTCTTTGTCCATACCATCAGCATCTTGCGCACTCGTCCGATGCGCGTCGTCGTGGTCCCCTCCTTCTACCACTCCGTCAGATGCCCTTTCGGAGAAAATAAAATTCATCACGCTGCGGAACGGATCGGCGGTTGCAAAGGCGTCGACAGTGCCCTCGTACAGCGGGGGAGACTTGTCGACCGCCAGGGTCGCGTTGCCCCATAACGCTTGTACGACGGGCGTGATGTGCGTAAGATACGACCTCATCAAGCGGCATCGTTGCAGCCGGGAAACCGCTGCGGACGAAGGATCACGCGCCTCATCGTCGTCGTCCGCCGTGCGGCTGATTTGACCAGGGGAGCCGCCATCGCGACAGAGCGGGGTAGTCACGGCGGAAGCTAAGGCAACCCTCTTCTGCGTCGTCGTGCTCGTCGTCCGCATGAGCGACGCCGCGAGGCGCCACCGAAGCTGCCCACGGAACTGCTCCACGATTCGCTGCCGCATCGTCTCTCCTTCGCGACTCGGCAACGGCACCACGAATCGATGCGGCGAACAAATGTCACTTTCCCAGCAACGGAGAAGGCCATAGGCCCCCAGTGTCCTGGCCGTCGGGGCCAAGGCAAGCAGGCGTGTGTAGACGTCGTTCAGCTCGCCACGTGCGTCGCAACGGCTTCCTTCATAGACACCGCTGAGCAGCGTCCAACGCGCAAGGTCGACGTCAACGTTGAAACCATCGTCTTCAAAAACATCACCCAGCCGCCGCACGCATTCCTCCACGAGTCGCTTCGTCCAGCCGGGTGCGTGACGGTTCCAGATCGCTGATACGCACACGGGGGAATTGGCATCGAAAGGGACGTCGCCCTCCACCGTTCTCTCACCCTGCTGCGTCTTAGGACGGCGGCACCGCGCTCGTCTGACAGCGGTGCGCCACCACGTTCCACCAGCGTCGGCCTCTACGACCCCTACCGCCCCGACGAATGGCTCATCGTCGTGGCACGCTCTGCTTCCTCTTGAATTATGCTCACTCGCTGTGGTCTTCGATGCACAGGGGTCGACGCCATCAGCAGCAGCCGCCGCAAAGCGACGATCGATTCCTGGGGACTCGAAGGGCGCCACAACGAGGTATGCCAGCCACGTCACCATCGCCAGGTTGTCAATGACGAGTTCGGAGAGGCATGTGGCGCGGCTTGGTGCCGAACACGAAAGACCTCCTGGCGGCGGGACCGCTTTCGTCCCGCGCACGTTGTTTGCATCGCCATCGCGCAGCAACGCGATAATATGCATGTTCATGGAGCAAACGGCGCGGAGGAACAAATACGCTGGTTCCATGGTTCCATGCTCCCCACCGCTAGCATCGTCCGATGTCACTGACGAAACCCCCTCATGATGCTCCACGGAGGCATCTGCCCAGGCAATGGCGGCGGAGATGCGAGGCGCGACACGGCGCTCCTCGTCTTCCGGTCGGTCATTATCATCCGTCTCCTGTCGTATGCTATTCAATTCTTCTTCCCTGTCGGTGTCCGCTGAGGTCGGAAGGTCGAAATGGCCCTCGCCGAGCAGATGCGCGCAGGCAGACTGCGACATCAACAACTTGGTTTCGAGGGACCACATCATTATCTCACCTCGTGACCATGTCCAAGCGTGATGACATGTCGTTGACTTCGCCGATGAAAAATCATCTTCCTCATCCCCTCCACTCGTCACCATCTCGCGTTCAGTCGCCCTCGCAGCGGCCAGCCGCAGATGCCGCTGATGGTTCTGGAGTAACCACGTCGCCGTTCGAAAGCCAACGTTGCGAACGGCGGTGCGTGTTGCGTCGAGAGACCATCGAAACGTCGCCTGAACGAGACCAGGGGCCCAACCGGGATAGCTGCCGCCGACCGCGTCATCAAGCAGCTTGCGGCGGGCCGCATTGGGCTCTTCCGATAGCGGAACGTCTCGAATCACGAGGTCCACGAGGGCTGTAGCGAGGCCGACAAGGTGCGAAAACACCGCGACCTCAACCATTTCGTCCCGAGAGCCAACCTTCGGCGGACCGACATCCAAAATCAGGGTGAAGACGAAGGACCACAGTTCATCGACGAGTTGACAGGCCATGCCATCCTCATCTGAAAGAGTGCGGCAGACGCGGCAAAGCCGTTGACAGCTGGCGATCACCGCCGCAGGTACTCCTCCTCCTCGATCTCCTTTTCCGTCGTCACACCAATCGTCGTCGCGCGCCGCCCATTCGACGACCACATCGATGTCAGCCGTTAGTGTCGCAAAACGGCAAGGTGGCCCGCGCGGCATACGTTTCGTTTGGGCCTTTCGATCAATAGTTCTTATCGCGCGTGAAAACAGCACCGACGACAAGACGCTTTGATGGAATCCCATCTTATCTTGAATTAATTGATCAGCTCCCAAACACGGTGGGAAAAACGTGCAACAAGGAAAGATCTACACCCCCTCAGGACGAGAACAGATCCGATCCTAGTAGTCAAACGACGTTGTGCTGCTCAGCAGATGAGCGGGTCTCCAACCACATGTGCTCGAACACCAGGTGACGGATCCAGCCGCACGTGTCTCTCTCGCAGAGCATGTGGCCATTTTCCATCGTCGATGTCGTCGTGGCGTTCAACTGCGGGGCTTTATCCATCGTCACCACGGACGCGGTGGCCCCACTTCGCAGCGTGTCCTTCAAGCAGCGGGCGACGCGACCCGACGCCGTGCCCGTCTTGACATCGCATCGCCAATACGTCGCGAGGTACACCCAAGCGTGCAAGTGCCGGGGAATGGGTACGCGTGTGGCGAGGTGTGGCGGCTCCATAGACGAGGGCGAGGAAGGAGTCGCGGCCGCGACGTTGACGTTCCCCCCGGTGTTCATGGCCGGCACCGATAAAGGCTTGGCGAGAATGCACACGTTCTCATGGTCGGGGGAGGCGAACGCTAGGTGCCGAAAGTGACTGAGGGAGCAACGCATCGGCGGTCGACCGCTGAAGGCACTCCCGGATGACGATGATGCCGTCTCGCCCCGGCCGCAAAAGCATTCGCTCGAAAAGTGAAGCTCCGCTCCTTCGAGCGACGTGGGGACCATGGAAGGTCGGCGAGGGGATAACGCACCGGTGCGTTCGAGTGGCGCTCCGAAGACGCGGGTCAGGGCCCGAGATAGGATGTCGATGTCGCGTTCCGATTTCGATGGCTGCTGCCAAGGGCCGCCCAGGTGGTCGATGGCGTAACTCGGCGCCCACCTCCCACACAAGCGCGTCAACGCCAACCAGAGCGCGACCTCGAGTCCCTCGCGCTTGAAGCTCTCCAGTAACACGCGCCGCGCCAGCCGCGCCCTTGGCGTGCGATGTGACAGCCGCAAGGTGTCGAGTGCGGTGGTGTCGCCGTCTCCATCGGACCAGCGCATGACGGGCATGAAACTCGGAGGTTGGTATGGAGGGCGACCGCATCGACAAGGGACGCCAAAAGGACACCGACAAAACTCCTCCTCTCCCGCGGACGTCGCTGCACCGCCGGCAGCATTCGCCGGACGATCCAACCAACCCATGGTGGGATCGAAGGGCAATGTCCACGCGACGACATCGACGAAGGAGATGAGGGCGTCGGAAAGCGCGGCGGCGGTGCCTGAGTGGCCTTCGTCGTCGTCGTCGACCACCCGCCCCGTAGTGTCTTCGTTTTTGCGGCGGCGTTCACTACGCTGACGACCACGGGGGTGCTGCGAGAAGCGATCCAGGGCAGCGATCAAGTCCAGCAAGCGCCGAAGGCAAGACGTGGCGATTTCGGATAAAACGGGCGGCCGCTGTGAACAAGGCGTCGCTGTTTGATCGACGGAGGCGGTCGGATCGACAAACGATTCAGACGACGAGCCCTCGATGTCGTCCTCGTCCTTGGCGCCCACACGATCGTCGAGGCGACCGGTGCACCACAAGGCGCAGAGGGTCGCTGGGTCCTCGTATAACAGCCGTGTGATTAGGGTGATGGCGGTGCTCAGTTCTTCAGCCGCGTGCCGGTGCGTGGCGTCGCGGGATCCGATGATGACCGAGACAAAGTCGACGGCGCCGGTGACTCTCCAAAATCGCTCGAGCATCGCTGTTGAAGTGTGTGTGGACGGGATGTCGATGCAGTTGGCGGCGTCTGCGACGCAACTTCCTAGCGCCGCACTCGACGAAGCGCGTCTCCTGGTTTCGCACGCAGACGACGACGACTGGTTCCGACCTGGAGATGCAGACGACGCATGGCTCGTCGGATCATAGCCCTCAACTCGGGACGGGCCGTAACCCTGAACATCGCTGGATGGGCAGTAATTCTCATCTCTCATCTGGGACGGGCTGAGACCTTCATCGATCGTCGGGGCGTAACTTGGCGGGGCGCTCGGTGGGGCGTAGCTTGGTGGGGCGTAGCTTGGTGGGGCGTAACTCGCCGGGGCGTAGCCATTGTCTCGGGACGGGCCATCCAGCGGTGTTGAGGGGCCGTACCCCTCAACACCGCTGGATGGCCAGTAATTCTCATCTCTCATCTGGGACGGGCTGAGACCTTCATCGCTCGCCGGGGCGTAACTTGGCGGGGCGTAGCTCGCCGGGGCGTAGCTTGGTGGTGCGGCGTCGCCTTCATTTCTCGGGGACCCCTCACCCGCATCTCTGGGCGGGGTGCCGTAACTTTGATAGATCGCATCGACGTAACACGAAGGCAGTGTCACACGCCTTGGCATGTCAGACGTGGGCTCGGGCGATTTCATCTGGCACTGACGGCGGCGTCGCTCCTCCGCCGCGAGCGCAGCGTGGTACTGCCACAACAGCACGTGGGAAACGTCGCGCACCAAATCAAGCACCACGCGGCTAAGGCTGCCTGACGACGGCTCCATTCCATCGGTCGAGGAGGTGGCGGCTTGGCGGCCGCGGGGAGCCCCCCCTCCGGTGACCACGAAACGGTGAAATGTGAGTGCGCGGTCGAAGCACCACCCGGAAGGGGGCGAGGAGAAGGAGGCACCCCTCGTCGCCCCGGGATGAAGCCTCCTTTGGCAACTATCGTCTTCTTCGGTGCAACCGGCATCGCTGCTGTTGCACGCGGCGATGGCTTCGTTGTCCACCACTTCTGCGTCGCATGTGGTTGCCGCTTTCGCGACGTCGCGGTACCAGTCGTGGTTGATGAAGACGGCGCGGCGTAGCGATTTCCGGGGCAGGAAGGAAGCAATCTCGGATGGCGCGTGGATGGGCAGCCTCCCTCGACCTTTCGCGACGACGGCTTGCGGCCCCTGCGGCGCTCCTTCATGACGAACGACCGTCGTCGTCGTCATCCGATGACTGAATGCACTTTTCGCCTTCACCTTTCCAACGTTCGCGCGGCTCAACGACGACGACGACGACGACTCTTCCGCCTCCTCGGCATTGGCGGAAGTCTTCGGCAACAACAAGCGACGGCGGTGACGACGAGCAACGTCGACGATGAGATTCAACATTTCCTCAGTGGTGTGATGGGGCGCGGTGACATCGCCACGCACCACGGCCATCACATCGATGGCGTCACGACTAACCGAAGGCTGCCGCACTGCGGTATCCACGAGACCCCGAAGCGCGCCGCCGCCGTTGTTGGCCGACTCCTGGCGTACCAGCCGCTGAACGAACGACGAAAGTTCAGCGACCCGTGGCGGGATGGCAGCACCGCCTCCGTAAGGCGAGTGGCCACCGAGTAACTGCCGTTGACAGGTTTGAACGTCCTCGGCGGAAAGTCGGCAGGCAGCGACCATCTCGTGCAGAATGACGCGTCGGAGGATGTCGTCGGTGCCATCGTCGCGGCAACAACGTCGGTTGTGTTGAAATATCGGTCGTTTGACACGCCCACCGGAAGCACCCGGCGACGTCGGCCGTGCACGTGTCGCAACAGCCCAGGGTATGACACGGAGGAGGGCGTTGAGCTTATTACGCAGGAGGACGCCCTTGCGGTCATGGTCGTGATGCTGCCATCGCGGCACGGACGCAACAGACAGTCGGCCTGTTTGAATACCTTTCAATAGGACGGCGACCGATGCGGCGGCGGCGTCGTCTGCCGACGAGGGAAACGCCACGCCGCCGCTCGGAGAAGTCGCAGATGATGCTGATGCATCGCCGCCCCCACCTTCGCCGTTCACAACGTAAATGTTGAGGAACTCATCGGTGGGATGACAACGTTGTTGTTGCTCCTCCTCGCTCGTCGCTTCCACAACGCCTCCGCCTGACCTGGACGCATCCTCACGGGATGGTCTGACGTCGTCGCCGCGCCGCCCCATAGCGGCATTGTTCACACCTCTCAGAGTGGACATGAGCCTCGCTCGCGTCGTCGTGTTGGCAAACAGTTCGTCGAGTACGAGGCGGACGTTAGGGGATGCTGCGTCTCGATCGTCTATCGATAAAGGAGGCGAGGAGGATGAGGAGGCCAGAACGTCCAGCACCAGGAGGCGGACCTCAGCCATGGGTGACCTCAACCAATGGATCAGTCGCTCGCACAACGGAGCCGCAAGTTGACGGGTGGCGGCCAACTGCTCATCACCTCCTTCAGAGGAGGCGCTGGTCGGCCCTCCGTCCCAACCCTCCGCGAGGCTGACCGGGGGCCTCTCCTCCCGCTGTCCACGGTCATCCCCATGCGGCGTACCACCGGCTGCCGTCAACGGCTTTCGTTTCTTTTTCTCGGCAGTGGATAACTCTGCGACTTCGACGGCCACCGACAATCGGAGCAGCGCATCGCAGCACGTCACGAACGCCTTTCCACGATCGTTGTCGCCGTCATCGCTCATCGCCCCCCATGCCGTTGTGGCGGCTGCTTCCCTCATATTGTGCCTTCGTGCGTGGATATCAGCATTCGACTGGAGAACGTGGCAAAACGGAGGCTGATCGTCGAGCAGCGCGTTCAGCCGCCGACGCAATAAGGAAATTGAAACCCAACGGCTCCCTCCGATGGGCCGCGACGACACAGTCACCTCGCCGTCCAAGACGCCGCCGCCATGGACAGAAGCCTTCTTCTCGCCGATGCACCGTAGATGACTTCCTGCCGCACCGCTGGGCGGCTCACTTAACTCCACAGTGGTGGCCGCGTGATTGGGGCGCCCGCTCAACCTACGATGCATTGCTTGGGCCACAATGGTCAGCTCGGACAGGACGTCGTGGGCATCGGCTCCATGCTTCGCGACCCAATCCGTCACGGCACATTCCCCCGCCGCCACAGCGCCCCGCCCCGCTCCAGGACGCTCCTCAGGAGGAGCCGCAGCCGCCGTCAGGGCCGACAACCTCTTCTCCAGCCGTAGAAATGACACCATCACGTTGTCGCCATGATGCATCGCTGGGAAGGTCATGGGGGGAGGTCACGTTGGGCCTTTGGGATCAAACGACACACGGCGGCTCTCAAACGACACAACAGGGTTTTCCATAAGCTGCGACATGTGCCTTTCGCAATTTTAGTGCACACTGATGAAAAAGCTGTGCACGATGAAAAAGCCATGGCACGGGCAGGAGAACTACCGCTGCAACAAATGCAGGGTCAACACTGAGGTCGTGATGATCGTCACCGACCCAAGTGTTTTTCGTCGTAAGATGCGATAAATGTATTCAACGGATCAATTTTTGAAAGGCATCCCACCGATATACCGTTCATGATGACGATGCTGCCTCAATCCTCCTTGTCGGCCGCGAGCAGCATGTGAAGGGTCAGACTCGAAAGCGTCGCGAGACCGCTTCGCGACGACGGTGCGTTCCAATCACTGCGTGAGTCGATGAGGCGACGCAAACGCCGCGCGACGATGCCGCTGATTTCTCCATTTTCCTTCTTACTGTGACCCTGTGGCCTGCGGCTGGGGAAACCATTTGCGTTGCACGGCGGTCGTCGTCATCCTTGTCACCACGCGACGAAGACAGTAGGAGCTTCTCAAGGGCGGCCGCAGCCGCCGCATCGCCACCCGGGACGCCTGGGATGGCGACCACCGTCCCCCCCCGGTCGCCCGAGAGGCCGTCCCATAACGCACTGAGAAGACTTTCTTCCGCTGCGAACGTTTGCACTTGGGTCGGCGAACTGTGGTGGATCATGCCACTGAAGCACCATAGCGCTTCCTTTCGCAAATGCTCGTCGGTCGCGCGAAGACAGTGTTGCACGAGCGGCTCGAAAAGGCACTCATCAAAGAGAAGCCACTGAATCCGTTCGGCCGTGGTCGCGATGCTGCGCACGACCTGGCAAACCTTCACACGCACACCTCGCTTTGGAAGTGCCATCAGCTTTTCTGAGTGCAGCGACCACTGAGGGAGCTTTTCTGATTGCACGACCTCGTGCGCGCCGCCTCCGGCATGGACGTTTCCGATCAGCTGCAACGCAGCCGGGACGGCCATCACCACCGGATTGGGGGAAGGCGACCGCAACAGGGCGAGGACCTGGGATACCGTTCCTAGACCGACGACTTCGGCCGATGTCCTCATCGCTGGCTCCGGTCGGTGGCGTATGCTAGCGCCCAACACGCATCGACCGCGACGTCGGGGTCGCCTTGGTTGAGAAGTGCGTTGCAAAACGGGCAATGCCGGTGCCACCCATCACCGACGACCGCTTGAGCGTGGCGCCAACCGGCCGCTCGCGATGACGACCGCCAACGCCCAAACACGCCTCCCCTTGCAAATTCGGGGGAAAGCAGACCGGCTCGCGCACTCGCAGCAGCAGCAGCGGCACGGCTCCCGCATCGACGGCTTCTTGCATTGGAGGGTCATCGTCCATCGAGAGAAGTTTTGCGCAGCAGCATGGCAGCCTGACGGAGGTGTGCCACAGGGCCGGTTGCAGCAACGACCTGTCAATGTGCGCCGGATTTATGTCCACGTGGTAACTCCGCGGATCGCGTTTCCTTCTGGATCCCGCTCGCACACTGTCGGACAGCCTACGTGTGTTGCGGTGAAGTCAGGAGGCACTGATTCTGACCCATCGATTGGTATGGAGGCACCGCATTCCATGTTAGGGATCCCCTCGCTGTCCAATCGAGGATGCAAAGAAAAAGAAGTAAAAACGAAGTGTCGGTTGTATTGACATATCAGCAACCGAGTCGTCGGTCTCGGAGTCCCCCCCGCCCGTTTTTTTCCCAAGCACACAATCAAGCGCAACGGAGTCTATTCTTCCTCTCTCGTAGTGCGTCCACCACCCATTTTCCCGGGCGTCCCAAGGCACGTGTTCCTCATTCCTCACAGTTATTCCTCACAAGTCTTCCTCGTCGTCACCGGGATCAGTCCTCCTGCTTGGCGGCTGCACACTGGATGGCAGTGCCGCTGGCGGCGCCACCAACTGCAAACCGCCACCGCGTGTGATCAGGCCGTGAAGGAAACAGAGCACGACCCCGGTTTTGCCGCACTGAGGCGCGGCGCTCAACAACACACACCGAAGATGCACCGCTGCTAAAAGCTGCGATACAAAATTTGTCGGCGGCTTTTTCTGACTGCCAATGGCCTCTTCGATAAAGGATCGATTCATCGAGGAGATTAAACACGGCCGCGGACGATCGTAGCCGAAGACGCGGCCAACTTCTTGCATCATGTAGAGCGCACTCGGCAGATTCCGAATCGTGTGATAGCGGAGCCGTACGTCGTGACAAATCACAAACGGGGGAAACGTGTCGCCCATGCCCCCTCCGTCGACCAGGATGAGAAACCCATTATATGGACCTTGAGCGAGCCGACTCACCGCTCCGGGTGTGTCATCGTAGTCACCGACGCTGCCATAGAACTTCGCCAGCTTCCCAAAGTGCCGGCCTCGGCTTTGCTGCTCCTCCTTCAACGCCTGATTGAGCGAGGCTCGCAGGACGACGGCCAGTTGAGTCGCTGTTTTTCCACCGCCCCGATTTTCCTGATCGCATCGGATGACGATGAGACCTTCCTCTCGGTCGACGAGGGCGCGAAGCGCCGGGACGGCCGTTGGGGCACCTTTGATGGCGTCCAGGTACTGCCGTCGAAGGTAGGTGAACCTGGGGTCTTCATCGACACTGGGGTCTTCATCGACACTGGGGTCTTCATCGAAACTGGGGTCTTCATCGACACTGG
>ERZ1292630.117-Hain-H41-02um-R3-117-length-89138-cov-8_pt4 | contig 13870 bp, 8 predicted proteins | sample MGYA00564408_ERZ1292630 | MGnify/ENA primary metagenome ERZ1292630 (study PRJEB36523, sample SAMEA6512641) | groundwater metagenome | collected 2019-01-08 | study: AquaDiva: Metagenomics assemblies of 32 groundwater samples | reverse complement strand
CCAACGATCCCCTCAATTTGGCTTTTTACACACAAAAATTGCCACGGCTACGACGACGTCGGGAATATTTTTTTCAGTTCGCTTCATAGCGCTGCGATTTAACACTCTTTTTTTATCTTTGGCGCTCTACTTTCGGACTCTCCCGCTTGCGTTCATTTCGCACGACGTACCTAATGTGTGAGTTTGTGCTGCTACACTGACCGGGGGCACTGACCAGTCACACGCGCCATTTTCAATCGCGATGCGACGGTTGCGACTCCACCCGACTGCCGTGGCCGCCGTGGAATTGAACCACCGGTCGTCGTCTTGGGTGCCGCTGCCGTCTGCGGTGGTCCTTCGGTCGCCGCTTCTGCGGTCCAGATTGTCCGATAGTCAGCAGCTTGAAGCGGTTTCGCGTCGGCGGTGGGCTGGCACCACTAGCGTCGAACCAAGCGACCCCGCGTCCGCTGCGTTCGAGCAACAGGGCCTTGGTCGCAACGCCATCGACCGGTACTGGCTCGCCCTTCATCGTGACGGGCCTGAAGCCGCCCTCATTGGACTGCGATCTGATTTTCGCAAACACTTTAGCAGTTTTTTTCTTCGGGGTGATCCTGTGACCGCGGTTGAGTGTCGTGCCCTTGTCGCCACGTTTTGCGTCGGCGTCGGCGAGCCGAGTTCGTCGGAGACGCTCACGTCATCCGCGCTGCTGCTACTTGTCTTGTTCTCCGAGTCCGGGGACCTTCAGATGCTGCGCTCATGGTTCGCCATCATTGTGCTGTGCACCGCCAGCGGCGAAAGTGCCACGGCGGCTCACTCCTCAGCCGCTGCTCACGACGAAGCGGCGTCAAGGAAGCAAACGGCGGTCCGCGTCACGAGTGCTGCCACATCGGATCAGTTGAACAAGCCGCGCCCATTGCTGACCCTCACAGTGGACCATTTTAACGTGTATCTGGCCGGTGTGCTTCGCGGGGACTCGTTCACCGAGGACGAGATCGTAACTGTGGTCGATCAGTTCATGCGTCAACGCAGCGTATCGCCAGACTTGACAACGTTTCTCTGTCGCGCCGAAGCCGCCTTGCGCCTCGGAAACGACCCGCTACCCTTGTGGCGTCAAGCCGCGCCATACTGTCCTGGTGGAAGTCAATTCGAAGCGACGCGCTCCGCATTATCGGGGCCGTCCGCTGAGAGGGGAGCTGCAGAGCATGAGGACGGGCGAAGGCCTGCTGCTGCCCCCCCTACGACTGCTGGAGCGGGAGAGCCGGCACAGTTGCGGATTGCGTTGATGATCGCAAAACTGGTTGACTTTTTCACCGCGCTTGTGCGTGGCCACTACGCCGCGGCGACATCACTCGAAGTCCTGAGGATTCTCGACGTGCTGACCGGCAAGCCCGCGGCTCTGGTGGAGTCTGCGGGTCCGCCACTGCAAATTACGAGTCGCGCGAATGACTCCCTGTCCGCGGGTGAGCACGACTCCCTCGCTGCTGCCGGGGAGCCCATCGCGGCGGGAACTGCCACAGCCACCGGCAGTGCATCACGCGCTCCGTGGCTCGACGTCGCACAGAAGACGCGTCAGCCGCTCTGGGGTCTGTTCTACCACGTCGCCCGAAGCGAAGCCGTCCCCATTGTCGTGGAGGTCATGGACCGCCTCTTCCAAGTGTGGGACGACGCGCGTGACGCTCGCCGCATCAGTCCCAGCGTTTTCCTCGACGTTGTGTCGAGGGCCATTGAACATGGCGAGCTCGATGCCGTTCGCTGGCTGCGCGCGGTCGCCGTGACGCGATGCGGCTGGGCGCCCGAGGTCGTGGCGCAGATGCAATCGATGGTGCTGCCCGCCGCCGTCGTCTTGGCCGCGACTGCGTGCGGCAACTTAACGGTCGCCCTCGCGGAGTTAGAGCATTTGCCCGCTGATCAGGCGGCCTTGACGTCCCTCGTGGGTCGTTCGACATCGCCCACCGCCGTCAACATCTGTGTTCCAAGATCGCCGTCGACGAACATGTCACCATCTTCCGGCCAGCACGACGATTCTTCACCGTCCAATAACAACATCTACCTTTATCGCATCCTGGCGCCTTCCCTGCCCGCCGTATCTTTGGCTCAAGCGCTTGCGAAACGAGGGGCCGCCGCCACCGACCAGGCCTACGTGTTTTTGTTGCGACTGGCGCAGCAGCCAACGCCTCCACTGTCCGCCCCGGGCGTCGATGCTGTGGTGGGTCAAAACAGTCCACGGCGGCCGCGGCGTATTTCCTCGATCTCCCTCGACGTCGTTGTTGCCTCGTGCGCGTTGCTACATGAAGAGGCCCGCGCCGTCGACACCATCGAGCTCTATCACGAGGCTCCGTTCCAGTGCAACCCCAGCGAAGCCACGTTTACGCTGCTGCTCGCGGCGTGCCGGCGCGGCGACGACCTCGTCGAAAAGCAGCAGACGGTGTTGAACGCGATGAAGCGTTTTGGCATTCACGTGTCACCGGCCGTCGTCACCACGTTGCTGATGCACTCCTTGGCGTGTGATTCGTTGCCCGGCGCCATGCACTGCGTCGACGTCATCGACTACGCGGCGGGCCAGGGTCCGGGTCACGGTCTGTCCGTCCCCGCGTCGGCGAAAGGAGCCGCAGGGGTCCATCCGTTGGTGGTGCAGCTTCGCAGCATCCCAGATTTTGCGGCCGCAATTCACAACTTGGCACTCCGGTTGGATGCCATTGGCGATCGCGCATCCCTGTCCCGCCTACGGTTGCGAGGTCTTTTGCCCACGTGACGGTCTTTAGTTTGACGGTCATTTTCACCGAGCCCCCGACCGGTTCCGTCGTGAGACGACTGAAACGATTCAAACCAATCTACTTCCATTCTACGTCAGTCGCGATTTGTGCTAAAGGTACCTGTGATCGTTGGTTGTTGTTTTCGTCCTACTTCCTTGGGGAAACAGAGCACCACATGCCGTCGCATCAGGCGGCCATGCTGCAAGACTTGCGGCAGGCATCGTCGATCTCGAAGGCGGCGGTGTCCGCGGCCGCCATCGAAGCTCAGGCGGCGAGAGACGCCCTGGCCCTTGCTCAAGAAGGTAGTGATGGCTCGCTGGTGGCATCGTCCTGCTGGGCCGACACAATCACGTCGATGTCGTCTCGAATCGGACGAGCGGCTGAGTTGGTGACTGGCAGCTTGCGAGTGCTGGGCCCAAGCCTCACCGCGGACCTCGTCGCTCTGCTGAATACTTGTCAGACATCATGTACGACGCTGTCAGGAGCGCTCGCAATCGCGAAGGGAAACTTTGCGTCCGAGCGTAAGGCGGCACATGTCTTGCACGAAAAGGATGCTGGACACGTCGCAGCCGTTGTGGATCACGCGCGCGTTTTCGAGTCCGCCACCAAGGCACAGGCCGCTCGCTGCGACGAGCTTGAGAACTTGCTGAGCTGGGCGAAGCACTACGTGTCCAGTATTATGTACGAACGGCTCGTTTGGCGTGATATGATGGATGGGGACCCCAACCCTACGAAACTGCCGTCGAATAGCGGCGCTGGCTTCTCTTCTCGCTGCCGCCTGGCATGTTCTGCGTTGCACCGAGGAGCCGTGGGGGCCACGCTGAATCAGCTGGCATCGCCGCCGACGGATCAAAGTGCCGCGCTGGGTGGGGGCGATTTGCTCCGGCCCGATGACACGCCAGCGTCGGTCGCGGACCGATTTCTGTGCCGTGTCGAAGGCACCTACACGAAGGCGTACGTGTCACCGCGGGAGGAGCTGCAACTGCTTCGCGAATTGCTCGATCGGAAGTTCGATTCGGTCACCTTTGAAACGTGGCTTCAGAAAATGCCGACGGACGCTGAGGCCGATATCGCCGGTGGAACGATGTCTGCCCGACGCATGCGATGCCTTCCGCTACGCGCCAAGTTGCAGGATCGGCTTATCGGCTTCCGTAATGTATTGGAGGAGCTGCGATTCTCGGTCTCGAAAGCCACCACCGGCATGCTGCAGCTCTGCGCGTCCGCGCATGCCAACCTAGACGCGACCATCACACAGGCGGTCATGGTCGCCGCTACCCACTTTCAACAGCGAAAGACGGCGCGCGGTACGGCGCCCTCGTCGGGGTCGGCGGCGCCGTCGTCGTCAGTTTCCGCGCGGCGGTCACCCGTGCTGCCATCGGCGAGCCTTCTTGCAACGGTTTCAGCCGGACGTCGATATTCCGCGGGCGCCGGGACCTTCTTGGGCAAGCGGTTTACGCCGCTTAGTGAGGCGGGCGACAGCCAGGACTCCGGCTCGACGAAAACGACGCTGGCGCAGGCCGCCGCGACGCGCCACCTTGAGCCAGAGGGCGGTGCAACAGACCGGACCCGCCAGCGCGCGCGGCCTCCCGACGCAATGGCGGCGAATGCATCGCGGCCCATCGCGGATTCACCCGCGTCACTCTCATCCGACTTGACGCAGAGCGCGCGAGCGACTCCCAGTCTGCCGTCTCCGACGTCTGCGGAGATCTACAAGGCGTCGTTGGATCGCATGAAGCGAGAGGGTGGGGAGGCAGCCCGCAAGGCGCACGCGGAGAGGATGGAGGCGGTCTCCGAGGGCGCGCCCCTTGTTCATCTCGCGACGGAGGGCACCCGAGTGACGTTCGCAGTGGATATCGCAGCCAAGCTCGCCGAAGCCCAGGAGCGGTTGCAGGTCATCCAAACCAACCAAGTCAAAACCATTCCGCGCGTTCCATCGGCCCCTTCGTCGACGAGAGGCCAGCAACGGTCCACCGTGCCGCTGCAGGAGGTCACCATTGCCTTCCTCGACGACGTCGCAGCGGACGGAGTCACCGCGGCCGCTGGTGGACCGACGGCCACGGGGACGCGTCCTGAAAAGGCATCGCCGCGAGACCCGTCGCCAAGGCGCCGGCAAATGGAACCCGCCCGTACCTTCGAGTTGCAGGCAATGCATCGACAGGAATTCGAGGAGTGGCTTCGGACTCGAGGCTACTAGCGGCTAGGGATACACATCAATCGGTGCAAGAATGCAATCGTGAAACGCGCCCGGGTCCCAGCCAAGTGTCAGTGTCCAAGTAGTAGAGTGGGCCGCGACCACACACTCTCGTCGTTGATCAAGCATTTTTTGCTAGCTTTCATCTTCTAATGGTCATCATTCATTTGTGTGATCCCTTTCCTTTTCAATTTCTCCGACAAGTCTTGTCAAGAAGAAAAAAGGAAGAAAGAATTTAGTTATCAAATTCAAAATGGCGACGGTCGGCGAATTAGCCACATCGGAAGCGACGTGCGACGACGCGGGTCCGGCCCGTGCGGCCAGCGACGTGGGCAGCCAGGTGGTCGCTGGTAGTAGCGTCAGTCAGCGGTCGGGGGGCTCCCAACTTAGCCGCCGCTCCACCACCACGACGCAGCTCCAAGGCCGCCTCGCTACACTTCAGGAGCAACTCGCCGTCGAGCATACCAAACGTCTGGACGCGCAACAACAGCTCGCCGAAACGGTGAAGTCATTGGAGGCTCTCGAGAAAGTTCTCCGAGTGAGAAAGTAGATCCTCCCTCTTGCCGACGCTTCCCATCTTGTAGAATACCCAAGGGAGGGATATTGTGAGCGAGGCCGTGGAAAAGACATTTTCCGGAATTTGATTGCCATTTTTGTTTGTGCGTACCACTCTCCGGTGGAAGGTCAGTCTACGTTGTCCCCCCTTGGTATGAGCAAGCAGCTTGTGCGAACGGCCGTGACGGTACGCGCGCCCGCGACGACCGCCAACTTAGGCCCGGCCTTCGACGTGCTCGGCATGGCGATGGACCTTTGGATGACTGTCCGCGTCGAATCGGCCAGTCGATTTGAAATGCACGTGTCCGGTGAAGGGGCGGCAGACGTCGCGACCGACGAAGGCAACCTCATCGTAGCCTGTTGCTACCGCGCGTTGGAGCTCGCAGGTTTCACGAAGACCAATATGCCACGGCTAAAGTTTACCGTAACCAGCGACGTGCCGTTCGGCTGTGGCTGCGGCTCGTCATCAGCAGCGGCCATCGCCGGCGTCCTGGCGGGCTTGAGCTTGTCCGGACACACGATGCCCGTGACAGGATCCGAAACACTGCTGCAGCTGATCGCTGAGTTGGAAGGGCACCCGGACAATGCCGCGCCAGCTATTTACGGGGGCGTTCAACTCGGCATCCACACGGCGGGTCGTTTCAGCTCCCATCGGGTGAGCACGCCGAGCTACATCTGGTGTGTTCTTTTCGTGCCGAAGAACAAAATGAAGCAGAACACACACGCGACCCGGAAGCTCGTGCCGTCGGAGGTGAGCATGAAGGATGCGGTTCACAACATGGGTCGCACGGCCTTGATCACGCTCGCCTTCGCGACCGATAAGCCCGAGCTGTTGCGAGAGTGCACCGACGACAGGTTTCACCAGCCAGGGCGTTCGAGCATTTTTCCACACCTGAACGCCACTATCGAGGCGGCGATGCGAGCCGGCGCAGCCTACGCATTCCTGAGCGGGGCAGGGCCGACGGTTTGCGCCCTCGTTTGGGGTCGTCGTGGTGACACGGTCACGATGCAGCGCTCGGAGCGGCGGTGCGACGACGTGGCCGCCGGGATGCTGGAGGCCGCGACGCGCTGCGGCGTGCCGGGCGCCATCCGTATCACTCGACCCACCGACGATGGCGCGCACGTAGTCACGAATGGCAAAATTTAAACCCGGTCCCGATGGGTGGTGTTGTTATCATCGCGGTTCTCTGACCCGCGCTGATTATGTGGTGCGAAAAGACTCTCGATTGGTGGTCCGTCCTCCACTCTATTGCTAGGGCTTCCGATCCGCGTACTATGAACAGTTAGGGTGCGTACGAGCCGAGCCGACGATCATCGCATTCACGTTCTCGCACGTATCTCACAGCCGTCGACATGGCTTGTTACTCGCCGCTTCGGCGGGAAGTTGTTCACCATGAACCTGACGCCACCCGCACACTGGAGACATCCGCGCTGCGCCCGGAGGAGGTGGGGGGGGAGCCCGTGCGAGTCATTGCCACCATCCGCGTGCTCGCGGCGTCCATTGACGCCAGCAACCGAGAGCTCTCGGAGGTGCTTCGACGAATGGACGCGGAGGCGGCCACCGCCGCGCGACTGAGAGCTGAGATCGACGCCGAGAGTCAGGCGGATATCGTGTGCGAGCGTCGACTTGCGGCTCTGCAGCGGGCGAAGGAGGCGAAGCGCGAAGGGACGCGGCCCCACCCCCGCGATGAAGCGCCCTCACTTCTTGCATCGATGAGTCTTGGTGACGAAACGCGTTCACTGCGTCAGCGCTTGGCCGACATTGAAATTGATGGCATTGCTGCTCGCCTACAGCGGCTGGAAAATGCCAAGTCGCGGCTGCGGAAGGCAACGCATGGCAGCGTGCGAATGGCAGGCATCGCGGGTCCTGTTCCAGCGGGCATGGCGATGCTGCACTCGCCGGAGTGGCACTTGGGATTGACCGCGCAGCAGTGTCTCGCTCAAGGCACCCGCCGATTGGCGCCTCACATTCTGGAGGACCTTTCGCTGGCTGCAACAACGCATCTGGAGACCGTGCGCGACACGCTGTCCGCGCTGCTCGGGCCACCTCCGTCTACCACCGAGGGTATTCACCGAGCGGCCTGTTTGGCGGCGATGCTCGGGCCCGAACACTCTTTGACCCGCGAGACGTTTCGAAGCATGAGCGTCGCGGACGGCATCACGCCCAAGGGGCTGAGGCGCACGTTTGACCGCATCACCAGCACGGCGAAAGTCAGCTTTTCTCGCCGTTGGAGCCGTGCCGACGACCGGAAGGATGCCGCCATCGTGAGCTGCGACCTCACACCACTGACGTGCATCAGCACGCGTCACCGCCTTCCGCCCGCCCGGCACATCCTCACTGAAAGGGCCACGTGCTCGTCGCCTGCCGAGGTGGTCGCACTGTATTCTCGTCGCGTGGATCGAATCTTGAACGAGGTTTTGTCTCGTCCTTGCTTTGGAGGGGACGGCGAGTTTGACCCGACGCGCGTGATGAGAACACAGCGATCCAGTCGGTTCCGTGCACCGATCATACGCGAACCACCGTCTCCGTCAGTCTAGCCCGTCGCACGCACATTCTTTTTTCCCCCCGTTCAACGATCTCCTCTCTGGTTTGACTCTCCTCTCTCGCCGTGGAGTGAAATTGTCGAAATTTGTGTTGCGTATGTCCCTGTCGTCGCACCCCGTATCAGTTTCTCACATACGCAATTCAATCCATCCGCGCGACCCCTTCGCCTTCCCAAGAAACCCCCATCCGCACGACGACGGACCAACATGGCGAACCACTCGAATCGCCAACCTCACAATCCGCAGCAGTTCATCGAGAAGCTGAGGTCCCTGTCGCATCCCGTCTTTTCAGCCGTCACGCCCATTCAGCTCCTGGGATCCGGCTCGTTCGGTGATGTGTTTCTGTGCCGCGATGCCACGCGCGACAACGAGCTCATCGTGGTGAAGTACGTCGTCAAAATTGACGCGCGAACGGCGCAAGAAGCCCGCATTCTCCGAAATCTTTGTCACGCGAACATCTGTCGCTACCTCGACCACCACCTCGACACTAGGGACGAACGCAACCCATCCCTTTTCATTTCGATGGAGTTCTGCAACGGCGGCGACTTGCGTTCCGCAATCCGTAAGAGGCGCGCCACCCACGGCTTCGGCTGGCCCGAGCCGGTCATCCGCCGCTGGTTCGCACAGCTGTGTTCGGCCTTACGATATTGTCACGTTCAACATGTGCTGCATCGCGACCTCAAGGCGGAAAACCTACTTTTTCACAACAACGCGCTCAAGCTCGTCGATTTCGGTTTCGCGCGCGTCACCAGCTCCACGACCGAGTTCATTCGCAGTCGGCTCGGCACGCCGCACTACCTGCCACCAGAAATGTTCGAACACTCACCCTACAACAACCGCGTGGACATGTGGTGCGCGGGGGTGCTGCTTTTCGAGATGATGACCCTCACTCGACCCTTCATCGGTGCGTCGATTGCCGAAATCTCAGAGGCCGTTCGCTTCGAGTCGCCGCCGAGTCTTCGCGACGCGTCGAACAACGCGTATTCCGAGGAACTGTACTGCTTGTGTGATGCGCTGCTTAGTAAAAGTCCAATGCAACGGCCGTCATCTCTGAGCGTCTTGCAGCGACCCTGGGCGGCCGACGCTGCGGGCTTGACACACGCGATGCTCGCGACGGAAGGCACGCAAGTTCTCAGAGAGTCGGAGTCATGGAAAAAAGTACTGGTCCACGCCATGCTCGTCGACTCCACGATGCTGGAATTGGATCCCTCCCCGCACGACCAAGTCGCCGTCAACCTGCGGGCCGCACCGAACCGCATGGCCCCGGTGCTGCGTGAGATTCTGCCGGGCGACTACATTGAGGAAATCAGGCGTCTGCGGGACATGAGCACGCAGCAGGTGTGGATTCAAGTAGCCGGCGGCGGCTTTTGCGTGGCAGAAACCTACCCGCGCGACCTGCCCCCGAAGCAAGTTTTCCGCGAAGTATCATCCTGGCGTGTCGTCCGGCCAGGCGATCGGCACAGAGGACCCCGAGGAGCGTCGACCGGAGCGCCAGACGAGTCGGACAGCAGCATGACGGTGCTGTCTCCCACGCTCGCTGCAACCGGTGGTGCCCAGGAGGAGGCCAGTCAAGTGGAAGTACTCGCCGCGGCGGCGCTTGACGAATCGTACACCGTCGCGCATGACCGTGGAACCATCACGGTCAACGTGGACCACCTGCATCACTTCCTGGCGCGCCAGGACATTCCCGCCGACCTCACTGGGCTCCTTCTGCGCGAGTACGCCGACACGACAACGCCGCAGGATGACATGCAATGGACGCTGGCCGCTTGCAAGCTGCTGAGGAGATTCTCCGGTCGCGGCATCCCCTGCGTACGCATCATTCGCGCCATCGCCAGGCAGGCCATTCGCAGCCCGCCGCTTGCAGCTCCCTCCGCGGCGGCGGTGCCGTTAGGTGTCCGGCTACCCCTGACTCGCGGGGCACGAGGAACCGCGACGGCTTCGGCGAGCGGCTCGCAGCGTCAGGCCGCTGTCGTTGTCGCGGGTGAGGCTGGGTTCATCGATCAGGCCACCGTGCCAGCCGCCTCGCAAAGTCAGCAGGCGAACGGGACGCCCATAGCCTCTCCAAGCCACGTATCAAGCGAGGTGCATCGGCCGCCCGCCGTACCCACTGTGGACTCACCCTCTCCGTAGTACCACTGCAGGCAGAGGGGCACCCACAACATCTTTCACGTCTTTCTTTTTCGCCAAACAAAGTCTCTAGCAGCGTATAGTTTTATGCGATGCCGACTTTCCGTCATTCCCCCCTTCCCTTCTGGGGGCCCTCCTCTTTTTACCCATCCCCCTTCCTTCGGCTGTTTCTCTTCCTCCCTTCCATCATTATGCCCTCCCTTCCCACACCACACACTCCCCAATACCGTCACGGGCTCCATCGCTCGCGATGAGGGCCGTACGCCCGATTTTCCGTCAGACCCCACTCCATCAGCCCGTCCAAAATAATTTGGATGTGCTGGATTCGACATACATGCGATCGACCGACACTGAAAGACAGGCAGAGAAGACAGAAGAGAGCGAGAGCGAGCGAGAGAGAGAGAAAGAGAGAGAGAGAGAGTGTGTGTGTGTGTGTGTTGCATTGGTTCGTGAACACGTGTGCTCCTCGCAATAGAATTGATAACGGGAAAGGAGGGTGATGAAGAATGTAGGTCGACCATTCTTTTCTAAGGTCTACCCACCCGTGCGATGGATGTGTTGTTGCGGTATCTCCCTCTCCAGCAGGCGTCACTACCCCCCCGTGTGGCCGCTCTCACAGCATCGTCAACGTCATCGTCATGCTTGGCGGCTTTTTCGGCGGTGTGGCCAACATCGGCAAGAGCATCGGGGCCGCCTTGTCCATGTTTGGCGTGGATGACGACGAACTTGGCGCGGGAGGGGGCGAACTCACCATTGGCGATCCGGCTGACTTGGACCGTACGCGGCTCCCCGTCGGTCACGGGTACGAACTGGGCTACATGTACTACAAAAACGACGCCAATCACGACAGCGCTTACTTCACGACGACGCAGCTGGGCACGCCGTTTCCATCCTACCATTCCAACCCGCTGCCTGAGTTCCCCGCTCGGTGGACGTGCATCCCTGGGGTCAAACCACCCGTGGAAAACGTCCTCGCCCCGCGCATTCGGCTCGGCCCGCGTGAACTGACGTTGAAGTCGCAATTGCTCATGACCCGAATTCGCGACGCGGCGACGGCGGAAGAGGAACAGCCTTCGGCCGTGACCTTAAATCTGGCGCATCAGAGCCTTGGCGACCCCTACCAGTACGCGGCGTTCGTCACCTTCATGGACCTGAACCGCTTCGTGCGTGTCCTCAACCTCAACGACAACGAACTCGACGATATCACCGACTTAGACCTGCCGAATTGCGTCAAGCTGTTCATTTCCAGCAACAGTTTCGTGTCCTTCTACGCGATTCCCGAGTTGCCCAGCTGTGAAGAAATGTATGCGACAAACAATTTTTTTTCCGGTTTCGCCGGACTCGATGCGTCGAGGTTTCCCGTGCTCAGAATCTTGAACGTGCAAAAGAACCCGATTCAGCATCTCGAGGACTATCGCGCCGCCGTGCAGGAACGGGTTCCCACCGTCGAATTCGTGGATGGAGAACGACCTTAGTCCGAAGAGCGAGAGAGAGAGAGGATGAGAGAGGCGGTTTTTATGTGAATTCGTCATCGAGACTTGGTTCGTTTCATCTTGTTTTCTGGGCCCGGAGGTGCCTCACGTTGTGAATGATATGTCGGCGCTCTCGTCCGCTTTGAGTTGTCACCAAAATGTCGTTCTATTGACGTCGTATTTGTTGTGTCCCGCTGTTTTGGTGGTGGTAGAACAAACGGCGCCCCGCATCCCCTTCAACAGCGTGGCCTTGAAATGGCAGCCGACGGCTACGCCGATGGCCGGCGGCAGCTACTTGACGCGATCATCACCGCGAAAGAGGTTCTCGGCGATGGAGACGGCGAGCACCTGGAGCTCTCTCCCGTACGGGGGCAGTCGCCCATCGGCGCCGACGGCAGCGTCACGATGATCAGTCACAACGGGAGCACATCTTTTCGTGAGGAAAAAATGATCGAGCAAATTGCGGCACTCAAAGCGGAGCTGGATACGAGCAAGGCGGCGAGCAAGAAGAAGTTGGTGGGTGCGCAGGCGCGGGGGGTGGCTCTAGATCGAAAGGTGGCGCAGCTGCAAGGCCACCTGGGCGACTCGCAACTCCGAGAGCAGGATCTCCGGGCCGAGGTCACTCGCTTGCAGGACTTGTGCAAAAGTCGCGCGCTCGAAATCGACAGCATCGCGTCGGCTTGCAAGCACGCCGAGGCGTCCATCGCAGAATTGAAATCGTCAGATCTCGGCGTGCTGCGAGATCGGGAGGCTGCACTAAATAGCCGCGTCGCGGTGCTCGAAGTGGAGCTGGACCAATGTAAAGCGAAAGTAGTCGACTTGCAAACTATTGCCTTTGCCTCCACTGACGAAAGGGTCGCGATTCTCCGCGCTCGCAACACCGAGCTGAGTAACGAAGTGCTGGCCAGGGAAAAATCTCTCGTGTCGAAGGATCAGCTGCTCGCTGATGCGCGAACGCGGTACCACAAACTCTCCCTGGAGATGAGCACCGTTCGCGATGAAGCCGAGGTCGCCCACACCCGGAAAGCGGGGTTGGAAGCGGAACTGGCGTCGGTTCGGAGCACCATTGACAGCAAGGACCGCGCCCTTCTTGATCTTCGCCATGCGCTGTCGCGCTCGAAGGACGAACTCGCGCAATTCATAGCCGAGGCCGCCGAGAACGCTGCCGAGGAACGAGTTCGCAACGACGGGCATGAGCAAGCTATGGACGAGCTGCACACCCGCTTCACTGCTCTCAAGGAGGACGTGTTGGCGCGAGACCGTCACATCAGGGATCTCCAAGTCGCTGTCGAGCAAGCCAGTTTTGAATTCGAAAGTGCCAATGCCGCGAGGGTGGTGGCGCAGTCCAAGTGCTACAAGGCACGATCGGTTCTAGCCCGACAAATGTACCACAGCTCCGTGGCCTTCGTATGCCGCCGCGTGATGGTGAGATGGCAGTATTTCACCAGTGCCGTTGTGCAAAGTCGACTTCGCAAGGAACTCGCGAGGTTGAAAGTCCATTACCGGGAACAGCTGGAAGTGGCAGACTCCCTCGTTAAACAGCGTCAGCGTGATCAACAAACATTCGCCAGCGCGATGGCGGAGCAAAGCACTCGTCACGAGGAAACGGTGAGCGAGCTCGAAGATCAGCTCAAGTCGGTGCTTGGAAAGTACAAGGAGCTCGAGGCGACGCACGCGGCCGCCGTGGAGCTGGCCAGCCGACAGCAGCAGGTATCGCAGCACGCGCTCGCCCAGTTGCGGCAGGTCATCGAAGACATTTCAAAACGACGCGACGACGAATCGGTGGCGCACCATCGCGAGATGGACGAAGTGGAGCGGAAACACGGTGATACTCTGCGGGAACTCGAGGAACGACGCCTTCGGCTCGCTGCCGACGTCGCCGAGCGCGATCGCGACGCGAAGCAAACCATCGCGAAGCTGACCATGGACTTCATGGCTGTGGACGAGGCGAAAAAGCTGTTGGCGACCGAGAACGAGTTGCTCCGACAAACCGTTGCGTTGCTGCGCGCGAATGAAAACGGGGAGGGATCGGGCTCCGTCGCCGCCACGACCGACGCTGCGGCCAGCGGCGAAGCCCAGTACATCGCGATTCAGGTCCGTGATGCGGAAATCCTAAAACTGCAACAGACGGTTTCAGTTTTGCGTATGTCCGTCGAGCGTGAACGAGAAACCGCGGCACGCGCCGTGGCTCTCGCTCAAGAGGCTGCCGCTGCCTCTTCGCACGACGAGTCCTCGCACGACGCTGG
>ERZ1292630.3455-Hain-H41-02um-R3-3455-length-13874-cov-8_pt1 | contig 13874 bp, 9 predicted proteins | sample MGYA00564408_ERZ1292630 | MGnify/ENA primary metagenome ERZ1292630 (study PRJEB36523, sample SAMEA6512641) | groundwater metagenome | collected 2019-01-08 | study: AquaDiva: Metagenomics assemblies of 32 groundwater samples | reverse complement strand
CCAACACACCCCCCCCCCCCCCGATTTCAACAGCGCGCGAAAGCAAAATGACCACCGCGATATGGAGACCGCGAGCGGCAACAGGTGTATGTGGTGTGGAAAGTGGGTGACGCCATACTCCGGCCGCACACGGAAATGAGTTTTCGACATTCGCTTTCCCGTGAGAAAGGCCGTAGCTGCTGGAAGACTGGAGGCACACGAAACGCCAAGGTGGGAAAAATGCAGTAGCACCGCAACTGGGGCTAGGGGCGTTTCAGAGGCGAACTGGAGGTGGTCGACAACCGGCACGCCCCAGATTGCTGCGATCCGCCGCCTCCTGCCCGGGCTAGCTCGAAGGTCGCGCCGGTGCCTCTTGCGTGGCGGCGGCGGCCGTCGTCGCAGGTGAGGCGGCGGAACGGAGTGCGGCGGGGGCGGCATCCGAGGATACGTGCGGCGGGTGCCTCCGCGGGGCCCGCGATCCAAAAATGGCGCTTCCGATGCGTACCACCGTCGCGCCGTGCCGAATCGCTGTCTCGAAGTCCCCACTCATGCCCATCGACAGCTCCAACGAGGTGGCGGGAACGCCGAGCGCGGCGGCGACGGTGTCTCGAGCATGGAACAAGCAATCGAAGTCCTGCACCGCCGTCTCACCATCGGGATTGCCGATGGTCATCAGCCCACTAAATAGCAAATGTGGACACCGCTCCACGATATGCCGACAGATGGCGACAAGGGCCGCGGGGTCATTTGGATTTAAGCCACTCTTGGTCGTTTCAAAGCTGGTGTTTAGCTGCACGTACACAGGGAGTCGTTGTGACGCGGAGGACGTTGGGACGCTGCTCGGTGTGGCAGCTCCGGACAGTACCTCGCCGATGGGACGACTACGTTGCGTCTCCGTAACTTCACCAACTTCCTTATTGACTAGTGTCGCCAGTTTGACAGAGTCGATAGAGTGAATGCACGAAAGTTGCGGACAGCCGCGAATCAGCTCGCGCACCTTATTGCTCTGCAGGTGGCCGACGAAGTGTATGCGACAGTCCGCCGGCAGCAGCGGCGCCTTGTCGACGCACTCTTGGACGTAGTTTTCACCAAACACCCGAATACCCGCGACGTGGTACGCGGCAAGCATGCACGCGGCCGATTTGGTTTTGCTGATGGCGATGACGAGGGGCAGGCGACGAGGCGCCTCTGCTGCCGGCGGACCCGTTGTCGCCTTTAGGCGTCCCACGCAGCAGCCCTCGGCGGCGTCCCTGATGCGGCCCGCCACGGCGTCGTAAGCTGCCTTGATGTCATCGCCTGTCGGCTCTGGCTGCACCTCTGCGGCACCCCCTTCATGATCAAGGGGGGCGTGCGGCGCCGCGGGAATGGTCGATGCCGAGGAGGAGCCGGAAGGCTGCATGACCGTGACGCGAGCCGTGTAGCTTCAAACACACAAACCTCCAGACTCACCGATAGGTTCGTCGGATTGACGTTTATCTGGAAAATAGCATGAAAAAAACTAACATCAAAAAGCTGAGCTGCACATCCATGAGTCGCGAATGGGCGACACCCCACCTACAGCAGTATGAAGAATGATCCATGTGCGAGGAAGGGGTGCGAGTGGTGTGCGGGAGGGAGAGGGGGAGCGCTGAAATAACAGCGCCCGTCCCACCCCGCCGAATGTAATGTGTGGTGGAGGAACGGGGACGGCGGAGGAAACAAAGAGGAAGAGGACCGAAGATGGGTAAGATGAAGCGCGCTGTCTTGACGAGTCTAAATCATATGAGAGAAGGGACGAGAGGAAGGGAAAACCAAAAAAGCAAAAGGGGAAATAACAAAACGAAGAAACCGTTGCCCTAAGATCTCTTGCAAGCGGCTAAACATCATCGTGAAGTGCAGCCCGCAGCCACAGCCCGCAGCGCGACCGTAAGCGCTTTGATAGGGGCAGGGTGGTGAGGGGGCACGCTGATGATCGTGTTCAACAACGCAAAAAGAAACGAACCACAGCCTATCGCACGGGCCGATGCAAGCGCTGCCAGCGGTCGTCCACAAGGCCGCACCACAGTCCCGCTTTGGCATCTAGGAGACGCTGCCGGTCTTCTGCCAGGGCCATGATGTCCACGTCGTCCTCCTTCCCGGCCCATCGCCGGCGGACGTCTTCCTCGCCGGGCACGCGGATGGCTCGCCAGGGCTCGTCGAAAATGTCAGGCCGGATCCCGACTGCAGGCGCCGATAAAACCAATGCGGACCAAGAGGGGTTCGGCGGACCGTCGACGCCAGCGACGACGTGCAAGGCTTCGGCGCCGCCTGCGGCCAGAGAGAGATTCACCATCCCGGAATACGAAGCCGAGCCGGCCTGAGTGCGCACCGGGGTGTAGCGCGAACTCATCCCGGCGTGGAACGCGTCGATGAGATCGTAGTCGCCGCTGCCGACGATACCGCCGCTGTCGTCGGCACTGCCATCATCATCATCGTCGTAGATCGGACCTTTCGGGCCCCAGCCCCGGATCTGCCCAGCCGCGCGGATGCGCCTCGACGATGGAACGATCTGCCCGGACGTGTCGACCACACGCGACGCGGAGTCCGCTCCGTCATCCTCCTCTGCCACGTCGGCATCACCACACCACGACGACCGGAGTAACGAGACGGGAGCAGCGGGTAGCAGCACAGCGGAGATGGAGGGGGCGTCCACGTCACGACCTGCGGGCTCGTCGTCAGCCTCTTCACCGTTGTCATCGCCCTCGTCGTTTGAGAGGGACGACCCGTCATGGACTGCGGCGTCGCCCTCCTCCCGGACCGTGGTGACGGTGGTGCCCGTGGTGTCGAGGGCGTGACACCGATCGTCATCGATGGCCAGTAGAAGGGAAGGCAAATCGCGGCGGAAGGAAGAACCAGGAATCATCCAAGCCCCCCCCGTCGCGCTCTCGGTCGCGACGATTTTGCTCTGGTTGCCGCTGTCTCGTAAACCCTCGACCGTCGGCGGCGCGACTGGAACCGCTGCGGCGGGCACTAAGGGCCCCCCGTAATCTTCAGAGGACGGCGCATTAGACAACGTCGCGACGTCCGTGATTACTTGACCTTGAATTGAGGGCTGCCGGTGACTCACTTGACGGTTCGCGGCGGAGGCCTGGTGCACATTGATGCCGCCAACTGCTTGCGGCCAACACACCACCGCGGGGCGCGCGACGACGCAGTCGATCGGTGTCACCGCCTCGGAAGCGGCGACGGGGCTCAGATGGTCGATGCAATCCGGCATGTCGTACTCGTGCGTGGGCCCTTGGTGTGGCACCAAGTTGGAACACCCATGGACCTGGGCGATTGGCACGGGCAGTCGAGGGGCGGTCAACGCGTGCTGTTGTTGCGGGTCGTATGGCCTAGCACCGGCGGCGGCGCGCAGCATCATCCTCGCCTGATACAGGCGCCCAATCATGGCAACCTCGCGGTCGTCCTCCGCGTCCTCGTCATCGTCACGCGCAGAGATGGATGCCGGAGGGCGCCCCGGCCGGCAACGCACCCATCGAGCGGACTGCGAGCCGCCAACAGTCACCTCTTCCTTACCACCGACACGCTGATCGTCCGCAGTGTCTAAGAGCGAACTGGGGTCAGCCGTGGCTGCATTTGGATCTCCGGAAGGACGTGACCGGAGAGTTAGAAGTGGAAAATCGTTGTAAGCAGCAAATTGCTCCGATGGGTATGACGACGCGACTCCTGCGACACCGAGCGTGCCTGGCGTCGTGACCATCGGCGAGTAAGCTCCGCCGGAGCGTCCCCCAGCGGCGATGGTGCTACCGAGATGCAACGACAACGGGAATTGAGACATCGCTGACGCAGGAGGGGGAGGGGGAGCGTGCCGTATCGCGGCGGCGGTGGCAGCAGTGGGCGTGACTGTCTGACTTAACAGGAAGGCGGCCGCCGCGGTTGCCGCGGACGACATGCATGCCGCTCGGTGGGCCACACTGCCGCCATCGGGCAAGCCCATAGGATGGCTTGGCGAATGCCACGCCACGTCCCCTCGACCCCCCCACGACGGGCCGGTCCCCTCGACTGCGGACGCCGCGCTTGAACGCTGCCGCATTGCCTGCGTCCGGTTCGTTGCCGCGGCGGCTAGCAGCGTGGCGGCGGCCTGCTGACCGGCCGTGAACAACTGGCGGGCACCTCCCCCTTCAAGGTAAGAGGGGGAATGGGCACCCGCCGTGAGCGCTTGCGGACGAGTTGCGGGTACGCTGCCAGGGTGATGGTGGTCGTGGCCAGCGGCCGTCGTGGCGCCAAAGATTGCTGTCCTCTCGGAGGCAGCGAGGTGGGGCATTGACAGCGGAGATGATGACGCCGCGACCGAGCCATCTGAAATCGCCGATGATGCCTCTCGCTGCATCGATGCAAACACTGCGGAAAACGACCTCAATGAGTCCATCGGGTTGTCCTGCGGCAGCGCGCCGCCCGCGGGAGCTACAGGGGGAGCCGCCGCGTACCCCACGGTCAAGCGCGATGGGATCAGAAATCGGGGAGTACTACCGGCCGGTGGACTCGGACCCAGGGCGTCTAACAAGCTGCTGGAATAGTACATCCCGGGCGCGGACGAAGACGCGCAGCGGGAAGCATCCACCGCGTCGGAACTGCCGTAGCGCGGATCGGTTCCATGGTGGTACCTGTGCCAGAACGACGACGACGAGGACGACGATCCCGCGGCGCCGGCAGCGGCGCACGTTGTGGGCTGCGTGGGGCTTGGTGAGGTGGCCTGCGCGGTGACGGGGTCGGGACTGGCGGCGACGTTCGCGACGACGAAGGCAGCTGGGTCTAACGCGGTTGTGTAACGATGCTGCGGTTCGCGCGATGACACCGCGATGCCACCACCCGTCGTGTTGGCGACGACGGACGGCACGTGGGGTCGATTCATCATCCCTTGCCGAATGATAGTCACTCTCACGACGACCCGGAAGGGAAGAGAGAGAGTGTGTGTGAATGAGGTGTTTGAAGGCGGTGTGGGAAGCTGCCCAGCGAGTGAACCCCTCGGAGGAAAGAAGCACCACGTAATGCAACACATTACAAAAATCCCGCGAGCGAACGACAGGAAGAAGGAAGGGCAAACAGTCTCTACAGGGAGGCAGTAGCCATGCTGCTAGCGTTCGTCGCGGCAGGCCCCGCGGCGACACCAGCGAGGCGCTGCAACACATCACGGAGCACGGCGATGTCGGCTTGGCATCGCGAGACCTTTTTCTGCGCGCGCTCGTGCCGCATCGTCTCTTTAGCTATTTTAGCCGCGAGTCGCTCATATTGTAGCCCTGCATTGTTGTCGCTTTCGACGCCGCTCGTCCTGGAGGGGGCCGACCGGCAGCAGTCGCTGCTTCTCGCTGAGCGCAGAGACGATGCGACTGTTGACGATCCCACCGTACTCCGTTGCGAAGGTGCCGTGAACGAGGACGCAGACGACGAGGTGGTGGACAGCCGCGAGCCCCTGGATTTTGGGGTACCAATCGAGGAAGAACAAGAGGAGCCGGTCAAACTCGAGGAAATCGAGGAGTGGCCGATAGCAGCCGCGATGCCTCTGCCTTCATCGGTTTCAAACCCCTCCGCCTGCGACGTCGCGTGCCTGATGGGCAGATCGTGAATCGAGCGGCACGGACCACCACGTACTTGCGACGAAGGGGGCACGTCGCCTCGCTGCGTGGTTGTGGCCGAGGCACGAGGAATGGAGGAGGGCTGATTGCCGCTGCGTGTTGCGGACTGCACGCCGAATCGTCGTGCGTTTGCGGTCATACAGAATTGTGCCTTTCTCTCTTTCCCTGCCTGAGGTAGGTTTGACAAGGGAAGAAGAACCGTGTGCGCCACATGACAACAGGTACCATCTCTGATCGCCGCTCCACGAACCTTCTTGAATCTGTCGTGGCCGCCGTTGAGCATCGCGTACCAATAACCAAAACCGAGTGCCATATCACTTCCCTCTCTCCATTTCCTTCTTCGCTTCCATCCTTCGATTCCCCACCTATGCATCGTGGTAGTGTGTGGGGCGGAGGGGAGTCTTCGAAAACTACTTCACAATTTTCTGCGTTGCGTATCGGATCCGCCGAGTGACTGTATTTTTGTTGCGGATGACCATATACGCATTCACAAATAAAAATGGCGTCGTGTTTTTGTGCTGAACGCCCCCCCCCCCCGACGACTCCGGGGACAGGGATGGCTTTACGCGGCGGCGGCGGTCGTCCCATCGAACGTTGGGAAACAGTCGGCCACGTTCTTGCCGAGCTTCGCGTGCTTCGACTCGACATGCTGCTGCAGCTCAGGCAGCCGCACGGTGTTGGAGAAGCTTTGCATGCACACTTTGCAAATGTGGGCGGCCGCCGCGGCTTGATGCTTTTTGCGATCCTCCGTGGTGGTCACGTGGCCGGCGTTGGCATCCGCCTTAGCCTGACGCTCTCGACGCTGCGCCGCACGGGCACCGTTGCCACTCGGCATACGTGCGCTTAGATAACGAGGAAAGAGTGAAAGAAGCAGGAGGGCCCCGAGGGGGGGGGGCTTTGATTTCCGGGAATACCCAAATTAAACAATGCGCAAAATTTAATCTTTTCCTCGTTTCCGTTTGTCTGCGTCGTCACGTTCCGCATCACAAGATAAATCAGGAAGTACGAGAGACGCCCTCTGCGCGAGTACGTGTGCTCTTCCCTCCACTTCGCTCTTTTGCTTGCCCCCCAATTCGCAGGTGCCCAATGTCAGCGCGACGATGCCCCGTTTCTCGTCTCGCACGCAAAATGATTAGGGCCTTCCTCCGCACTAGGTAGGCGCACCAGGTGGGTCCCTCGGTGGCGGCCCTGCTGATGGGTCCATGTGGCGTTCGGGAGGCGGGCCCACCCCACCCCCAACGGCTGCAGCACCTTGGACGAGCATGCGGAAAAGCCGGGTTTCCTCGAGCCGAGCCACGAGGGAGGCCCCTGGACGGCGGCTGGCCTGGATGACCAACGAAGCGAGGTGATTGGCCTGAAGAGCGTCGCTCATTCCCCGGAGATCGCGGAAGAGATGTCGCTGCTCGCGCAACCAAATTCGACGCAGCTGCTGGTTCCGCACGACGTTGGCGGCGTTTGTAGCCCATTCCTGCGCGGCGATCCACCTCAGCGCGACCTTGGTGAGGATCACACCGTGAAACGCCGCCGGGGGCGCAAGTGGTTGCGGTGGCCGCAACTCCGCTGGCAGCACACTGACCGCGGCGGCGATGCCGTCGTCGCCATGGCTATCGTCGTCGTCTGTGCCGCTGGTGGATGCCCCGTCCATCGAGGAGGCCATTGACGCCGTCGTGTCAGACGCCTCGCCACCATCGTCGCCCTCCGCACTGCTGCCATCGTCTTCTTCTTCTTCGCTGCCACCGTCGTCGTCGTCATCGTCACACGACCCGGTTGAAGGAGGAGGCCGTGGCGGGACGGAGTCGTCGCTGATGTCAGCCACGGGCGGTGTTTGGCGGATGCCGTGTGACGGTTCGATCGGTGGGACCGAGTCGTCATCTTCGCTAGTGATGACGGCGGCGGCCACTGTGTTCGTGGTGGCGGCTGCCGCCGTCGCCTGGGTCGAGGCGATGCTGGAAAGACCGGTTGATGAAGCAGCCGCCATCACGTGCGCCGTCGGTCCGGCAGTTGAAGGTTGAGCACTGCCCGGGGGAACACAATCGCGGGAGGCACTCACCGTCGCACCCTCCGACCGCGGAGCGGGCGCGGCCGTCGTTGGTAGCTCACCTCGCTGCCTGTGAGGCGGTGCGATGTCCGTCGAGCGGTCGGCGATGGTGGTCGGTGACTCCGTGCGGACCGATGCGGCCGAGGACGCCCGTCCAAGACTGTCGTCAACTGGATCGTCTCGGCGCTGCACTCGGGTGCGCTTCCGTGACAGCGGAGGTGGGGCGGCACCCCCACTTCCCTCTCCACTTCCACCACCTCCGTCGGCGCCTTGGTAGAATGCCGCATGACGGCGGGCGTTTGTTCGTCGGTGGTTGGCATGGGGATCGAGGATCGGGAGGGGGTCTTCCCCTTCGTGAGGTTCCGTGGACGCACTAGCGGCGACTGTCCTCGTATGCTTCCGGCCTTGTCGCCGATGAAGCGTATCCGCTTCGGTGCGCCGCTGCGCAACGGACCTCAATTCCTCGTCGCGCTTACTAAACTCGCGTCTGGCTGCCTCCACAGCGGCCACATACTGCTGCCAGCGACGCATCCAATCATCGACGCGGTCTTGTTCGAGGAAGGACCACCCAATATGCTCCGCGCAGCTGGCACACGACGCCATCGACCAGCAGCAGCCTCCAAACCAAGAGTAGTCCGCGTGAAAGGCCGTTGGACGGCTGCATTGATACTGCACGCCGCACGCGTCGGCCTCACGATCGCGGTGGGCGACCCTCACCACGTCGAACCGCTTCTGCGTGGGATTGGTCGCGGAGTAGCACGATACGTCGGGGGGAAGGGCGTCAAGGGGCGGGATGCATCGTGGCTGTCCCGCGGCGGCGGTGGCGGCGCGTGGAAACGCAGGTTCCGCGTCCGATGTGGCGATAGCTCCTGTTATTGTTGCTAGTGCGGCAAGTGTCGGCGGCGGCGACGCAGCAGGGGTAGTCGCCGTTGGAAGCGGCTCGGACGATGGTGGATCGGGAGCGCTGCAAAAAACGTCGAAGTCGTACGCGTAGACGGCGTCTCCCAAGCAGCGCCCTTCGTACCTGGGCGCGATGACCGAAGGGGCAGCGAATAGGGGGAACTCGCACACCTGACAGACAAAAACGAGCACCACCGCGGGGGCCTCTTGAGGAGGGGGCCGCGATTGGGTCGTGTCGGCAGCCATCAACCCACCAGCTTCCGCGGCTGCTTCTGCCCTCCGTTCCGCGACGGGCGGCGATCGTGACGTTGCGTCCAGCACAGGGACCACACCACCACTCACCGCCGCCGCCGTCGGTTCGATGAGGGTCACCACGCCGCCCCCATCCGCGTGAGGTGGCGAGGGTGATGGTATTGTGGTGGTGGTGGTTGACGGTGGCGGCGGCGGCACGGCTGCACCCACGGACGTGGATGACCCTCCCACGACAGGAAGAGGAAGCGGAGAGGAGGGGGGGTTGGACATGTGACGGAGGGGTGCGCACCAAAACCTGTTGTTCGGTTCCTTTTACCCAAAGATGCCGAGAAGCTAAGGAGAATCCGCCAGCCGTTACCACGCCCGGCAGACTTTACTGTCCTTCTGCGGTTTTTTTTTTGCGAAGGAGGGAGGGATACTTGAAGAAACTCTACAACTCATCCGCGGTTGGCGCTTCGTTGGAAGCCGCTTCCAACTCGGCTTTAGCTGCTGCTGCAGCTGTGCGAGCCGACAAAGCGTATCGCAGGCGAAACATGTCGATGTCGTCCCGAATTTGGTCCAGCGCCTGAGATCGCCCGATGCCAGCAGGTGGGCCGCCTTCGTCACGTTTGCGGTCTCCTTCATTGCTGATGCGCTTGTTGGACGCCGTAGGCGCAGGCGGCGTCTTTTTCCTAGGGGAGGAGGCGGTCCAAAAGGCGGCATCCTCGTCGAGGTCATCCTCTTCGCCGCCGTCGTGAGAACGACGAGGAGGCCGTGGGACGAACCAGTCAATGAGAGCGAGCTGTGACACGGCTTGCTGGTCGCGCAGGCGATGGTATTCGTTCTCGAGTTCCAGAAGCGCGACCTCCTTTCTGGTGATTTGCGCCTCGACCTGTGCCAGCCGCCGCTCCCAGGTTCGCTGCTCCTCGCCCGTCGCAGCCAGTTCAGACTCGTTCTGGTCCATCAAGTCATTCAACTCCTTGGCAAGCGCTTGATTGCGGTGCTCGGCGTTGGTAACCCGCGCGCTGAGAACACTGCTCTTGTCGGCCTCCTGCTCGATCAACAGCCGAAGTTCGGCCTCCTCGCGGCGTTTTCTCGCCTCCAGTTGCCGTTGGCTGAGCGGCGCGGCGCTGGATTCGGACTGCAGCGACCCGGAAGAAGGTGGCCTGGGCACGTGGGGGCCTCCAGTGGCCGTCGTCGTGCTGACCACTTTCGCGCTCGCCGTGTGGCTCAACTGCATCTTTTATTGTTTGTGCGGCTCCTAAAGTGCTGCTGAGTCCTGTGCTCCTCCAACTCTCTCTCTCTCAATCTCTCGCTTTCTCGACGTGTGTGTCTTGGTGCCGCGAACATAACGAACTCGTTTGCATCATGCACTCGACGCCCCCCCTTCACCGCTGTAGTAAATTGTTGAGACGGCCTTCGCATGACACGATGCGTTGAGGGGTCCCAGGTTCCTGACGATTGTATGCGATGCCCCCTTCAACTATTTTGTTTTTTCGATGGGGCTTTTTCCCGCTTCATTTTCTATGAAGGAGCGTGCTCGATCCCGACTCTATGAAGATCCGTCGGAGCCGCCGCGTTCACGTTTGAACGGAGTCGCGCGCAAACCGGATGGTCCAGACCCAGAAGCAGTCGCCTGAGGTGGGGCTCTTGGAGGCGTGGTCGCTTGAGCGGCTGGGCTGTGAGCACTCTGCGGGGCTTCGCCACCACCAGTCCCTGTCGTGGTCGCATGCTCGGGCGCTGCGATCACCGGGATGACCGCAGCTGAGGACCCGCTGCCCCCTGCTGCTTCGCGCCGCAGCTTCATACTGTAGTCAAAGTACTCGAATGGTGACCGGAAGAGCGTTTCACGTTTGAATTCAACGACGCCACCTCCTCCTTTGTTGTGCGTCGCGCGCATATACCGGAAGCACGCGCGGGTAAAATGTCCGCCCTTAGCATCCGTCACGATGTCCTCAATGTCGCTGGGCATCAGCCGGACCGTGGTGGCCGCTGCGCCCGCCGAGCTCGACGTGGCGGTCGCTCCCACGACAACGGGGTTGGGCCGCTCGACCGCGAGGAGTCCGCGCAACCGGCCTTCATCCTGGAACCGGAAGGGACATCCATGGCAGTCCATCGCGTCCAGAAGCGGCGGGCTGTTAATAATGGAACTGCACGACAGGCTGCTGTAGTTAGTCCGCTTCCCTTCCTGACCATACATGTGCCGGATATTGTAGGCGTAGGCGGACTTGCCAAACTGTTCCGGGGGACCACCCTTGACGCGGAGCATGTTTCCGAACAGCCTGATCGCATCGGCCATGGTGAGGCCAATCGACTTCAGAAAGAGTCCATACTGCCAACGTCCTTGGTGTTTCAGATGACCCTGCACGCGCAGGTGGTCATGCACTTGCTTCATGCAAAGGGGCATGTTGCTGCGGCTAAGAGGCTCGACGTCCGCCGCGCAAATGGCTCCCTCGGTGGATGGCTTCAAGGTGTCGATCGGGCTCACGATGAAGTGCTGAAAGGCGGCCTCTAGCATTTCCGCGACCCGAGGTCCATTGTTCGCCACCGCCTCGCGCTGTCGCAATGCGTCGCCGAGGCCAGCCGCAAGGCGCTCTCGATAGTGGGCTAGCAGCGCGGCTAGGGCATCGTCGTGAGAAATGACCGCGCGTCCGCCGATGCAAACCGCCCTCCGCGTCGCCACGGCGTGCAGCGCAAGAGGGAGGGGCACCGTGTAAAATTGAGACACCCCTCCCGTGGCGGAGGCGGCCGCGCCGCTAATCGGTGTGCGCAGCCACTCCTTCGCCTCCGGCGTGAGCGCTGGGTCATCCATCGCCAGCGGCACACAGTCGACATGGCACCGATGAAAAAACGCGTTGAGCTGGCCGCGCAGATTGAAGGCAACAATGCGTCCGCGGAGTAAGAGCTCCTCCCGCCGAATGAACCAGTCACGCCACTGGTCCGAGACACAGAAGACAATGCGGCAAAACATGTGGGCAAGATGATCTTGCTGCGGGGACAACTCGAAGCACGGAGCGACGGCTGCGTCGCTTGTGTCGACGCCAAATAGGGTCGAGGCGGTGGCACCCGTGGAAGACGGTGAGCTGCTGGACACCACCACGCCACGCGACGTGGAAGACGACGACAGAAAGCCGCCCTTCGTGCCGTGGTACTGTTGCACGCGACGAGCCACTCGCTCCACGATACCTGCCGTGCTGCCGACGTCAACAGCCTGGGTATCGGCATCGATGTCGGCGAGCAGCTGCATGCGACGAACTACCACGCGCTCGATTTCGTACACGCTCATGGCCACGTTGTCTGGCAGCGGCGCGTCATACAGCTTGAAGCACGCCCATGACTCCACCTCGCCGGTCCCGGAAGGAGCCCCGGAAGGACGTCCGGGAGACGCGAGCGCGGCGTTTGCAGATGACGCAGCCGTCGAAAGGGCCGCGAAAGTCTGAATCATGCAGTGTATGACTTGACCGCACCGGAGTCTGTCGTTGTAATTGAAAGATGAGGGGGCGAAAACAAATACAAAACCCACCATGGCCACGGCGATCCCTCCCATTTGCCTAGTGCCTGACAACTCTCTCTCGCTCTCATGAATAAAAATGTACAATGGACTGTGTTGCAGCGAGAACCACCATGCTGGCCATGCGACGAACGAATCCATGCACGTCTAGGCAGGATCACCCGACGTGAATTCGTCGTTCGCCAACGCCGCTCGCCAAGACGACGATGCCCCTGCGCCCCCGGCTGGCATATCGGTCGAACGAACTAACCCCCCACCGAACATGCGAGGGGGTTGTGCGCCCCCCATTGGCTGAACACCGAATGAGGGAGGGACGATCGCACGCGGCGGCGGCGCAGACACTGAGGAGGAGTTGTTGACAGCAGCCACGGCGGTCTGGCGAAACGAGGGAGCGCCTTGCTGCCTTACCTTGGATGACGACGGCTCCTCCGAGAACGACGAGGACGCGAACGCTGAAGCGCGCGGCACCGCAGCGGGAATCTCAACACGCCTCTCCTCCGTCTGCCTCTCGTCGTGCTTCGTGGCCGTAACGCCCGGAGCGGACGAGGCGGCGGTGACGGCGCGCCGGGCAGCCAAGGCGGCTCTCCTCGCAGCCGCCGCCTCCGCAAGTCGCTGAACTGTCGAACCATCGCCCGAGGACGAGACATCGTCCGCCTCCGAGCCGCCACCGCTGCTTTGGCGCCTTTTCAGATGCTCCGCACCGTCGGAAAATCTCCTTTGGCCGATCGACGACGGTTGACGATAGCGATCGTGTCCTTCGCCTTCTCCCCGTGCATCCCCCGCTGACACGACCCCCGCAGACCGCTGCTCAAGGATGGCAACCCTCCGCTTGAGAGATTCGTTTTCTGCCTCCAGCGCACCGATCCTCGCCTCAAACAAGCGTCGCTGGCTGTCGAATGCTGTCGCATCCAGCTCCGCGTGGGACACTGCGCGGCCGTCGACGAAGCGCAGCCCACCCCTGGCGCCGACGTGATGCCGATGAAAAAGATGCGCATAGCGGTCGATGATGAGCAGCTCGGCGCCAAACTGGCGTACGAAGGTCTCGGGAAGAAAGTCGGCTGGGGGCACGTAGCGGAACGGAAACTGCTCGGAAACCCGGCCAAATCCGCGCATGCGCTCCTCGGCGAGCGTGACGGGAGCAGGGATGGGGGAGGACTCGCCGACCATTGTGGTGTTTTCGGGGCCACGTTGGTGGTGTCGTGCGTTTTCAGAGGTGGCGACGTGAAACCGGTGTTCCATGGCTTGGAGTTCGGCGTGGGAGTTCGTGAGCTGCTGCTTGAGGATCCGCAATTCGGCCATCAGACGCGGACAGTGCCCGCAGGACGACGCCATACTTGTACTCGTACCTGGGTATACACTCACCTGGGTGTACACTCACCGTATCAATACGGATTACACCCCCGCTCTCGGGACACTTATCGCGCTTTGCTTTCGAACACTGATCGCGTATAAAATGTGAATTAGACAACCACAAATGGCACCCACATAGTTGTACACCACCTGTCCATTTGTCCATTTAAGTGGAAGTGGAAATATCAAATGGACGAAATATTTGTCAAATGGACGTCCATTGGACAGGCAGGTGGACGTCCATTGGACAGGCAGGTGGACGTCCATTGGA
>ERZ1292630.3454-Hain-H41-02um-R3-3454-length-13875-cov-6_pt1 | contig 13875 bp, 7 predicted proteins | sample MGYA00564408_ERZ1292630 | MGnify/ENA primary metagenome ERZ1292630 (study PRJEB36523, sample SAMEA6512641) | groundwater metagenome | collected 2019-01-08 | study: AquaDiva: Metagenomics assemblies of 32 groundwater samples | reverse complement strand
CTTAAGGTTGGATCCAGGCGATCTTTAGGTTCGTCTCTCATACTGAAGGCATGAATCATTCCACGGCATCCTGTCTGGCATTGAGCGCGCTTCTCGCCTCGATCGCGGCGCCGATCTCGGCGTCCACTTATTACATCTCACCCGCCGGCAGCAACGCGAATTCCGGCACGTCAGCGTCATCGCCCTGGCTTACGTTCGCACATGCCTTTGCGAACATGGCCGGGTCCCCCGCGGGCTGCGGGCATACGCTTGTTTTGCGCAATGGAGTCTACGGCGATGGGACGAGCACTGGAAAAATATCGCTTGCCGGAAAGGCGTGCTCTCAGGCCGCGCCTCTGACCATTCGAGCGGAAAATCAGCGGCAGGCGCGGATCAGCGATGGCGGAACGGCCGCCGCTATTTTCGTGAGCTCGGGCACGAAATGGATAATTTTCGATGGGATAGTCGCCAACTCCACGACTGTGTGCCCGCCGGGGATCACCTGCAACGGCAGTCAACTGATCGCGACCGGGTCTCCGTTCAAGGCGCAAAACGTCGATTTCATCACGATAAAAAACAGCCTGTTTCGCAACGGCAACGCCTACGCGAACAACGCTTTGGTCGGGTTTGTCGATTCTCGGGACTGCTTGGTCGAAGATACGGAGTTCTACAACTATCATCGGCACGCGATCACCTTCTTTGTCTCCGAACGGATGACCGCCCGTCGCGTGTACGGAAATCCCCGCACCGGTAAAATCCCGAACGGATACGGGCTGCAGGAATCCCCCGTGGGCAGCGGAGACACCTTGGTGTCGTTCTATCCCTGCAAGGATTGTCTTTTGGAGAACGGGATAGTCGATCCAGGAATATCCCCCGCGCGCGCCGCGCTGTCTGAAATGAACGCGACCGGAAACGCCTACACGCACGGACCGATGCCCATGAGCGGCACGAAGGTCCTCGGTTCCATCTGCCTTAAGTGCAGACCGAATGGAATCTACGCCAACGCCCGAAAAGCGGCTGGCGCCATCTACTCGCCGACCGATATTACGATCGAGAACGTCTTCATCGATGCGACCGGCAACACGGCCAACGCCTCGCGCTATTCCAGCGTGGTCAACGCCCGGCTCAGGCATCTCACCCTCCTCAATGGGTCGTACAATGGACTCGTTTTCGATGATCCGGGCACTTATGGGGCATCGACTATTTCCGTCTCCGTTCGCGACGTGATCGTGAAGGGGTTTGCTTCTCGCCCGGGGGTCTTGCTGGCGGGAGCGTACGTCTTGACCGCGGACAAAATTTGGTCGAGCGGCAACGGCACGAACTTTTCCCCGGCTTTGCCGGCACAATGGGGCGCGGGAAGCGCGACCACCGATCCGGGCTTGGGCGCGTGCAAGCTGTGGATACCCGCGGGAGCGGCGGCTAAAGGCGCGGGCACAAACGGCAGCGATATCGGCGCGACGATTCTCTACCGCTATCAGAACGGGCAGCTCACGAACTTACCGCTCTGGAATCCGACAACTGGAGAGTTCCCGCACGGGGCAACGGATCTCGATGGCACCAACGACAACCCAGGGGATTCGCTCTTCGATGTCCATCATCGGCTCAACGTGAACAGGAACGGCTGCCCCTTCCCCGCCGGCTACGGCTCGACGCCGCCCCCGGCCTTCAACTTCTCTCTGTCCAACGGCGGCAACAAAACCGTGGCCCGTGGCGCCTCAGTTGCCAACACACTGAACGCCTCCTTGGTCTCGGGCACGGCCCAAGCCGTGTCTTTCTCGGTGGCGGGCCTGCCCTCGGGGGTCACAGCCTCCTTCTCCCCCGGCTCGTGCGCGCCCGACTGCGCCGCGACGATGACCTTGAACGCCTCGACCTCGGCGGCCTTGGGCACGGCCCCCCTCACCGTCACCGCCGCGGGCGGCGGGATCGCGAGGACCTCCGCTTTCACCATGACGGTCGCCCCCGCGCCCGCGGCCACGGACATCAACGGCGACGGGATCACCAACGTCACCGACGTGCAGCTGGCCGTCAATCAGGCCTCGGGGGTCAGCGCCTGTTCCACGGGCGACATCAACAAGGACGGCGCCTGCAACGTCGCCGATGTGCAATTGGTGATCAACAAGGCGCTGGGGCTTTAGATTCTCTTAAGGTTGGCTCCAGGCACTCTTTAGGTTCGTCTTCCATACTCAAGGCATGAAACACTTCACGGCAAGCGGGTTGATGCTGAGCCTCGCGCTGGTGTCATCGGCGCGCGCGGCGACCTACTACATCGCGCCCGCCGGCAATGACGCCAACGTCGGAACCGCCGCCCTTCCCTGGAAAACCTGGTCCTGGGCCTTCGGCCACAGCGCCTGCGGGGACGCTTTGATGGTGCAGGATGGGACCTACACCCCAGCCGCCAACGGGAACTTCCTGTTGACTAAAATCTGCTCCGCCGCCGCGCCGTACTCGGTCCAAGCCCAAAACGAGAGGCGCGCCCTGATCAGCGGCAATGGAAGGGCCGCGCCCCTTTACATCCAAAGCAGCGCCTATGTCAACGTGACGGGACTGAGGGTCAAGAACATCGACTACTCGTCGGGGACTCAGGTCTCCAATGTCACCGTGAGCGCTTCCCATCACATCGCTCTTAGACGGATGGTCGTGACCAACAATAACCGATACTTCAACACCCATGTCATTCAACTCACCGACACGACGGACTCTCTGCTCGAGGAGAACGAGCTGTACTGGTTCCATCGCCACGGAATCATATTCTACCGCAGCGACAACAATGTCGCACGCCGCAACTACTGCAACGCGAGAAATTACCCGGGCATTCCGGGAGGATACAACGGGACCAGCGGCGACAACGGCACTGGAGACGACTGCGCCCTTTCCTACCCCGCCAACGGAAATCTTTTTGAGAACAACATCTCCGACGGCCCCATGGGAAAGGGCTTTTCCGTCCAAGCCCTCGGCCGCGGCAGGGGAAATAGATTCTACGGCAATATCGCGCTCAATCCCATCATCGGCCTCGGCCTCGACACCCGCGGCTCCAGCGTCGACACCATGCCCGTCGACACCGACATCCGCGACATGGTCGTCATCAACGCCGCCGCCGAGGCCATCCGCACCCGCGGCGCCAAAAACACCACCTGCAAGAACTGCTCGGCGATCGCGGGCAGGAGCGACGGGTTCTATAACGACGTGATCCCCGTCCAACGCGGAGACGGCCTCTACTCGTTCTTTTGCACCAACTGTCTGGCGACAGGCAACACTCACAGGGGGTTCCAGGTGACGGCCGACATCCAGACCTGGCAAATCAACTACCCATCATCCTACGGCAATGGCGACAACTTCAATCCCGACGCCTCGCATGCCAACATCATCAATGAGCTGAGCGAGGGCGTGAACCCGGCCTTGGGGACGTGCCGCGCCTGGGTGCCCGATGGTTCCCCTCTCAAGAGAGCGGGCCTCAATGGGGCCGATATCGGCGCCAACGTGCTTTACCGCTACGAAAATGGAATCTTGACCAACAAGCCGCTATGGGACCGGACCACGGGTAAGTTCCCTTGCGGGGCCGAGATACAGGGCGTCAATGACGTGGTCGGCTCCTCCTGCGTGGACGTACACACCCGCTTGAACGTCAACACCAACGGCTGCCCTTTCCCCGCTGGCTACGGCGGCTCGACGCCGCCCCCGGCCACCGATCTCAACGGCGACGGGATCACCAACGTGGCCGACGTGCAGCTGGCCGTCAATCAGGCCTCGGGGGTCAGCGCCTGTTCCACGGGCGACATCAACAAGGACGGCGCCTGCAACGTCGCCGATGTGCAATTGGTGATCAACAAGGCGCTGGGACTTTAGATTCGCTTAAGGTTGGGCCCACCCGGCTATTGTTGCGCAATGCCAAGCCTCTTTGCGGCTCGTGCAAGAGCCTTGTCGCGGCTCCAGATCATGACGTTGGCAAGCCGTGCTGATGCTAGGAGGTGCGCATCCACTGCGCCTATCCCTGAGCCGCCCAATCCTTCACCGGATATCAATCCGAGAACTTCCGTATGCGATGCTACGGGCGCCGTCGGCAGTTCTTCCAGGAGGCCGAGGATTTCAATTCGATGCAAGAGGCGGCCGCATGCCAGTTCTTCAATAATCAAGGGGTGAGTGAGCACCTCTCCTCCGGAAAGGCGCGCGGCCAACGCTGAGTCGCCTCTTCTTAGGTGATCGATCCAGATTGAGGTGTCAACGAGGATCATCGGCGGCGCCGAATCTTCCGCAAGCCGGGCTCACGCCCGCCCAAAGCTGCGAGGCGCTCCCCTGCCTTCTTCTCTATCAGGGCCTCGAGCCCAGCATGCACCAACGCCGTTTTCTCTGTAATGCCCGCCAAGCCGGAGGCGCGCTTCAAGATGTCATCCCGAATGATCAATGTAGTTCTCATATGTATCAGTATGCATCCGATGTATGCCTCTGTCAAGGGGGATCGGAGGGCCCAACCGCGGGAGCGCGGAGTCTGTCCGGCTGAATCAACCTCAATTGCGGCAGACGATCTTTCCGGCCGCGTCGACGTCGAAGGAGACCGTGTGGATGTTTTTATTGCGCATCTCCACGAGTGCGGGCGCGAAGAAATCAAATAGGATGCGCTCGAGCTCGCGGATGCCGAACTTGCTGACCTTCAAGTTGGCCTCCAGGGCGCGCATGAGCAATTCCGGGGCCACGAACTCCACCTTCATGCCGTATTCCTTGGCAAGGCGCGCGATCTTGAGCAGCGCGATCTCGGCGACGACCATGCCCTGCAGGGGCTTGAACAGATACACCTTGTCGATGCGCCCCAGGATCTCCGGCCGAAACACCTTGGACTCCGACAGAAGCGATTTAAGCGCGTTGAGCTTCTCGTGATAATCGGTCATTCCCTGAGTCGCCTTGGCCACCTCCTCGGCGATGGCGTTGCTCGTCAGCACCACGATGGACTGGGTGAAATCCGCGGTCTGTCCCGTGCTTTGCTCGCTCAGGCGCCCGTCGCCCAGGACTTGCAGCAGCAAGTCGAAAACCGAGGGATGGGCCTTTTCGATCTCATCAAAGAGGATCAGCCGCCGGGGGTTGGCCATCATGGGACGCGTCAATTGACCGCCCGTCTCCGAGCCCACGAAGCCGACCGAGCTGCCGGTCAGGCGGCTTTTGGCCATTTCCGGGTTGGAGAGCTCGGAACAATCGAAGCGGAGCATGTCCTTTTCGCTGCCGAAGAGATGCTCGGCCAGGGCCTTGGCCAATTCGGTCTTCCCGGTTCCGGTGGGACCCATCATGAGAAGGCTGCAGATCGGACGGGTGCGCTCGTGCTTTCCCCAGCTCAACGAGACGAGGCGGGACGCGTCGACGAGGATTTCGTCTTGGCCCTTGATGCGGCCGCGCAAATGCTCGAGCAAAGCGGCCTCGTCGACGCAGTGGCTCTTGCTGTCGAGCGTCGAGCCTTCGACGAGCTGCCGCAATTTTTTCCAATCGGTCATTTTCTCAAGATCGGACATACCATCCCTCCTGCTCTTGCCGCCCGCACGTCCTCATGGAATCACCAGGCCGGTGTTGCCGGACCCGCGGACGACGACGCGCTCCTTAAGGCCGGGGGCCAGCAGCAGCGCCCCCGAGGCCAGGTCGACGAATCGGCTGTTCCAGGATTCCAGCGTGCCCGCGCCTCTAAACTCGACGCCGCAGCGCTGGCGGGACAGCTCGACGCCGTCCAAGGCGAGAGTCCCGTCGTCGATGTCGGCGCCGCATTGGCGATTCTCCGAGATCTTTCCCCCCTTGACGCGCACCTCCGCGCCGGAACGAATCGTCAGCGCGGCCAGCGCGTTGCGGGACACGGAAACGTCGCGAAGTCGGACCAAAACCAAGCGGCTTGCGGCCAAGCCGGACCCGGCGCCGTTGGAAATCGTCGACTGCTCGATGATCAACGACGCGCCTTCGCCTTCGGCCGAAACGGCCGCATTGTCGCCGCGGCCCGTGAGCGTGGAGCGCTCAACGCGCAGCCGGGAGCGGCCGCTGACGGCCAGCGCGACCCGTCCCTCGAGGGAGCAACCCTCGACGTCGAGGTCTCCGCCCGCCACGCGCACCGCGTTGGCCGCGGACCGTATCGAGAGGTTGCGCAAAGTCAGGCGCCCCGCGTCCACGCCAAGCGCCCAATCCGAGTCCGGACCCGAGCCGGAGATGACCACCTCGTCGCTGGTTTTTCCTCTTCCGAGTATCGTCACCGATTTCGTTGTCTTCGGGCTCTCGGCGTAGGCGCCGGGAGCCAGCTCGATGACGTCTCCTTCACGCGCCCCCGCCAAAGCCTCCGCCAAGGACCCGCGGTCTGAACCCGGAGCGCGCCGGGAATCGACGACCCAGCGGCCGGGTATCAGCGGCGCGGCGACGGACGCGGACTTTAGCGCCGGCCTCGTCCAAAGGCAATGCGCCGTCATAAGACCCGACAGCGCGGCCAAAAGCGAGAACATCTGGACCAGGGAATCCTTCGCCGCCTCGGACCAGGGCAAGCGTCTCATCGCGACACCGTGACCCGCCCCGTGGCGCGGTCCAAATCCAGGCGCACGCGCTTGACGCCCTCGCGCCGCGCGGCCTCGATGGATTCATTGGTGAGCTCCGAGATCAGACGGGCCAGCTGGCGCACGCCGTAGTCTTGAAACTCCACGTTGCGGCGCAGCGCCTCGACAAGCACCTCGGGGGCGGTGTAGGACACCTCGATCCCGTAGCGCCGCCAATGCCGGGCGATCGTCAGGCAGGCGACCTCCGCGACATCGACTGGCCGCAGCTGATCCATGAGCAGAATCTCGTCGAAGCGGGCCAGCAGCGGGCGCTCGAACCCCTCGCGGACCAGAGCTTCCCGGGCGCGGCCGGTTCTCATGACGGGATCTTCGGTCTCCCCCCAAATCGAGCGCAGCGACTCGACGCCGACGTTGCAGGTGGCGAAAAAGGCCGCGGCGGAAAAATGCACCGTCTTTCCAGAGCTTTTCTCGGGACATTGAGCCCGGTCCAATATATCGTAGAGGCAATGGCGCACGTCGCCGTGGGATTTTTCGAACTCATCGAGGATCACGACGCGATAGGGATTATCCAGCAGGGGACGGGTCAGGGCGCCGCCGACCTCGTCTCCTTGGTAGCCGGGCGGAGGGCCGATAAGCGTGAAAACGTCCTGGGGGCCCTTGTATTGATTCATGCGCAAAAGAACCGGCTCGCTGTCGGGATAGAGGGCCTTGGCCGTCAATTCGCCGAGAAACGTTTTGCCGGTGCCCGTGGGACCCACCAGAATAAACGCGCCCAAAGTGCGATTGCCGGCCGCCACGGCCAGGCCTTGGGACAGGCGCGCGACGACCCGGTCGACGGCCGCGTCATGCCCGCGCAGATTCTCTTTGATCCAGGCCGCTCGCCCCGCGAGGCTCTTTTTGCGCAGCCGGTCAAATCCTATCAGAGCTCCGGCGTCGCCGCGGCCTCGGGCTCGCCGCGCCAGCCAGGCCAGGCGAGAGAGAAGCCCCGCCAGGCTGAGCGCAAAGAGCGCGGGCATCAGAAGCGGCATGGCCGCGTAAAGTTCGTACAAACTCGTGGCGATGATCACCACCGCCATGAGTGAAAAAACGCTTCGGTTCAAGAAGGATCAGGTCGGCGACGCCGTTCGTTCCGGACGCTCGGCGTTTTTCGCCTGGGAGCGTACGTCGTCTTGGGCGACGGCGCTCGCCTTCTTGCGCTCGCCGTCCTTCTCGGCGGCGACGTAAATGAGCCCGCCGGCCAGACGAGTCATGGTCCGGCCCCATTTGGAGCGCGCACCAAGACCGGGGGGCCGAGGACCGGCGGCAGACATGTCGACCGCCTTGAACGAAGAAGACGTCTTAAGGCCTCTTCCCTGCCAGGCGACCAGGAGCAGGCCCCCCGCGAGACTTAAAACGCCGACGGCGCTCTTTGCCAACAATCCCGCGCCGCCTTCCTGAGCGGCGACGACCCGTGAAACGAGAGCGAGCGTTCCCACGTTCGTCGGAGCGAAGGCGCCGCTCAAACGAAGCGTCGAAGATTGAACGCGGGCCCCGCCATCGGCCCTCCCGAAAGCCTCCACGGAGGCCTGAGCCTCCGCGGCCCGGGCGACGCCCTCGACCGGCGTCTCGCTGTGCGCGTGCCGCGCCGGCTCCGCGCCCGGCGTGAGGGCGGCGGCCGACGCGGAGACGGAAGGCCGCGCGTCCGTCTCGCTGCCGGAAACTCCCATTGAGGTCATCGATGTCCGCGGCGTCGCCTCCACGAAGGACCGCGCGCGCCCCGACGTCACGGCGGACTCAAGACCGCCGAAATCTCCAGGAGCGGTCTGGGACAGACGCGCCCGCAAGGGTCCCAACGCCCGCGACCGCATGCCGAGCAAGGCGTTGAAAATATCGCGGCCGGACGCGGCGACCACATCGGCCGTGGGCTGCGAGGGCGCCTCAGAGAGCCGGGAAAGATGGCGCATATGAGAGCGAACCTCGGGAGCCTGCGGCATGGTCTCCAACGCGCCGCTGGGCGAGGACCGAATCGAGGAATGAGACCGCGGGGCGGACTGCGCCGGCCCCTGGTTTGGCACGACGGCCTGAAAGGTCTTGTGCGACGCAAAAACGGGCTGGGCGTCTTTAGCCGAGCCGGGCCAGAGGGAGCGCATCACGCCTTCCGCTCTTTGGGAGGACGCGTGCAGCTCGCCGGCGATGTCGTCGTCGGAGCGGGGGTTCCGCACGGCGGGAGGCCCGAACCCGATAAAAGGACGGCTGACCTCGACATCCTCGGAAGCGATCGTCTCGTCGACTCGCGGCTTCTTCTCGCGCGAGTCCCGGTCCGGGGGGCCGCGCTTGGCGGACGCGACGGTGGCCATCGCGGCTAGGCCGGGGGCCGCATGGGGAGTCACGATCTCGACGGGAAGGCTCGGAGGCGAGTTGCTCGCGTAATGCTTCATCAAGCCGTCCCTCGGATCGACTCCCATTTTATTATCGACAGCCTTGATCTGGTAGACGTAGCTCATGTTGGGCGTAAGACCTTCGTCGCGATAACTCGTGCCCGCCGTCTCGCCGGCCTTTTTTCCATCCTTTAAAACGATGTACTTCCAAATTCCCACGGGATCGGTCGAGGCCTCCCAATGCAGTTCCGCTTGGGTGGCCGAAAGCGCCTTCACCGTCAGATTCTGGGGCGTGGTGGGCATGCACGACTGGTCATACGAGACGCTCTCCTGAATGGTGACCGAACCGTCGGTGTTGACCACCCTCTGCAAAGAGGTCAGCCGGGAGTAGATCACCTGGTTGTTTTTCAAAGTCCCCCGCCCTTTCTTCGCCCCTTCCCCGGTCAGACTGATGATCTCATGAGTTGTGACCGGGGGTTTGCCGTCCGTTTCGGGAATCGCGATATGACTCCTGTAGGGATAGGCTTTGTCCGCCTCGGGTGAGCGAAGGTCGCATGAGCCGGGCGTATCGTTGCCGCAAGAGGACAGACCGTAATAGAACGTAAACCCGACGATATTATCTCCCTCGGAGGGAGGATCCCAGCATATGGGAAGCTCCATGACATCGCTGCCGCGGCTTGAATTCCCGGGAATGGTCTGAAGGTAAGTGCAAATATCCACGGGCACGGGCTTTGAGGCCTGCGCCGCAGCGCCCAAAGGCGCCCCGCATATCACCCCGACGACGATCGCATGAAACACTGTCTTGACTTTATCCATAGTCGCACCCCGCCCGTCGAGCATTCTATTCTACACAACTAACCTCTCCGACGACAAGAAACTCTAAAACTCGATCCAATCTCCTCAACGCTCGTTGTTGAGCGGCCGGGCCTCGCAGCTACGAATCGACTCGTAGCGCGCCCGCACCGGCTGCAGAGAAGCCAACCGCCCGATCCAAGACCCCACCAGCGCCCTTTGCTTATCGCGAAAGGCGCGCTCCAGCTCTTTGCGCGACGAGGACAGCGCTCTGCTCTTCCTGGCCTCCTCATTCATGATTCGGGTCAGGGCCACGCCTTCGACGTTCTCTTTCATGTACTCGTCTAATTGATAGTCTTTGTACTTCTCCGCGTTTCCAGGCAAACGCATGAACTCACGAAAACGCGCGTTATACTCGTCCTTCAACATTTGGGAATGGGAAAAGACCCCCTCGAGAGTGAACGGGTAATGGCCGGGAGTGGCCAGAATGCGCATAAGGTCCTGCAATTGCGCGGGCGTGTAATCGGTCTTTTGCCCGCTCTTGATGTGGTAAGCGTACAGCTCGTCGGCGCTGGGCTGGACTTCCTTCCACCACGCCAGGGTCTTGGAGAATTTCTCATCCTTGGTTTCCTTAACCCAGCGCACGAGCAATCGATCCAGTTCGACATCGTAACGATTGGTGTGCTCCAACTGCCTGGCCCGCGCCTGATAGACGGGATCCTCCCCTAGCGCGGCACAGCCCGTTTCGATCTCCGCTAGCGCGCCTGCATCCAGCTTCAGAATTTCAGACCTCCCCGAAGGGGACTTGACCGCGGCGCATAGCGCGGCGCCCACGTCGCCCAGGAAATAATCCGAGGTCGCCACCGGCGAGATGTGCAAATCCTTATCATCGTATAAACGCTCTTGAAGGCCGCGCAAAGACAGGTCCTGATAACGATTGAACAGACTGTCCCAGTGCCTGTAGTAGGAGCCCAATTCATCCTCTGAACTCAACGACAGCGCGCAGCGATTGGCGGGATAATAGTAAGACGCGAACTGCTCGAGCGCTCCGATTCGCTTGGGAACGCGCCGGGCCAAAGGAACCACCGTCACCCCCCCGTAGCACTGCAAGAAGATCGACTTGATCCAGGTGTCGGGTGCGACCGCCCCATATAAATGGTTAAGCCCCGTCCAAGACAGCGGCTCCACCTCCGAAGAACTCCACAACGAGACACCACGTTGGTTTCCGTGGCCCCCGAACACCACGGTCAATTCCTCGGGGTTTCTTTTGGCGAGCGTGTCGAAGGTGGCCTTGAGGTTTTCGTAAGTCCCGTCTCCGTAGGGCTCATCGATCTCCAAACGACTCTCCATGGGCACGAACGGGGCTAGACTGGAGGCCGTGGAGACCGTTGGGGCCGCGACGACGGCGCTCTTGGGCTCTCCGCCCGCGTTCAACACGATCGCATCCGATTTGAAAAGACCGCGATAGAAGCTCAACAGGTCGTCTTCATTGCTCGGGTTATTCGAAGTGGGCGAAAAGCCACCGTTGACATACACGTTGTAGCCGGCCTTTGGGGGACGCGCGCGCTTGGCCACCCCATCGGCGTAGTCCCCGCCTCGCGTGCGCTTGATCAACTCCAAGGCCACCGCCTTTTCCGGCGAGTTTCCCTTCCGATTGGCGAGAAACTCCAATTCCCCTTCAATAGCCTCGTAGGGAATATTCAGGCTCGCCAAAAAATCGACGGCTAAGGAAAAGAGGTCTTTTTTCCTTTCCTGCGGGACGGGAGCGCTGGCGACCGCCGCCGCGATTTCCTCAAGGGTGTAGCGGTAGCGCTTGCCCATGCCTTCGGGATTCTGGGCATGCAAAATCCGCTTCTGGATCAGCGTCAGGGCTTCTTCCTTGAGCCGGGCGTCTCCGCTCGCGTAGGCGGCCAGAATGATGGGACGGTAGCGCCAGCGCTCCACGGCCGACGATTCCAGAGCCCTGACGGCGTCGACCAGCATGTTTTTAAGCGCGCGCACCACCTCCGGCTCGTAGGTCCGGGAAAACAGCCCCCACGCGAATTGCGCAAGAGCTGGGGCCTCTATGTCCGCGGACCCGCCTCCGGGGGGAAATGACTTCAATGTCTCCATTCCGCTCGATAGGGCCGAGGCCGCGTTCTCCGCTTGATATTTCAGATGCCATTCATCGGAGGACTGCGTGCGCTCGACGCGAACGCCCTCCCAATAGTCTTTGCCTTTCAGTCGAAGGATCAACGCCTCCACGGCCAGGCGAGCCGGATCCGCCGGCTGGCCTTGCGCGAAGCGGGGGATTCTCAGGTTGGCTTCGATATTGCCCCCGAACAGCTTGTAGTCGAACCCCAGCTCCGAGAAAAAATCGACAACGGCCGCCGCACACCGTTCGCGCTCGGAGGGCTCGGATAAAGCCCATGCATGGCCGACCATGCGGCCAAAGATATCGGCCAGGCGCTGGCCGACCTGCTCCGCGTTCGGCGGCGTCAGGTTCCAGGACGGCGCGGCCACCTCCTTGCGCATCGTCAACAAGGACGCCCGCCTCAACTCGGGGTCGCCGCTCGCATACCCCAGGAGGGCGAAGCCCGGCCGGTTCCAATCGTTCTCCCCCCACGGCGAGGGAATATTTCTGGAGGCCAGCTTCTCTCTCACGAGTTGGGCCGTTTCGGGACGCGACGGCTGCACGAACAAGGCCGGAAACCACTGCGGAGCGTTCGGCTCGGGAGACTGCTCAGCCCACATCAAACCCCGGGCGATCTCAAGGGCCCGGTCGTATTGCTTGGCAGAATACAAAGACATTTTAAGCTCCCCGTACTTGGGAAGACTCAAAGTCTTGAGAACTTCCAGCGCGATCCCTTGAGACGCGGGGTCTATCGGCGACCCCGCGTAAAATTCGAGATCCTTGGCGATATCCGGGTAATCGAAATTCAGCTTCGAGATCAGCTCCACGGCCGCTTGCTTGAGAAATTCGGGATGGCGCGAGGCGCCGCTCAAGATCGCGCGGAATATGTAGAGCGCGCGCCCGGAACGTTCCTTCAAATCGAGCTCTTCCTGCCTGTACGACATAAAATTCAGCACTTCGGGCGAAGGATCGCGCTCGAGCATGTGATAATCTCCGAAATCGGAGTTGGAGCCGTCGCTGGGCTTGGCCCGCAGAAGGCGCCTGTCGGTTCCCTCGATCAGTCGACGCAGAAGCTCGACGACGCGCCCTTGCAGGCGCGCATCGCCGCTGGCGTAGGAGGCCGCGTACAAGGGATCATAGCGAAACGCCGTCTCGCCCAAAGGCGGAGAATCAAGAACCTCATCGAGAAATCGAACGACGCCGGGCTCGGAGGCTTGCCGCACCACATTGACGATGTCTTGCTCCTCGACCCGGGAGGGATTTTGCGCGCGTGTGCGATCGACCAGCGCATACCGAAGCTTCCTCACGCTCTTGGCGGCGCTCGCCCGCCAGGCTTCATCCCGCAATCTCTTCAGCCCTTCGTCTCCCTTCGCCTGGCGCACGAAAGCCTCGAGCATGGCCCGAGTCAACTCGGGGTGGGGTTGCCTGAACGCCTCATCGATCTTTTCACGCCACACGGATTCGTCGAGCTTCGCCTCGGCCAGCATCGTCCCAAATATCGCGGGGCTGTTTTTCGGCAGCGAGTCCTGCCCCGTCGATAACAGATGGCTCAGCTGATTTAATAGGAGCGCGAACCGCCCCGCGTCGGTCGTCTCGCGCAGCAGGCGCAGCGCCCGACTCTTCAAGTCCGGCCGGCCCGACGCGTAGGCCGCGAGGTAGAGGTGGCAGCGTTCGCACACCGGGTCGGCCGAAAGGCTTTCCAGGGTTTCGTCGAGAAAGTCCGCCACCTGGGGCTCGGACGCATTGACGAATAGAAGACGTGAAAACCGAGAGGTGGTGTCGTCGTTGGTTTTCTTGTATTCGTTGGGCCGGTCCGCCAGCCAGCGGAAATAGCGGACCGCCGCGTCCTCCGACGGCTCGGCGGGCGCGGCGGTCGCCAGACCCAGAAGGAGAACGGCGGCTAAAGCGCGACGACCCATGCCGCTCGAATCGCCTTACGGACTTGTCTTGTCGTTTGCCACGGCCCGATCCGTCAGCTCGATCAAGAACTCCATGCGCAGCTTCGCGACCGCCTCGGACTTTTCAGGCTGAAGCTCCGTGCGACGAAGCAGGACCACAAGCCGGGCTTCCGCCTCGCTTAAGGACTCGTTAAACATTAACTGACACGTTTCACGGAACTTCTTTCGGGACG
>ERZ1292630.1818-Hain-H41-02um-R3-1818-length-20370-cov-24_pt1 | contig 13879 bp, 11 predicted proteins | sample MGYA00564408_ERZ1292630 | MGnify/ENA primary metagenome ERZ1292630 (study PRJEB36523, sample SAMEA6512641) | groundwater metagenome | collected 2019-01-08 | study: AquaDiva: Metagenomics assemblies of 32 groundwater samples | reverse complement strand
CTCCGGTTCCTCCTGGAAGACCCTCACGGTGCGTATCAAGGAGATAAGCGCTGACTTTATATCTTGAAAGCTGACCACTGACCACTGACCACTGACCACTGATTCTGAACGCCTTTATAACCTTATTACCAAATGCACCACACATCTCCGGTGTCTCGTCGCCGTGAAGCTGAACTGTATCAATACCGGTCGCGCGCTTTATCTGTATAATCTTTTCAATAGTCTCGTTGACAAAGACCCCAACCTTGGAAACAAATGGCGGAAGCTCGTTTATAATAGATGCCGCAGATGCAGGGGTTATGTACCTTGAGCTCTTTTCGTAAAATATAAAACCGAGGGCATCTGCCCCATATTCGGATGCTTCCAAGGCATCATTGAGATTTGTAATACCGCAGATCTTTACTTTAATCATAAACAAATTCCCTGAGCTTTGCGCCTATATCAGCCTCCCTCATCAATGCCTCACCTATCAGAAAGGCGTCTACTCCGGCGTCTTTAAGGGTCTTTATATCGTCCTTAGTATTTATCCCGCTCTCGCTAACAACGATCTTGTCATCAGAGATGTTGCCTATCAGCCTAACAGTTGTATTCAGGTCAGTCTTAAAGGTCTGGAGGTTCCTGTTGTTTATCCCGATAAGTTCCGCCTTGGTCTTTAAGGTCCTTTCCAGTTCTGCTTCGTCGTGAACTTCCACCAGAGGCGCCATTCCGAGATTAAAGGCAAGCTCTACAAAGTCATGCAATTCTTTATCATCCAGGACCGCCGCAATCAAGAGGACTGCATCAGCCCCGTATCCCCTCGCCTCAAATATCTGGTATTCGTCAAACACAAAGTCCTTTCTGAGCAGCGGAATAGAAACATGATGTCTTATCTCTGAGAGATAATCTATGCTACCCTGAAAGAAGTTACGGTCAGTGAGGACAGACAGGGCCGATGCCCCGTTCTTCTCGTATGTTTCAGCAATCTCAAGGTGATTGAAGTCCTTTCTTATAACACCCTTGGACGGGGAGGCCTTTTTGATCTCTGCAATGACCCTTATTCTGCCGTCTTGCGCAGGAAGGAGGGCATCTTTAAAGTTCAAGGGAAGAGGCAGAGACCAAATGGCTGTTGTCAATATTTTCAGGGGGAGCTCTGTCTTCCTGGCCTCAAGCTCTGTCTTTTTGTAAACAATTATCTCGTCAAGTATCATTTCAAGTCTTAACCTTGTTGGTGATTTCCACAAGTCGCTCCAGTTTTTCCAACGCCTTTCCACTGTCTATAGCCTCTTCAGCAAGTTTGATGCTTTCTGCTATATCCTTTGCCTTGCCGGAAGCGGCTATTGCCGCAGCTGCGTTCAGCACCACTACGTCCCTCTTTGCTCCCTTATCTCCTTTCAATATCTCACGGATTATCCTTGCGTTGTCGTCAGGGTCCCCGCCCTGAAGCTCAAACAACTTGCAACGGGTAATCCCGAACTCTTCAGGTTTTATAGAATAGGTATTAACCTTGCCGTCCTTCAATTCAGAGACTTTAGTCTCAGATGTCAGGGTTATCTCATCAAGTCCGTCGTTTCCACTAACCACGAATGCCCTGGTGGAACCAAGGTTTTTCAGGACATTGGCCAGTACCTCGGTAAGTTCGCTCCTGTAAACACCCAAAACCTGATACTGGGCTCCTGCCGGGTTTGTAAGAGGTCCCAATATGTTGAAGATGGTTCTAATGCCGATCTCTCTTCTGACAGGGGCTGCATGTTTCATGGCCCCGTGCATCATCGGCGCAAAGAGAAACCCTATACCTATGTTATCCAGACACTCTTCGACCCGCTCAACCTCGGCCTCGATGTTCACCCCAAGAGATTTCAATACATCGGCGCTTCCTGACTTGCTGGAAACAGAGCGGTTTCCGTGCTTTGCCACAGTCAGTCCCGCGCCGGCAGTCACAAAGGCAGCGGCAGTAGAGATATTAAATGTAAAAGACTCATCCCCTCCTGTCCCGCACGTGTCAACTATCACAGACGCCTTTGTCTTAATCTTCAGTGCCTTCTCTCTCATCACCCTGGCAGCCCCTGTGATCTCATCAACCGTCTCACCTTTCATCCTAAGGGCAGTGATGATAGAAGCTATCTGGGCCGGAGTTGCCTTAGCTTCCATGATCTCCCGCATGACGGAGGCCATTTCGTCTTCTGTAAGGTCCTTTTTTTCTACTACCTTTGCAATGGCTTCTTTAATCATAATTTTCTCTCTGTGTTAAGCCCTTTCAAAACAAGGTCGCCAGTCTTTTAGAGCAACGATTCCTAAAGGGTTATATTTATTTTGGATGATGTATTAACTTGATTATTGCTTCAGGGCATCCCTGGCAATTGTTTCGCGCTCTTCATCATTTTCCAGATAATGTTGACACAAGTCAATCATATCAGATAAATCGTCTTTGCAAAAGACGATTTCTTTCCCATCTCGAAAGTTATCAGGGATCACGATCCTTGGTCTCTGAGTTATCATAAATCGGCCAATGGCCGGGGTTTCCCAATAGCGAAGGGTATCCCAACCCACGCCTCTAAAGTTCAGAACGATCTTGCATGATTTCAGTTCTTCAAGGTATCTCAGCCCTTTGCGGGTGTATTCCTTCTTGTACATCTTCCCTGCATATTATTACTGACCGTCTCTGCTGTGAATAGAAATAACAGGGCTAAATCACTCATACTTTTGTGAAATGAGCCTTTATTAACAGGCCATGAACACTTTCTCAATCTGTTCTATTTCTGCAAGGTGAGAGAATTTATTAATTGCTGTTGTTTGCGCTTTTGCCGCCATTGTCCTGGCTGCATCGGGATTGTTCAGTATCCATTCCACACATTCGACAAAACCGGGAATATCATTATGCTTGAATAACAGTCCAAGTTCTCCAAAATTAAGTATCTCAGGTGTTCCTGAGCTTTTTGTTGCTATCACAGGAATATCGGACAGCATGGCTTCAATGGTTACCATGCCATAAGTTTCTCCTTCGGAAGCCAGAACAAAGATGTCGATAGCGTTATAAAACAGATGAATATCATCGCTGTGTTCCTTGAAATGAACCAATTTGTCCAATTGATTGGATTGTGTGAAATTTTTAATCTCCTTGTCATATTGCTGACACACGGGGTCATCTATAGTGGGCGACCCGAAAATTAAAACCTCAGCCTCAATATTTTTCTGCTTTAGCTCTAAGAGTCCGTGAATCAATAAGTCCTGCCCTTTTTTAGGAGAGATTCTTCCAATGATCCCAATCAAGGTTTTGTCGGTTGTAATGTTTAATTTTTTTCTCGCCTCTTCTTTGGAGTACTTTCGGGTGATGAATTTTTCTATTTCAACGCCGAGGGGAATGACTTTAATCCTTTCCAATGGGAAATGAGTTTTCTGTATCACTTCATCTTTCAGACAGTTTAAGGGAGTAAGCCAATAGTCGATGCTTCTGTATCGTAAGGTGTGAATCAGGTCTTTCTTATTCACGCCGATCTGCATGTGTTGCTGGTAAATGATTTTAAGTTCTTTATAGTAAAACCTTTTGGCGATAGCGATAACATCGATATCACGGTTGTCAAAAACGCATATTGTTTTTATTTCTTTTTCTTTCAGCAGCGAGGCAAGTTTCTTAGCGGTTTTAAAATCAAAATATTTTTTCGGCCGGTCGAGGGCATGTATGGTAAAGCCGTTTTTTACAGCACCTTCGTATGTCTTGGAATTTTTAGTGGTAAAGAGTTCAATCTGCCACTTGCGGATAGAGAGCCATTCCACAAGCTTCAGTGTATTCATCTCTAATCCGCCCCAGCCTGTTGAGGTTATGAAGAAAGCTATCTTTTGCATTTATTCAATGGGTTTGCCGTATAATTCGTAATTAGTGGAATTCAATACTCATTTCGGAGAGTTAAGTAAGTTGTCCTCATCTTATTACGGCATGCCGACCCCTTCAATCTTGTGCCCGCATTTGAAGCACTTTGAACCTTTTATATTAAGATCAACTATAGAAAAGCCGTATCTCTCTATGAGAAGCTCTCCACAGGATGGGCAGTATGTGTTCTCTCCCCCTTCCCCAGGCACGTTCCCCTCGTATACATATTTTAGCCCGACCTCCAGACCTATCTCTTTGGCCCTCCTCAAGGTCTTTATAGGCGTTCTCGGCTGGTCTGTCAGTTTATATGTAGGGTAGAACTGGGTGACATGCCAGGGCATGGCGGGGTCAACAGAGTTTATAAATTCAGCAGTCCACCTAAGGAACTCCTCAGAGTCGTTGTGATTCGGGATTATGAGAGTAGTAATCTCAACCCATACGCCCAGCTCCTTCATCAGCTTTATTGTATCAAGGACAGGCTGAAGCCTTGCACCGCAGACCTTTTTGTAAAAGTTGTCATCGCCCTTCAGGTCTATGTTGTTGCCGTCCAGAAATGGCGCTATCAGCCTGGTTGCCTCCGGAGAAGTGAATCCGTTGGACACAAAGACATTCTTTATACCCTTTCCCCTGGCTATCTGTGCTGTTTCGTAGGCAAGCTCAAAAAAAATGGTCGGCTCTGTGTATGTATATGATATGCTTCCGCAACCGCTCTTAATCGCTGAATTTACAATATCCTCAGGCGACACCGCTTCTCCAGGGATGTCCTTATGCTCCTTTGGATACTGGGATATCCCATAGTTCTGGCAGTGCTGGCAGCGGAAGTTGCATCCTACACTCGCTATGGAAAAGGATTTGGAGCCCGGCATGAAGTGAAAAAGGGGCTTCTTCTCGATAGGGTCTATGTTCATTGAGACCACCTTGTGATAAACAAGGGTATAAAGGGCGCCGCCCCTGTTCTCCCTGACCCCGCATATCCCCCTCTTGCCGTCGACAATGTGGCAGTGGTGACTGCACAGAAAACAGTGGACCTTTCCACCCTCTATTTTTTCATACAGCATTGCCTCTTTCATAAAAAGAATTATACCTGCTAAATGTCGTAGTTTCAATGTAGATTTCAACAGAAATATTTCAGAAAGGCTGAATCAAAAAACTATGAACCAATAGAAGTGAGGTATTTATGTTGGCGCGCCCATCTATGCCTTCTTTACAAATTCCGATTTCAACTGCATTGCACCAATACCATCAATCTTGCAGTCAATATCATGGTCGCCTTCGACGAGACGGATGCTTTTTACTTTGGTTCCAACTTTAACTACAGATGAAGAGCCCTTTATCTTCAGATCTTTGATCACTGAGACAGCGTCACCGTCCTGAAGCACATTTCCATAGGCATCACGCACGACCCGTTTGTGATCAGTGCTCTCTACGACCGATTTTTTTGCCCATTCATGCGCGCATTCCGGACAGACATACATAATTCCGTCTTCGTAAGTGTATTCCGAACTGCATTTTGGACATTTTGGCAAACTGCTCATGTTTCACCCCTGTTTCTGATCGGCAACGGTCAAGCGCTCTTGCGCGTCTGGCGTGTGGCTTGCGTCACTTTGCAAAGCGCATGACAGTTACGCGTCAATGTGGAGCGGCTTGTTATGCGCTCTTTTGATAATGCGCACTGTACCAGTCAACGACCTGCCTAATCATTTTCTGATACGAAGTATGGTGCTTCTTTGCCTCTTCCTTGAAGAAGTCAATGCTCGACTTTTTTAGAGAGATAGTTACCTTAACATTTTCCTCTTTTAATACCAATTGATCCGGTGGCGGAATAAAATCTTCAATGACTCTCAATTTACCCATCGGTTCGTCAGTGTATTTTTTTTTGCTCTTCATATATCTTCCTCCCTTTTTTCCAATATCCAGCTCCATAAATTCGGATGATATTTCCTCTATATGTGAACCTTACAGTTATTATGCCCTCTGCAACACGACCGATACAGTAAAATCGGTTTTCCTCGGTGCTGTGGTTGGTATCCTCAACTATGATACGGTGAGGGTCAAAAAAGGCATGTTGGGCCAATGAAAAAGAGACGTCATGCTTGGCTCGGTTATCCTTATCTTTGTCATCATCCTATTCAAAGTGGGCCTTTTTCATGGACATAGTTTACCAGATAAGACGAAAATAGCAATATAAAAATATGGTTGTTTGTATGGGAGTTTGAATGTTTTTGAGGGATAAATGGGACGTCCCCTTTGTTACTCGCGTCAATGTGGAGCGGCTTGTTATATGAGGCTCTTGCAAAAGTATAAAAAGATTGTCATTCCCGCATGGTTTCAGCGGGAATCTGGTGTTTTATTACAGAAAATCATATCCCCGACAGAATAATTCGGGGATGACAGAGACTTTTGCAAGAGGCTCATATGATTTTGGTTCTTCCGGCTTTTGTGTGGGTAAAAGGCTCCCTCTCCTTCAAGGGGAGGGTCAGGGTGGGGATGGGGTAAAAAGTTGGCATGATAGGACAAACTAACAAAGCTATTCTTAAAAATGAACTCCATCGTAATCTCCGCCATAACATGACTGATGCTGAACGGTCGCTCTGGCGGACATTACGAGGCAGACAAATGTCTGGATACAAATTCCGCCGTCAACACCCTTTTGGTGATTTTATACTGGATTTCGTATGCCTTGAAAAGATGCTGGTAATCGAGATAGATGGTGGACAGCACCAGGAGAATCAAGCTTCGGATAGTGAGCGTACGGAGAAACTTGCAGGCGCAGGTTTTCGAGTTTTACGATTTTGGAATAATGAAGTTCTTGGTCAGTTTGAAGCTGTTAAAGAAAAGATTTGGATGGAGTTACAGAAAACAGGAGAAGCCCATCCTCACCCCAACCCTCTCCTTGAAGGATAGGGGGCAAAAGAAATTGAAAAATCAGGACAGAAGAAAGACCTTCGGTCTACCCACAGAAAAGCCTGAAGAGCCACTAAATTTGGTATGGTGCCGAAGGGTGGAATCGAACCCCCATGAATGTCTTTCCGATCTCTGCCTATTTTGAGTTGTAATATTTCCCAGTAGTGTGTCAAATCGATTGAGTCTTAAGTTTTTGTTTGATATATGGTAATATGCTCTCACACAGAAGGTCGCTTTTAAAATATGTATACTATTTGGCTCTCCGCAGCCGCTTTAAATCTTCACACAATGTAATTGAAAAGGCTGTTATGTCTATGAATAGAGGTTCGACTTAATGACAAGAAGAATTAAATTCAACTCCATAGAGACACGCCTCATCGTTGTGCTGATATTTATAGCTATTTTGCCTGCCATAACAGTTGGCTTGATAGCTCATAACATGATGTCCTCTTACATCAGGTCGGAACGAATAAAAGAAGTGGGTCAGGTTGCCGATTCGAAGCATAGTCAGTTAGTTATGGTTTTGACTAGAGCAAATAATAGAGCGGAATCCCTTATCTTGAACCTGATTACCCAATGTAGCGGCAACTCCACCAAGCTTAATCATATTTGTGCTGCCGATTTAATTGGGTCTTACCTGGCTGCGGAAGGTGCTTTAGGGGCGACTCTTCACAGGAAAGGAGGCGGAGATAGTCTAACCATCGGAACTTCTGCGGTTCAGAATGAAGAAAACATTACGCTTCAAACCGGACAACTTGCAAAATTTTCAGGGACCGGCCCAGAAAACAACCGCTCATATTTCATTTCAGTAACAGAAAAGTCTTCTGGATTCCTGTTAGGAATTACATACCCATCATCGATGCTTGAACCTGTTTTTGATGCACCCGCTGACCTTGGACGCTCAGGGGAGACCTTTTTAACGGATGGAGAGGGTTATTTCGTCACCAAGCATAAATACCCTTCTACGCAAGGGAATAGCCACCCAATTTCCGCACGTCCAATGCAGTCTTGCCTAAGTGGCCAATCGCGTGAAGTTCTTGATCTGGATTACCGAGACGCAGCAATCATTCACGGATTCCGTTTTGTTCCAGAATTTGGATCGAGTTGTATCATGGCTCACATTGACCAGGATGAAGCCTTTGCTCCACTGAAATTGCTTGAGAAACGATTAATTATTACGATTTTTGTCTTTGTAGTAATCCTTATCATAATAACCGTCTATCTTGCAAAAAACATCGTGAAGCCGATAACCAAGCTCACGAAAGTAGCCAACACAATCGCAGCAGGTGATTACGCGGCTCAAGCAGAGGTAAAAGGGAGCAATGAAATCTCAGAGCTGGCCAGTTCATTCAACTTCATGACCAACCGGCTGCTGCAAGAGGAAGCGCGCCTGCGCAACGCTATGGCAGAGAACCTAAGTTTGCAGGCCCATATGCTTCATGGACAGAAGCTCGAATCCCTTGGGGTCATGGCAGGCGGCATCGCCCACGATTTCAACAATCTGCTTATGGCCATCATGGGAAATACTGACATAGCCCTTATCAATCTTAGTGAAGGCTCTCCAGCCCGCGAACCAATCAACAAGATAAAGGAAGTCGTTCAAAGAGCTGCGGAGCTGACAAAACAGATGCTGGCATATTCAGGTAGAGGTAAATTTGTCATTGAAAATATCAACCTGTCCGGCGTAGTTGAAGATATGGCCGAACTCCTGAAGGTCTCCATCGGGAAAAAAGTTACGATCAAATACCAGTTGGATCACAACTTGCCGCAGGTAGAGGCCGATGCAACGCAGATACGGCAAGTAGCAATGAACCTTATAATCAATGCTGCTGATGCCATAGGAGAAAAGCCTGGAGTTATCATCGTTGCTACCGGCATTATGGAATGCGACAGTAAGTATCTTATGGATACAGTGATCGGCGATGAGAATCTCCAGACCGGCATGTGTGTCTATTTAGAGGTTTCCGACAACGGCTGCGGGATGGACGAAAAGACCCTGGAAAGGATATTTGATCCCTTCTTCACAACTAAATTCACCGGGCGGGGCCTTGGTCTGGCGGCTGTTCTGGGAATTGTACGAGGACATAAGGGGGCCCTCAAGGTTTCGAGCAAGCCCGGGGAAGGGACTACATTCCGGGTAGTGCTGCCCAAGTCTGACAAACATATCGAAGCAAGCCCCGTAGCTAATAAGCAGGCTGACGACTGGCGAGGGAGAGGAACCATACTGGTGGTGGATGATGAGGTTGATATTCTTACCATAACCAGGATGATGCTGGAGGGAAAGGGGTTCTCCGTTCTGACTGCTTCTAATGGGGCCGCTGGTGTCGACCTTTTCCGCAAACACTCAGATGAGATCACGGCAGTTCTGCTTGACATGACCATGCCAAACATGAATGGCGAAGAGGCCTTTAGGGAGATGAAGAAAATCAGAAGCGACGTACTGGCAGTCTTGGTCAGCGGATACAACGAGGAGGAAATCATAGCTCGGTTTAGCGGTGAGAGTCTTGCCGGTTTCCTCCACAAGCCGTATGGCATTCCTGACCTGATGAATAAGCTTAAGGAAATTTTACCGTAATCCTTAGGCAAAGTCGGCATTAGCTGCCGCCCTACCAAACACCCGCAGTCAATTCCTTAGCACGTTTATAAACCTATTCTGTAGTTTAGACTGACAAATGTTAAGGTGTCTCAGAAAAAGCTCGTTGGGGACAGTCTGGGGACATACTTATTGGTATGTTTGAACAGATTTACGATTGAAATCAGTGAATTTGATATGGTGCCGAAGGGGGGAATCGAACCCCCATGAAATTGCTTTCACTAGACCCTGAACCTAGCGTGTCTACCAGTTCCACCACTTCGGCATAATGCAGGTTTGCATATTTGAGATAGTTAATCTATACTAATTTCAAAAAAAGTCAATAGAGGATTAACTGATCTTTTCCGCGGAGACGCGAAAGAGTAACGCCCCCTCGTTCCCCCTCTTAAATTAAGAGGGGGATGGGGGAGTTATTGTTTTTCTCTGCGCCTCGCTTAGAAGCGCCTACTTTTGGCTGCGCGCGAGAAATATGGTTTTTCAATTTAAGAATTAAGGAGTCAGCAGTGATAAACAGAGAACAGATTTTAAATATAATGGAAGAGGCAGGCAGGCCGCTTGCTCTGCGGGAACTGGGGAAGGGGCTTGGGGTCAGGGAAAAGGACAAGAAGAAGTTCAAGGGGCTTGTTAATGAACTGTTGACTGAGGGGACTCTGGTAAAGACTAAGGGGCAGTTAATAGGCCTTCCGGCAAAGATGGACCTTGTCACAGGCAAGGTCTCATGTCACAGGGACGGGTACGCCTTTGTGATCCCTATCGAAGGAGAGGGTGACGTCTACATCCCGCCGAGGAACCTCAGAGAGGTGATGCACGGCGATAAGGTACTGGTGAGGGTGGAGCGTGTCAAGAAAGATGGAAAGAAAGAGGGTAAGATAGTACGGATACTGGAGAGAGGCCTGACAACGGTTGTCGGGCGGTTTGAGGCTGAGAAGAATCACGGATATGTGATACCAACGGAGCAGAAGATCTTGCGGGACATCTTTATCCCGAAGGGGCAGACTGGGAATGCAAAGGATGGCCAGATAGTGGTGGCCGAGATAATCAACTATCCTACTGAACACAGGAACCCTGACGGGAAGATCACGGAGATAGTGGGCTTCCCTGATGACCCGAATGTAGAGGTCATGACAATAGTGAGGAAATACGGCATCCCCTATGAATTCCCGGAGGATGTCCTTATTGAGGCGAGGAGGGTTTCTCAGGTTGTTGACAAGGAAGAGATAAAGAACAGGGTCGATCTCAGGGGGATGAACACCGTTACCATAGATGGTGAAAGGGCCAAGGACTTTGACGATGCAGTCGCTGTAAAGAAAGAGAAGAACGGGAACATAAGGCTCTGGGTATCCATTGCAGACGTATCCTACTATGTAAAGGAAGGGAGCCCCCTGGACAGGGAGGCGTATATCAGAAGCACCAGCACATATTTCCCTGACAGGGCGATCCCTATGCTGCCGGAGGAACTCAGCAACGGGATATGCTCCCTGAACCCAAAGGTCGACAGGCTTACAATGACAGCCGAGATGCTGATTGATAAAGAGGGGAGGGTGGTTGACTGCTCGTTCTATAACTCCATAATCAACAGCGTTGAGAGGTTGACATATACCATAGTGAGGCAGGTGCTGGTAGATAAGGACAAGGAGCTTATAACGAGATACAAGCAGATACACAAAGACCTCCAGGTCATGGAGGAGCTTTGCCTGAGGCTTAAGGAAAAGAGGGCGAAGAGGGGGAGCATAGATTTTGACCTCCCTGAGCCCCAGATAATACTGGACATAGAGGGGAAGACCGAGGATATCGTGATGGCAGAGAGGAACCTGGCACATCAGATCATAGAGGAGTTCATGCTTGCAGCCAACGAGGCTGTGGCATCCCATATAACAGCAATGAAACTGCCCTTTATCTACAGGGTACACGAGGAGCCGGACGAGGACGAGGTGATGGAGTTCAGCGAGTTTGTCCACAACTTCGGATTCACCCTGAAGTTCGGGAAGGGGAAGGGTGTGTCACCGATGATATACCAGAAGCTCCTGGAGGATGTGACGGGACAGCCTGAGGAAAAACTGATAAATACCGTCATGCTCCGCTCCATGAAGCAGGCAAGGTACTCAGCGGAGAACATAGGCCACTTCGGCCTGGCTGCCGAGTTTTATACCCATTTTACCTCTCCTATAAGGCGTTATCCTGATTTGATTGTGCACAGGATATTAAAAGAAAGTCAGCGGGCGGCGGATAAAAAAACTGATTTCCGCACTATATACTGGGAGTCCCACCTGCCTGAGATGGCTGACCACACCTCCAAGAGGGAGAGGGTCTCCATGGAGGCGGAGAGGGAGATCATTGATCTCAAAAAGGTCCAGTTCATGCAGGGAAGGGTCGGGGAGGAGTTTGAAGGGATCATCAGCGGGGTGACATCGTTCGGATTCTTTGTGGAGCTTATAGTCTATTTTGTGGAAGGTCTGGTGCATATGTCAACCCTGAGGGACGACTACTACCACTTCATGGAGAAGGAGCACCTCCTTCGGGGTGAATCCAAAAAGCGCACCTTCAGGATAGGGGATAAGGTGAAGGTCAGGATAGAGAACGTAAGTCTGGAAAAAAGACAGATAGACTTCTCGCTGGCCGAAGAGGCCGTTTCGGTCAAAAAAGGCGCGAGGAAGAAAAGATAGGTACCGTCCCTCTTTAAACCTTTACAGAGAGGGCATCCTTTTGATATAGTGCCGGGTAAATTCAATTCTGTTCAGATAGGTGTTATTAGTCAGTTCACCCCCACCCTAACCCTCCCCCGTCAAGGTGGAGGGAACTCTAATAAATCTCCCCTCCCTTGGCGGGAGGGGATTGAGGGGAGGGGGAAAGTGTTATAAAGCGAGGTTAAGTTGTATGGAGGAGTCTATGAAAGGTCTTCAGGAATTGACTGTTGAGCCGAAGATTGCATATTTTTCAATGGAGATAGGTTTCAGGAACGATATCCCTACCTATAGCGGCGGTTTGGGTATTCTGGCTGGTGATACAATAAAATCCGCGGCAGACCTGAAGCTTCCAATGGTTGCGGTAACCCTGATTTACAGGAAAGGGTACTTCATGCAGGAGATAGATTCCAGAGGCAAACAGATAGAGCACCCTGTGGCCTGGAACCCGGCAGATCACATGGTGCTCCTTCCCCAGAGGATAAGGGTGCGCATTGAAGGGAGGGACGTAAGTGTGCAGATATGGCAGTATGATATATGCAGTCTGACCGGCGGTTGTGTCCCTATCTTTTTCCTTGATACTGATGTCCCGGAGAATACCCAGCAGGACAGGGAGCTTACAGATTCCCTTTACGGCGGTGATGAGCGTTACAGGCTGAAGCAGGAGCTGCTGCTCGGGGTTGGCGGGGTGCGGATGCTCAAGGCCCTCGGCTTCCATATAAAGAAGTACCACATGAACGAGGGGCATGCGAGCCTCCTGACCATTGAACTCCTGACTCGTTATAAAAAGGATATTGAGACCGTATGGGATGAACGGGCTATATGGGACACCGAGAGGGTAAAGGATATCTGTGTCTTCACCACCCATACCCCTGTCGAGGCCGGACATGATAAATTTTCTTACGACCTGGTCAGGGAGGTCATTGGAGAGGTGATCCCATTCAATGTGCTGAAGGAACTGGCAGGGCCGGATAAGTTGAATATGACGCTTCTTGCCATGAACCTCAGCAAATATATTAACGGGGTGGCAAAGAAGCATGGAGAGGTATCAAAAAACCTCTTCCCTGGTTATGTGATAAATGCCATAACTAACGGCGTTCACTCCTTCACCTGGACATGCGAGAGCATGGCAAGGCTTTACGACAAGTACCTCCCGGGCTGGGCCAACGAGCCTGAGCTTTTCGTGAGGATTGGTAAGATCCCCGATGAAGAGATATGGGCCGCCCACATGGAGGCAAAAAAGAAGCTCATAGATTATGTCAATGAAAAGACCGGGGCCGGAATGGACTGCGATACTCTGACCATAGGGTTCGCAAGAAGGGCGACGTCATACAAAAGGGCAAGCCTCCTCTTCAGGGACGTAGATCGTCTCTTAAAGATAGGAAAGGGAAAGCTTCAACTTGTTTTTGCAGGGAAGGCCCATCCTAAAGACACAGACGGCAAAAAGAATATAGAAGAGATATTCATGAAGAGCGAGCAGCTTAAGGGTGCCATAAAGATAGTCTACCTTCCGGGATACGACATGGATCTGGCGTTGAAGCTGGTTTCCGGGGTCGATGTCTGGTTGAATACGCCGATGAGGCCAAGGGAGGCATCGGGCACCAGCGGTATGAAGGCGGCCCATAACGGTGTTGTTAACTTCAGCGTCCTTGACGGATGGTGGATAGAGGGGCATATAGAAGGGTTTACAGGGTGGGCCATAGGACCGGCCCCCACGGAGTTGACCCTTACCGAGAGTACCGACGACGTAGATGCTGAAGACCTTTACAACAAGCTGGAGAAACAGGTAATACCCATATATTACAACGAGAGGCACATCTGGATAAGGATGATGCAGAACGCCATAGGAAAGAACGC
>ERZ1292630.3452-Hain-H41-02um-R3-3452-length-13883-cov-14_pt1 | contig 13883 bp, 4 predicted proteins | sample MGYA00564408_ERZ1292630 | MGnify/ENA primary metagenome ERZ1292630 (study PRJEB36523, sample SAMEA6512641) | groundwater metagenome | collected 2019-01-08 | study: AquaDiva: Metagenomics assemblies of 32 groundwater samples | reverse complement strand
CTCCAACATCATACCAAGCACAAAATCCGCATGGCGCAATCCAAAATCCGCAATCCAAAATCAGTATCTTTCCCTATTATCCACCACAAACGGATTGAAGCGCAGGGGCTGGTGGCAGTGGGAACAGGCGGATATGAGGCGGGGGTCGTTGAAGGCTTCCTGGGGGAGTTTGAGGCAGGGGGAGTCGTCAGGCGAGAGAGTCGCGTTAGTTAAAATTCAAGAATCAAGACGCGACACCAAACATCCGACACCAAACATCCCACTTGGACATATCATCAACCTCTGATTTGTAGCTACAATTTATAATGCAGTCTGCCCCAAGAAATATTTTGTTTAAACTGTATTACACCTAATAACCCGCGACCGCCAGCAAAGTAAAGCAAATCACCTTCTGGAGAAAAAGCAAGAGAATTAACAAACGTACCTGCATAAAAAATGTTTAAAAGCAAAGGATAGTCATTTCGCCAGAAACGGATTACTCCATTTGATGCACCACTGACAAGCATATTTCTATCTGGAGATAGGATACATGTGTTAATAGAGAACTCTTCTTTTTGGAGTATTTTAATAATTTTTCCATTATTAATGTTTGATACCTTCAAATAACCGTCAATACCCCCAGTGATAAGTCCACCAAATTCAGGAGCATTTACACAACACCATACACAACCCTCATGTAACTTATGCGCCCTGATAAAAGCAAGGTCACTATCTGAATATACCCGAACCGTTCCGTCAGAATGACTTGTTACTATGACCCCTAAATCCTTTATCGAGGTCAACGATCTTGGGCCTTTAGTGCTATCATAAGATATAGACTTCTCTTTCCCCTTTTCAAGATCCCATCGAACAAGTTTATCTATCATGCGGTCTTTATATGTTTCACTGCAAAAAGCGACCACCAGAACCTTTCCTTCATGGATAAAACATGAGTCCCAAACAGCAGCACTTGTAGATATTGAAGGGTTACCTGCGTCAAGTACCTTAACTATATTTGTGTCAAGATCACGTAATTCAACTCTTCCAGCAAGCGATTCCCCTCTTGCAGTTGCAGATCCCGTTATAAGCCATTTTTTATCTGACGACAACGACACATGTGATATTCGGCTACTAGAATTCATGATTCTCACAGAGGGTTCTGTATCTGTTTGTACATTTATAATAGCTAATCCAGGATTCTCTCCAGCACAAATAACGCTTTCTTTGGTTAGCGTTGCGATCGATAATATGACACCTAAATGTTCGTCTATTCCTTCATTACATAATTCAAGATCAATCGCCCACAATCCACCCCCAATAGTAAATATTTTGTTTTTGATTCTATCGATAACTATTTTATATACTTCTCCCGGCAGGCAACTTAAATTTCTAATGTATTTCCCACTGTGTACATCATATTCATCAACTGATCCATCTGCATTTCCGCTGATCAACCTGTGATCATCTAAGAATACTAACCCAATCAAACTGGAATTAGTGGTTCGCTTTCGCCATACCACGAATTGTCGTTTTGCATCCCAAAGCACGAGTTCTCCTTCCTTACTTCCACTTGCCAAAAAAGAACCTGAGGGGGAGAATGCACAAACCATCGCCTGCGAGTCATGACTATATATTGCATACCAAGAATATTCATCTGGCGGACTATGTAAAAATATATCACTACTAGCACTTGCAACTGCTAATAGATCTTTTGCTGGCGAAAAAACACAGTAATTAAATGAAAAATAATTTTCACGAATACTATATTCGCTCAAATCCACAAGATTAATGATATGTAGTCTGCGATCGTTACCACCACAAGTAGCAATGAACCTACCATTACTATTTGTTGCAAGTCCAAATATATTTCCGTTATGTACCTGTTGCTGAGCAATTACTTTTTCAGCACCAAGGTCTATAAAATATAGAATCCCACTTTCTCCACCCACTATCAGACATGGTCTTTTGCTTTTAGCAAAACAGCAAGCATAAGCTGCCTCCAGAAATAATTTAAAGATTACTTGCCCGGTGTCAACATTGAGAAAAACAACATAACCCTTTTTGTCAATCAGTGCTGCAATTCTTTCATTTATCAGTACATCAAAACAAATAGCACTGGTAGTACCTAACTGAAAAGAACGACTTACTCTGGATGCATCACATATAATATAGGGATCAATCCAATAGTTGCGACAATCAATACCTTTTAACTGTTGCTCAAAAATTGGTTTGAACAGTTCCCACGACCTTTTATGCCGTCTTGCCTCCCATTTCATTTGAGAAAAAAATGAATCTGGATTTGAAGCTACATTTTGACTCTGGTATATTAAACATTCAAGTAAAGATTTAAGTTGATCTTTAACATTATTTGACATCTTGCTTAATTTAAAATTTTCCAATATGACCCGAAAGTCATCTTGCAATTTATATATTCCTTCATAGTATCTTTCTTTCTGCATTCCCAATTTCTGTACAGATACATGTTTAATTTTTAATTCCATAAAAGATAAACTTGTGAGCACTTCGTATAAATCTAACCACATCTTTCCTCGAAACAGTTGAAATGGCAATTCTTCCAGGGCGCGGGTGTATGGCTCCCTCCACCGTGTTTCAAAGTAATCTGCAATGGTTTTATGGACTCTGTTACGTTCGGTTTCTTCACTCAAGTAACGCCTTCCCACGGCCTCCTTGAGCTGGGTATGGAAAAAGTCTGTTACGCCGGCGCGATTTATGAGGTAAGCGCCAAAGGTGCGGTAAAGCCTCGCCCAGAGCATATCGGGCAGTTTAACAGGCTCTACAGCGGGGTCGAGACGGGGCGCATGGGTCTTAAGGAGGGCTTGCAGTTCTTCGGACGCCATTCCGTATCTTCCACAGGCAATATACGATACACAGTCCCTTACCAATTCCGGATATGGCTGATAGTCTCTTTCGATACGTCCGAGCATCTGCCCAAAGAGCGACGGCACGTCTTCCGGGAGTTTCTGTATTTCTTCAGCAACCTCTTCAAACCTGCCAAAGACCCTCAGTTCTTCCAATGCCACGATGATATAGAGGGGGTTGCCGTTTTTTACCTTCCCAAAAAATGCATCCGCTACCTCCTGGTTCGGAAACGCTTTCGATATCTCACGGAGGTAGTCGTTCACAAATTCCTTAATCTCTGGTTCTGTGAGGCCATGCATGCTTTCTATTTCCGGTCTGGTTCTTTGCGACATTAGCGCATCGTAAACTTCTCCGGCAGGCGTGCTGATGACAAAGGAGACGTTTTGGGGCATTGGCTGCGGCAGCCATCGCATTGCATGCGCATCATTTGATTTATCAAGCTGATTTGCCGCATCCAGTATAATGAGCACACGGTGCGAGTGGGATGCCTTTCCCAAAAATTCCGGGAATTTTTCGCATAATTCCTTATAATCATCGGGGATGGCGTATTCCTTCTGTATTTCCTGTCGTTGTTCTTGCGCCTGCTCATCGCTACCGGTTATCCGGCTGATGCGTTCCTGCATTTGTTTATCAAAATCACACGCGTTATACATGTGCATGCATACCCTCCGCAATACCTGGCGGATGATGGTCGAATCCGGAGATGCGCCGACAAAATTGGGAATAATCAACCAATCGGGATGACGATGTTTCGCCTCCTCGCTGAAACGCGCCATGAGGGCAGACTTTCCACACCCCGGCTCACCGGTAATGACAAGGATTGGATTTTTAGCATCATGTTCTAAAAAGCCGTGCATGCGGTCGAGTAAGTCGCGCCGTCCAACGAAACGGCGTGTGATCCCTGCAATAAAGAGCTCATGGAATTCCAGTTCCTCCTCCAGCCAACCTTTCTCTTTTAAAATTTCCTGCCCAATTTCAGTTTCTATCCGTTTCCAGAGTGTTTCCAGTATAAGTTGTCCAAACGCCTCGATATCGTCATACTCGAACCAGGGGAGTCGGGCATCCCTGATTTCCTGCTTGAGGGCTTCAAGCTTCACGCGATCTTCAGGATGCTGTTCAAAGAAATCAGTTCTATTTGTGCCAGCCAGCGTGGCAGTGAGCGATTCCTTGCGGAAAAAGAAGAAACTGCGGTCTTTCTGGTATGCCGCATACTGCTGAAATGCCGATTGGATGATGGCGGACTCTTTCGCCGTGATGCCTTCCTTTAACATATATTTGCGTTTGCCTGCATCCCATACATAGCAGCGCATGAGCGTATCCCTTTGTTCATCGGAAAGCGGTTTTCCTTCCAATTTGCCCTCAAGAATCTTCATGAGGTCAACTACCTGTTTGGGGAGGTCATTATGCAATACCCCGTGATAGATTTCCTGGGCGGTGATGGAATGTTGATGGCCTGGCGGCACATGGCCATAGCGATGTCCCAGCAGGCCGAGGAAGTAGGGACGGCAGGTATCTATTTCATCAAGGCAGATTTCCAGCGCCTTGCCCTCCTGCGCATCCTTTTCTGTGACGCCCCATCGCAAATCCACGTCAATAAGGTGCACGTGAATCTTCCGGCATCGCTCCTTAAGCTCAGGAAAGACAAAACGGACGAGATGGTCGCGCTCCGCATGCATATCGCGGAAGGTGCTGCTAATGAATAAACGGACGGTTTTCCATGACTGCGGCATAGATCAACTCTTGGTTGTGATTGCACAAATTATAATGCTCATACAAATGCTATTGCAAGGGCATTCTTTTCGCAATTGCGGTCGCATTCTTTTACCATTGCGAGGGCGACAGCCCTAAGCAATCACCCTGCATAGAGTCGTCATTGCGAGGAGTGACAACGACGAAGCAATCCCCATTTTTCCCATCCAAAGCACAAATAAATAGTTCTATCCTTAATTATTTGACAGCACGGTTTCATAAACGCCCTCCAAAAACCCTGGCCCAAGACTCCGATGCGCCCCGATAGCCGCCTCGATGATTATCGTTCCAACCTGATTCTCATTCATAAATCTTTCTCCTCCGCGTCTCTGCGCGAGAATAATGCCCGTGCCGTTCGAGTTTGTCGCTGATTTGTCTGACCTTCTCTAAGTCGCGCTGCGAGTGGGACACGAAAATTCATGCACCTTGGCTGTTCATGGGATTTTCTAATAGATGCGGCTCCTGTTGGCTTGATGGTTGGTGACCGCAGACAACTCGGCTAAGTTGTTGCGGGCAGAGATAACGTTTGGATGATTGTTGCCCAAGTTCTTCTCCCAAATAGCCAGTGCCCGTCGATACAGAGGCTCTGCCGCAGCGTAGTCCTCCTTTCGCGAGAGCAAGTTAGCCAAGTTGCTGAGGTCACGAGCGACATTGGGGTGTTCTTTTCCGAAACACCGTTCGTCAATGTCAAGTGCACGGCGCATCAACGGCTCGGACTCCGCCAGCCGGTTGGCAGCATGGAGCAATTGCGCAAGGTCGCTGAGGGCTGTGGCCACCGGCGGATGGTTCGGCCCGAAGCTCTGCTCATCAATGGCTAACGCGCGACGCATCAGTGGCTCAGCTTCCTCCAGCCTGTTGGCAGCATGGAGCAATTGTGCAAGGTTCTTGAGATCTAAGGCGACCTTGGGATGGTCCGCCCCGAACCTATGATCGTCAATGGCCAATGCCCGCCGCATCAACGGTTCTGCCTCCGTTAAGCGGTTGGTAGCTTGTAGCAACTGTGCCAGGTTGCTCAGGGCAATGGCGACATCCGGGTGGTGCTCTCCAAAACTCTGCTCATAAATCTTCAGGGCGCGGTGCATGAGCGGTTCTGCCTCCGCCAGCCGGTTGGTTGCCTGAAGCAACTGAGCCAGGTTGTTGAGAGCCGTCGCGCTATCTGGGTGGCCTGCGCCAAAGTTCTGCTCTTCGATAGCTAGTGCTCTACGCAATAACGGTTCTGCCTCCGCTAGCCGGTTAGTTGTCTGAAGCAACTGAGCCAGGTTATTGAGTTGTGTGGCAACGTTTGGATGCTCTGAGCCAAGACTGGTCTCGAAAATCTTCAGGGCGCGGCGCATGAGCAGTTCTGCCTCCGCCAGCCGGTTGGTTGCCTGAAGCAACTGAGCAAGGTTATTGAGTTGTGTGGCGACTCTCGGGTGGTTCTCCCCCAAACTCTGCTCATCAATCTTCATGGCGCGGCGCATGAGCGGTTCTGCCTCCGCCAGCCGGTTAGTGATTTGCAGCAGGTATGCAATGTTGTTGAGAGCAGTCGCAACAGTAGGGTGGCTTTTCCCGTAAGTTTTTTCGTAGATGGCTAGAGCACGTCTCATCAAAGGTTCAGCCTCAGCCAGTCGATTTGTGGAGAAAAGTAGTTGTCCCAAGTCTTCCAGTCGCTGGCAGACATCCACGTGATCTGCCCCCACATTTTGCTCCACGGTTGTCAATGCCCGCCGATAGAGAGGTTCGGATTCCACTAATCGGCCTTCACTTGATAAACGTAATGCCTGCGCCACCAATTCTTCCAATGGAAGCAAATCTGTTGCATCATCTTCGCAATACTTCTCTATCTCAGATGACTTTCCCAACGTCTGACAAAGTTCGTTCAATCCTCCTACGTAGTCAGCCGACAGATCAATGTATCGTGGACGCCTGAGGTGAAAGGGCATTGTGAGTTCACTTGATGTAGCTCGAACAGGCAGAACAACCTTTCCTTGTGACACAGCCTCCAGCGTTTCTCGATAACTCCAGCTTCGCATTCTTGTTGAGCGTCGAGTAAGCAAGGCAATGATCATATCTGCGCTGCTCGCTGGGTTTTGGGCATCGTTAGCTCCTTCGTTTGCATGTCGCAATACGGTGTGACCAAAACGAGAAAGGTCTGCAAACAGTCGATCTGCTGTTTCTGTCGCATCTAAGGAATACGAAAGAAAAATATTCTTCAGCCCGCTCTGAATGCGTAGGTCGATAAACCACTTGTCGGCAGCAACCTCCGCTGCATCAGAAGCCCGCCTACACTGTTGGAGGTGGTACAGTGCATGACGCAACCAATAGACGGAAATTGGCTCTGCGCGGGACTTGATGGCTCTTACGCTCGATTCAGCCAGAAAAGCATGTCCCTCCTTCACGCTAACCGAATAGTCGCAGGCTTTCGCCTCATCCGCCAACCAGTCTGCCAGTGACTTGTGGTAAGGCTTAATGACGTCATGGCTGGCCTCGGTCGTAACCGGAAAGAGTGAGGCAAGAGGGCGTGTGAAGTCACGGAGTTCCTCGTCCTGCCAGTTGAAGAGGCGTTGGAGTATTTCCAGGGGCAGTGGTTCGCGGGCGGCGAGGATGGCGCGGAGTGCGGGGCGCACGCCATTGCGGAACTTCTCCAGGTCGGGGAACTGCCGCTGAAAGTATTGGAAGAAGATTCCACCAAGCCCTTGTGGAAATTGCTCCGGACGATCCAGTGAGAGGTGGCCGCGCTGGACGTCTTCACAAAACCGCTCGACGTAGAGGAACACGCCTTCGCTCTTTTCCAGGATTTGCTCGATGAGGCGGTCAGCATCCGGGCGATTCTGGAGATGCGACGCCAGTTCGCGCCGCAGGTAGTCGCGAATGTCGGCGCGGTTGGATTCGGTTGCGGTGTCAAGGATGAACGGATTCAGCCCTTGCAGCGGAGCAATGACAGCATTCTCCGGTCGGCTGGTGACGACGATTCCAATCCATTCAGGCAGACGCGAGGCGCTTCGCGCGAGCATTTCGACAAGTTCGTTGTGTCCGTTTCCACCGGCCTCGTCTAGGGCGTCAATGACAATCAGATACCGCTCTCGTCCGCCGTCAATGGCGTTGTGTAACGGATTGGTGAGGAGATAGTCAAAGAGTTCTGTAGGGTTCATTCGATCCAGATCCTTGATTTCCGGCAGCGTCAGCAGGAGCTTGCGGTAGTCGGGCAACCTGGTGGCAATCTGGAAGGCGAGGGTGCGGACGATGCGGTGTGCACTGCGGTGATCCGGCTTGTCGTATTCGCAGAATTGGACGGCGATGACTTTGTCACGTCCATAGTGTGCGAGGTGGGCGGCAAAGGCGCTCTTGCCAACGCCGGGGGCTCCCATGATCCAGAAGAGACGAGAGGCGCGGTCGGCGGCGTTCCGCCATTTTTCAATCGCCTCGACCAGCCACGTCCGCCCCACCAGCCCTTTCCTGAGCAATTGGAAGATGCGCGAGTCGGATGAGATGGGCTTGAGATGGTCTTCAAGGGTCTTGATTTCACCGGCAAAGCGCCGGCTTTCGTCGCTCTCCACAACGGCGATGATTTCGGCGAGTTTTTCCTGATACCATTTTTCCCACTCCGCCTCGCCCGCGGCATGCCGTTCTTTCCAGTCATGCATGTCGAGCCATTGGATGTGGCTGATACTGGGCGGCGGCTTCACCTCCATTTCGCTCTCCACGAGGATGGTCTGAATATTGCCGCCCTTGGCGCCGATGGCGATGGCAATCTCGTCGAGGCAGACGCCGGGGTCGCGGGTTGAATGTTTCGAGAGGAAGGTCAACACCCGGTGGCTGTCCACAATGCCATCTGTGATGGAGCGCCGCCAGTCAAGCCCGCCTTTAATCTCGCTTTTGTCGAACCAGACGTCGTGTCCGCGTTTTTCGAGGTCGGCCTTGATTCGCCTGACAAGCTCTTCGTTGCTGTCGTGGCCGTAGCTGAGGAATATACGAATCGGTGTGAAAGGCTTGGCTTCAGGCAGTTGCCCGTGCGTCGGACAAATCCAAAACTTGCCGACCCTTGTGATAGGCTGGTTGCATAGCGGACATTTGATACTTTCAGTCATAGGTATCTTCTTGAAAGAGTATTCATCCATCTCCACACATACCGATGATTAGTGATTGCTAGCATTTGGCGGGGGACAAGCCACCCGCGCTACGTCGTCACTGTGTAGCGCCGATCCCTGGTGGTCGGCATTTGGGTGGGGATATCCACCCCCTTTAGTTCCGAACCCGGTAGGACATGCGTCCCCGCTTGTCATTATGATGTCAACCGGGGACGGTTTGGCATAAGGTATAAATATTATGTCAAACGAGGGCGATTGACCGCAAGGTATATTTTTTATGTCAACCGGGGACGGTTGACCTACCTTATTGAGTGGTATTAAAACAAGAATGATGAAATATTGCAATCTTTTTTCATTTCTTCAACTATAGTGAACGCATTAAATAAGTTGTCATGAAAACATCATTGAGAGCACATTCGCTTTGCTCAGTGTAAACTCCGCGAAGCAACCCCTCCCTGAGATTGCTTCAGGCATGCGCCTTCGCAATGACAAAATAGAACGCAATGACAGAAGGGACGAATCGCAATGACAAACGACACGCACGTCATTGAGAGATATTCGTAACGAAGCGAAGAATATCGAAGCAATCCTTTGATTATAAAGGATGTTAAAACAGATTGCTTCTGCCAAAAACCCTTGCAATGACAGTCAACACAGACTTTTGGGCAGCCCCTCCATGGAGTCCTGGCGGCATTAAGTCAGGCTGCCATAGACAGCGACTTTTAAGCTCATCTTACTGGTAGGACATGCGCCCCCGCTTGTCATTATGATGTCAACCGGGGACGGTTGACCTACCATAGGGGCTGGGGGTGTTGCGACAATCGTACACACCCCTTTATCCCCTCTCCCCACTTTTGTGAGGACATGTTTTTAGAGGGGAATCAAAAAAAATTGAAATTCCTGTATATTAAATCATCAGAACACATGCTACTTCCGGTAAATCCTTTCACCAATCATGTCCAATAAATGCGGAATATTGCGGACGGCATTGTAATTATATTCTTTCGTACCCTCATCAAGCTCGTTCCATTCCTTCAGAACCGGATTGGTCTTTTTCATTGGATCGTTTTTGTCGCCCGGTTTCCAGCCAGCCAGGATGCGGTCTGCATACCAGCGTCTGTGCTCCATTTCTGCCAGTAGCTTTACCTCTTCATCTTTAAATTCTGTTACCATCTGTGCGTCTACCGGTTCTTTTTTGGAATAGCATCCAATCACCCTGAGTTTCACAGGAATATGGTCTGCCACCTGCCGATTAGAATCAATATAGTCTTCATCTAAATATTCCCATGGACGCATGGCGGGTTTTTCATCAGGCTTTTTCCCTATTTTCCTCATGTCTTCAACATAATCAGTATGAATCTCCCTGGCGAGTTTATCCAGTTCATCGTCTATAACCATGTTCCGTGTGCAGGTATGAGCGGTTGTGCCAAAAATATGAACATAGTCAGATATCGGGAAACCCTCGTCTCTCTCCAAAAGCAGGGTTGAAAGCCCACCCACTTCAGCCATTCGAACCCCGATGGGTGTCTTGCACTCCCTGACTACAAAAAGCATACTGAGCGCAAAAGACAGGCTTCTGGCATCATCGTCAAAACATACGGCTAAGGTAACTATCGAATTCTGGTCTTTGCATAGTCCTTCCAGTGTTTGCACCGTCTGGCGGTCTTCTGCCTCCATTTCAATAAACTCCGCATCGCAAACTTGTTCAAACTGCGGGTGTCTGTGGTAAATATTTATCTTCCTCCTGTTTGCCTCACGGCCAACAACAGTAGCGCGGAGTTTTTTCCTGTTGGCAAAATGTCCCATCCTGACTGCCTGGAGAAGCACGGCTTCTCCCATTTGCCCGAATCCCACAATAATCAAATGCACAGAACGAGGGTCACTTGCGGAAATGAATACATAATCAAGGGGGTGATCTTTGAACAATAACCGTGCGCTATTTTCATAAATATCAAACATGGATATTGTAAAACGTTCCAGGGTCTCTGTAAATACCCGGTGCTGTTTCAGTGCCGTGCGTAACCCGCCATCCACAATATGGACGCGGCAATTGAGTCCCACTGTATGGACATCCCGTTTCTTTTTAATCTTCTGGTAGGTATGCACGGCAATTTCCACGTTTGTGCCGTCTTTTCCGCTGATTGCCACAAGATACCTGGCTTTGTGAACGCATGCCTTTTTCAGCAACTTCTTGTCTGTTGCATCGCCAACCAATACGATAATACCCATTTCCCTGCACACACGAACGAAATCGTTATTGGCGTCTTTTTCAATCACGACGATCTTATCGCCATTGCCTCTGCAACTTTTAACCAGTTGCAACCCTTTCCTGCCAAGCCCGCAGATTATTATATGATTCTTGAAGAATAATCGTAACCAAAGCAACTGTATCTGTTCGTAAAATATCGCTGATAGCGCCTCTAAGACGGCATAAAAAGCAACTATTGCCGCCAGATACCGCGCAACTTCCAGTTTCTTATTTATCTCGCAGGGAAAATGAGGAGAATGGAGGACGAAAAGCTGAATGGTATGGTAAAGGGCGCTGAGGAAAGATGCATGTTCGTGATGATTTCTGGCATGTTCCCGGAACCCGATGCATCCCAGGATTAATGCTGCTAATACTACGAACCCGACGAAAATCAATTTATAGATGCGTTTCCTTCCATGTGATTGATGTGATTGTGCATGATGGATCATTTTATATCATCCTTTCAAACAAATAATGAAAACTCACCGCAGAGACGCCGAGGACACAAAGAAAGACAGAAATTAAGTAACAATTTAGCTCTTTGGAAAAGGTAGCGCCGATCCGTTCCCCGATACAAGTCGAGGACAAGTGTGGTCGGCTTGTGCGGGGGATAAACCACCCGCGCTACGGATTCTGTTTTGTGTGAATTACCTACAAACGTATAGATTTTTCATAGTACTAAATTGCTACGTAAGATACTTCTTGTTATTGCGAACGGTCTTCTTTGTGATTATTATACCCCACCAATTGACCTACAAAAATAATAATGTTCAAAATCCAAATTCCGCAATCTGAAATCCGCAATCCAAAATTGCAATATGGTAGGACATGCGTCCCCGCTTGTCATCATAATGTCAGGCGAGGACGCCTGACCTACCTTAAAGCCTTGCCATACGTGTTTTGAATTCATTTGACATTGTGTCCTTTTTTTCTTTCTCTGCGTCCTTTGCGCCTCTGCGGTGAACTCTATTTTGATATCTCCTTCAAAATCTTGTGTCCCTTCTCTGCACGTTTGTCCTTTGCCTCTTCGAGGATGCGGGTTAATGCCGTTACCCTCTCTATGTCCACAGTCTGGCCGGAGAGGTGATACACGGTCTGGAGATTCATCTCTGAATTGGCTGCCTGGACAGCATCGGGAACTTTATTAAAGAGTTCTATTGCCTTTTTGTAATGATGCTCCGCATCTTTCCAGTTCTTTTCCGGAACTAAGGTATCAAAGGCGAGATTATTATTGCTAATTGCAATTTTTTCTGAAATATGTGGTAAAATTGTAGTATTCTTCTTTAATAGTTCTTCATGTATTTCAATCAATTGTCTGTATAGTGGCGCTGCGCCTTTATGGTCACCCTTATCCCTCAATAGTTGCGCAAGATTATACCGGACGGCAATCGTATCAGGATGCTCCTTTCCCAACTCCTTTTCCCTGATAGCAAGCTCATTGAAGTATATTTGCTGTTGGTCCTCACCGCCCGCTCCTCCCAAGTTCACCCCGAAGCGCTGGCCCAATTTCTCCAGGTCGCTTTGTATATCCTCTGCGCTGCGGCCCATCGCTTGTAACAAAGCGGCATAATTGTTGACTGCGGCGCGCAGATGCGGATGTAGATGACCGGTTTCTCGTGTGAAATTGAGAATTATCTCTACCATGCGCCGACTCATCGGTTCCGCCTCCGCCAGGCGGTTGATGGCCTTAAGCAACTGTGCCAGGTTGTTGAGCCGAATGGCGACGTTTGGGTGGTTCTCTCCAAAACTCTGCACATCAATCCTCAGTGCACAGCGTATGAGCGTCTCCGCCTCCGCCAGCCGGTTGGTGTCCTGAAGCAACAATGCCAGATTGTTGAGGCTTGATACCATATGGGGGTGTTCCTTACCCAGCACCTTCTCATAGATGGCCAACGCCCTGCGAAAGAGCGGCTCGGCGTCTTCATAATCTCCTTTGTTACGAAGGAGTTCTGCCAAGCTGCTGAGGCTTGCTGCTGTATCTGGGCACTCCTTGCCCAGTACCTTCTCCCTGATATCCAGTGCCCTGCGGAAGAGTGGCTCCGCTTCCGTGTAGTCTCCCTTACTATGAAGTAATACTGCCAGACAGTCGATACTTCTTGCCGTATACGGGTGTTCCTTGCCTAGCACCTTCTCATAGATGGCCAACGCCCTGCGGAAGAGCGGCTCAGCTTCAACGTATTCTCCCTTGCTCCAAAGCTGTATTGCTAGACTGATGAGGCTTGCTACAGCATGTGGATGTTCCTGTCCCAACACCTTTTCCCTGATAGCCAGTGCCCTGCGTAAGAGCGGTTCGGCCCCATTGTAATCTCCCTTGGTATTAAGAAGGCTTCCCAGGTTTCCGATACACTTCGATAAGCTATGCTCGTTTGAACTTGGTATTGTCTCATATATTTTAATAGCCTCCCGATATAGTGTTTCTGCTTCACCGTGTTTTCCCTCTGCTTCAAGAGCAAGGGCAAGGTAGTTTAGGTCGTCAGCGTAGAGTTCGCTTTTTTGACCATTTATTTTTTCTCTTATTGCCAGTGATTTTCGGAACATCTGTTCTGCCTCTGCATAATGCCCAAGCATCCTCAGTGACTCACCAAAGGAAAGGTAATAGTGCGCCAGTTCGCTGCTATCTGAAGCAAACCTTGTTTCTGCAATCTTTAAAGCCTTCTGCGCTAAGTCAAGGCTGGTTGAGTACAATCCTTTTCCGTAGTACAGTACAGACAGAGAATCCAGTAACTTCAAATTAGCCTGAATTCTGGAGTCTGCATTTGAATACTCAACAAGTGATTCTACATGCGGACGCAGCATGTCCCAGATACCCCATGTGGATGGATTTTCTGCTATTTCCTTTGGAACAAAGTCGCAGACGAGTTGTGTAACCTGCTCAATCCATTGTGGAAGTCGCTCGTCTGGTGTTCGGCTTTTCACAACCTCCTGGAGCATGCGGTGAATTGTAAAGGAATCTCCGTTCC
>ERZ1292630.3448-Hain-H41-02um-R3-3448-length-13891-cov-7_pt1 | contig 13891 bp, 11 predicted proteins | sample MGYA00564408_ERZ1292630 | MGnify/ENA primary metagenome ERZ1292630 (study PRJEB36523, sample SAMEA6512641) | groundwater metagenome | collected 2019-01-08 | study: AquaDiva: Metagenomics assemblies of 32 groundwater samples | reverse complement strand
CTTCGAGCGCTTGGCCTTGCGGAGCTTGCGCAGATGCGGCAGGTACGACATCCTTGGTGGGAAATGATCCTATTATTTCAAAATAACAAAAAACTCTCGCCCCACGACAATACCTTTTTTCCGCGGAGCCCACGTTTCATCATCCATATGCTTCAGGTCGACCGAAGGCTTCCTCGACTGTCATAGCTGCGCGGACAACCGAGTGAGGTGACCGCCCTCCCGCCGCCCATCGTCGTCGCTGGACCCGTCCGTTTCCTTCTTTGTCGGATCGATGTCTCTCGCTCACATGCCCCCCCACACACACACACCCCTCCTCTCCCTAAATTGGCGTTTTACACGAACTCGACGAGGACCGCGCCTTCTTCCACCGTCTTGCCCTTGACGCATCGCACGTGTTTGACGACGCCGTCCACCTCGGCGCGAATCTTGTTGCGCATCTTCATCGCTTCCAACGTGAGCAATTCGGTCCCGGCCACGACGGTGTCCCCTTCGCTGACATTCACATTCACGACGACACCGGGCATCGGAGACAGGACGTGCTTGGTGGAAGTCACGGAGTTCGACAAGCTCATGTACTGGTACACCTTTTGCTCGGCGGGAGTCAGTACGACCACATCGAAGACGCTTCCGTGGGTTTGAATGCTGTAGGTCCGTTCGTCCGAAGTGCCCCAGTATTGTAGCGTGGTGGGCATGTCAGCATCTTGTGCCTGCATGTTGATAATGTAGGAGTCCACGGGCCACTCGAAGTCATAAGTTTGATCAAGGATTGGGGCATCCTCGTTGTCAGCTTTGAAGAGCTGGACTCGGAATTTGTTGCCGCAGACCACGGACATTTCGACGCGGCGGAGCGATGTGGCGTTGCCATGGGTGGTCGTTGTGGTCCAATATGTCATAGTCGTGGTCGTCGTCGGGGTACGTGCCAACGACGCGGTGGTGAGTGCTTCGCGCGCCCAGCGGCAGAGGGCGGCAGCGGTGTGCAACTGCTCTTCGCTCGCCTGGGGTAGTTCTGCTTTGCTAAAGCCGGTCGGGTACGTTTCCGGGAGGTAATTCGTGGTCAACTTTCCCTCTCGGTATCGCTTTTGATCAATCACGTCTCGGAGGAGGCAGATATTGTGACGTAGGCCACGGACAACGAACTCATCGAGCGCGTTGCCCATACGGTTCAGCGATTGGTCTCGGGTTTCACCCCATGTGCAGAGCTTCGCGATGAGTGGGTCATAGTAGACGGAGATTTGTGACCCTTCGACGATGCCGGAATCCACGCGAACGCCGTTGCCGGATGGCTCCGTATACGCCGTCAAACGACCGATGGACGGGAAGTAGTTCTTCATCGGGTCCTCCGCATAGACGCGCGCCTCGGTGGCCCAACCGTTAATTTTGACGTCTTCCTGCTTGAACGATAGCGGCCGGCCGGACGCCGCGCGGATCATTTGCTCCACTAGGTCCACACCGGTAATCAACTCAGTGATCGGGTGTTCGACTTGCAACCGAGTGTTCATTTCAAGAAAGTAGAACTTGCGATTGGCATCCACGACCATCTCGACGGTCCCGGCGGTGACGTAATTCACCTTCCTCGCCATCGCAGCGGCTTGCTTGCCCATTTGCTCGCGCGTCGCGGGGTCGATGAAGGCACTCGGCGCCTCTTCGAGGACCTTCTGATTGCGCCGCTGAATGCTACATTCCCGCTCGGGGAGGTAAATCGTGTTTCCACAGCGGTCCGCGATGATCTGCACTTCAATGTGCCTCGGGGTCTCGATGAACTTTTCGACGAGCATGCGGTCCGAGGCGAATGCCGAGCGCGCTTCCTCGCGACAGATGTCATAAAACTCTTTGCACTGCGCGTCGTTGTTGGCGACTCGCATGCCTTTTCCACCCCCGCCTTGAGCCGCTTTCACCATCACCGGGTACCCAACTTCGTTCGCCTTCTTCAACAACGTCTCGTGGTCGTTGATCGCGCCAATAAAACCAGGAATCGTGTTGACGCCCGCTTCCTTGGCGAGCTGCTTCGAATGAATCTTGTCGCCCATGGCTTCGATACTCGGTGCATCTGGCCCGATGAAGACCACGTTATTCTGCTTCAATTCCGCGGAGAACTTGGCATTTTCCGAGAGAAAGCCATAACCCGGATGGACGGCGTTCACCTTCGTTTTGAGCACCGCGTCCATTACCGCGGGGATGCTCAAGTACGACTGGGTGCTCGTGGGTGGACCAATGCACACCGCTTCATCGGCCATACGGACATGCTTCGCTTGCTCATCGGCGGTGGAGTAGACGGCCACGGTCTTGATGCCGAGACGTTTGCACGTTTTCATGACCCGGCATGCGATCTCACCGCGATTCGCGATGAGCACTTTGTCGAAAATGGGCACGTGCGCCATTGTGTGTAGGGCTTACCGCGCGGATACGAAAAGTGTGTGTCACTTCAAAGCAGAGGACGTCAAGACAACACTTGGCAAAACCATTGATTGGTCACGACCATTGGTCTGTCGCCTGCCCTGTGTCTTTTGGCTCCTATGTATGTGTGCGATCGGTGTGGGGCTTCGACTCTCGGCGATATTTATTACGAGCGTCCTTCCACTGCCAAAATCCGTGTTTTTTCTTTGTGATGACAGATGAGAGAGGTCGACGAGGACCAAACCTGCTAGGAGTTTTGATGCGTCGATACTTTTCCGAGACCACAGACCTTCGCGCCACTCGAAAATCACCACGTTTGCCTGAAGCCTCTGCAGACTTCATGCCGGGGGGGAAGGAAGGAAGGAAATGGAATTAAGCAGGAAGCGAGAATTCACCCTTCACTCTCCGTCATCGCTATTCAATGGCTTGTACCCGGCCCGTCGGATAGTCCCCATCCCCGCCCTGACCCCCCGCGCCGCCCCGTCCGGTGGCGCCAACTGCGTTCATCACGGTGATGTTGGACGCCGCGGCGCGGTTCAGTTCGATCTGTCGTTGATGGGCGAGCAACTCCGCGTGGCGGGTCTTCTCCTCCCTGTCCCGCTTCGCTGCCTCGGCCGCGTCCTTCTGCCGTTGCTGCGCCATCGCCATCTCGCCACTGAATTTCCCGTACATCAGCGAGATCACCGATATCGCTTGTCGAGAGAGGCTGCGAACGTAGTTGTCCTCGATGATTCGGGAGAGTTCGTTGAGCACTTGTGGGGACGTCACTTCCTTCACCGTCTCTTTCGCTTGGCCGCAGCATCGGTCGATCGTCACGACGTGCTCGCTGATGTTATCCGCGAGGTCGCACATGAACACCCGACCCGTTCGGAGCATGAGCTTGGACATGGTTGCGATGTCCTCGCTGCGTAGCTTGTTGTTGCTGAAGTCCACGGAGACGAGGACGGGAAAGCGTAAGATATCGGTGAGGATTCGCCCACAGCGTTCGCCGGCACAGCCACGCATGGGATACCCGATGCCAGCGGCCGTTTCGATCGCGTACTTCTGCTCGACAATTTTCTGTTGCGCGGGCGCCACTTTCACGTTGTAGTGCCGCTTTCCGTCGACGATGATCTTCATGGCAACGTCTTCCACGCCACCCGCGCAACGCACTTCTGCCAACGCGGGCTTCGAAGTCGACAACGCGGAAAGAAGGTCCGCCAAAATGTCATCCGGTAGCGGTTCGAGCGTGACGGCAGGCGGCAGATTGCAGCAGCAGCAGAACGACTGACAACAGGTGCCCCAGCAGGCGCCTGCGGGTAACTCTTCGTACAACGTGATTTCCGAGAGGTCCACGCACTGCAGCTTGCTGCACGCGCGGAGCCCTTGTTGAAGCCGAGCGATGCCATCCGCTTCGAAGCTCGCGCCGCATAGGTCCAGGACCGTGATGTTCGGGCAACTGGCGAGCAGTTGGACCAAGGCGTCCGTGTCACGCACGTTGATGCGATTGTGCTGCAATGAGACAATTTTAAGTCGATTGCGAGCGGTGGCGCCTTCCAAGATCGCGCCCACGAATCGGTGGAAATTACGTATGGCCCAGACGGCGGTGAGCTTTCCTTGGAGCCGGTCCTGGGGCGCCTCGCGGCACCACGGGAAGCACTGACACGTGCTCCTTGGCGGGTAGATGAACGTCTGACGCAGCAGCGGCGTGCCGAAACACAGCTGCTCGATATAGCCACCGGAGTCATTCAAATGGTCGGCTTGAGGGACCGCCTGAGCAACCACGGCGGCCGCAGCACCCTTCTTTGTCGGCGGGGCACCCGGAACGGGCTTCGCCACCAGCGGCTGGCATTCGCTTGGTGGTGCTTCTTCGGGGTTGAGCGACCGCTTGGACACGCGACCTCCTGGCACCGAGGAATGCTCTTCGAGCTGCTCTGATTCCGTGAAGTGATTCAGGGAGTCATTGCGAGCGTGGAAGGGACGCGACTGGTAAAAGGCATCCCCATCGAACGCGTAGTCCGCCATGAACAAGTTGATGCCATTTCCCGTTTGAAAATGCTTCGCGAGTGAGCGGTATTTTTGCTTTCGTCGATCGGCGAGGCGTGGTACGAGCGCCGGGACGTTGTACTTCACCCCTTCCGCGATGGCGATGACGAAACCGACGTCGTTCCGATACGTCGCTTGTGCCGTCACGACTGCCTCGCGATACTGGCTGAAGACGAAGAATCGCGGGGTCACGCGGCTTTCGGGATTGTTCGGATCCAACCGCCGCTGTTCATCCCGCATGACCTCCAGCTGCACGTCGAACTCCTCCGCGCGCGATACGATGACGACGATGGAATCCCGAGCGACGCCGGCGTCGACTTGGTTGGCGGCCCGTGGCGCGATTTGAGTGATAATGGTGGCACTCAGCTGCTTGAAGAAGGCAACGCTCTGGCGGAGAATGGTGTCTCGTTCGAGCCGGTAATGGCCACAAAGCCGCTCCCAGCTACGCTCCTCGGGGGTCTTCACCACCCGTGACAGCTCAATGGTGTCGACCTCGATGAAATTTTGGATGGGTTGGTTTGTTCGCAGCCGCTTGCGAGTGCCGGCTTTGACGTATTCTTCGATGACGCGCTTCACGATGACGTCGTCAGAAAATGCCGTGATCGTCATCGCGGTGCTGTTGGCGCCTTCGGTCGTTGGGGTGGCAGTCGCGAAGCTTGAGCTAGCATTGCGCGCGAGCGGTGCCGCCGCCGTGGCGGACGGGCTACTCGGGGCCGCGATACTGCTGTTGTTGCTTGAGCTGTCAGTGCCATTCTGCAGCCCCAGATCGTCTCGTTTTAACTTCGCGGCGTGAATCTTGTCGACCACCCACCGAAGCGCGAGAAAACTTCCTTGAAGAGCCGCGTCCGTCACCTGCGTCTGAAAAAAGACGTTCATTTGACGCAGTGCCTCCGCGAGGTTGGTCTGCGCGACTCGCACGACGGCCACACGTTGGGCATCTTCTTTGGCTCGTCGCTCCGCCTCGACTTGCTGCTCTCGGCTCAGCGCCGTGGACTGCTCGGTGCCGTGTTGCGTGCCGCCCCCGCCGCCTCCCATCAGACCGCCTGGCGGTGCCCCGTACACTTGCGTAAATGGCGGCGCGGCCATGAGTGACCACTTTTGTTTCCTTTACGATCTCGTGTTCCTGAGACGGTCTTGTTTTCTTGGTGTGGCTGGATTACCTCGACACCCGATGTTTCTTGAGTGTCCAGCGTCACTCGAAAGAGTCACGTCCCTACGAGCAGAATCAGGTCACCGCAGTATTTAAAAACGCTGGAAGAACACGAGACACGAATCGACGGACCACACGAGACACGAATCGAGAAGAAACGAATGATGATAATGCGCGACCAACAAGGGCCAAGTTCCGCCTCTTTCAATTCTTCCTGTGAACACATCGATGAAGACCACAAACCACACCTCCCTAAAAAGCTTGCCGCACACGCGTCGTGTCAGAGTCCCACTTCAGAAGTAAAAAGAAAACATCAATCGCCAATAACTTGGGAAAGGGAGAAAATCCAAACACGACTGCTAACCGTCCTGACTTTCGTCTCGCACTCTTCGCCAATCGTCGCCCCTCTCTTGAGAGGGTAGGCTCACTTTTTATTCGTGGTTGTCGCTAGGACTACCACTATGCTTGGGTGCCTCCGTGAGGTGTGCTTTGACGTACCCTTCGATGGACTCCACCGTCGTCCTCACCTGCGGGAGGAGTTCTCGGGCCTTTCCGATCGTCGGGATCGCCGCGGCCAGCGTTACGACGTGCTGCCACATGTCGGTATTGTCACGGACACCGACCGTCACCATGAAGATCACCGTCATAATGGCAGCCACGCACAGGCCGACAACGGCAGTCATCATCGCGATGTTCGCGGTGGACAGGCCGACCTTTTCCTTCACGATACCCGCCAGGGTGCGCTGCAACTTGTGGATCGCCTCGAGCAGCTCCGGCCTCGTGAGAGTTCCGTTGCCATCGAGGTCGACTGCGTCGAAGATGTGCTTGCGGATGGGCACGGGCACCGGGAGGTGGACCCGATCAAACGACGCGCGCCACTCTGCGAATGTGATGCAGTCGTCGTGGTCAACGTCGAACAGCGCAAAAATGCGGTCGGCAACGGCTTCCTTCAACATCAGCGCCTTTGCTTCGTGAGACGCCATGCTGCCAACCTTTTCGATCATGGCGGCCTGCAGGGCGCCGCGATCGAGATGATACAGATTGCTCAAAATCGTGACCAGCTCGGAGAGTGTCGTCAGGTCCGCCGCGTTGACGTCGACGCCGCAACAGCGGAGCAGAGCGAGCAGAGGCTCCTTGATTGCGGCTGCGTCGCGTACCCGGCGCAACCGGATCAGCGCCGTCAAGAGTGCCGCGATGATTTCGACCGTGTGGGGCGGGAGGTCCCTCCAACTCCAAGGGCCGTGCATCAGCGACAGGTAGTGCACTGCGAAGGCTTCGATCTGGAGTGCACCCGCCACGAACTCGCCAGCGACAATATTGACGTCGCCGACTTTCACGGAAAGGTGAGGAACTAGTTCGGAGACGTCCCTCGCCACGTGCGAGAGCGCCAGCGACAGAGCAGCGCGGGACTTGGCGCTGGACAGGTCGTGCAGCTGTGGCACCACAGCCCTAGCTCGACAAATGAAGGGAGGACAGCGATAGTCGCGGCGGAAAAACCGGACCCCGGTAGGCGCGATTGAAACTCGTCGACAAGTTCACGTAAAGATGTAGGCGAATCGGCGTTGTCGTACAGCCGCAATCCCGCGCACAGTGCGTTCCGGAGTGGTTTGTTGACGGTAGTGATTTCAGTGAGCACCGATGCCACGATACTCGTGACGAGTCGAACCACGCTGAGGGGATCGCGGCGGCCGGCGACGCGCGTGAAGCAGCAACGCAAGCCGGCAACGAACATGAGCGAGGCCACACGGGCGATGCCGCTCGAGGCGGATAGGTGGCAGGCCATTTCCACCGCCTCGGTGTGTCGTTGCTCGAGGACCGCGACAACGAATGCGACGTACGAATTGCGATCCAAAGCGGCTGCGGCAGCACCAATGTTTACTGGACCGACCGGGATCGCTGGGCCAGACGGGGGCGATGGATCGGCGACTGTGGACAGGAGGTACTCCCTCAGCTGGGGTATCGGAATTCCGAGGTGCAGCTTACTTAGCAGGATCTCTAAGGGACGTCGGAACCGGGGGCCGATGTTGGCACGGGCCATAATGCGGGCAATGGGGCTGAGCTGCTCCACGATGGTGGTGGTGGGGTCGGGTGGTGGTCGGGTCGGGTTCGTCGCGGGGGGTGTCCACAGCGTTGTTGCCACCGCTGCCGAGTTCCACAATGCGGCACACTGGGTGGGGATACTGCAGGTCTCCCCTGGTAGAATCTGCCAGGGCCTTGCGCGGCCGGCGTAGAGCAGCGACATGAGCAGCAAGGCATCGTCGTCGTTGTCGCCAAGGCAACACATCAGACACAACAATTCATTTGGCCAATACTCTGGAGGCAGGCTTGCCGCAAAAGACCATAACGGCAGTGCCGAGGGAATCATGCTTGCGCACGTCGGATGGACTGGATTTAGATTCGATCTGGATGTCAGGGCAGCATGCAAGGCGGTGAGATGCTTCCATTCGGCTGTTGCGGTGTTGTTTCTAAATATCCGCTAAATGGATCAAGTCGGTGGCTTGGTGAGCCAGTGCGAGACGAAGCTTAGCGCGGAGCGATCCGGCGAGCAAATACTCGAATGCTGCTGCCGTCGTCGACCGCGAAGCGTCGCATACCCACCGAGTGTCCAGCGAGTCCAGCTCGCCCCGGAGCACTTGAGCGATAGCATACGAGTCCCGGCCGAAAAGTCGTTCGGGTTGAGTGGCAATGTCGAGAGCCGGTGCAGGCCAGTCGCCAGCGTCTGGTGTTAAAGGTACGATAGGCAACAACCGCCGAGAATCGACCATGGCTGGCGGCGCACTGGTAGGCGTGGATCGCGAGGCGTCAATCGAGATCGCGAGCGCACCGAACTAGACCGCGGGTGTCTGAGTTTTCCATGCGCAGGTCGCCACACAGTTTATCGACCACTAGAGTAGCTCGCATCGGCGCCGTGAACTGACGGATCCACGAAGACCTCCGCTCTAATTCGTCCGTGTGAGGTAGCTCGAGGGGCTCTTGTGAATCAGGAGGAAGCTGCAACAGTCGTGCAGTGCCGGCGGATGGCAACGGCGCAGCTGCGCAAGCCGTGACCATGCAGGCATCGTCTTGGCTCGCATAAGTGATCAACCGACTGAGAGAAAGACCCACAGGTAAAACAGCGAACGTTTTCCATCCATCAACCAGTTTTTTCATCGCTGTGCCGAATTCGGACGATGCCGAATCGACGTTTGCAATGCAGTTCTCCCAGAGGTTCACGTGCCACGTAAAGTTGTAAAAATCGGCAGCCAGGTTGGGCGGCGCGGCTGAACCATCGATACGGCTGAGACGTGACTGAGCAGCTCGGATGAAGTCGTCAGCGGCGCCGAGCAATGCGATGGCCCAGGGTTGGCCGCCAAAGCGCCGAGACATCGTCCGAAGACTGGAGATGGCTCGCCTTAAGGACTGAAAGACAGAAAGATGTATCTGGTTCGCGTCCTGAGCGGCATTTTGGCGCGGAGGCGCACGACAGGATATCGTACAACACGCTCGGCAATGACAGCGCTGCTTGAATCGCATCGTCCGCGCTACGGGTAGCTTCGACGTCGGTGGCGAAGTTACGGAGGACAACCCTATCATGCCGCCGAAGACTGAAGGCCCGAAGATGCGACTGCATCTGGAACTAACCCTGCCCCCGGCCGAATCGCACTCGTGGACACGTCAGCGGCGTTCATTGTGACGGCGGCTTTGACGAGCCCAACGACCGCGTCGCTGACGCCGAGTCGTTTGAGTGCCCGAAGCACCTCGTCGGGCCCATCTTTGGCTATGTGTGCGAGGTCGTCGATTGAAATGCGTCGAGTGACGGCCTTCAGCGGCGCGGGCACCCACGACAGCCCCACTCGCTCGGCGTTGCTGGCGACGAGGTCGAGGCGCTGCTTGATGAAGCGCAGCACGACGCCTTCCACTCGCTCCAGGAACTGGTCCCGCGCGGCCACCATCGCCGTGAACTGCTGGTGGACGGCGAAGAGCACCGTGAGCACGGCGACGAAGTAGGACGCCATGACCTGCGGCTCCACAGCGACGCCGACGATCCAAGACGGCCACGAGGCATGCGTAGAATAGCAGCGCCACGAGCAGGGGGGAGCACGATAGAGGAAGGGCTAAGCAGCACCTTCCGAGGGAACGGAAAATGCGCGTGCGACTCAGTGGCGTCACACGTGGCGGCGTCGCACGGGCTCCACTGTCCGATGACGAAGGCGCCTACAGCGAATCCGAAGGTGAAAAGACGACGCCGAACGGGATGAACTGTATCAATGGCAGTGGACTGAAGGCGCCGCCAAAGGCCGCGGGGTTGAGCATGTCGCCCACGATGGCCTGCACGTCGTCGATGCGGGGGTGCGCCTCGAGACCGTAGTTGCCCAGCTCGACAAGCCAGCGCGCGACCATGACACCAAGTAACATTGATGGGAGAAGCGATAAGGCGGCGTGCACGACAGCCTGGACAGAGAGCCACCAGAGTAGCTTGAGGCCGCGCAAGAAACGTGGCCACGTGCACGCTTCCCGCAGCTCGCAACACAGCTGCCACACCACAGTTCGCCGCCGTCGTCTTCCACTGCTGCACTTGCATCGAGAGGGACGAATTGGCTGCGTCAGCGAACGATCGGTGATTCAACAAGGCAAACGGCACTGCGAAGAAACTGAAAATATGCTCCGATTGCTTATGCCAACGCAGAAGGGCGGCGTCGACGCGGTCCGGCCTTTCTAACGCGGCGCCAATGACGGCGCCGCAGGCGCTGTTGCACTGTTCCATACGGACCCCGCGATGCGACGTGAGATTCGCGATGACAGTTTTGTTTTCAACCGCTGTCTTATTATGTGCGCACGCGGCTTGGACGACGGTCGACAGATGGACGACGTCTGTCCGCTTGCCAGTCACGACGTAGCGGCCGTAGAGCACCATGTTTGCCAAGTTGCGGTTGTACAGTCGCTGCTCGAGCGTCGCCTCCGCCACGCCGACGCGAGCACACTCGTGCACCTCGCGGGGTCCACTTCGCAATTCCGATCCTCACTCAATAGTCGCAGCACACCACCAAAATCTCTTTCCGAGCGGGGAGGCCGCATGCGGGTCAGCATTGCGAATTGGGCGTCCGAGAGGAATGGCGGCTGGACCCCGTCGGCGTTGACTGGGGTCACACACACACACACACACACGCACACGCTCCGGCAACGTTCCGCGCCGCGGTGCCCTGGACAAGGCGGGTTGATTCGCACCTGCAACGCGGGACCACCGTCGATCCGACGAGACACTCTGTTCGGACCGACGGTCGCGGCTGTATGTGTGGGAGACACAGGTTCCTCCATGGCCGCCCTCCTCCAGTCGGGGCAGTCCCTCCCCCCCGGGAGATGAGGGGATGCGACCGGACATTCAGCGACAGGCGACAGCTAGCGATCGAACTCTCTAAAGGGAAACCCCACGGGTATAATCCCACCTGTTTTTTCGGGCCCCTCTGCGTCACAGTCGTCCGCGATCGAACTCTCCTACACCGTTGACATCAGCGCCGCACACACATGTGTCAGCCCCGCGCAAATCCAGTGCCGTCAAACTGGTGCAGCGGTAAAGCCAATAGTGACCGACCGTAGCAAGTTGTGTGAGCCCCGTGCAATCCATAGCCGTCAAACTGGTGCAACCGGAAAGCCAAGAGCGTTCGACCGTAGCAAGCTGTGTGAGTCCTGTGCAATCCAGCTCCGTCAAACTGATGCATTCGGAAAGCCAACAATCACCGACCGCGGCAAGCTGTGTCAGCCCCGCGCAATTCAGCGCCGTTAAACTTATGCAACCGGAAAGCCAACAGTCGCCGACCGTGTCAAGTTGCGTGAGCCCTGTGAAATCCAGCGCCGTCAAACTGGTGCAACCGTAAAGCCAACAGTCACCGACCTTAGCAAGTTGTGCGAGGCTCGTGCAATCCAACGCCGTCAAATTGGTGCACCGGTAAAACCAACCGTCGCCGACCGTGGCAAGTTGCGTGAGCCCCGTGCAATCCAACGCCGTCAAACTGGTGCAACCGGAAAGCCAAGAGTCACCGACGGTAGTCAGCCGCGTGAGCCCCGTGCAATCCAGTGCCGTTAAATTGATGCATCCAAGAAGCCAACGGTCGGGTTTCCCCGCGAGCTGATCACTGCGCAAGCATTCGATTTCAGCATCGTTTGAAATCGCGAGCAGGCGAGCTGACCCCAACCGGGAAGTCGCGGCACTCACGTCCGCCAAGTTCGAACACAACGCCGGTCGGTCCATTGACGTGAACAATGCCCGTGGGAATCCACACAATTTGGCTGCTACTGAACGGTTGTTGTGTAGATACAGTAATTTCTGTCGCTGTCGTTTTTTCCTCGACGTGGGGCACAAGGTTTGGTCGTTGTGCGCTCGTTCGTTCTGTGGGTGCGCTTTCCGAACGTTCGTACTGTGCTATTGCGTCTGCCAAACTAAGAACAGGGATCGAGAGCGGTACCACCACGCCTCGTTAACCCGTCCGAACGATACCGCCTCCTACTCGTGGCGCGAGTGGCAAAATCGTGTGCTGCGGCAGAAAGTACTTTGACGCACCGTACGGTACGCCTTCTTATTTATACTGACTAAATGCCCGCTGTTTTTTTAAATGCTGCTGACCCCCCCAAACAGCATAAATTAAAACAGCACAAATATCCGGTCCGGGAAACACAACCGCTGCTCCACGATGAGGCAGTACCGGGATGCAACATTCAGTGTCTCTTCACCGTTGCCATCAGAGACCGTAGCTGCAGGGACGCCACCATGAGTCCTTTGTCCAGCATTTTGTTCTACTGCGAATGGTGTGTCATAGCGTCGAGCCAATACCGATCGCAATCAATGTCCGCAGATAGGAGGCGAAGAAGTCGCGAACGAACTCACGCACGGCGGTGCGGGGCACATCCTCCTCCTCCTTCTCGTCATCACCACCACCAAAATCTTTTTCCGGACCGGCGGCCGGCACCTTGACTTCCCTTCGCCCGCGGTCGTTGCTGCCTGACGCCGTCTCGACGGGGGGAACCGCCAATGGTGATGGTGTGATGGGCGCATTGGGCCTCGGCGTCGCTGTGCTCGCAAGGAGCTGGACGAACTCGGGGAAGCTCATGCTGTACGACTGCCCAACGTGAGTGAGGTCGTACACCGATCTCAAACAGGCGTGCTTGTAGCGAGGAAAATCGGAGGTCGGAAGCGGTTCTTCGTCTATTTTCATACCTCCATCTTCCTCCTCCTCGTCATCGTCCCACTCGTCCGAGTCTGAGGACAGCGGACTGACCTTTCCATCGTCCGTGGCAACCGTAGTCGCATTCCGTCTCCGACGTAGTATTGTCCGTGCAGCGAGTCTCTTCGGCCGCGGGTCGGCCATCACGGCCGTTGGGTGGGTCCTCTCGACTAATGCTAGGAACCAATCCGTCAACGCGGCGAAGCGAGGATTTCCCGAATCCGACAGCGTCCGTTCGCGCAAGGCTTCCTCGTCGTCCGCGACAGTTGTTGGCGCAGTCGTCGTGACCGTCGTCGCTGTCAAACCACATGAGGTGGTGACTCCGACGGCGGGGGCGAGAGGCGGCGACGACGGGCCGCCCGCAGAAGGAGAAACAATCACTTCGTTCACAAGCCGGCAAACGCACCGAGCTTGCACGACCTCGCGGAACGTCCAGCTCGACGCCAAAGGAGCGGATCCAATCGATCGCTCAAACGCCGCCTCATTTGAGAGAGACGCACCGAGCCACATTATGAAGTTGATCATGTCGTCCAGGGAGATCGTCCCGTCACGGTTGCTGTCGAGGCAGTAGAGCAACGCTAGATGTGACAAGTCCAGGGCAAAATCGTCGGAAAGCGGTCTGAATTGCTGCAATTCGGTTAAGGTGATGGCCTTACGCGCCTCGGATAAGTCACCCACACGCTGCACGCGGAGGAATTCGCGCTCGGAGTGGTCCAGCAAGGCGGCAAAGGCAGCTCCCATCACGTACGCCAACGGCACAGACGAGAGAAAAAGCCAAAATAAAAAAACCCTTTGTTCACACAAATTCAGTGACAGAAAACACCGGCATTCGAACGGCATCCTTAGCGAAGGGGGGGAATCAAATCTTTGGTGGTCACAATTCCACGACGGCCCTCCCCCTCCCTCCACACCATCAACGCCACACAGAGCGTTAATAGACGCGACGAGGGGGAAGCAATTGAGGAAAGACGGGGAAAAAAACAAAGGGTGTGAACCTTCGCCATGAAGGCTGTTACTAGCACCAGACGTGCGGGTGGGTGAAACGGCCGAGACTCGACGTGGTCGTTTCTTTGTTTAGCGGTGGGAGACCTGCTGGAACTTGGGGTTCCACATGAAGCCGAAGGAC
>ERZ1292630.3446-Hain-H41-02um-R3-3446-length-13893-cov-6_pt1 | contig 13893 bp, 6 predicted proteins | sample MGYA00564408_ERZ1292630 | MGnify/ENA primary metagenome ERZ1292630 (study PRJEB36523, sample SAMEA6512641) | groundwater metagenome | collected 2019-01-08 | study: AquaDiva: Metagenomics assemblies of 32 groundwater samples | reverse complement strand
AGCATGTCGCCGAACTCATGCCCCAGGCTGTCGTTGACGATCTTGAAGCGATCAAGGTCCAGGAATATGACCGCAAAGTGATATTCCGGCAATCGCTTGGCGAGATCAATGGCGTGCTGCACCCGATCATGGAGGAGCGCCCGATTGGGCAGGTCGGTGAGCTTGTCCACGCACGCGGCGATCTCCAGGGTCTGCTCGCGTTCGATCTCCGCGGTTATGTCGCGTTGGATGCCCACGTACCCCGCGATGCTGCCGTCGTCGTTCAGGGTCGGCGAGATGCTGAGGCCCACGTGATACAGCGAACCGTCCTTCCGCCGGTTGATCAAGCGTCCCCTCCAGCCCTGACCAGTGGCGATCGTCTCCCAAAGCCGGCGGTAAACCTCCGGCGGGTGCTTCCCGCTCTTGAGCAGACGCGCGTTCCGGCCGATCGCTTCGTCCGCCGTATATCCCGTGATCCGCGAAAACGCGGGATTCACCTGCACAATGTTGCTGTTGATGTCGGTCAGCACGATCGCCTCGTCGGCCGCCTCCACCGCCCCCGCCAATCGGCGAATCCTCAGTTCCGCCGCCTTGCGCGCTGTAATGTCGCGCAAAGACGCCGTGAACAGAATCTCTTGATCGTGTTTGGCCATTCCCAGGATCAACTCCACGGGAATTTCGCTCCCCCCTTTTTTGTCACGCCGCAGGGCCGCGACCTCCGCCAATTTACCCAACAGGCGCGGTTCACTGCCGGCAACGAGTCGTTCGAAGCCACGGAGGTGCGCCTCGCGCAGGCGTTCGGGAATGATGGTCATAAGCGGCAGTCCGACCAGTTCGCCCGGACCGTATCCCAGCATCCGTTCTACGGCGGGGTTGGCCAGGCGGATGTTGCCGGCGCCGTCGGCTGCAACAATCCCGTCCGACGTGCATTCAACGATCGCTCGCAGGAGCGCCTCTCCGCGCCGCAGCGTTTCACCGGCCTCCGCCGCCTGCTGCACCGCCGGCCCGATCGCCAGCAGCCAAACCAACACCAGAGCCGATGCCAGCAACAGGCCCAGCCCACGCCCCAACAGCTTCATCTTGCTCACCTCGGCGAAGACATTCGCGGCGACGGCCTCGTTTAGCGTGTCCAGCCGATTCATTGCTGTGTTGACGGCGAACTCCATTGCTACCGCGCCGCCGAACGCCAGTAAGCCGACGCAGATCAAACCGGCGATGCCCACGACACGCACGCGCCGCATGGACGAAGCCGCCTCCCCGGACTTTAGCGCTGCCTTCGCCTCGACCATGCGGCGCGAGAAGCGCCACCACAACAGCGGCCCGGCGGTCACGGTCAGCAATAACGTGTCCGCCACAGCCTCGACCCAACCGCTCGCCCCGGGCAGGATCACCGGCAGGAGAAACATGATGCCCAGCTCGCATCCGGCGACGATCGCCAACGTCTGCACGAGCAGTCCGGGTTGGATTCGGATAGCGCTCATGTGAATTGCCATATTGCCATCCCGTGCGGCGTTTCGGTCGCACTCGCAAGCTTGGTAGGGCAGGTGCTTGCACCTGCCGTGACCATCACCGTTCCGTTCCCGGATAGTGGCATGTGCAAGCACATGCCCTACGTGGCTTCGAGGCGGCCCATTCCGGGTCCGTGACACTTGCGGCGGCCTGAAGATCCGAACCCCAAGCGCAAGCGCGGGGCGGTCCAATCCGCTCCGCCAACGGGGTGCTTTTGGCCGCCCAACACACTGCTGCCACTTGGTGCCGCCCGTCGCTTGCGCTCCGGGTTCGGATAAGACGGTTCCAAGGTGCCACAACAGACCCGCCGGAACTGTCACGGACCCGCCCATTCCCCACCGCAAGCGGTGGGGTGTCCCTGTGTCCCAAACATGGTTTACACTGTTGCTGAATGTATCGGAAAGACCCTGTGCATAGTTGAATCGGAGCGGTTCAGCGTAGTAGCGTTAGCCCGACGGCAAGGTCCAAAGGAAAACCGCTCAAAACCAACGATGGGGGGACATCTCCTCTGCGGGAGGAGTCGCGAAGCCCCTGAAGTATGCCCTTATCGGACGGGAGATACGAAGCGTGCCCGGGCGCGGTCCTTGGTCGCGCGAGGGTTCAGTGTTAGGCTGCGCGGACCGTTCAGTCGGGCGTAACGATGGATCATTCACCGCAAAGACGGACGTTTCTAAAGGCTTTGGCCGCACTGATTGACGGGGCGGTCGCGCTGGGCGTAGCGATTCCCGGTTTGCGATTCTTCGCGGAACCGCTGCGCCGCAAACGATCAGGTCGGGATTTTTCGCGGGTAACTCCGCTCGACGGCGTTCCCGAGGGGCGTCCGATTCGCATGGTCGTGACGGCCGATCGGTACGATGCCTATGTGCATTACCCTCCCGGTCCGATCGGGCAGGTTTGGCTGATTCGGAATGCGGACCCCCCCGAGCCCTGCCCCCCCCCTTCTCAAATCTCAAATCTCAAATCTGAAATCTCAAAGGGGGGTGGGCCCCCGGGCGGCGAGCCGCGTGTTCGGTGCATGCAGACGATTTGCCCTCATCTCGGTTGCGAAATCGACTATGCGGCCGATCGAAATGCGTTCGCCTGTCCCTGCCACGCGAGCGAGTTCGACGCCGTCGGTCGGCGGAAGTTCGGTCCCTCACCGCGCGATATGGATAAGCTCGAATGTCGTGTCAGCCCGCCGGACGAGAACGGGCGGCGGTGGATCGAGGTGCGGTATCAAGAGTTCCGGACCGGTGTCGCGGAAAGGCGTGTCATCGGATAGCGCGATTCGGTGGGCGTGATGGATTGGCTGACAACACAACTCTCTGCCGGGGTCCGCGATGACCATCCACAAAGGACGCGGATCGTCGCTGGGCTTCGCCGGTCGAAGTCCTGGCTCGGATGCGTGGGGTTCCTGCTTGCCGTCGAGGCCGCGACGGGCCTGTTGTTGATGACGGTCTACAGTCCCTCGACGGCGACGGCGTGGGGGAGCGTGTGGTACGTCCAAACGCAGCTACCGGGCGGGTGGTTCATTCGCGGCCTCCACCATTTCGCGTCGGACGCGATGATCGTCGTCCTCGTCGCGGCACTCGTACATCTCTTGGTCACGCGATCGTACGGCGGTGCGTCGGCTGTCGGCTGGTGGGCGGCGCTGCTTTCAACGGCATTGGTGGTCGCGATCGCGCTGAGCGGAGTTCTTCTGCCGTGGGATCAGCACGGATACTGGGGGACGACGGTGCGGTCGAACATCCTCGCGAGAACGCCGTTGTTGGGTCCGGCGTTTCGGACACTTCTTTGGGGCGGGGCGGAGATGGGCGACCTCACGCTGGCCCGTTTTTTTGCGCTGCATGCGTTTGTGCTCTCGGGCGCGCTCGCTTGTTTACTTTTGTTTCACCGTTCGATCCTGGCACGAGTGTCCGTGCTTCGCGATTCCGCCGGCGACCGCTTGCGAGGCGCCTTGTACCGCGCACTGATCTTCGGAGTCGCAGCCGGTGCGGCGTGGTTCGTTTGCCGGCATCATGGCTCGACATGGCTTGGCGCACCGGCCGATCCACGGGCTGCGGACTATCCGGCGCGTCCGGAATGGCACGCGCTTTTCCTCTATCAATGGCTGAAGTACTTCGAAGGCGCGACGGCGGAAGTCGTCGGCGCGATCGTGATTCCTGGTGCGGTCGTCGCAGCCTTGTTCCTGTTGCCGATTGCGGCTCGATTTGCACCGAAGCAGACGGTGCACCGCGCCGCCGTCGGCGGTTGCGCCGCTCTGGGTGTGGCGATCTTGGCGTTAAGCGGGCTAGAACTGCTCGCCGATCGCAACCCGGGCGATGGGGCGATCGATGCGATTCGTGCGAAGCATCGACGAGGAGAATCGTTGTCGGCCGCCGACCATGCGGCGCTGCGCGCACGCGAGTTCAACCACAAGCGGGTCTGGGCGAGCCGCACCGCAAGACGGGCCGTCGAACTCGCCGAGAAGCACGGCATTCCGCCGACGGGGGCTTTGAGTTTGCTCGCCGCCGACCCCGTGACGCGCGGGCCGGTTCTTTTCGCCGCGAATTGCGCCGACTGTCATCGCTTCGGCGGCCAAGACGGGACGGGAAATGTCCCGCTCGATGCGCCGATGTCGTCCGATCTAAAGGGCTTTGCGGGCCGCGAGTGGATTCGTGGATTGCTCGCCGATCCGATGGACGAGCGATATTTCGGTCGAATGCGAACGCCCGATGGCGACCCGGCCCACACGCGGATGTCGAAGTGGTTGGCGGAAACGCGTGAAGGCATCGAGAGCGACGAGGCCCGCAGCGCATTCGAGACCGGACTGGATGCCGCCGCGGCCTATCTTGAGTTTGAGTCCGATCATCCCGGGCGGTTTGTCAATGCCGCCGACGCATCGAACGCCTTGAAGGACATGCCTGAAGGGGAACGGTCGATCATTCTTCACGGTCGGGAATTCTTCGCGAGCACTTGCAACGAGTGCCACAGCTACGGCGGCTCGCGGAGCGGCACGATCATGGCCCCGGAGATGCTCGGATACGCTTCGGTGGAATGGATCGCTTTGATGATCGCCGAGCCGGACCACGAAGAACGTTATCGGACTACAGGGCGAGAACATGCGCGCATGCCGCGTTTTGCGGATCGCCTGTCCGATGCCGAACGCCGGTTGATTGCGAAATGGATTCGGGAAAGCCGGGGAACCGCCATGGAGAATGAAAAATAAAGCGACAATGAGCGGCCGGCAAGGGGAAAGGATTTTTTTGGGAATCGAGCTCCCACGCTAACCGTATCCAGTCTGGCGGGTCTGAATATCCGGCCCCATCCGAGCAGAGATTCGCGACGGAGCGGGGAGTAGTTGAAGAATTCGATCCGGTAGGGCGAGCAATCGCTTTTTTTAGGAGAAACGGCCATGTTGCGAATGAGTCTTGGTGGTTTGACGAGTGTGTTGGCGATAGTGGCCGGAGTCGGACTCGTGTCGCCGTCCGGCGTCCGGGCGGATCATCGTTCGTGGGGGGGGTATGTCAGCTACGGGCCGAGGTATGTAAGCCCCGCCCCCGTGGTCTATACGACGCCGATGTACGTCAGCTACGCCCCGGCGTACACGAGCTACGCCCCGGCGTACTCGACCTACACGCCGACCTATATGAGCGATAGTCCGTCGTATACGAACTTCGCCGCGACGGTCTATTCGCCTTCGACGTATTATGCCCCGGCGCCGGTCGTCTATGAGCGTCCGGTGTATTACAGCCGCCCGGTTGTTTACGCACCGCGTCCGGTGTTCTACCCCCGGCCGGTCGTCGTGACGAGGCCGGTTTATGCGCGGCCGTACTACGCTCCGTCGGGGGTCAGCTTCGGGTTTGGGTACGGTCATTCGGGGAACCACCGATCGCACGGCGGCGGATTCTCCGTGCGGGTTGGTCGATAGACCCGAGCGCCGCGAGATTTCCGCGAAACAGGCGGCGGTCGCGCGACGGCGGAAACGGATCAACGAAAAATATCAGCGGCGTCCATTTGCAGCCGGGGCGGTTTCCGGTTGACAATGGACGCCGCTTGTTTGTGTTGACACCCTTGGCCGGAGCACGCCGATGCCGACCGTCGATCGCTTCACCGTCTCGCTGGATACGGAACTTCTGGCTGCATTCGATCGGTTCATCGCCGATCGCGGGTACGAGAATCGGTCCGAAGCCGTTCGCGACATGATTCGCGATTTGCTCGTGGCGGACCGGCTGGCGACCGGGCGAGAAGAGGTGGCGGCATTTCTCACCTTCGTTTGCGATCATCAGGTCGGCGACGCGTTCAAACGCGTGCGCGGGTTGCTGCGGGCGAACGCGGAGATGGTGTCGGGCTGGTTGAATCTACCGATCGACGATCACCACGACGCGATTGCGGTCGCCTTTCGCGGGCCGTCGGATCGGGTGCGCGCGACGGCTGAGCAAGTCCAGGCCTTGCGCGGCGTCAGTCACGGCCGTCTGTCAGCCCTTCCCGTCGGCGAATGAACACATTCCGCGATCCGAAGCACGCTCGACTCTCGGTGCGATGCGCCCCCGAGCCCCCCCTTTCAAGGGGGGCCTGTGGATGGCGTGGAGCAAGACGATCAGGGTCGGGCGGGCGTCGATTGCCCGAGGAGGCGGTGTGCCTCTTGTATTTCTTTTTTGCCGAGTCCGCCCAGCCGGTCGTTCACCTCGAGCGCGAGCCGAATGTTGGTCAGCCCGTCGCTGTTTGCTCCCGATTCGAGCAAAACGAGGCCTAGATGGTAGGTCGCGGCGGTGCGGGTCGGCGACTGCCCGATGGTCGCCAGACACGCGGAGAGTTTTTCACGGGCTTCACTGAATCGTTTGAGGCGGAGCAAGAGCGTCCCGTGGGTGTCGAGCATTTCGGGAGTCGGCCGGCCGCCGGCGGCAAGGAATTTTTCGATTGTCGTCAGGCCTTGTTTGGGCCTGCCGAGTTCTTCGCCGTAAAGCCAGGCGAGGGCGTTGACGGGCTTCGGGTTTTCGGGGGCCAGTTGCGAGGCGCGAAGGAGCATGGTTTCCGCCTCGACAAGATCACCGCGCTGGAGGCGGCACAGGCCGCTTCGGTAGCGAGCGTCGGCGGCGAGATCGGGGTGGTTGGCGGCGATGTCGTCAAGCCATTCAAGCCCGCGAAGTCGCAGGTCCGGGTCGGGTGATTGTGATCCCAGCAATTCCGCGGCGACGGAGAGCGTTTCGATGTCGTCGGCGTGTTCGGTGCGGTACTGCGAGGCGAGCGCATAGACCTGATCGAACGCGCCGCGTCGCGCTTGGAAAACGATATACTCTCTGATTGTCTGCGGCGAATGCTCGTCGTCGTCCAGCGCGCGGCTGAAAAGAGCGTCGGCCCTGGCGATGTCGCCCCGGGACTCGAAAAGCTGCGCAAGCAACAGCGTTTCAGCGACGGGGCGCTGCGCTTCGGGCGACAGCCGCCCGATGAAATCAATGGCTTGATCTGCTTGATGAGTCTGCCGCGAGGCGTCCGCGAAGAGCGCCAGAGCGCGGGGGACGACCCCCCCGATCCCCCCCTTTGCAAGGGGGGAGGCCGCGGTAAGCGCGAGGACGCGCCGCAACGGTACGAGGGAGCGGTCGGGGTCGCCGCGTTGCTGATGAATTTCGGCGGACAACATCAAGCAGTCGATATCGTCAGGCGCAAGCGTCAGCCCGACGACGGCGGTTTCAGCCGCGGCGTTGAGATGCCCGCTCTGCAACTGAACGGCAGCCAGCATCTTGTAAGCCGGCAGCGATTGCGGATCGGCCTTGAGTGCCTGGGTGAGGCCGGCCTCGGCCCGAGCGGCGTCGGGCGGGTTTGCGGTCAGCGCGAACTGGGCCTCGAGGAGCAGTGTCTGGACGTCGGTCGGCTGTCCGGCGAGACGACGGCGGATAATCGCCTCCGCCTCCTCGCGGTCCGAAGGCGTCGATCCGGCGGCGAACAGTGAGGCGAGGACGAGCGATTCCGCGGGGTTTTCGCCGCGCAGTTCGACGGCCTTGCGGGCCAGTTCCAGTTGTCGCGTGCGATCGCCCTGTGCGCCCCAGAAGTCGGCGGCCGCCGCGTGAAGCGCTGCGTTTTGCGGTTCGCGGGCGAGCGTCGTCTCGACGACCATTCGAGCTTCATCCGATCGATTGCGTTCCACAAGAATCCGGGCGAGTAACAAGTCGAACGGCGCGGACGACCCCCCCTTTGAGATTTCAGATTTGAGATTTGAGATTTGAGAAGGGGGGCCGCGGCGAGCAGCGCGGCGGACGAGTGTTTCGGCTTCGTCGGGGCGGTCGAGCGCGAACAAAGCCCGCGACAACGACGTCAGGAGCGACACCGATTCGGGATGCCTGTCGAGGGCGGACCGGGCGATCTGTTCCGCCTTTTCCGGTTGACCGGCGCGGAGTTGAAGGTCAGCGGTGGTCGCGGCCCACGCGGGATCGTCCTGACTCATCAGCAGGAGGCGCTCCGCGGTTGCGGCGGCCGAGGAAATGTCCCTTGCGCGAAGCTGTCGGTCGGTAACGTGTCGCAGCACGGTCGGCGAATCGGGGAGCGCCTTCGAAAGCGGAACGAGAACGTCGTCGGCTTCACGATAGCGACCCTGGCGCTTGAGGACTTCGACCAGATGAATGGCGACGGCGTCGGCGGCGAGTTCCGGTTTCCGCACAATGGCGGCCCGATAGGACTCGGCGGCGTCCGCGAGCGCACCGGAGGTTTCTTGCGCGAGCCCGAGGATGGTTCGAGCCTCCACCCAACCCGGCCGCGCTGCAAGACAGTCTCGAAGAAGTCCGATCGCTTCGGACGCCGTCTGCGCTTCGGGCTTCAATCTGAGCAGGAGCGTAGCGCGTTCGTACTTCCATTGAATACCGTCGTCACCTTCGAGAGCGCGGATTTCGTCCACGACCTTCTCGGCTTGATCGAGGTCACCAAGGCGTCGCGCAAGCTTCTGGCGAACGGCGATGTTGCGGGGCATCAGTTCGGCGGCGCGACGCAAGGCCGCGACGGCGTTTTCCGATGGTCCGGCGTCAGGCCGGGCATCGGGCGCGACATCGGGCGAGGCGTCGGCGACGACCGCCCACAGGACGCCTTTTTGCTCTGCGCTCAGCGTGGATTGTTCGATGTGGCGTTGGGCCTCGTCGATGCGACCGTCGGCCGCAAGTATCGCGACTTGCAAAGCATAGCCTTCCGGCGCATCGGGGAAGCGTTCGAGCATCTCCTTTGCCCAGGTCGAGACGAGGTCGCTTCGGCCGCCCGCCAGCAGCCGTCGTCCCAAATCAGCGGAAAGCGATCTTGCCGAGTCCGCGTCGCCGGACCAGTTTCGCATAACCTCCAGCGCCCGTTCGGGAAGTCCGGCGGCGGTGAGGCACTGGGTCAACAGTTCGACCGATCCGAGGTCTGTCGGGTGATCGGCGGCGATCCGCTCCAGGGCCCTGCGACATTCGACGCATTCGGTAGGTTTCCCGCCGTCCTCGATCATCTGCTGAAGGTCGGCGGCGATGCGAACAAGTTCCGCCTGACGCGCGTCTTCGACATCGGCCGTTGAAAGCGTCCGAAGCAGTTCGCGTGACCTGGCGATCCGGCCTTGCCGGAGTTCAATCCGGGCGAGCGCCAGGCGTGGCGCCGAAGCGTCCGGGGCAAGCAGGATCAGCCGGCGGTACAGGTCGGCAGCCTCGTCAGCGGCGCCGATTTGGAGATAGGATCGGGCGAGCAGCTCAAGCGTCCAGAGACCGGCGGGCTGCCGGCGAAGCGCATTTTGCAGGTGCGGAATGGCGGCGATCGGTTCGTTGCCGGCGAGGGCTTGCGCGCCGCGGAGCGTTTCGAGCGCAGCCTTCATCTTGTCGTCGAGGTTCGGATCTTCCGCGACGCGCCGGATGCAGGCGTCGGCCTTTGCCTGTTCACCGCCACGCACGTAAAGCTCGGCCGCCTGGGCGATGAGGCCATGATCCGTGGGAGACGCGGCGTTCATGGCGTCGTCGGCCGCCGCGATCATCGCGGCGCGGTCGTTCTTGTGAATGGCGATGGACACGCGCGCCAGGAGCAAGCGGCGGTTTTGGGGCGCGATGCGCGCGGCCCGATTCAGCAAAGGCGCCGACTCATCGATGCGGCCCGCCGAGGTGTAGAATTGCGCCGCGTCCACGAGCACGTCGACGTTGTCGGGGACCAACTCCAGCGTTTTTCGAAGATGTTGTTCCGCGGCTGCGGAATCCTTGCGGCCAAGGAAAAAGGCATACGCCGCCAACCGGACCTGGTAGGCGTCGGGTGCGTGCTCGATGGCGCGTTCGATCCAGCGGACGGCTTCCTCCGCGCGCTCCGGCGCCTCGGACAGCAATTCGATCAGCGGCGGGTACAGGCGCGGTTCTTGCGGCGTCCGCTCCGAGGCCGCAACGAGCAGTTCGACCGCACCGCTTCCCTTGTGCAGCCCGTAAAGCGCCCGGGCGTACGCGAGTACGGCGTCGGGCGATGACGGCGCCAGCACCGTCCATGCCTTGCCGATTTCCTCGGCCAGTCCGAACTCGCCGAGTCCCATGTACAAGTTGGCGAGCCGTTCGAGGACCCGCGTGTTCGTCAGTTCGACACGCCGCATCTGCCGCAGGGCGCGGACGGTGTCGCCGAGAAGCTCCGGAGCGGCCGAGACGCGGTCGTATAGAAGATCGGTGTAGTCTCGAAGCGCTTCGGCGTCCGAGTCTTTGCGGCCCAGATAGACCCGATACGACTGAATCGCCTTGTCCACGTCGCCGGCCTGCCGGGCCGCCTTCGCTTCGCTCAACAGCCGCTGCGTGTTTCGCTCTCGCTGATACTTGTAGAGTGCGTACCCGCCGCCGGCGGCAGCCGCCGGCACGATGACGATCGACAAGAACCAGCCGACGCGGAACCGGGTTCGTCGTGCCTGTTTGTTACGGGCCATTCACCATTGCTCCTTGCGTGGAATCCGCGCCTCGCCCATGTGAGATCGGCCTGCGTCAATGGTTCACTTGACAGACTCCGGATTATGCAGTCGCGTTGAGCGCATGGTCGGTTCGAGGCAGGCGGACATTTTCAGATGACTTGCGGGCGATTCGCAACCGCAGAGGCATTATTACGGGGTCCGCGGGATTGCGCAAGCGGAAAATCGTCACGGGGTTCCGCCGGAAACCCGGCGTGGTTGTTTCTCTCGGACCTCGGTGGGCGGGGCCGGCGTTTCGCGATTGTTCCCGATCAGAGGCGAGTGAGCGCAGATGCCGGTGCGCTCCAGCCGTTCGGCGAACGCCTTGACGTGCCGCGACGCCAGGATCGCCGGGAGTGTGTAGAACAGGATTCGCAGGTCGAGCCAAAACGAGCGATGGCAGGCGTACTCCACGTCGTAGTAAATCCACTCCTGGAAGTCGGACGTGTTCTCGTCGCGCAGCCGCAGCACCTGCCACAGACCCGTGATGCCGGGCTTGGTGGACAGGCGCGCCCGGCGCCACGCCGGGCAATACTGATTCTCACGGTCGGGCGACGGGCGCGGACCGACCAGACTCATCTGCCCCAGAAACACGTTGAACAATTGCGGAACTTCGTCGATGTTCCAACGTCGTATCCACGTACCGAAGCGGGTCAGCCGCGGATCGTCGGAAATCTTGAACTGCGGACCATCAACCTCGTTTAGGGTCTTGAGCCGAGCCTGCATCGCGTCCGCGCCGGTGCGCATGGATCGAAACTTCAGGCAGGGAAATTCCCTGCCGCCAAATCCCTGGCGGATGTGCGCGAAAAAGGCCGGTCCCGGCGAGGTCAGCTTCACGAGCACGGCTACCACGATCAGGAACGGCATGAGCACGACCAACCCGACGCCCGATACGAACAAATCGAGCGCCCGCTTGGCGAACAGGTATACGCGGTCGTACTTGATTTCCGGCAGATCATCGGTCCCCCGAGCCCCGACATTTATGTCGGGCGGATCACTCCGCCCGGCGTAAACGCCGGGGCTCGGAAAAGGGTGAACGCCGGGGCTCGGAAAAGGGCGCCCGGTCGGCGGGATTCCGTCCGCGACGAACGCAGCTGAGTCGTCCGCCGTCAAGTCTCCGAAGAGATTTTCCGCATCCGTTCCGCTGTCGGAAACAACACCCGGATCGTCGGACCACCGCACGTTGAACCGTCGAACAAGAGAGCCGATGCTGTCCAGACCCCACCCGCGAACCAGGACATGCGCCGCCACGGACTGGGCATGCTCGCCCTTGACCACAAGGAACGATGCCTCACCCGACCATCGGTCGGCAAAAACGGGGGAATCGAAGTAATGTCGCTTGAAGCGAACTACCCGGCCGTCCGCATCCACCAGCACGGACTCGGGATAGTGGGTTTGAGCCGATGCCTCGACCGGATCAAACGCGAGTACGTCGGCGTTGTGACGCTTGGCTGCCGCGATCGCACGCCGCCACTGAACGATCGGGAATTGACGGCCGTTGACAATGAACGCATAACCGCGTCGCCGGGGAATGGACAAGGAAAAATTGCCCTCATCGCCATAACGCACGACATGATCCGGTCGCGATTTGTCGAAGAGGCCGTCCTCGTTGGCGTCGAAATGGTCGGGTACGAGGGCGAAAACGTTGCGATCACCCTCCGCCGTCCATTCGAGATACCATCGCATACGCGCCGACTGCGCGTCGGTCATGATGGTCGCGGGACGCCTGTCGGGGCTCCAGCGGGAATCGTCCGCGACGGCGTCGAAATGCACGAGCACCGTTCGAAGATCGGATGAATAAATCATCGATGCCTCCTTTCCTCCACAATAGCCCCCCCTTTGCACCGACCCCCCCGAGCCCCCCTTTGCAAGGGGGGGCAGGGCTTGGGAGGGTTGCACTCGTCGCCGCTACGTTTCGTTCCCCGCGTAGGAGTAGCTATATCCGTACCCGTACCGCGCAACTTTCGAATCGACGGCGTTGAGGATCACGCCGACGACATTCCCGCGCACGCTCTCCAGGTACTGTCGTGCCACCTGCGCTTCGTCGCGGCTTGTCTGACCGGCGCGCAGAACGAGCACCACTTCGTCCACCATCATCGCCAGCGCCACGGCGTCGCTTTTCACCAGAACGGGCGGTGAATCGACGATGACCTCGTCGTAGTTTCCGTACAAAGCAGCCATTTGTTGGCCCGCGCTTTTTGCGCGCAATAGGTCGCCGAACGCTTCCTTCCGCGAACCGGCCGGAAGAACGTGCAGCCCGCCGGACTCGGTCGCTTGAATCAATGAGGCGGCGGGTCGGTTTCCTTCGAGGTATTCGGACAACCCGTCCGATCCGGTGAGATTCAGACGCCGCGTAACGCCCTGTCCGTGATTGTCGCCGTCGATCAGCAATACGCGTCGTCCCGTGGCGACCAGGCTTCGGGCGAGGTTCAGCGCCATCGAAGACTTTCCGCTGCCCGGGGTCGGGCTGGTGATGAGTCGGCTGTGCGTCCCCTTGCCCGATGATCCGGCGAGAAGCGCGGTGGAGATGCCGCGAATTGGCTCGACGAGGCGTACGTCCAGGCCGTTCGACCTGTTCTTTTCGATCGGCATTCGCTCGACGCTTCCGAGCACCCGTACGCCGAGCCGACCGGCCACGTCGTTGGGATTTCGGATGCTTCGATCCATGCGCCCGCGAAGTAACGCGACGCCGACGCCGCACGCGAAACTCATCATGACCGCCACCGCGAGAAGCTTCGGACGCTTGTCCAGATTGGGAGCGGGCGGCACCCTCGCCCACGAATCGACGACGATCTGCGATGCCCGCTTCTGTTCTACTTCGACCGTCCAGATCTTCTCGCGAACCTGCGCCAGCGAAGTCTCGAGGTGTTCACGCTCGCGCCGTAGATCATCGAGCAGAAACTGGTTGCCGGCGACGCTCACCCGCTCGTCCTGGAGCCGCTTGAGCTCCTTCTCCAACACCTTGGCGGCGATGTTCGCGTTGCGAAACTCAGCCTGAAGCTCGCGGCGCTGCGAGGCCGCGAACGCCTGGGCGAGCGATTGTTCGCGCTTCTTAACCCGCTCCTTGAGGTCCGCGATCAACGCCGGCCTGCCCTGGACTTCGGGATGATCCGGTCCCCGCCCCAGGGCGGCGTCCGACATCGCCGACGCCTCGATGAGGCGAAGCTGTTCCTTGAGGGCCAAGAGCTCGGGATCGCGCCCGACATATTCCTCATAGACCGCCGGGTCCGTCGTGCCCGGATCGGCGTCGGCGTCGCCGAGCGCCTCGAGTTTGGCCTCGGCGAGCGCGCGATTCTTGTACGCTTCGGTCAGAGACTGGCGCGCGTCGGAGAGCCACCGATCGACCAACGTGCCGGATTCCTGCGCGACGCCCCACCCCTGGTCAACGGCGGAATCGCGAAGCTGGCGGTTTTTTACCTGGAGCTTGGCTTCGAGCTCGCTCTGCTCGTTCTTCAGCGAGCTGAGCACCTTTTGATCCCAATCGCGCTGCTTTTCATCGAGGCTCTTCAAATAGGTCGCAAGTAGTGCGTTCACGA
>ERZ1292630.3120-Hain-H41-02um-R3-3120-length-14835-cov-8_pt1 | contig 13895 bp, 7 predicted proteins | sample MGYA00564408_ERZ1292630 | MGnify/ENA primary metagenome ERZ1292630 (study PRJEB36523, sample SAMEA6512641) | groundwater metagenome | collected 2019-01-08 | study: AquaDiva: Metagenomics assemblies of 32 groundwater samples | reverse complement strand
GGTGCGCTATCCGCATGCTATGTTTGCAGCACACGTGATCTTCAGTTTCCCTCGCGACTTGAACACAACATGAATTTCTCCTTAAACGACTACTTCATGTTTTCAAGTCACAATACGTATCTCACTGGACATCAACTGCGTGGAGCATCGTCGCCTGAGGAATACAGTCGCGCGTTACGAGAAGGGTGTCGTTGTGTGGAGATAGATTGCTGGGATGGAACTGACGGCCAACCGGAAGTCACTCACGGACATACGTTGACGTCAAAGATAAAATTCAAGCACGTCATTGAAGCCATCAATCAAGCGGCATTCGCGACGTCCCCATTTCCCGTAGTGCTTTCGCTCGAAGTGCATACATCCGATGCACAACAGGCAATCATGGCAGAGATTATCAAGACAACTTTTCAAAACCGTCTGGCCACTGGACTTATGGCGGAATCATCGAAAAGTGACGGGCAAGGCTACTCGCCAAGCGCTCTTCGCAATCTAATATTGATCAAGGCAAAGCGCATTCACTTCAAAGACGGGGACGAAGAAGGCGTGAATGCGAAAAACCAACACGGTATTTGCAAGGCGCTATCTGACATTACTTTCATCGAAGCAGTGAAATTCGTCAATATTTCTCAATTCACCACCTTGAAGCACTACTGCGTCTGCTCGGTTGAAGAGACAAAAGTTGAACGATGGGCGGGTGACGAGATGGCCCGCCGCGAAGCACTCGACGCTACGCGACGGGCGTTGCTTCGAGTGTATCCGAAGGGAACGCGCATTGACAGCAGCAACTTCCATCCGCAGGCCTCATGGAACTGTGGCGCGCAGATGGTGGCGTTGAATTTTCAGACACCCGACGAAGGCATGCGACTGAACCGCACGAGATTCCGCATGAATCGCTGCAGCGGATACTTGTTGAAACCGGCGGACATGCGCAGCGGTGCGTCTCCTGCCGAGGTGGCGAGTCTACAGCGCATCGGCGTGACGGTGACTGTGACGGTACTTTGCGGAATCCAGTTGCCAAAGCCGCAAAACAGCAAGTCCGGGGAGGTGATCGACCCGTACGTCGAGGTTTTTGTGACGGGCTTGCCGTGCGACGATACGCGCTCGGCACCGAAAGCAACAAAGGTGATCGACGACAACGGGTTCAATCCATGCTTCAACGAGACGTTCCGGCTGTCGGTCATGCGCCCCGACATGGCATGCCTTGTCATCCGCGTGATGGAAAAAGACCCTGTTTCGAGCGAGTTCATTGGCGATTGCCACATTCCGCTCCTGAGTTTGCGCCGCGGGCTACGGCTGGTACCTTTGTATCTCAGCGAGCGGACCACGGCGTTGCCTAGTCCAACCGGGGTGTTGTGCCGTTTTGATGTCACTGAGATGTCCGGCTCTGCACCTGCGGCAGCCGCGTCCAGTGGTGCAATCCCGCCTCCACCCACATCAACCGCAAGCAACCTCGTTATTTCAGCCGAAGTGCGATCGGGTGATGCTGAAAAGTTCGATGCGGTCAAATTTCCGGTTCGCCGCATGGACGAGTTCGATGACCTGTAACAGTGACATGCGTTCACGCTTGTACGTCGTTCCCACTGCAACGGTGTACCTTTGCATTGTGGTGCACGTATGGCACCAACTCGCTTCAGCCAACTCCGGGCCACCGGAACGGAGGAAGGCCACATTGTTGACTAGCCCCCAAGTTTGTTATGATCTTGTGCACCTTGTGGGTACGGTGCGGTTTCCCTTTCAGTCGTGTCGGATCCTCACTTTTGCATTGTTTCGTGGCAGTCGTGCACAGCGTTTAGGAAATATGGGAGCGTCTTGGACGAAGTGTTGCGACGACTATGACGATTTCATGCAACCAATGGAGCAGCCGTTGATTGGGCACGACGGCAAGGAAGTCGCCTTGTCCTTGCAACTCACCCCGCAGGTGAAAATGGTCATCCGCAGTCTTCAACGCATTCTCGTCCCGTTGATTCGCGAAACACCTCGGTTGTTCCCCGCTCCACCAGATTTGTTGGCAGAGCAAATGATCGGAGCCTTGTGTGACTACATCGAATCACGAGACGCCGTTATGTCTCGCATTCATCGCTTAGAACTGTGCTTCTTGAGCATCCCGGTCTCAACTTCGAGCGTTCAACATGAAGCCCTTTGCAAAGCTCTTCAAAACTACGTTGCAAACCAGTTGAACCAACGACAACGAAGCTTGTCTAAGGGGCCGTCCGCCTTTGACGCGGCAACAGGACCTTGTCGCGAGGCGAGACGGATTTTATCTCTGTGGCTCGCAGCTGATGTCGATTGCAGCGGTTCGTTGACTGCAGCGGAAGTGGGCAACTTACTTCACCAAATGAATTTATTGATTTCGAGCAACGGCCTACAACGGCTCATAGCGGTCGTTGATTCGTCAAAAAACTCCGAGCTAGAATTCAACGAATTTGTCGTGCTGTACGAACGGCTGACAACGTTCCCACAGGTGATGAAAATTTTTGAGCAAATGGTTCTTCACGAACGCACCACAACGCTTCTTGACAGCACCAAAAACGATTTTGGTGACATGTCCAGTATGCTTTCTGCAGGTTCGAGTGTGCCCATCGACGCCATCGTGACGCCAGATGTACTGCAAGACTTTTTTGTTAACCATCAACACGAGGTTGTGCAAGACGTCGCGTCGCTCATACAGCTCATGGGACAGCCAACGAACCCCGAACAACCGCGGTTGCGAACACCCGGTTCACACGCACGGCAGGCTTCGGGCTATACATTTCGACAATTTCAGTCGATTATTTGCAATCACGAAATCAACGGCCCCATCAACTGGTCGACCGCGACTGATCTGCAAGACATGTCTCGCCCGTTGACACACTACTTTGTCAATTCCAGCCACAATACCTACCTTACGGGGCATCAGCTGAAAGGGGAATCCTCCGCCAATACGTATCGCACGGCGTTGAAGGAAGGATGTCGTTGCATCGAAATCGACTGCTGGGATGGGGAAGACGGTCGTCCGGTCGTAACTCACGGGCACACGCTAACCACACGCATCAAATTTCAAGAAGTGATCGACACCATTCAAGCGACAGCTTTTGAAAAGTCGCCGTATCCCGTGATATTGTCGTTGGAGGTGCATTGCACACCTCAACAACAGAACGTGATGGCAGACATCATGAAGCACGCATTTGGGTCACAACTGGCGACAGCTGCCATGGCAGAGTCCAGCCGTCCCGACGGAACCGGTTTCAGTCCCATCGCACTGAAGGGATTCTTCTTAGTCAAAGCCAAACGAGTGCATTTTCGAGAGGATGACACGGATTCTTCGGCAGCTGCTGCTCACCATGGTATATCAAAGGCGCTGTCGGACATTACTTTCATCGAAGCTGTGAAATTTTCAAGTCTTGAAGGACTGTCGAAACTCAAGCACTTTTGCGTGTGTTCTGTTGACGAAGGCAAAACTGACCGTTGGGACTGTGACTCGGCAGTAAGATCTCAGGCCACAACCGCGACGCAAGACGTTCTTTTGCGCGTGTACCCAAAGGGAACCAGGTTTGACAGCAGCAACTACCATCCGCAGGCCTCATGGAACTGTGGCGCGCAGATGGTGGCGTTGAATTTTCAGACACCCGACGAAGGCATGCGACTGAACCGCACGAGATTCCGCATGAATCGCTGCAGCGGATACTTGTTGAAACCGGCGGACATGCGCAGCGGTGCGTCTCCTGCCGAGGTGGCGAGTCTACAGCGCATCGGCGTGACGGTGACTGTGACGGTACTTTGCGGAATCCAGTTGCCAAAGCCGCAAAACAGCAAGTCCGGGGAGGTGATCGACCCGTACGTCGAGGTTTTTGTGACGGGCTTGCCGTGCGACGATACGCGCTCGGCACCGAAAGCAACAAAGGTGATCGACGACAACGGGTTCAATCCATGCTTCAACGAGACGTTCCGGCTGTCGGTCATGCGCCCCGACATGGCATGCCTTGTCATCCGCGTGATGGAAAAAGACCCTGTTTCGAGCGAGTTCATTGGCGATTGCCACATTCCGCTCCTGAGTTTGCGCCGCGGGCTACGGCTGGTACCTTTGTATCTCAGCGAGCGGACCACGGCGTTGCCTAGCCCGACCGGCATTCTTTGCAATTTTGACGTTGCGAGCGTCAACGAATTTGTCGACATCGATCTTCACGGCCTTGACCGCACGATGACGGCGTCACAATTCGAGGATCACAGGAGCAGAACCGGTAGCAAAATGCTCTAGGTTAGTTTCCCCACCCGCCTTGCCCCCATTTTCGGTCACTCACGGCGAAACATAATATCACCAAAGAATCCACCGTTTGCACTTGGTAACAACGACACTGGTGTAGAAGAAATATTTTCGAGACACCCTCACCGATGTCCCTGCGGGTGGCCGAGATTGACAATGCAGAGCAAGCGACGACGTCCGCAAAGCCAACATCTATCGTTTTTGCCACACTGAAGGATGCGGTGGGTCAGCGTGTGAGCATCGAAACGGCCGACTGTTCTACTTACACCGGCGTGCTCGCCGATGTCGACGCTCGGTACATGAACGCAAGGTTCGCAGGAAAGGTTCTCATTAAGAGGAAGGACGGCTTTGTCGAGGTTTCGCGCGACGTGCTCTTACCGGGTCGGGGCATCAAATTGTTCGTCTTGCCGAAAGAAATGCGACAAGCTGCTTTTTTTCAGGCGATCGCGTCCGGCGAATGGAAGCTGTCGAAGACTGCGCAGAAAAAGCGCAACCCAAAAGCGGCAGCCAAGGCCGCTGGGGGACCGTCCCTGGCTTTGAAAAAAAAGTAATCGCAGTTACGTTCGCGACTCGTTCTTCGACGGCGCTCTTTTGATACTGCAGCTGCAATTTGAAAACTCGGAAGCCTGAAACAGTTCACGCAGAAAGTTTGTCCCCCTTGTTTCCATTGCATGCTGCGATTCACATGCTGAATCGCTACTGTTCCCGACGAAACACTTCGCAACGCTTTTTGCTGGCGCTGGCAAGGCGGCACTCCAGCGACGCGATGGGTGGTTCTATTTCTGAGCGATTGACTTCGATTGAGTCGAAGATTCAACAGGAAAAGCGGGCATTCATCGCGCTCGCGAAGAAGGTGGCTACACTCAGCGCCGATCCCTCCTCCGGAGTACCCATCTTGGCATCGACACCGACGAAACCTGCGATTCCAGTGGTCAACAGAGTTGACCGCCTGGAGGCCTTGGTCGCCGAAATGGCAAAGACGCTGGTGCTGTTGCAACAGCAGACCCAGTTGACTCCCGCGAACATCGAGCGCGAGGCAGCACCCGGCACAGATGCCGCAGAAAGGTTGCGTACCCTCGAATCCGCAACTCAAGCCTTGCAACAACAGTACGCCGCGCTGCACGAGCGAACATTGACGCTCGAAGCCAGATTCTGTGCCCTAAAAGTGTTGACGAAAGAAGGACTCACTTTATCCGCTGAGGCCGCCGCGACATCGTCCAGAATGACCCGCATCGATGTTGACGGCGTCGAACGCCTCGTGTCATCACAAGTACGAGTCAACAACATTGCTGTCGGCACACCTCTCGGCACGTTGAAGGCCCACATGAGCCAAGCGGGTGTTGTCGACAGTTGCTTGATCACTTCCCCGCCTTCGCCACATCAACAACACACCAAGTCTGCGATCCTGACGTATCGTCACGCCTGCGACGCTCTCAGGGCGATCGAAACACTCAACGATACTATCGTTGACAGCGCTGGTGCGGTTAAACGGTCCAAACTTCACGTAGAGCCTTACTTGCCACCCGATGTTGCTGCCGTGGCGGGTCTTGTCAACACGGATGAGGACTGACCGGGCAGTTTGTTTTGTAGATTGGTAGCGTGTGGCGACCTGACGCAGGAAGATGGAATGAATAACTTGACCACACCACTGTTGACAGAACACCTCCCTCAAATTGATTGAATGTCTTCGTTCGGGAAACGTCAGCTTGAAAAGTATGGTTGGACCGACGGGAAAGGAATTGGAAAAGACAGCCAAGGCGTCAAGACATTCATCGCTGTTCAGCGAAGGCCAATCGCTGCCGAATTTGCCGGCATTGGCCACAGTTCGAACCAAACAGGAAGTGCGACGAGCACCGAGCTAACGGTTGCGTACGATGCGGCTCTTCATGACTTGCGCGGCCATGCCGATCGGAAGCGCACTCGCGGCGACGCGACCCCTAACTGTGACGCACGTCAGGACGACGAAGACGACGACGCGGTTGTGGTTGAGACGTACAGTGCGACGACGTCCAGCGACGACGATGAGGAACACGCCAATGCGGCGAGCCCGACGGTGCCCAACGTCGCTGATGTGGTTGCTCGCGACAAGGCTCTCTTTGAGCGCTGTGGACAAGTGCGACTTGGGCGTTGCGGACGCCACCGATTCTTCGATGGAAAGTTGTCGCGCATCTCCAACGCATCAAAGGATGACGCATCGAATGAAGCTTCCGGAGATGGTTATCTTCGCCGAGCAAAGGAGGTGGCGCAACTGAAGTCGACGGCGCCCAAGAGCTGATAGTTTTTTTTCTCCCTTCTCAGTAAACATGGCGGCGGTTAATGCCAAAGCGAACTCGCGCCGCGTTCAGAGGGGTTCGTAGGGATGTTTTCCGGACGCGAGAATGTTTGAACGCGTGTTTTCCGAACTAAAATTAGCCAAATGTCGCTGAGATCGGCCTTTAGTGGCATTTTCCCATTGGTGTCCTTCCTCCACGTGCCGCGGCAAATGCCACAGCCGAAGTGGCTTGCCCTCGGCACTGCGTTTTGCGTCCATCCTAGTGTCCTCACCGAGTCGTTACGGAGTCGCTACCCCGTGATACTACTCACCGCTGCGCATACGTTTGTGCCTTGGAACTTTTTGAAGCTCGGCCTTCCTGAGGATTTTTGCAAGGCTCGCTACATTGTCGTCCGGTTGTACGCATACGATGACCTGGGTGCCGCGCGTCCGGATGTGTACGTCGACGCAAGGCTGGTCGCAACCCACCCTGTTGCCGACTTGGCAGCCATCAGCGTGAAGGACTTGGGCACATGGGAGTCGTTTCTCTCGAAACACAATGACGCCTCGTCAACTCCCGGCTGTGAAAATGTGCTGAATCATTCACTTGTTGTGCCCGACGGTGTGACACAAGCCACGATGATGGGCTTTCGGGGCCGTGGCGTGTTGGGCGACGCCGAAAACGTAGACTTGGAACGGCTGAAAGCCCTCCCAGCGGACGAACGACACGCTCTGCAGGCGAAGTATGTTCACGCGGTCGGACAGCAAGACGCATTTTCGACGACGGTTACATTTCCTTCGCCGGCCGAGAAGGCATCGCTTCCGTCGGCAGCGTTCACCTCATCACGGCTCGACACCACTCCGCCGTCCCAGCCGCCTGCCACAAGCATCACTGCGGTGGGCAAGGTGGACACGCTACGAGGACTCGCGGGCATGTCGGGCTCACCTTTGCTGAAACGAGACGGGGGATGTCTCGGTATCTTGACGCATGGAAGCAAAGTGCCAGGCTCGTACGTGAATTACGTTCCTTCAGCGGTCGCCCTCGACTGGGTGCGCGGAGTTTCGTAGTTTCCACCCGATTCTCTCCCGGTGGAAGGAACGCCGGCGTCACATGGAAACCTGTATGATGTTTGCAGCTTGTGAAACATACAGCACATTTTTTTTTTGCGAAACACTCTTTCATTTTCGAAATCGTCGAAAAAATGGGAAGCGGTCAAAGTGTGCAGAAGCACTACATCGACCACAATATTCTTTGCGACCAGGCGAAGCACGCCACGCAACAGAACCAGTTCCACAGGGGCGTGCAACTCTTCAATGAGGCACTGGAATCCGCTGTCGCAGTGCGAGGCGCGGAGGATCTGGAAGTCGCTCGGGTCCACGCCCGGCGCGGTGATTTATTCCTCCGCCGACGCACATTTGACGAAGCCGTCGAAGCGTTTACCGAATCCCAGCGCATCATGGACAAATGTCGCCGCACTCCCGAAAGCGCCAAACCCTCCCCGGAGGAGTACAAGGCACTTTTGTCCAACTTAGCGTTCGCGCAGTACACATCTGCGCAGCGGAAGCCAAAGGCTTCCAAAGAATTCCGCGAACTGAATCAGTCAGCACTGCAGAAATTCACCATTGTGAGCCAAATGAAGAGCTCCAGTCGGCAGGACAGCGCCATCGCCGAAACGCTGACGCTCGTGGGGTGCATTCAAATGAATATGGGCAACCTGCGCGACGCGAAGGCGACGCTCATCAAAGTCGGCGACATCCAAAAGAAACAAGGTGTTCCTGTCACTGGAACCCGGCGTCTATTCAAGTCCGTGTCCTCCGCGTTAGTCACGACGAATGCCGCCGTACTGATCCAACGGAAGATTCGCCGGAAACTGAGATGGATACGGTTTCGAAAGCTGCAGGCTCGGCAGCGGGAGTGCATGGAAGACGAGGAAACCGAATTCCGTCATCTGGTCTATCTTTTCGAGGACGACTGCTCCTTGGCCTGGAGGATCCTCTTCTTCAACGTCAATTCGACTTACGAAAAACGAACCGAATTCCGTGTGGAGCGCATCAAGGAGATGATCATCAAGGTCACTCGCCGACAGCAAGTGATCATCGAGGAACTGTTCGACGACGAGGACAAGTTCCGCGAAAAGTTGTTCCTCACTTTCAAGGAGCAAACACGGCGCTTGCAAACTTGGGAAGAAGAGAAAAAGAAGAACTTCACCGAGGACACCGATCGGCTCGATGTCCTCGTCGACGGGCAGCATGATCGCATTACCGCCATGGAGGACGAAAACTGGAAGCGACTATGCGCCGACTTTGAGCGCGAAAGGCTTGCTGCACTGGAGGCATCTCGTAGCCGCAGCGAACGTGACCGCGAAAAAATCGACAAGGATGAGGCAGCCGGACGTGCAGACATCCTGGACAAGGAAGAGGACGATCGGGCCGGTATGCTGAAGGAGTTCACCGCCACACGCTTGAAGATCTGGGGTGACGAAGTCGCTAAATTGGAAGCGGCACGTCAGGACATCATGCGCGCCGAGGAAGCGGGACGAAAGCCGATTGCACCGGACGAGATCGAAGAACGGCGCGCGCTGCTAGAGCTGGAGGAGGAAGAGATTCGACGCCTGCGTGCTCGACTCGACGCTCGGGACCGTGCCGTAAACGCATTCGAGAAAGAGGAAGCCGACGCTCGCAAACACATCGAAAGGCGCGCCAACGATGTCTTCCAAATGTTTGAGAAACAACAGCAACAGGAGCTGGCCGACGCGATTGCTAAGCAAAAGGCAAGAGAAGAGGAGGAGGAACGCCAAAGGCGTCTTGAAGTCGACCGCCTTCTTGCAGAAGAAGATAAGGCGAGGAAGGCAATTTTGGCGGAGCAAGAGGAGCTCTTCGCCCGTTTCGCGCCGCTCGAGAAGAAGGAACACCGCGAGGCTGAGAAGCGGGCCGAACTTGCGATCAATCAAGCCAAGGTAGAAGCTCGCCGCCTGGAGGCCGATCAGAAAAAGCAAGATCGCGAAACCGAAAAGCAGCGCAAGGCGGCACTCATTCATCAGGAAAAGGACGAGGACAAAAAACGCACCGCCCTCGCCAAGGTTCGATCTGATTTCTTTGCGGGAAAATCTGGGTCCGTCGAGGAAGGCTGGGAAACAGACAGCGATCAAGGTGAGCCAGCAGACGGCGAAGACGAAGACGACGACAACATGATGACCGTCGACGAAACGCTCCCCGACGGAACCGTCGTCCAAAAGCGAAAGAGAATGCGGAAAGTGTTGAAATTGTCCCCGGAAGACGAAGCGCGCTTCCGGAAGCATTTTGATGCCATCGACACGAATAAATCGGGCGACATCGACAAGGAAGAGTTCGGACGTTTCTACAACGCTGTCATGGAGGACAAGCTCAACAAGAAGGATTTGGATGAACTCTTCGACAAGCTCGACGCCGACGGTGGAGGATCACTCTCGTTCGACGAATTCGTCAAAGTGTACGGCCTGCTGCAAGACATGCAAGCGGCCAAGCGATCTACGGACTTTGCCGCGATGGCTCGCGTGAAGTATCTCAACGAGCAAATGCGAAAGAAGGCCGAGCGGCTCAAAAAGTTGAAGGATGAGAAAGCGGCGTTGAAAGAGGAAACGTCGATGGCTCAAGACGTCGACCTTCAGCGAAAGAAAAAAACCATCGCCAGCCGAAAGCAGGAAGTCGAGGAGGCAGATCAGCGCGAGCAGGAGGAGCGTGAACGCAAGGCCGAAGAGATCCGCGAACAGAAGGAGGAGATGAAAAAGGTCAAGGCGGTTGTGAGATCGGTAGAAGCCGCACACTCTCTTCAGCGACGTGCGAAAGTGCGACTAGCGCGCGGTGCTGAAACGAATGATGACTTCCTGACCGACGCCGAGCTGGACGATGTCCGCGAGCACTTCAACCGTGTCGACATTAATGGTTCCGGGGACATCGACAAGGAGGAGTTTGGCCTTTTCTACAACGCCTTGATGGGCACCAACTTGAACAAGAAGGAGCTGGGCGAGCTGTTCGATCGGTTGGACATCGAAGGCACCGGCTCCCTGGGCTTCGAAGACTTTGCCAACGTGTTCAAGATGTTGCAAAAGGTCGAGGCGGCTCGCAAGGACCCTGAAAAGCTGGCTGCGACGATTGACGACCTCGTGCGCCTGCGAAAGGAGCAAATGCGAGAGAACGGCGAGGTGCCAGTGCAACGTTCCTGCAACTGGGGGTTCGACGATGACCCAGAGTATCAAAATTTGATGGGACTCACGATGAACGCCATGGCCAATCCGCTCACCTCCGAGGAAAAAGTCGCCGAGCTACAGAAAGGCTTAGCCGAACGCGCCGCCCTCCTGGAGAGACTGCCCGAGGAAGACCTGCAAAAGTTGCACGACGACGCGGAAAATAAACGACGGCTGGCGGAAAATGCCAAAGCCGTTGACGATTCCGCCAAGCGCCCGTTTCAACTGACGGATGATCCTTTCTACGCACAACTAGTGGACGAGCTACGTCCGTTACTTCTCAACAACCCAGAGGACCACATGCGAGAAATTGAAGACCTCGAAAAAAAGCTGCGTCAACGAGCCGAGCAGCTCAAGGATTTGACTCAAGCCCAGAAAAATGCGCTGACCGCAGCCGCTGTCGAAATTGAAGCGAAGAAGCCCCGTCCGGCCGCGATTTCGGATCTCGGCGAAACGTCGAAGCGCACTGCGGTGACCAAGCGGAAGCTACCCACCGCGGGAAGCGATGATTCGAATGGAAATAAGGAATATGACAGCAACGAGGCCACCGGGGGGTGTTTGCTGGGTCCATCGGACTTCGAACTGAGCGACGATCCCGCCTACAAGCTGCTGGCCGATGACGTTCGCAAAATGCTCACGGCCGACCCGACGCGCAATGACGGGAAGGCGGCGCTGGCGGAGACGGCGCTTCAAAAGAAGGCGGCGACGCTACTGAAACTTCCGGAGGCTGAGAAGCGGCGGCTCGCAGAGGCACGGCGCCGCCGGCGCGCCGACGCGGTCACGCATGGAATGGATCCTGACTCAGGCCGTGCGCTCGCCGCACTTGGCGCCGATCGTCCGTTCGAACTCACCGACGACCCGATCTTCCTTGCCTTGCTGGACGAGCACAGCCAAATTATCGGCACGGATCCAGCAGACCGCAACGAAGCTTTGGCACAGTTGCGTGCGGCAATGCAGCTGAGAGCGGAGGAATTAGCCGCGGTGGATCCTTCAGCGAAAAAGAAAATCGTGTCGGACAGTGATGGCGACAAGGCGCGCCGCCTGTGCTGGGGTGTGCAGGACGCTTTCAACGGCGGGGGAGATGCGTCCAATCAGCTACTCAACGATCTCGGCGACGGTGTGATGCAGCTCGCCGACGACGACAACTACCGAGCAGGACTGCAAGAAACAAACAAGTTGCTGATGATACCCAATCCGAGTAAAAACGGTGCACGGCTTAACGAACTCAAGAGCGACATGAAGAAGCGGGCCGCGCAGCTGCTTGCTCTCCCAGAGGATCAGAAACGCGCGCTTGCCAAGGGGAGGCCGAAACGGTATGCCACCGCCATCGCCGCCGGAAGGGATCCCGTGACGGGCATGATGCTCGACGGATCCGACACCGCACCCTTTATTGTGGCGGATCCGAAGTACCTTCCCATGAAGGAGGAGTACAACCGTCTTCTCGCAAGTGACCCTGTGGCCAACGCTGCTCGCGCCGACGAGCTGCTGCCACTTCTGTTGGCGATGCTCGGTGGTGCGGCGTTGCCCGACGAGGCGTCGAAGGCCGCCCAGGCCGCGATGCTCGACGGACGCCGAGATGACTTGGCAACGATGCTGCTTCCGGATGCCGACGGTGCCTCGATCCTCGGGCCCACCGGTTTTCAGCTCACCGACGACCCCGCCTACAAGGAGATGGCCGATGAGGTCCGCAAGCTTCTCAACACGGATCCAAATGGCAACGACGCCAAGGCGAAATCGTTGGAAGCCATCCTTCAGCAGCGCGCGTCGGACCTCGTCAGGCTTCCCGACGATGAGAAGCGCCGGTTGGTGGCAGCACGAAGACAGCGCCGAGCAGATATGGTTGCCCACGGCCTCGACCCTGACACTGGCAGAGCCCTGGCGACGCTTGGCACCGACCGCCCTTTTGAACTTAGCGACGACCCGACCTTCCGGGCGTTGGTGGACGAGCACAGCGCGATTACGGCGGCCGATCCTCGCGAGCAGGACACAAGGTTGTCCGAACTTCGGGACGCAATGCGAAAGCGAGCCAAAGAACTGCAGTCGCTCAGCCCTGCGACCCGCCCCGCGCTGGTCCGGGCCGCCGACATCGACCAACGTCGAAAGAAAGCAAGGCAACTCATCGCGTCGTTGAACGAATCTGCGGACCAACAAGCCGTGCCGTTTGACTCATTTCAGTTGACCGATGACGACGGCTATCGCCAGCTACAGCAAGAGGGCAACAAGTTGCTCGCCGCCCCCGACAACTTGAAGCACGAACCGCGCTTGCAGGAGTTGAAAAACGAAATGAAGAAGCGAGCCGTCGAGCTGCAGAAGCTGCCAGAAACGACGAAGCGCGCCCTCGCGAAGGCCCGTCCCAAGCGCTACGCGGTCGCCATCGCGGCCGGGAAGGACCCGATCACTGGGATGATGCTCGACGGATCCGACACGCCAGCATTCATGGCCGCCGACCCCAAGTACCTTCCGGCGAAGGAAGAGTACAATCGGCTACTCGCCAGTGACCCGGTCGCGAACGGCAAGCGCGTCGACGAGCTGCTACCTCAACTGCTGGGCATGGCGAAAGCGGGGCCAGCACTCCCTGACGCCGCAGTCACTGCGAACGGCTCGCTGCTCGAAGCACGTCGAGACGACGTTTCGGCTATGCTTTTCCCCGAAACCGCGAAAGATCCGATTCTTGGTCCTGCGACATTGCAGCTCACCGACGATCCAACCTTTAAAACAATGGCCGACGAGCTGCACAGACTGCTCAACACCGACCCCAGTGGCAACATGGGAAAGGCGAAGGGACTTGAGGCGGCGCTGCAGAAACGCGCGAGCAACGTCCGGACGTTACCGGAGGACGAGAAAAACCGCTTGATCGCCGCGCGTAAACAACGGCGAGCTGCTGCCGTGGCTCATGGGTTAGACCCCGACACCGGACGACCCCTGGCGCTCGGCGGCGATCGGCCGTTTGAACTGTGCGATGACCCAACATTCGGCCAAGCGTTAAACGAATACGATGCGCTGATCGCGAGCAATAATCCAGCAGGTGCCGACGACGCCAAGCAAGCCGAACTGCGAGAGGCATTGAGAAAACGGGCCGCCGAACTCGGATCGGTGCCGGCCGCTACCCGTGAACAGCTGCGCAAAATGGCAGACCGAGGGCGGGCCCACGAAGTGGAGCAGCGTGTCGCGGTGTCCCTCGGGC
>ERZ1292630.3445-Hain-H41-02um-R3-3445-length-13900-cov-15_pt1 | contig 13900 bp, 18 predicted proteins | sample MGYA00564408_ERZ1292630 | MGnify/ENA primary metagenome ERZ1292630 (study PRJEB36523, sample SAMEA6512641) | groundwater metagenome | collected 2019-01-08 | study: AquaDiva: Metagenomics assemblies of 32 groundwater samples | reverse complement strand
GTCCTAGCTTCCCAAGCTAGTTGTCGTGGGTTCAAATCCCATCGCCCGCTCCAACATTTTCAACCACTTCGCACATCGTTCCTTCCGCAACAGTTTCCCCTGTCACGGTTTTCGTCACGGTTCCATTGAAAATCTGGGCCTCTTCAGCCGTTGCGTGACAAGACTCCAGGCTGATCGGAACAGCCTTGCCGAAGCTGGCCACTGTTTCGACAGCGGCTTTCAGGTGGGTAGGGGAGAGGTGGGCATAGCGCCGGACCAGTCCCGTTGTGCTATGCCGGAGCAAGGCGGCAATGGTGCCTTCCCCCTGGCCGCTCATGGCCAATCGACTCGCGAAGGTATGCCGCAAGGTGTGCCAAGTCACACCCTCCAGGTTAAGGGTCTGCACCGCTGGAACAAAGATCCGCGTGTAGAAGTTCCGTTGATCCAGGTGTGTAGCCGGATTCTCCGACGGAAACACCCACGTCGATCGTTGCCACGAATTGAACCCCCTCAGAATCGCCTTCGCTTCTTGGTTCAGGTGGACATACTGCACATGACCGGCCTTCGTGTTCAGCAAAGCCAGAATACCTCGCTCGAGGTCCACATCGGCCCATTTGAGGCTGAATTGCTCGCTCAGCCGCAACCCGGTCAGAACGGCGAAACGCATCCAAGTCCCGTAGGGGGCCCCGAGTTTCTTGACCAAGGCGGCTTCTTCCGCTTGCGTCAAGAACCGTGTCTTTCCCGTAGCCACCTTGGGCAGTTTCACGCGAGCGAAGGGGTTCTTCTCTACGTTCCCATCCCGAACCGCCTTGTTCAGGACATGTCGCAAAAACTTCATGTAGTGCAGCACCGTCTGAGCAGCCAACCCTTCGGCCAGAAGATCCCGCTGCGCTTCTTCGAGCAGGGCAGGGCTCACCGCATTGAGCCGCTTTCCTTTGAGCCGACCTTTCCACCACTCGCCATAGTGTTTCTCGGCGGATTGGTTCCTGACCGTCGAAACGTCCACATGAGCCGTAATCAGTTCTTCAAGCAGTGCATACCCACCGTGCTGATACCGTTCTGGAAAGAACCGGCCTTCCTTCTGCTCCATCTTTGCTTTCTCATAAAACTCCCGTGCCTTGGTCTTATTGGGAAAACTGCCGAAGCGCCGGTCCCGGCCTTCGTGATAGAGCCGGACATACCAGACTGGCTTGCCGGTCGAGTCCGGTTTACTCAGCAAGCCCCGATCCTTTCTTTCTGCTCGCGCCATCGCTCACCGTCCTTTCCGGCTCACCCTCGGAGCCTGTTTGAAATGATCCTCCAGCAAGTGCCGAATAAACCCGCTGGCCGTCGTACCTTCCAGCCGCAAGGCATCCAATCGCGCCTTGATCGGCTCCGGCACCTGAATCAACAGACGCACCATCTTCATTGAATCACCCCCTTCCCTCGCATGATAAGTTTACTATCATCTGATAGTGAACTATGTCAAGTGATGTTTGACGCATTCTCAGGAAAAATGCTAGGCTTCCTGCGCGATGGCACGAGAAACACCAGAAGGCACCGGCGCGTGGAACTTCCGCGACATCCCCCGCGACCTCATGCGCAAGGTCAAAATGGCGGCAGCGCATGAGGGAAAGACGGTGAAAGACTTTTTGATTGAGTTGGCGGAAGCGAGACTTCAGGAGCTAGAGCGGAAGGGAATTCTGCCGAAAGGGAAGACCTAGAAGTAGGTGCATCTGAATCCTGATATTTCTCGATTACAGATAAGGCTTTATATCTTTGGTGGTTCACATGGAGGCAGCCCATGCAACTGCTTACGCTATCAATTCTGATTCTCTTGCTTCTTCATGTTGAACCAACGCATGCCACAGAAACACCTTCACCCATAGAGGTAGAATTACAGAGTACGTTGCAGGGAGTTGTTACAAGCTGTAAATCAACCGTAGACCCAAATGTCTGTATCCTGGAAAAGTTGGAGAAAAAAAGAAAGCTGTATGAGTTATTCTTGGAGAAGACCGCTCCTGCTGCCTGGTCTGAGGTTGACGTTATCTCCTTTATCTTCTTTCATGTCAGCCAGCAAATAGCAAAGGAACAAATCCGATGTAGTTCGCTTGAGTCCTCTGCAAAACAGTCGTGCGTGGAGCAAATTCCAACGGTTATACCTGATGCCAAGGAGGAAGCACGGCATTTTTTAATTGGTAAAGGGGAAGCCTATGGCAAGCGAGAAGCCGCAGAACTCAAAGAAAGAAAAAGCCAGCAAACAGGCGATCATGCTAGGGTACAGCGAAACTATGAACAAGAACTTGCTCAACAACACGAACATGAAAAGGAACTTGCCCGCATTCAGGCTTTAGGGATGATCTTGGGAAATAGTGGACTGTTTCGCGCACCGCAAAGCCAACTCTATACGCCACCACCGCCAATCCCAGCACCAGAGATTCCAAAAACAAGAAATTGCACGTCCAGCGTCATTGGAAATCAAGTCTATACCAACTGCTATTGACCCGGCTTTTCGTCAATCTCACCAACGTTATCCTTCGATCTGCCAGCCGACTGCAACGCCTCAGCCATAAGCTTGGCCAACACCGCATGATTCTGGGTGCTCTGCCCGGTTTCTAATCGCCGAGCGTTGAACACCTGTTGGAACGCATAGGCCCGGTTATTAAGTGAGGCTTTTTGGAGGGTCTCGTCGTCCGCCAATGATGCCATGAGCTTCTGTTCCACTGCCGTTAGTAATGTAGGGCGAACTTCCTCATATGCCTTGGTCATCTCAGGGTCAGGAATGAGCTTCTGAAGCCGCTGCAATGCCGCATGAACAGAGGATTTTGCCACGCCGAGGGATCGGGCAATCTCAGCTAGGCTGAGCCGGTTGACTACCCGGAGCTTCCAGGTCTGAGCCACATCCAAACGCTTAGGCCGACGGTCAAGCGATCGTTCGGTATCGTTCGGTCTCGCCTTCGTACTCTTACGCGGCATGACGTGCCCTCTCTCGCTGTCAGAATGAGCGAATCAGTTCGACTTCTCGGACTTCCGCTTGCTCCTCAAACGCTTTCCGTGATCGCAGCCGGTCCGCATTGATCCATCGGATTTGACCCTCAAACGTCGTACTTATCCAAAAGCTACTGCCGTCTCGCCCCAGGAATTCGGGGACTGCCGGGCCTACAATGCGACCATCGCCCGTTTCCCAATAGATCGGCCTGGTATTCGGTGCAGCGGGTTGGAGCTCGAAGTTCTGGATTGCTGACGCTGTATTCCCGCCAGGGGTGACGGCTGAGGCACTCGGTTCGGTCATGGGGGCTTTATTCTCCCCGGCTTCTATGGTGCTCGCCTTTGGTGGAGGTCCCTGCTTCGGATGAGCCAGAATTGCCCGTGCTTTGTCCAAGAGTGCTTTACTCATTGCCTATACTCCCCCCTATCTGGAACAAGTGGAACATCTGGAACACGATGGAAGTTATTGACATCATTGATGAGTATCATTACTTTGCCGTTCCATGTTCCGGTTGTTCCAGATTCCCAGAGGTATACCGACGAGCTAAATCGTCGATCTGGGTCCGTGAAAAAAGGTAGCCCCGTTGATTGGTCTGACCGTCGCGCCAACGGGATGATTTCAACCCGAGGGGATGGAGGCGATTAGCGAGCGCCTTCAGGGTGAGAGAGTCCCACCCAAGGCGGGACCGTATCCTCTCGGCGAGGTCCTCAGCTTTGACCTTGGCTTCCGTTCCCAGGCTAAGGTATTCGTCCAGGACTTCAATGATGATCGGATTCGGGTCATCTGCGGAGCGTGAGGCACGTTCCCCACCAAGACCTTCCGCGAGGCGGGTCATTCTGTCGGTCAAGGTGCCTGTTTCATCGCTCGCGTCAATGACGGCGGCAATCGCCAGCAAAGGTTCCCAAAGATCCACCGCCCGATGATCGAGGCCGGACAGACCGGGAAATTCTGATTCGTCGTAGAGTGCGGCAATCGTCGGAGTCATCGTGAGCGCAAGGATATGGAGATCATCCCGGAGAATCTGGGCCTGCTGATCGAGCCGACGAAGGCTAAAGCGTTCTGTCTGTTGCCCAGGAAGTAAGCGCTGCATCATGACCATGATCGACCGATCTTCAAGTGTCGATTCGAGGGAGGAAATGGAAGCAATGGCTCTCGGCACATAGGTTTCAAATGTTTCCTTCTGCTGGCCCTGACCGGTTTTTCGGTATCGTGTGACCACCTGCCCTTTGTGAAACCCAGAATTAAAGACACTAGTAACGGCACTCCATCGTTCTTTGTCTCCCGTCATGCCTTCCATTTCGTCGTAAATCTGGACCCCGCCATCCTCCCGAGGTTCTCGAAAGATCTGTGCTTCCGTCGGGGAAGCCGTGGGCTGGTGTGCATTGAAGCCGAGCATGGAAATGAGGTCTAGCGTCCGAGACTTTCCGCAGCGCTTCTCTGGCGACCGCAGGACCAGGTAGGGGAAGTATTCAAACGCTGTGTAGCAGTAGGTCCCCATCAGCCAGAGGGCAAGCAATGCCGGAAGATCCTCGTCCATGACCACGAAGCGACGGATGAACCCTTCGAGCCGCTCGATCAGTTCCGGACCGGCCATGACATCACCGCGTAGGAATCGCTTGATCCCTTCTTTAGAGAAGCGCACATTCGAGAGTCCGTAATTCTCGGCCCCATACTCGTCAGCGGAAACAATTTCAGAATTCCCGCGAATGACATAGGGCTGTCCGTCAATCAGCACGCCGATACTCATGACTCCGTTACGAAAGTCTTGAGGCAGTCGAGGGGCCGGGATCGCGTCAGGCCCATCAAGCAGGTGTGCATAGCGTGCCAAGGGAGAGGGCTCCCCGCTCAAGAGGGGTGCTGCTGCCAACTCTTCTATTTCCTCAACACTAGGCTGCATGGCGTTCCTCTCTTTTTTGAAAGGCTTTCAGTCTGAAGTCATCGGCCACGGCCTCCAGAAATTCGGCATGGTCTCTATCGGCGTAGGCATGGGCTACTGCGGTCAGGAGCCGGTTAAGCTGATACTCGCTCAATTCATCAATGTAGAAATTCGTAGCAGCCTTGAGAACGGCATCAGCTCTGAGCTGTCGATCCAATGCCGCCAGGTCAAACTGAAAAGCCAAGCCTTCGTAACTAGTTTTTGGAGCCCGTGACCTGGGCAATTGTCCGCGAGGGGTTGGCGTGTCTGTGAACAAGTCGCGCATTGCAAGCTCAAGCGCTGCAATGATGTCTTCGACCGGACAGCCCGCGAAGCAGTGAACGAGCAGACCGCGTTCCCCTTCGCGAATCGACAGCGACGGGTCCGAATCCGCATGAGCCGGACATTTGGCCTTCCAGCCGGACCCCGACCGGCGAACCCCATCGAGGCGCGAAATCAGTTCGTCAACGGTCATTGGAATGCTCGCTTGTCGCTGGGCGGCGAAGGGCGGAAAGAACTTCCTCGATGCGAAAGCGAACTCCGCGCCCTTTGACCCCACATCTGTACGAGGGAATTAGCCCTTCGTTCGCCATCCGAAATGCAGTCCCTTTTCGGAGTATCCCGCGTTGCTCCAAAATAGCCGCTGAAACGAGTTCTTGCGCTGTGTTCTCCACGATTCCCCCCTTCGAAGAATGTGTTCATTGGGCTAGCGTTGCCTAGCCATTCGCTGATGGGTACAGCGTAGCGCTGCGAATGTTCAGCAACCAGCCACGAACGTGGGGAGGGGCAGTTTCGTGAAATTAGAAGTGGGGGCGCTCTTACTTGAGGCGATAAACCTGGCGAATCATGGAGTAGGCTTTCTTGTAGAATCGGCGTAGCTTTCGATCTTCTGCAGGAAGTAGGTTCGCTACCCGGTCGGCATTGGCTTGAAAACGATTCTGAAGCCGTTCCCGTGCCAACCGATAAATAGACTTCCCGCCCTTCACAGCATCGTAGACTTGCCAAACTTCTTCGCTATACTCTGTTTCCAATGATCTGGCACTACGGGAGGATAGTGTTTCGCTTCTGCGAAGGTCCCTAACTAACGCCCACACCTCTTTCTCGATTCGAGATCTCTGTGCCCAGAGGTCTATCTCGATCAGGACGAAGCGTCCATCCTTGATGAGATAGGGCTGGCCATTTTTGTGATAGACGCGGAGAGTTGCACAAGCCCTATGGTCCGATTGCTTACCCGCCTTCAGTTGCTCGATGATTTTTGACATGTTATCAGGACTCAGAGGGGAAGCAGTGCCCAAGGTTGCCATGGCTGTAGCAACCCGATCAAAGCGGGCGCGGTCCTTTCCTAAAACTCTTAGCGCAGAAAATGGCTTGCCGAAGCGAAAAAGGAAATCCCTCCTATAGGCTTTACTCCGCGACAATGCTTCCCAGAAGTCCAGATCGTTTAGGCGAAGCCGCTTTGGTTTCCGTTGTGCCATTCCATCTCCTATTGGGCTCTGCGGAAGGAAGAAAACGAGGGCGCTAGAAATCCAGTTATGAAGTTGTCCTTTTAGGCCCACTCAAATCTTCGCGGGACCAGATCAGCATACACAGAATGGAATCCCACCCTACCCCTGGGGTCACCCCCGTCACAGTTTTGAGTCACGGTGATTGGATACCACGGAAGCCCACGAGAGGCAACGGCAGGTAGCAGGGAGCATTGCGTTCCCCTTGCGCAAGCCGTCATCTCCTTTCTACAAAAAAAGTATCATCACCTGAGAAGGTCACCATGCGTTCTCTACTACTACTTCTTAGTCTCATCGGAGTCACGGGCTGTGTGGAGTCTCCACCGTATCGTGGGGTGGATGACGCGGCACAGCGGCGGCTGGCGTATGAGGCGTCGCAGTCGTGGGATGTGGGGGCGCGGGAGTCGGCGCGGGCGGAGTTACGGGCGCAGCAGCGTCAGCGGATGGAGGCGATGGGGGCGCTGCTGCTGCTGCAAGGGATGCCGCCCATCACGACCTATCAGGCACCGACGTATCGGGCTCCGGAGCCGCCGGTGACGTGTATCGGGAATCAGATAGGGACCTCGCAGTATTGGAGGTGTCAGTAGTGGCGAAGGGGGCGAGTCAGCAGGCGGAAGCCGTCCGGTGGATTGAGGAGCCGTACCCCGCTTTGCGAGGCTCCCATGTCTTTCACCATTCGCCCCAACCGTTGCTTGGATCGAGAAAGCGTCTTCGCTGGTGGGGAACCGGCTGACTCCTCGGCATTCTCCGCAGCAGTGCGTGGCAAAACGCAGCAGTTCGATCACACCATTGAGGATTTTTCCCTCATCATGACGGATGATCAGATTTCATCCGTGCACGCGACTCCGCTCTAACTCGTGGGGTTTGCTACCACTTCTTGTAACGGCGCTTGCTCCGTGTCTCTTGGCATAGGCGCTGCATTGCTCAGTTTTGATTAGAGTGCCAAATAACATTCTCCAGTCCACAAGCATTTCATCCCATTCAGGAGGGCAACATGAGAAGAATGCTTTTTATCCTAATTTCTGTTCTGAGTTTGGGCGCTTGGCAGGGCGCTGAGGCTGCACCAGGAGGTGGCGGGAAGGCCAACTTAGAAACAAACCTTCAAGTCGTTGACAGTTCTTCGCCTCAAGTTGTTATCGGTGAAGTCGTCGGCCTCGACGCCGGTCCGCGTCATGTCTTTGTTGTGCTTTCCCCATCACTAGGGAATGCCGGTCCACCTCTTGTGGTACGTGTGCTGCTTCAGGATCCAGTTCATAATCAAGCAGGTGTCGCGCTGGGGGGAACGGAAGCTCTCTATTACACCGATGCCACTTGTAGCACCACTCCGTATTTCACCGTTCCAACGAGTGTTTTTACACCGACCGGCGTGGTGACAATCTCAAGCGGAGTGACAACTTCCTATCACATTTTCACACCTGGAACTGGGCCAGTCGTATCTCAAGTGGTTTTTAGCGCTCGCAGATTCCCTGTTGAGCCATCTTCTAATATTGGATCGTGTGTCACTGAAAGTCGGATTCATGATGCCATCCAGGCAGAGGCGACGCCGTATTCCATTACCCTGACTCCCCCGTTCAAATTGAAAAATCCCTAACCGGCAACCGGTTGCAATGGCTAGCGGAGACGGATGGGCGGCTAGTCGTCGGTTTCCTTCTACTCTGGACCAGCCCTGCCGACGAAGGCCCCCTGGTCTCCCTCTATCCCCGACAGTGATTAGTGTCACTGAGAGTGTAACCGAAAATGTCACAAGTCCTTCTCAACCTTCTCTCACATACGACACAACGGGATGCAACGTACGGGATGGGGCTATGCTTCGGTGGAATTGGAACAACTAGACCCCTCTGGAGGAGATTCCGGTTGTTGCAATTTATCCTGACAAGCTTTTCTCTCAATAGCTCATCTGCGGAGGACCTCATCACAATCCGACTTCATCCGTTCCCTCTGCCCCCCGGGGTTCCCAGGAAGAGAATTTATGCGCTGGGTTTCGGTCACGGTTCCAGTCACGGTTCGAGTCCGAAAAGAGTCACGGTGAGGGGATACCACAGGACAACACAAAGAACAACGGCAGGCCACAAACCCCTTGATAGGCTTGCACCTGCCGTTGTATGGTGTGGCTTACTGTGAGCTGGCGTTTTTACCTAGATCCGCTTCCCAAGCTAGTTATCGTGGGTTCAAATCCCATCGCCCGCTCCATAAATAACGCCTGTCTCGACCGCGAGTTCTTTTTCGTTTTTTCGTATTTCTCGCAAGCGGATAAACCCCTCGCGTACAATCCCCGATTGAATCCCCCAGCTAATTGCCGAGGCATACGCTTCTATGCTTCTGCATTTTTGATTTCACGAAAGGATCAGTCATGACGCAGAAACAGATGCTTCTGCTGTGCGCCGCAGCATTTCTTGGTGGAACAGTCGGCGGCGTGCTTAGTACTCAGTTACTTTCACCAAGGTCGGCTGATGCGCAGAAGCCAAATGGGGTGAATGCCGAGGAGTTCTTGCTGCTGGACGCAAAGGGGAAAGCCCGAGCCGGCCTTGGGTTGGACGCGAATGGCGAAGTCGGGCTCGTACTCAGGAGCAAAGACGGTAACCGCACCTTAACGCTCTCTCCTGATGATCCATCGGTCATCAAGCTGGTCGAGCGAGGAGGTCAGATTCTCTGGAGGGCGCCGTAACTTGCGTGCGAAGAGGGAAACGCCGTCAGACCGCTTTTTGGACTAATCCGGAACGCAAACAGCGTGTACAGACGCGGATACGTTTATGACTCCCATCCACCACCGCGCGAACAGTTTGAAGATTGGGGTTGAACACTCGCCTGGTTTTGTTGTTCGCGTGACTCACATTGTTGCCCGATACCGGCTTCTTTTGGCAAATCTCACACATCCATGCCACGGTCGTTCTCCTTCTTGCCTGAATGAACCTGATTGAAATCGGGTGATAGTATCACAGCTGACTAGATGGCCACAAGCACAAGGTGTACGTTCCTAAGCAAGAAGAGCACTGCCATGGATGTTGTCTCTGGCCTGTGTGGAGATGTGTGGAGATGATCGATGGGAACGACGTTCGTCACACGCGAGGTTTGCACTGCGTGACGGGAGAAGCCTCTGCGATTAGGCGTGAGCTGTAGATAGCAAGTGAACTTGTCCGGTGTATGGAGCACGTGATCTGTCCGGTTTTCCTCCGCTGAATTGTTGTCAATGCGCTCAAAAGATTTCGTTCATCGTTCCCCTAGAATCAACGATCGGGCGGTTGCCCGATCGTCTGGGTCGGGTCTCCGCAACAGGATCGGGCGCGATCAGGCGGCCATCCGCATGGTAGCGCGCCACGCATCGCGGGCCATGAAACACGGCCAACGTCTCGTCGGGATACTGGTGGACCCGCACCGGGACCTTCACCTAATGGAATCGGTGTCGGTCCGGTGGAATCTGCAGACGCCGGCCCTGATAGCGCACCGTATTGTCCTTGGCCACGACGCGGTCCTCCTGCACGCAGAGGATCTCGGCGAGCGACGTTCCTCCCCACGGGATGAAGGCGGTGCCCGTCTCCGCCGCTGGCACCGCAACGCGCCGGTGGTAGGCCGGGAGAACCTGGGTGACCAGATACTGATTCGCCGCCGCCCTGTCGGTGATCCCGGCGAGCGCCAGTTCTTTGGGCAGCCGGTCCTGCAGGGTGCGGAAGCTGTTCAGGGTCCCTTTTCCCTCCACAAAGAAGGCCGAATAGAGCCTACTCGTGGCATCATCGAGCGTCGCAATCAGATCCCCCTGACAGCCCGGGACCCATTCATGGGTCGAGCTGTCTTGATGCAACCTCATCCCAGGTAACGGTTTGCGGGGCCGCTTCTTCCGGTGCGCCCCCCGTCGTGGCGCCCGCGTCACGGAACCAGCCGCTTGCAGCCGGTTCTTCGTCCACGTATAGGAGCGTGTCCCGCTATGCTCCTCTTGCCAGCGCTCGTGGAAGTGCGTGACGGTCCAGCCCGTGTAGCGGGTCTCATACAGGGTACCATCTGCAGGACTTCGTCGACGGGGACCGCCCGGGCTGAGGCCCGGCCCAGCCGCCGATCCTCCAACCCCGCCGCTCCGTCGGCTGCATAGCGGATGCTCCATCGACGAAACGTGCGTTCCGTGACCCCGAGCATCTCCGCCGCTTCTGCCATCGTCAGTTCCCGTCGTTGTCGTCGCTCGTACAGCTCTTCAAACCGCATCCGTCTGACCTCCTGTAGGACTGTTGCCCGTGTCATGGTGGCCCTCCTTGAGGGCGCACCCTAACCCGGACAGATCACGTGCTACAAAAACCGGACAGATGATGTGCTAGCTACATCGGGCGCATCGTGGGCCTGGCCCGGGGACAGGGCAAAGGTGAGGGCCGTTCGAGCATCCGCGGCAACCAGATGAATCTTGGTCGTCCATCCACCGCGGGACCGGCCAATGGCTTGCGGGCCGTTTTTTTAACGCCCCCGTCCCATCCGGATGGACCTTGACGAGGGTACTGTCCAAGGCGACGGCTTCGATTTTCACGCGGATGATCTGTGTGTGTTGCAACTGGGCAAAGACGCGATCCAGCACCCCGCTCTTCGACCAACGATTCAGGCGGGTATAGATGGTGTGCCAGTTGCCGAATCGCTTGGGCAGCGCGCGCCATGTGCACCCCTGCTCGGCGACGTACAGGATGGCGTTCAGAACGTGCAGATTGTCGAGCGTGACGTTGCCGCGTGGCGTCGGCAACCACGGCGCGAGGTGGCGATACTGGGCGTCGGTGATTTCCATGTGCGCAGTATTGCATAAAAATGGTCATTAGTGTTAACAGGCTCCTAGTCAAAGAGGACTTGTACAACGCGATCCAGCGGCTGCGCGACAAGAATCGCCCGCAGTCGCTCTGGTGTACAGGTCACAGTCTTGGTGGGGCGTTAGCGGTTATTGCGGCGGCTCAACTGCTGGTGGATGGGCATACGGTGAACGGTCTGTATACGTTTGGCCAGCCTCGTGTCGGCGACGAAACCTTCGCGACCGAGTGCGCTCGTCGCCGAGCCGGGCAGCACTTCCGTTTCGTGAACAACAACGACACCGTCACCCGTGTCCCGCCGCGCACGTTTGCCTATGCCCACGGGGGAGAGCTCCGCTACATCGACACCGACGGCCAGATCCAAACGGACATTAGCTTCTGGGATCGATTTCTCGAGCGTATCAAGGGACGCGTGGAGGATCTTCTCCGGCCTGGGACCGATGGGCTCAAGGATCATGGGATGCGACGCTACGTGGAGGATCTTGAAAACGCGCTCAAGTCTGGAGCGTAAGCCACGGTTCGTGTATGCGCTGCATGAGAGATAACGAGCCGTGATCTCAACCAGGAAATGAGTGGGAACGAATGCCTGCGCCGAGACGTTTGCCATGGGGTGCATCGAAAATTGTCCAAAGATCCGGTGAAGTGAAGAAAATATTGACTGGCAAACATGACGTCTGCTAGCGTGTGAAGTCGCAAGATCGAACCTGCACTGCTATGCATGATTCAAGATCCGACCCCAACTTTACGGGAGCGCTTGCTCTCGGCCCTCAGCCGACTCACCCGCTGCGCCCAGACGGTATGGGTGCCCTTGAGCGCTGGTGCGTTTTCCCTTCAACCCGCCTGATCCATCCTATCGACGCATGACCTTCCGGATCATGAGGAGATTAAGCCGGCTTGGTTCGGGGAAATGGTGACGGACGGCGTGTCCAAGCTGGTAATCAGATACACCCGCAACGGCAACTGGCCTTCCCTCGCATGGGTGGCCCATTGTCCGACTGGAAGCGGAAGCATCGATGTGCTCCATGGCCATCGAGTGGAAACGCATCCTGATTGGTTCTGCGAAGCGGTCTGGGACGGCGAATTCTCTGCCGGTAACTTCGACGAGACGGACATCGTGGCCGGGACTGGCGGGCGTAGCGTCGACGGGGCCGTGGTCTTCGTCTCCTCAGGTTCGACTGTCGACCGGCTGCAGTACTTCTCGGATTCCCACGGCCTCTGGATCTCCAACTCACTCTGCGCCCTGCTCTCCACCATCGGGGCCCACGTGGATCCCACCTATCCAGATTTCTCGGCAGACTTTCACAGCATCGTGAATGGCCTCCACGCATACAAACAGGAGATCGACACGTCACGTGGCCCGGTCCAGTTGGTCTATTTCAATAATGTGCGGTGGGACGGATACCGGGTATCCGAGCAGCCGAAACCCAATGCGTCTCGAGATTTCTCCTCCTTCGATCGATACCACGCCTTCTTGACGTCAGCCATGCAGTCAATGGCGAGGAATGCGCAGGATCTGCAACGGGCCTATCCGTACGAGCTTCTGTGCCCGATTTCGAACGGCCACGATTCCCCAACGGTCGCCGTCCTTGCCCGGAATGCCGGCTGTTCTCGGGCCTTCACGTTTGACGTGTCGCGGGAGGGGACCGACGACAGCGGTGGCCGAATCGGCCAGTTGCTGGGCATGAAGACGACGGTCATCGCTCGCAACGAGTGGAGGAGCATGCCTCTTCCCGAGACCCTGTTCATCGCCGGCGCGGCATCGGCCGGAGAGGTAATATTCAAGGGCGCGGAATCTTTGCTGGGCGGAACCGTCCTGTTGACCGGGTTCACGGGCGACGCGGTGTGGGGTAAGAAAGTTGCGGACGAGCACGGACACCTCCTACGCACGGATGCCTCAGGGCTGTGTCTCACGGAGTACCGGCTCCACGCCGGGTTCATCCATTGTCCGGTCCCCTTTTGGGGCGCCCGACAGGCAAGCGAGATTTCTGCGATTAGCCGTTCGAAGGATCTCGAGCAGTGGGATATCGGCGGGAAGGGCGCCCGTCCGATCTGCCGGCGCATCGTGGAGGAAGCCGGGGTTCCCCGCGCCTGGTTTGGCCAGGGCAAGCGCGGTGTGTCGGTGCAACTGTTCCGCCCGGGACGTTTTCTGGAGCCGCGGACGATCGAGGATTATTTCCGCTTTTTGGCCGAGACCGCCGACGAGTGGCGGAGGCGAGGTCGTATTCGCCCTCGGCCATTCCTGGCCCGTATGCTCGACTTCATTCTGCGTTACCTGATCGGCGTGCTGCGATTCATGCTGACCATCAAACTGTTGTGGCGCATCCGATTGTACAGTGCACCCCTGCGCCGACTACTGCACTGCCTGGATGGAATGGTCTACATCAGGCGCTACACATTCCCATGGGCCTTGGCGAGGACGCAGGCGTTGTACGACGCGGAAGACGCCGCGGATCTACGACACGGACCTGGTTGAGTCGTCTGCGTCATACTCGGTCGGCGAAGGTGCCTTTATATCTATGCACACATTATTCAATACTATGAGGCTGAAGGAGCTTGTAGGATTTCATTCGAAAACAAATAGCTTTGTCCAAAGATCGTTATGAAAATCGCATTTCTAGTCAGCGAGTTCCCTTCTGTATCGCAGACGTTTGTCCTAAATCAGATTGTGGGATTAATGGATTTGGGACATGATGTCCATATCTTTACGGACAAATCAGGTAATACGGCCACAACTCATGGCAACTATGAAAAGTATGACCTGTCAAAA
>ERZ1292630.2255-Hain-H41-02um-R3-2255-length-18025-cov-4_pt1 | contig 13901 bp, 13 predicted proteins | sample MGYA00564408_ERZ1292630 | MGnify/ENA primary metagenome ERZ1292630 (study PRJEB36523, sample SAMEA6512641) | groundwater metagenome | collected 2019-01-08 | study: AquaDiva: Metagenomics assemblies of 32 groundwater samples | reverse complement strand
TATTTGGTTTTAATTTAGATAGTATAATCGGCGCAAGATTTGCTTGCTCGGGATTTCCCATTTCAAGCTGGGCGCCATCATTTAAAGCTTCTTTAATTTGACGAAGCACATGGTTTTTTTGTTTTTGATTGATCATGGCGCCAATTTCAACATTCTGTGCGTATTTTTTTAACTTGCTGATAAATTCCTTTTCTTGATTTTCCATAACATAAATCTGTTCTGTACTTACACAAACTTGGCCGGCGTTTCTAAAGCTATTTGTAACTGCAAACTGAGCTGCGGCATCTAGGTCTGCGTCTTCAAGAACAATCAACGGATCTTTACCACCAAGTTCTAGTAATACTCTTTTTAAATCTTTTCCAGCATGTTCTAAAATATGTTTACCTGTGGCCTGTGAGCCCGTAAAAGTTATGAGCTGCACATCTTTGGCTTCGACTAGCTTTTTGCCTTGCTCTCCTGTGCCGATCACAATTTGCAAAACGTCAGTCGGTAAAAATTTATTTAATATCTCGGCGTACTTAATGCCAATCAGTGGCACTTCTTCGGAAGGTTTAAAAATGACGGTGTTTCCGGCCATTAAACTTGGCATCATCAGCGTATGAGGCATACCCAGCGGGAAGTTCCATGGAGTGATGCTGGCGCACACTCCCAATGGATCGTAGTATGTCGTCGTGGTTACATTGCCAACAGTTTTGGACACAGGTTTTAAGGCCTCTGCAACCTCTAACGCCATTTCTTGAATGCCACCTACATAGCCTTCAACTTCGCCCATGGCTTCCTTTAAGGTTTTGCCCATTTCTGAGTGAATCAATTCCGCCATTTGATTTTTGTCTTTTTTAATCTCTTCGTAAGCTTTAATAATAAAAGAGGCACGCTCTTCAACAGTTTTTGCGCCCCAGGTTTTTTGAGCTATTTTTGACCTCTGGACCATTTCTTTTATAGTTTGATCCGAAGTTATTTCTAATTCTGCCAGAACCTCTTGGGTTGCAGGATTGAGAGTTTTTAATGTGGCCATAGGGGACCTCCCGTTAAAGAGTAATAGACCAGAAAATAATAAATCTCAATTTGATACATTCGTGCTGCTGAATTTTCTTCACAGCTAAAAACTCAGCACATAACACAATTTAATTAGTAAGTCTTTTCAGATAGTTAGCGCCTTTTTGCCGATGGCACCTCGCTTGCTTTAATGATTTGTATGAAATGCAAAAACAAATAACAAGGAGGAATTTATGAATAAAGTAAACGTATTAGGATTGGGTATATTAGCTGTAGCATTATCAAGTTGTCAGGTAAAAGTTGCACCAGCTGAAGTCGGTTCAGTAGCTCCGGCAGTAGAGGCTTCAATTGAAGGAATCTGGAGTACTGACTGCATTGTCAATGGCAACGATTCATCAATAAATAGTTTTCAGGTTGAAAACGGTACATTAACTTGGGCTTCATCGCAATATAAAAACACAAATGTCTGCGGTCAGGCAAGCTTAAGCCACACATTTATGAAAAGTGGAACATTAACAATTACTGGTGGCAGCTCAACAATAAGCGGTGGAAAAAATTACGAGTTACGATTGAATGTTTTGGCTGTCGTACCTAATTCTGCGGATTTCACTGCAATGCTTAATGCTGGTAACGTCTGTGGTTCAAATACTTGGGTCAGCGGTCAAGCGGGTTTTGTTTTCGGCTGTGTTGAGCCGGGCGCAATAGATTTTTCGCAAGTAAACCCAACCACTACTCAATACGGTGTGTTTGATATCGAATCGGCAGCAACCCCAAACTATATGCAATTTGAGTCGGCCTGTGCAATTGCTGGTTATGAAGGTATTTGTCCTACAGCAAATGATCGACCTGCAACATTAGATGGAACAGTTTACTTCAGAAGGTAATTAAATTTTAAAAATGTTTTTTCTAAGCGGAGGTATAACCTCCGCTTTTTATTTTTAATCAGTAATAAAAAGCCATGCCGAATGTTTTAACGTCACCATCTGAGGAAATATTGGCATCAGTTCTGAAACTTCTAAAGTCAAAGTTAAAAAATAGACCCCACTTTTTATTTTGCCATGGCTCCCATCTGAAAAATGGCCCACCTTGTATATACCAAAGATTTACTTTGTCGGTATTCTGACCGTCAATATTAGAAGCAAAATCAGACTGTCGTTGGTAGTTTATAATTTCAGTTTGTGCTCCAAAAGTTAATCTTTTAAGGCTGAATCCGCCGAAATTACTTTCGAATGGGTTATATCCATAACGAGCTTTCAATTGCACTGCGCTTTGTACAATATTGTTTACAAAACCGCCGCTCCCCATTGGGTAGACCACCCGAGAAAGATAAATACCGAGTTCGTAACTGATGTTATTTTCATTTAAAATTCTAATACTCGCGCCCAATGCAGCCGGTTTTATATTAGCAGAAAATGGTCCATCACCCAGTGATCCGGAAATACTTTTACTTGTTAATAATTCACTTTTAAGGTTTGTGAGATTTAAATTATAAATTTGTCCAACATTTTTTTTTGAAATTAGCTCAATAGTATGTGGTTCGCCTATCCAGCTTTTAAAATTATCAACCTGTATTGGTGAGTTTTGTATATCAATCTCTTTAGAATCTATTTTCGCAACTGAGACGTGCTCATTAAATTCAAAATACAGACCTCCAGCATCTATTTTAAACTCTGTCAGCGCAGGGTACTGTACATTTAAAATCGGCAGAATTTTTCCATCGCGGGTTTGCCATTCCAGTTCGAGTGATGTTTCATCGGTGCTTAAGTAAAAAGTTTCAAGACCAGACACTGAACTGATTTTAACGGGTACTTTATTTATTAAAAGTGCAGAAAAACTGTCTTTTCCGTTATAGATTTCCTGTCCGTTAAAACTAAGCGATCCCGGATTTAATACTCCCGAAATAATCGATTGTTTTTTTTCAAGAGTGTTGAATAGGTCATATTCTCGAGAAAACGCATTTGTTACAAAAAATGCGCCTGCCGCCTGAAGCAAAACCATCAATGCACATCGGCACATTACGCAGCTTTCTTTTTAACAAGATTGTATTTTTTGATTTTGTACTGAAGAGTGCCTCGGTTTAGCCCTAACAAGTCAGCCGCTTGGACCTGATTGTGATCAGCTAATTCAAATGCTTTTGCGATAATTTCACCCTCAATTGTTTCAAGATAATTTTCAATAGCTACGCCAGGTTTCCATAGGCCAGGTGTAACCGTGGCCATATCAGAGCTTGTTTCTTTTTGACCAGAGCCAATTGGTATTACATTGTCGGAATTGCTATTAAGCAGCTCTTTTGGCAAATGCATGACATCTACTCGACCGTTATCAGGAGTTAGTACAATCAGACGCTCAACAATGTTTTTAAGCTCACGAACATTTCCTGGATAATCATAATTTTCAAGAGCGGCTTTGGCCATCGGCGAAAGTAAAGATTTAATTCCTAGTTCTTCTGATATATGAGACCAATAATACTGAATTAAATCGGATACATCTTCTTTGCGATCTCTTAGCGGCAACATTTCGTACTGAATAACATTTAGTCTGAAATAAAGATCTTCACGGAACAGGCCTTTGGCCACCCAGTCTTTTAAATTACGATGGGTTGCCGCGATGACACGCGCTTGGCTTTTAATCGGGCGTGTTCCACCTACGCGACAAAATTCTTTTTCCTGTAAAACCCGCAGAAGTTTTGCTTGAAGCGCTAATGGTAGCTCTCCTATTTCATCTAAAAATATAGTTCCGCCTGCCGCTATTTCAAATTTTCCAGCTTTGGTGGCAGCAGCTCCTGTAAAGGCCCCCTTTTCGTGGCCGAACAGTTCCGATTCGATCAAATTTTCACTTAAACTTGCACAATTAATGGCAACAAAGGTACTTTCTTTTGCTAGCCCGTTTTCATGAATAGATTTTGCAACCACTTCTTTTCCGGTGCCGCTTGGTCCAAGCAGCAATACCGGCGAGGGTACTGTTGCCACTTGTGTGATAAATTTTTTAACACCGGCAATAAAATTGGATTTGCCAATTAAATTAGTTTTTTTTGAATAGTGTTCAGCCAGTGTTTTTTGATTTTGCCATGCACGTAATTGAATAATTCGGTTAATCCGATGATTGAGCTCGGTAAATTCCACAGGCTTAGAAATATAATCATCAGCGCCATCTTGAATTGCTTTTACTGCGCCTTCAATACTTCCGTGTGCTGTCATAAGGATAAATGATGACATTGGCGATACTTCACGGATTTTTGCAAGCAATTCAAGGCCATTCAGCTTGGGCATTTTTAAATCACTAATAATCAAATCAAAAGATTTTTCCAGGATTAGGTTTAATGCTTGTGCTCCGTCTTCAGCCACGTGTGTTTCGAAACGATCTTTTAATAATTCATTTAAAGTACTTCTTAATCCGACTTCATCATCTACTATTAATATTCTCATGTAGATCTTATCGGTACTTTATACCAACTATTTGCCTAGACTTTTGTCGTGTTTTATTGTGTAAACTTCATTTGAAAAATAGTGATTACTTACCGATATGTACACTATGAGCATCTTGACTAAGCAGATCATTTTTAAAACATCCTTAGTATTACTTCTTTTATGTTCTTGTACCGAAGAAAAAAAGGCTGAGCCTGCCTTTGAAAAACCAAAGCCAACTGCAGCAGATACAACTCTAAATGAAAAAACACCCTCGGTAGAAGAAGTTCAAATTGTACCACAGGAAAAATTATCGGGTTTAGCAAATCTAACAAAATTGAAAAACCGAGCCGATATGCGAGGACACGATCAAAGCGTTTGGCAAACAGCAGTCGTTGGTACTAGTTTTTTTAAACACGACGCTTTGCAAACTCATGAAAATGCTAATGCTCAAGTTAATTATCAAAGCGGATCCGTTTTGAAATTAAAAGAAAATACTCTTGTCATTTTTGATAAAGACCCCGGTCAGGCCGAACTTGCTAACGACCGTGTTTTACTCAAAAACGGCGAATTATCTGGTAGCACCAAAAAAGAACTTTGGATATTTACCAATGCAGGACTCGTGCAAATTAAGTCTCTTAAAAAAAATCAGAAAGCACAGGCAACTTTGAGTATTAATCCGCAGAAAAAACTAAAACTTGTAGTCAATCAGGGAACAGCGGACATTATTGTGAAAAAAAATAATACTGAGTTTCAGAAGTTCAGTGTAGCTGAAAAAGCTGACTTTGAGTTTAAGGCTAAAGTCGGTTTTAATTTAACTGATGAAAAAACAATTTCTTCGGATAACATCGGCGTGCTTTCACAAGCCTCGACAAGAATTAAAAACGCGACTCAGGCGGAACTCATCATCGAAGCTCCTATTGATAACGCAACCAGCTCTGATGAGATATTTGAAGTCAAAGGCCATCTTACGGAACTTGGTGCTAAACTCATAATTAATGGTGAAATCACAGATATCGAAGATGACCTCAGTTTTAAAAAAAAGCTGAATCTTTCTAACGGAATCAACTTAGTAGTTTTTCAGCTTGTGCGCTCTGATTCAAGTGTAAAATTTTATCGCAGAAATGTACGATTGAGCAAAACCAAATGAGTTTAAGAAATAAAATAACTTTATTTTTAATCATCATTTCGCTCGTTGCTGTTCTAACAACCAGTCTGCTAATATTGCAAAATGCCATCAATGATAAAAAAAACTACATCACAGAGCTTAACTCCGTTCTTGGGCCACAAATTACCAATTCTATTGATCAAAAATTAAAAAACTTAGTGCTTAATTTAAATGAGCTTAATAATGAGCTGACTCGCACTGAGAATATTAAATCGAAAGCTGCGGCGCTAGCTCTTCAGAATTTTAAAAATCGTGTTGACGGAGTAGATGTCGTTTTTATAAAAACATCCGGCAATAAACTATTGAGCTTTGCATTAAATGATTCTGCAGAAACTGCGGATCATCTGAGTAAATCAATTGAAACTTTGGCAAATCTTGATAACGCACAACTTTTATTAGGTAAGTTAAATTTTTTAAGCGGCAAACTTTATTTGGCCGCCTTTAATAACAAAACATTCGGCGCCGTAATATTAAGTGAAAAGTTTTTTAAAGATTCTTTTGAACTGGCGCGCGGCAAAGCCTCGCTTCTAGTTACAAATAAAAAAGATATCTTATATAAATCTGGCCTAAAAGATGAATTTGAAGTGTTGGTACAAAATGTACCGCACGATGTTTGGTCTCGCTCAGAATTAATCAGCCTCGAATTAAAAGATGCTCAAGATCAAAATTACCTGATTAATTTCAGTCGCAATAATTTTTTAAAAGATTCATTTGTTATATTGATGGCACCACAAGCAACCTGGCGAGACCTGACTTCCCCAATTTTAAAATCTTCTTTCAGTCTTATCGCCATGCTTATTTTAATTTCAATTCTAATAGCCTATTCCATTTCAAAATCATTAGCTCAACCCATAGAGGAGCTTTCAAAGCTCACATCACAGGTGGGGAAAGGTGACTGGAAAAAAATCCAGATAGTTATGGGTTCAAGCCCCGAAATTTTAAAGCTTACCGCCGCCTTTAATCGCATGATTGAAAATCTTAAAAATCGAGAGCACGATTTACAGATGGCTCAGTCTAAAATTATTCATGCAAACAGTCTAGCGGCCGTAGGTCGAATGGGGGCTGGTATTGCCCATGAAGTTAAAAATCCTCTCTCGTCAATTATGGGTTACTCACAGCTAATTGAAATGAAAATTACAGGCTATAAAGACCCCACTGAGGCTCAGCCGCTTCTTGAAAAAATTAAAGACTACGTAAAATTAATATTAGATGACACCCGCAGAGCTAATAAAATTATTTCAGATCTGCTAACTTTTTCCCGTCAGAAAGTAGTAGAAACTGAAAACGTAAATCTATTAAACCTAATTAATGGTTTTGAAAATAAACTTAAGGCCTTATGTGAGTCTCAGGGTGTAAATTTTAAAATAGACCAATCAATTCCAGAAAATACTTTTATATCTGTTGATCCTGAACAAATTTATCAGGTTATTTTTAATTTGATTCAGAATGCTGCTCACGCGTTAAACTCTGAAAATGTTCCAGATAAATCTATAATATTTAAAGTACTGATTTCTGAAAATTTTGTTGAAATGACTGTAACTGATAATGGGCCCGGTATATCGAAAGAAAACATTAAAAAAATATTTGAACCATTTTTCTCAACTAAAAAAGTTGGGGAAGGTACAGGTCTCGGCTTAGCACTTTGTTACGGAATTATCAGACAACACCAGGGAAGCATTGACGTTATTTCTGAGCCCAACATAGAAACCAGTTTCAAAATTAGGCTTCCGCTAATTGATTAATTTCTTGCAGACTTAAGCTTAATGCTGAGTTTTCAGCATTTCATTTTGATACATCAAAACTGAATACATCATTAAATTCAGCTGCTTACAAAATTGCTGATGTTGGCTTCTCGAATGCAATATCAAGTAATGTAGTCTGAATTTACGGACTCAAAATAACTAAAATAGGAGGTTTTTATGAACAAAAAATTATTATTGTCACTTTCTAGCGCTATTGTATTACTGGCTTCGGGTTGCTTAAAAGAAAAAGCCAAACCTGAAGAAATTCCTCAAGCTCCAATACCAGCTCCAGCTACAGATCATCGTGCTGTGCTAATTCAGTCGTTAGACAACCAAGCTAAAACTTTAGTCAATGGTTTAAATAAGGTCATTATTGAAGGAAAGTTTTTACATAATATGGCTTTAACAAATCCACCACAAGCTATTCCAATGACTGATGATAATGAAATAAACAAGGCCATTAGCTATTTACTTTCAAATCAGCAAGAACAAGGCAATGCTTATACTTACAAACCTGATTCACGACTTTGTAGTGAAGTAATTGCTAAAAATAACCCTGCAATTTGTATTGAAGTTATGAAGCAAGTTGAACTTTTACAAACTCCATCAAGCAAAACTGATGGTAGCTTAAAAATTTCAATCGGCGCGTCCAGTCCATTTAACATTGGTTATGGACAAAGCGAAATAAAAGTTCAAACTGCTCTTTCTGAAATTATTAAAGCGATCAAAGAAGTTGATCAGGTTTTTAAACAAAACGGTGAAGCGGGATTTCAAGGTACTTTTCCAACTACCTATGCCGGTGCATTTGAGTTAAGTGCTTCTTCATTGTTAACGGTCAGTCAGTTGAGTTTAAAAATTACCTCTGCGGTTGATTTAAGAGGTCAAAATGAAAATGCCGAAGCCTACTCTATTCAAATTGCTGCTAGTCCGAATTTAGCTAGTGTTTCGCTCGATGCATTATCTGGTATCGGAGCTGTGGCGGTTTTATTACCTCCAGCACTTGCAGCATTCACTGTTCATGATGATCAAAATATTGCTCATGAAGTGCAGGTTAGCTTCCCGGGTCTCAGCGGAGCTTTGATTTTGAATAATTCTCTTGAAAAAGTAATTTTACAAGCTCTTAAGCTCTCATCACCAGATGTTTATGTAACTGTTGATGGGCAAGCAGCAGCTCAATTTTCACTAGCTTCACAAATCGATGCTCAATTACAGTCTTATGCAAACGGTGATAAGTCTTTAAGTTTCGACAAAGAAATTTTAGCACAAATTGACATTGTTGCTAACCCACTGATCAATGCTACTGGTCAACTTTCTACAACTGTAGCTCAAGGTACTGAGTTGTTTTTCAAATTAAACTCAACTCAAGCAGAAGTTAGATCAGGGTCCATTCAGCTGTTAGGTACTGGAAGCTTTAACGCCATCATGGACGCTCAACAAGGTGCTTGTATTGAAGGTCAACAAAATGCTCCGCTTCCACTTCAAACAGCCGTGTGTCAGTAATTTTAAATTAAAAGAAAAAACAATTCCTAACGGGGGGCCGAAAGCCCCCTTTTATTTTCCACCAACCGTAAATAGCTTGCCGGGTTTAATCCATTCAGGAAGTCCGCTGATTATAACCCCGACAGCAGTATATGGGCCCGAAAGATCAACTTTTGAAATATTGTTAACAAGAGTCCCTTCAGATTTAAGACCGTTCAAATTTTGCCACTCATAACCACCCTCAACATAAAACTTAAACTCCTCGCCACCCAGACCCAGCGATGCACCGGCTCTTTGAAAAAATCCGGCACTTTGATTAAACGTAGCTTTGCCTGCTAAAGTCTGGATATCTATTTTGGTGTTCGCTAATCCTAATTCTGCAAGCAAATCCATAGATACATTATTCGTAGCGGCTATGGGAAAACGAGCCACTATTCCGGCTGTATACTGAAGAATTTGCAAGTAAGACGCTCTTGACCCTACCGGATAATTTGAATTACCTATAAATTTAAGCCTGGTTCCGAGTTTAACCCATGGCTTATAATCAGCAACGGCTTCAAAACCCAAACCGGCAAAAGATTTAAGTTTTTCAATGTTGTCGACATCAGTCAGCGTATTCAATTGGGTTTGATCTTTTTCATAGGTATTACCCGAAATAAATAATCTCAGCTCAGACCATTTAAGATCTAATTCTGCATGGGCTATTGAGCTAAAAAATAATCCATTAACTACCAGTAAAGAAATAATCAGTTTTGTTTTCATAATTAAATTTAACAATTAAAATTAAGTTCTGAATAGTATTTAATTAGGCAGGTCTAGAAGAGAATAATGTTGAATTTCGCAATAAAAAAAACCCGCCTATTAAGCGGGTTTAAGAGCCAAAAAAATTGGCTCAGAAGGAGGGATTGCTTCTAACTTGCTGATTTCACAAGTATTTGGTTTTGCGATGACTACAAGTAACTACAAACCAAGCTCATTAGGCTGCTTTTTTAAACGATGTCATAATCTTACAGAGCGTATCAAGCGATGGATTACCATCTTCACTTATGGCCTCATAAACCACGGTGCGGCTTAAACCCGTTCGGCGGCAAACTTCTAAAATATTATGAGCACGAACATATCCAGATAAAATATCAACAAATGCTTCTTTATCCCCATCAATTAAGGCTTCAGAAAGAGCCATCTTGATTTCTTTATGCTTTTTAAAAATAGCTGATGGATCATGACTTAAAAGCTCAACACCATTAATCACCATGGATTTTTTCAGCAATTTTTTGGGCTTTTTTAATGTCTTTGTCTTGTCCATTTTTGTTTCCTCCAAGTATTAAAATTACAGCTTTTCCGTTAATAACTTTTTCTGTGTAATAAATTCGATTTCCATTGTTAAATTTAATTTCAAAAAGCACAGAACTTAATTTTTTCACATGCCCGTAATGACCAAAATCCCGAATCTTCTCCAGCCGACTATCAATTTGCGCCCTTACTTTTGCCGCCTGAGTCTCGTACCAATCTGAATATTCTTTTAACTTAAGAAAAGATAGCATGTTTATTTGTACGCTATTCAGTACAAAATTTCAAGTCTTTTTTTAAATAATTCTATAAAAGATAACTATCTGATTTTAACGGTATTTGTTGCAGAATAACGACAAGCAACTACATTAATACTTACAAAACAGGCCCAAATTGTTCTTATTACATGTCAATATCATAACAGAGGAGAATTAGTTTCTAATATAGTATATCTCTCAAGATTGAAATCTGGAGATTTTATTAAAGCGTTTTTCATACTTTTTCTTTTAAGCCTTTGTCTTGTCGCAGAAGCTGCAGAGTTTAAGCTGACTTCACGAGTAGTGGTTCTCGGCGCTCCGAGACTTAACCTTATTTTAAATGAAGAGTATCTCATAACCCACACGCTTGTTAAAGCTCGTTCAAAAGGAAAGTACTCTGAGGATGTCGTGGCGTTTCAAAACTTAGCTTGGAATATGAATGAAGCTGCATATCGACAACTGCGACAAGAAGGGTTTTCATCTGAGTTAAATGCCATGTCGTCTAATGCAGACTTTCTGAAGACGTATTCACAATTTTTTAATCTGTTAAAAAATACCCCTGAATACAAATTGATTTTAAAAGAAGTGCAAGATTATATGAGCGAGTCATTATATGAATGGGATACTAATTTAGAAAAATCCGTTCCGTTTATGCTTAAATATTCTGGCTTTACGTTTAACTATGATGTTTATACTTACATAACCCATCCAGCTGTCGGTAATGGCCGCAATTGGGGTAGCCTTATGGGAAATAAAACTATAACGTTCGGGGCTTGGCCTACTTTTGCAAATTATTTCACTGTTTATATTTGGCACGAAATTATTCATTTTTACATGGAGTCAGACGAGATCAGTCATGCTGTTAATCAGTTGCTGACTGATAATCAATTGCGCATATTTTTTAATGGTGGAACACTTACTCCGCTCGAGGGGCATAAAGATCTTATGAATATAATGGAAAAGAATTTAGATAGATGGCAAGAGTATAAAAAATCTCCGACAGATCTAAATTTATTTGTGAAACAAATTATAAAATTGAAAAAGTGAACGCCATTTCACAAAATGGCTCAGAAGGAGGGATTCGAACCCCCGACCAAGCGGTTAACAGCCGCTTGCTCTACCACTGAGCTACTTCTGAACGCAGAGGTTAAACTAGCGAAAGGCCACCTTATTTGTCAACAAGCTCTCGACTCAGATTTGATGATTTAAACGGCAATCCGCCGGTTCTAAACAAGCCCAGCTCTTTATTCCATTCGAGTACAGTTTTTATTCCGGTCGGCCCGCTGCTTTCGGCAAGGGAAGCCCACTGAACTTGATTTAAGTCCACGCCATGAATCGTTTCGGTACTAAGCTCACAGTAGTTGCCTCGTAATTCACTCATCTCAAGGCTTTTTAGCTTTTCTGGCACTTCCTCGCTGGTCCAGAGCACATCAACTGCGTTACTCACACACCAAGTGATTGTTGGTGTTTTGCTTATTCCAAAAAGTGAGTTGAACGCGGCAATCATACCGCCAGATTCTGCAAAATTACGGTACATGGCGACCAGTATGAGTCCGACTAATAAAATGGATAACTTTAAAACGAGTTTTGTTTTCATAATTTAACTTTTATACTATAGTTTTACGTATGATTAAATCAAAATTTACTATTGAGATTGAAAATAAATTAGTTAAAGCGGTTCCCAAAAAATTTGCCGGAAAGCTCACCGCTGAATACTTTTTAAAAGGCAAAGGTGCAGAAGTCAGCCGTCTTAGATTTTTAAATTTGACCATACCCGAGATTAAACACCAGTTAGCCACATTGTTTTCCACAACTGAAGAATCTTATAGTGCTTCGCTATTTGCAGATATGGAAAGCCTCTGGTTTGAATCTGAAATATTTGATGCCAAAACATTTGCAGTTTATTGGCTGGATAAACAAAAACCAGAATTTTTGATCAAAAATCATAAAAAAATATTGTCTTGGTCTAATGAGATTGATAACTGGGCACATGCCGATGGCTTGTGCTCGATCTATGCTCGAATGTTTGAGCAAATGCCAAAGTTAATTTTACCGACATATTTAAAATGGAATCGTCATAAAAATTCTTGGCTACGCCGTTGTTCGATGGTGGGACTTTTTTATTATTCGCGCGCAAGAACTAATCAACCCAGTTTTAACTTGGCAAAAAAACTGGTAAATCCCCATTTTAGTGCGCCTGAGTATTATGTACAAAAGGCGGTTGGTTGGACCATTAGAGAAATGTATAACACCTATCCACCTGAAACTATTCAATATATTGAGAACAACAACCACCAGCTAAGTAGTGTGGCCTGGGTGGCAGCTAGTGAAAAACTGCCTGCAAAATTAAAAAAATCAATATTAACAAAACGTAGGTTTCTGCGATCGAAAAAAGGTTAATTTTTTTTTATTTTATTCCGCTTTTTTAAAGTATTTTGTTCGATCTGATGAAAATTATTTCAAATAACTTTCAACTCAATGTATTAGGCCTAGACCACGTCAATAATAATGTCAGGTATTACAAATTTTTTTTTGCATTTCGCCGCAAAGATTCTAAACTAAATATGATACTGAAGCGTCTGAGATGGATAATTAATCTAACCTCAAAACAAGGAGCAACTATATGAGTGACAACAAAACACAACAACTGCCTCTGCTGCCACTACGTGACCTGATTATATTTCCGCACATGATGATGCCCCTGTTTGTAGGTCGTGAAAAAAGTATTAATGCACTTGAAGATGCCATGAGTAAACAATCCGAAATTGTTTTGGCTGCGCAAAAAGATGCAAAAACCAATAACCCGGATGAAAAAGATATTTATCAGGTCGGCACGGTTGGCGCGATCATTCAGCTTTTAAGATTGCCGGATGGAACTGTTAAAGTTTTGGTCGAGGGCAAACACCGAGTAAAAATTAAAAACTTTGTCAGTAACGAAGGCCACTTTGTTGTTAATTGTGATATTATCGAAGAACAGGTTTCTAATCCCACTGAAGCTTCTGCATTAGTTCGATCTGTTAAAAGTACCTTTGAGACTTATGTTAAATTGAATAAGCGAATTCCACCTGAAATTTTAATGCGGGTTTCAAGTATTGAAAATCCGGGTGAGCTTGCGGATATCATTGTGGCTCAGCTTAATCTTAAACTTGAAGATAAGCAGGCAGTTCTTGAAATAATCGATCCGACCAAGCGTTTAGAGCATTTATTGAATTTAATGACCGGCGAAATCGAAATCCTTGAAGTGGAAAAAAAGATCAGGACCCGCGTCAAAAAACAAATGGAGAAGTCGCAGAAAGAATATTATCTGAATGAGCAAATGCAAGCTATTCAAAAAGAATTAGGCGAAAAAGACGACTATCAGGCTGAGCTAGATGACTTAACAAGTAAGTGTAACGACAAAAAAATGCCAAAAGAAGCCAAAGATAAAGTACATAAAGAAATTAAAAAATTAAAAATGATGTCACCGATGAGCGCTGAAGCCACGGTTGTCAGAAACTATATTGACTGGGTGCTTTCGCTTCCTTGGCAAGAGTACTCCGAAGATCGTCATGATGTTAAAAATGCC
>ERZ1292630.2835-Hain-H41-02um-R3-2835-length-15676-cov-9_pt2 | contig 13905 bp, 14 predicted proteins | sample MGYA00564408_ERZ1292630 | MGnify/ENA primary metagenome ERZ1292630 (study PRJEB36523, sample SAMEA6512641) | groundwater metagenome | collected 2019-01-08 | study: AquaDiva: Metagenomics assemblies of 32 groundwater samples | reverse complement strand
CTGGTATATCAGTTCTTGCACTGTATAAGAACCAGGCGGTAAAAATCCCTGCAACAGATAGCCAGAATGGAACCGTTGATAATGCGTGAATCATCATTCCACCAATACCGGTAAACTCAGCTCCGAGTTTCTCAATGGCATCGTGTTGTGGCAACACATGAATAACATTCGCAAAATAGTCTCCAAATACAATCGGCCCTATAAACCACCCTGCTCCAATTGTCGGAATTGCCAATATCACAAGCGGCACTGTAACCACCCAGGGTGATTCATGCAAATGATGTTCAGTGCGCTTATCCATCCGTGGTTGCCCATGGAATGTCATAAATATCAACCGGAAGGTATATAACGCTGTGATAAATACAGTGGTCAATACACAAAAATATGCAAAACCTACGCCAGGTATGTTGGCAAAATGGACTGCTTCAATGATGGCATCCTTGGAAAAGAATCCAGAAAAGCCCGGTACACCGGCACTCGCCAGTGCTGCAATGAACATCGTCCAATAGGTAACAGGCATGTATCGTTTTAAGCCACCCATTTTCTGCATATTCTGCTCATGATGCATGGCAATAATCACTGAGCCGGCACCTAAAAACAAGACTGCCTTAAAAAAAGCATGTGTCATTAAATGGAAAATAGCTGCCGAATAGGCTGAAGCGCCCAATGCAACAGTCATATAACCCAATTGCGATAATGTTGAATATGCAACTACACGTTTAATATCATTTTGTACTACTGCAACCATTGCCATAAATAGCGTTGTGATACCACCGATCACCAATATGACTGACAATGCTGTTTCAGATAACTCGAATAACGGTGACATCCGTGCAACCATGAATATACCTGCTGTCACCATGGTAGCCGCATGAATTAATGCCGAGATCGGTGTCGGCCCTTCCATTGAATCCGGCAACCATACATGTAACGGGAATTGTGCTGATTTGCCCATCGCACCAATGAACAACAAAATACAGATGACCGTTAATACCAGCCACGACGTACCCGGTATTAATTCAATTGTCTGCCCGCTGATATCAGAGGCCTGAGAAAAGACAGTCACATAATCCAACGTACCAAAGTACATCAGCACCATTGCAATACCAAGCAGAAAACCAAAATCACCAACACGGTTTACCAGAAATGCCTTCATGTTAGCGTATATTGCGGTCGGACGGGTATACCAGAATCCGATCAACAAATAAGAAACCAACCCGACCGCTTCCCAGCCAAAGAATAATTGCAGGAAATTATTCGACATGACCAGCATCATCATGGAGAAGGTAAACAGCGAAATATAGCTGAAGAAACGTTGATAGCCAGGATCGCCCTGCATGTACCCGATGGTATATATATGCACCATCAGTGAAACCAGACTGACGACAACCATCATGGTTGCCGATAACTGGTCGATCAGAAAGCCAACCTCAAAGCGTGTATCACCGGCAACAAGCCACGTATAGATTGTTCCATTAAATATATTGCCTGCCAATACATCCTTGAAAATTACCAGAGAGGCAAGGAAGGAAATGAATACCAATGTAATCGTTACACGATGACTCCATGCCGGGCCTATAAAACGACCCAATAAGCCCGCAATGAGCGCTCCTGCCAGCGGTGCAAGTGGCACCAGTAAATAAAAATTCTGCATCTCAGTCAATATTCTTTTTGTCAGTTATGATACGCCCAGACTCTTTTACGCCAGTCTATCCATCAGCCTTTGAGTTTATCCAGATCATCAACATTAATCGTCCGAAGATTACGAAATAACACAACGAGTATTGCCAACCCTATCGCAGATTCTGCAGCGGCTACTGTTAAAATAAAAAATACAAAAATCTGTCCATTGATATCCTGCAGGAAATGCGAAAATGCGACAAAGTTCATATTTACCGCCAGCAGCATCAATTCTATCGACATCAATATAATGATTATATTTTTCCTGTTTAGAAAAATACCAACAATACCGATGGCAAACAGAATTGCACCAAGCACCAGATAATGAGATAACGATACCAAGCTAACTACCTCTTCATAAATATTTCTAAATAGCCATGCATTCCAATGAATGCTAATTTCATTCTTTTTTCTCTGAAGGCATTGCTACAATTCGTACTCGATCTTCTTTTTTCACGCGAACCTGCTTTGATGGATTCGGAGATTTCTTATCTTCCCGATGCCGCAATGTCAGGGCAATTGCCGCAACCATCGCAACCAGCAAAAGCACTGCTGCCAGCTCGAATGCATAAACGTATTCGGTATAAATTAAACGACCTAGTTCTTTTGTATTGCTATAGTCAGCCGCATGGGAAGGTGGCATCGGCATTTCTTCAAGCCCAAAATGCTTGCCCATTAACACCATTGTTATTTCGGCAACCATAATCAGTGCAATGATTGCACCAAAGGGAAACCACTTCCAGAATCCTTCACGCAACCGGTCAAGATTAATATCCAGCATCATGACCACGAACAGAAACAGCACCATGACAGCACCTACATAAACCAGAACCAGTGCAATCGCGAGAAATTCAGCTTCTAGCAGAAGCCATAGTCCAGCACATGTAACAAAAGCAAGAACCAGTAATAATGCAGAATAAACCGGATTGCGAACTGTGATCACTCCCAGCGACGATGCCACCAGAACCGCAGAGAAAGTATAGAATATGATGTCTTGAAAACTCATTTGTATTTACCAGCAAGATTCAACGATAACGCGCATCAGCTTCTCTATCCTTGGCTATCTGCTCTTCATAGCGATCGCCAACAGCCAGCAGCATTTCTTTGGTGTAAATCAAATCACCTCTTTTTTCACCATGATACTCAAGCACGCGCGTCTCAACAATTGAATCCACCGGACAAGATTCTTCACAGAAACCACAGAAAATACATTTACTCAGGTCTATATCGTAGCGTGTCGTACGTCGTGTCCCATCTTCACGTTGCTCTGAGTCAATCGTAATTGCCATGGCAGGGCACACTGCTTCACATAGCTTACAAGCAATGCAACGCTCTTCCCCATTGGGATAGCGCCGTAGTGCATGCAGCCCACGAAACCGTGGGGATTGCGGTGTTTTTTCTTCCGGGTAATGCACTGTTATCTTCGGCTTAAAAAGATAACTGCCCGTTACAGCCATACCTTTCAATAATTCAAATAATAGAAAGGTATTAAAAAATTTTTTGATTCGATCCATGATAATTTTCTCTATTTTTAGAACCAGAGACTCAATGGAAATACATCTCTTGTCGAGTCAGGCAGTTGCATGACCAAGCCTAATAGTACAATCCATATTAACGTAATTGGAATAAATATTTTCCAACCCAATCTCATAATCTGATCGTAGCGATAGCGTGGAAATGTCGCACGAAACCAGAGAAACAAGAATAAAATAAATGCAATCTTCAAAAGCAGCCAGACAAAGCCTGGAATCAACGTGAATGGCATCATATCAACCGGCGGTAGCCATCCACCCAGAAACATGATGGATGTTAACGTTGCAACCAATATCATATTGGAGTATTCAGCCAGGAAAAACACAGTAAATGCCATGCCTGAATAATCAACATGGAAACCAGCAACGATCTCTGATTCGCCTTCCGCCACATCAAAAGGTGCACGGTTTGTCTCGGCAATCCCTGAAATCAAATAAACCAGAAACATGGGGAATAAAGGAATCAGATACCAGTTCAGTATACTACTTCCCTTCTGTCCATTCACAATATCACCCAGATTCAAACTCTGAGACATCATCAGCACGCATACCAGCGCAAAACCCATGGCCAGTTCATATGAAACAACCTGAGCTGCTGATCGCATGGCTCCCAGAAATGCATATTTGGAGTTCGATGCCCAGCCGGCAATAATAATGCCGTATATACCCATTGACGTCATGGCCAGAATGTATAGCAACCCCGCATTAATATCAGCAAGAACAAGCTCGGGAGAAAAAGGCACGACCGCCCAGGCAGCCAAGGCCGGCATTATTGTTAATACAGGTGCAAGAATAAACAGAAACTTATTGGCGCCGGTCGGAATAACGATCTCTTTCATGATCGCCTTAACCGCATCGGCAATCGGTTGACCCCATCCCCTCAACCATGGAATACCAAAGAAAGTTACTCTATTGGGTCCAACACGGATTTGCATATAGGCAATTATCTTGCGCTCTGCAAAGGTTAAATACGCAACACCCAGTAGCAATGGAATAACAATCGCAAAGATAAATGTCATATTTGTTGCAAACGAGAACAGCATGGCACCCCATTCCGCTCCAAATATTTGTACAAACTGTTGTTGAATATACTCCATTAATAAACCCCAACGTTTACCATTACAGTTTCTCCACCGATATTTCCCCAAACAGATCGCCTAGCGCCACTGTCCTAGGGTGTGCACAAGCAATGCGCACACAATTGGCAGGTAGTTTTTTATCACAATCAGCCTCAAGCTGCACCGACCCTTCACCCTGTTTAATTCGTACCTGAGATCCTGCAGAAATCCCTAAACTCTCCAGCATTTCAGCAGTCATCCATGCTTTGGGCGGTGCCGCATCGTGCGTTGCCTGCAGAGATTCAGCACGACGAACAATCGGATCCGCCTGATAAATCGGCACTTCCCCGATCCGCTGCGTACCTTTCGATTCAGTTACGTTAATCGCTATACCAGTACTTTCTAAAGCGTTGCTCAGGTATTGGCTGATTTCCAGTCCATCAGGAAAAATTTCTGCTCGAACCTGCTCAGGTGCTTCATAATCAAATTTCTCAACACCCAGTAAATTGGCCAATACACGCAACACCTTCCATGCAGGCCGCGCATCTCCCAACGGTGATACAACGCCGTTGAAACTTTGTATCCGGCCTTCCGTACTAACATACGTACCTGAAGTTTCAGTAAAAGGTGTTATAGGCAATAGCACATCAGCATAATCACCTGCATTTCCTTTATAAGCACTCATGGATACTACGAATTCACTTGATTTTATCGTCTCTGACGCTTTTCGAGCATTGTAGGTATCGAATTCCGGCTCCACATTCATCAGTATAAATGCACGGCATTTTTCATTGATTGAATCAGCACCATAACCAAGCATTTGCGCTGCATTCAGTCCGTTTAATTCCGCATAATCCCGCTTTTTATAAACCGGCAAGGTACTGATTTCCGGAACAGCTCCTGCCCAATAGGCTCCTACATTATTTGCAGCTTCGCCCAACACGCCATAACGGGCACCTGTAACACGTGCAATCAGACCGGCAAGAAAGTTAATTGTTGAATAGTCCGGATGATGTTGAGCCAGATTACCAAGATAAATTGCGGCTGATGTGCTTTCAATTAAACTGGAAGCGATTGCACGGGCACTGGTTGTGCTGGTAATTGCCAGTGAATTAATCAATTGATGCAGCTCGTCAGATTGCTCCGTTCCTTTAATTTCTAGTGCAGCTTTTAGAATGCCCGCCAGTGTTCTTGCTATTGCGTCAGGCGCTACTATTGCTTTGTTTGCAACAAACATCAGCAAATCATCATCGACAGGATTTACAATATTCAACTGCAATCCATTTTTTACCGCCTGGCGTAAACGCTGCGCTATCAGTGGATGATCTTTACGCAGTGTACTGCCAACAATCAGCGCTGATTTCAGTTGTGATATATCCGCAATACTGGTTCCTAGCCAGGGAATCCCCTGCAGTTTCTTATCCGCACGAAAATCAGATTGACGCAGACGGTGGTCAATATTGCCACTTCCCATTGCGCGCATCAGTTTCTGTAACAGGTAAAGTTCTTCCGCTGTGCTATGCGCGGATCCCAAGGCGCCTATACGACTGGCGCCATGCGTCTGTTTGATTGCCTGCAAGGTATTCGCTGTAAATTCCAGAGCCTGCTGCCAATCACATTCAAACCATTGGCCGTTACGCTTAATCATGGGTCGTGTCAATCTATCTTCCGAGTTCAATCCCTCATAAGAAAAACGATCTTTATCCGACAGCCAGCATTCGTTGATTGCTTCATTGTCCCGTGGCAGAACCCGCATGACACGATTCTGTTTAACCTGAACAACCAGATTTGACCCTAAACCACAGTGCGGACTTATTGATTTTCTACGTGATAATTCCCAGGTACGCGCCGAATAGCGGAATGGTTTACTAACCAGCGCACCCACCGGACAAAGATCAATGACATTCCCCGATAGCTCCGAGTCTACTGTCTTACCAACAAACGTGAGTATCTCAGAATGCTCACCACGCCCAGCCATACCAAGCTCCATGATTCCGGCAATCTCCTGGCCAAACCGTACACACCGCGTACAGTGAATGCACCGCGTCATATCGGTTGATATCAGCGGCCCCAGATTCTTATTGACCACAACACGTTTTGCTTCGGTGTACCGCGAGCCACTTGCACCATAACCTACAGCCAGATCCTGTAACTGACATTCACCACCTTGATCACAAATGGGGCAATCCAGCGGATGATTAATCAGCAAAAACTCCATCACGCCTTTTTGTGCTGTCACAGCCTGCTGGGAATGCGTAAAAACTTTCATCCCATCCATAACAGGTGTTGCACAGGCTGGCAAAGGCTTTGGTGCTTTTTCGACCTGCACCAGACACATACGGCAATTTGCCGCAATGGATAATTTCTTGTGATAGCAAAAATGTGGAATGTACACACCGATCTGCTTGGCACCATCCATGATGGTACTTCCCTTGGGAACAGATACCTGTTTACCGTCGATTTCTATATTGACCATCGGCTAAAATTCTTGGGTTAATCACGAATTATAAAATTGACGCGCTCTACTCATTCGAACAGTTAAACCATACATTTCTTATGTTCTATATGGTAGACAAACTCGTCCCGGAAATGTTGAATCATCGCGCGAACAGGCATAGCCGCTGCATCGCCCAAGGCGCAAATCGTTCGTCCTTGTATGTTGTCCGCTATATTATCAAGCAGATCAAGATCTTCTATCCGCCCTTTGCCATGTTCAATACGGTTAACAATACGATAAAGCCATCCCGTACCCTCACGGCATGGCGTACATTGACCGCAAGATTCTTCATAATAAAAATATGACAAGCGCTCCAGCGCCCTTACCATGCAGGTTGTTTCATCCATGATAATGACCGCGCCTGAACCCAGCATGGACCCGGCCTTGGCAATGGAGTCATAATCCATATCCGTCTGCATCATAATATCACCAGGCAATACGGGCATTGATGACCCACCCGGAATGCAGCCTTTTAATTTACGGCCACCCCGCATTCCACCCGCCAATTCCAGTAATTCAGAAAAAGGGGTTCCAAGCGGTATTTCATAATTACCCGGCTTGTTAACATGACCGGATACTGAAAATATTTTTGTGCCACCGTTATTAGGTCTGCCGAGTTGAAGATATTTCTCACCGCCATTGCGGATAATCCAGGGAACTGAAGAAAACGTTTCAGTATTATTTATGGTGGTCGGTTTACCATAAAGACCATAATTTGCCGGAAAAGGTGGCTTAAAGCGGGGCTGGCCTTTTTTGCCCTCTATGGATTCCAGCAATGCCGTTTCTTCCCCACAGATATAAGCGCCATATCCATGATGATTGTATAGTTGGAAACTGAACGGTGAACCCAGAATATTGTTTCCCAAATAACCCGCTGCACGCGCTTCTTCAACCGCTTCCTCCATGCGCTCGTAGGTTTCCCATATCTCGCCATGGATATAATTGTAGCCTGCTTTAACACCCATTGCGTAGGCAGCAATGATCATTCCTTCGATCAGCAGATGGGGATTAAACCGCATGATATCGCGATCCTTGAATGTACCCGGCTCCCCTTCGTCCGAGTTACAAACTATGTACTTATCTCCCTCATAACTCTTGGGCATGAAACTCCATTTCAACCCGGTAGGAAAGCCAGCACCGCCCCGACCACGTAATGCTGATTTCTTTACTTCTTCAATAATCGCTTCTGGTGTAATTTTTTGGGCCAGTATTTTTCTGAGAGCCGCATATCCTTCACGTCTTTCATAGCTTCTGATCTTCCAATTCTCAGAGTCAGATGGATCAACACCATTCATTAATGTCTGTGGATACTGATTCATTCGCCCAGTTCCTCCAGCAATTTATCGATCATTTCATTAGACATGAAACTGCACATACGCTTATTGTTAACCAATAACACGGGCGCATCACCACATGCTCCAAGACATTCACCTTCTTTCAGAGTGAACTTCCCATCCGGTGTTGTCTGGTTAAATTCTATTCCTAATTTTTTCTTTACATAGGCAGCAGTCTCATTACTACCGGATAAAGCACAAGGCAAGTTGGTACATATCGTAATTTTGTATTTGCCCACCGGTTGCAGGTTATACATATTATAAAATGTAGCTACCTCATAAACTGCAATCGGTGGCATACCTAAATACTCAGCAACAAAATCCATTGTCTCATTAGCCAGCCAGCCCTTCTCTTCCTGCGCGATCGCAAGTGCCGACATAACAGCTGACTGCTTTTTGTCAATTGGATATTTAGCGATCTCTCGATCTATTCTTTTAAGGGATTCAGCGCTTAACATCGTTTTATTTATCTATCTATCTCACCAAATACTATATCTTGCGTACCAATGATGGCAACCACGTCAGCGATCATATGCCCTCTGGACATTTCATCCAGCGCAGCCAAATGGGCAAATCCAGGTGCACGAATCTTCAGCCGATAAGGTTTATTGGCTCCATTCGATACCAGATAAATACCAAACTCACCTTTGGGGTGCTCAACTGCGGCGTAAGTCTCTCCCGGCGGCACATGGAAACCTTCTGTAAATAATTTGAAATGATGAATCATTTCTTCCATATTTTGCTTCATATCTACCCGTGATGGGGGAGCGACTTTATGGTTGTCCGTAATCACTGGACCTGGATTTTTACGCAACCAGTCAACACATTGCTTAATAATACGGTTTGACTGGCGGAATTCTTCCATCCGTACCAAATATCGATCATAACAATCACCATTCACGCCGACCGGTATGTCAAAATCAATACGATCATAGACCTCGTACGGTTGTTTTTTTCTTAAATCCCACTCCACACCGGAGCCGCGCAGCATAGGCCCTGTAAAACCCAACGCCTTGGCACGCTCGGGAGAAACAATGCCGATATCAACCAAACGCTGCTTCCAGATTCGATTGTCAGTCAACAATGTTTCGTACTCATCAACATAGGTTGGAAAACGATTTGTAAAGTCTTCAATGAAATCCAGCAAAGAGCCTTCTCTATTGGCATTCCGCAGACGCGTCTGCTTCTCGTTATGAATTTTTGACGATTGGTACTGAGGCATGGTGTCCGGTAAATCGCGATATACACCGCCGGGCCTATAATAGGCCGCATGCATTCTGGCACCTGAAACCGCTTCATAGCAATCCATCAGATCTTCTCTTTCACGGAAAGCATAAAGAAACATTGTCATAGCGCCTACGTCCAATGCATGTGCACCGATCCATAACAGGTGATTCAGGATTCGAGTAATTTCGTCAAACATCACCCGGATATATTGCGCTCTCAGCGGCACTTCAATTTGCAGCAACTTCTCAATCGCCATCACATAGGCATGCTCATTGGACATCATCGAAACATAATCCAGTCTATCCATGTACGGAAGTGATTGGATATATGTTTTATTCTCTGCCAATTTCTCAGTTGCACGATGCAATAATCCGATATGCGGATCTGCACGTCTCACAACTTCTCCATCCAATTCCAGCACCAGTCTTAGCACACCGTGCGCTGCCGGGTGCTGCGGTCCAAAATTCATGGTGTAATTACGTATTTCAGCCATAAGTTACTTCAAAGAATTCTTATCCAAAAAATCAATACAGTGAATATTGTGCGTACATTAAGACTCACAATCTCCGTAATGTTCCTCTCGTATCACGTGCGGCGTTATTTCTCGCGGCTCTATACTGACCGGTTGATAAATAACACGCTTCTGCTCTGCGTCATAGCGCATTTCAACATTACCCGTCAACGGGAAATCCTTACGGAATGGGTTTCCTATAAAACCATAATCAGTCAATATCCGACGCAGGTCTGGATGGTCAGTAAAAATAATTCCGTAGAGATCAAACGCTTCTCGTTCAAACCAATTTGCGACAGGCCATATCCCAGTTACTGAATCAACTACCGGAAGTTCATTATTTTCAGCCAATACACGAACACGCAACCTGTGATTGCGGTTGACCGAAAGCAAATGATAAATGACCGCAAAACGCTTATCCCGCAAACCCTGTTTTACAGATAAATCGCTGCCATAAGTCGAGTAATCGATCCCACATAAATCAATCAGCGAATCAAAATCCAGTGCAGCAGCGTCACGTAACATTTTACTGACAGCGAGAACATCTTTCGCATGCACAACGATCGTTAATTCACCATACTGCGATTGCAGACTAACCAGCTTGTCTGTCAATATGCCTTGCAAGGCCTCTGCAAGATTTCCCTGTTGAATAGTCGACATACTTGAATTAACGTGCAATGGTGTTGGTGCGATTTATTTTATTTTGTAACTGTATGATGCCATACAGTAAAGCTTCAGCAGTGGGAGGACAGCCTGGCACATATATATCCACCGGTACAATCCGGTCGCAGCCACGAACAACTGAATAAGAGTAATGGTAGTACCCTCCGCCATTCGCACATGACCCCATTGAAATCACCCATCGCGGCTCTGCCATCTGATCATAAACTTTGCGCAAGGCTGGTGCCATTTTATTGCACAACGTGCCTGCCACGATCATCACGTCGGACTGACGAGGGCTAGGTCGGAATACTATACCAAAGCGATCAAGATCATATCGCGATGCGCCAGTTTCCATCATCTCAACCGCGCAACAGGCCAGCCCAAAAGTCATCGGCCACATGGAACCCGTGCGTCCCCAGTTAATAACCGAGTCCAGACTGGTAGTAATAAAACCCTTTTCGAGCGTTCCTTCAATACTCATAGCGTTAATCCCACTCCAATGCTCCTTTCATCCACTCGTAGATAAAACCCACTATCAGAATGCTCAGGAATACCATCATAGCAATAAATCCAAATAATCCAATTTCATTCAGCACGATTGCCCAAGGAAACAGGAACGCAATCTCCAAATCAAACAGGATGAATAAAATCGCAACCAAGTAATACCGCACGTCGAACTTCATCCGCGCATCTTCAAAAGCTTCAAAACCGCACTCATAAGGTGATAGCTTCTCACTGTCCGGGCGATTGGGCGCAAGTAACCAGCCACACAGCATTGGCACCACGCCTACCAAGAAGCCAACTATAAGAAATAATAAAATTGGAAAATAATTTTCAAGCATTTTATGGTTATTAATTAAATCAGAACAATGAATCTTGCGCTTATGTAGTGCTGACGGAGCGCGTAGTAAGTTACGTGTGGTGCCGACGGCGAGACTCGAACTCGCACAGCTTTCGCCACCGCCCCCTCAAGACGGCGTGTCTACCAATTCCACCACGTCGGCGACAGTACCCAAAAGCTATAAACTGCGTCTCCACTGGCAGGATACAGGATTGAATTTAACTCTCATCATCTACCTGGGTATTTGCTCAGATCTGGAAGTACTACCCGCTTCAGAAGTATCCGGTACAGAATCGTCATCTAAAACCGCATCCTTACTGATAGATGTTGATTCACTTTCTTCAAATTTATCCATGATGCTCATGACACCCGCATCTTTGGACTGATTCATCGACAAATATGTCAATCCCATACTGGTTGCAAAAAACATAGCTGCCACCAATCCAGTTGCACGACTCAGGAAGGTTGCTGAACCACTGGCTCCAAACAAACTACCAGACGAACCACTACCAAAAGCAGCCCCCATATCCGCACCTTTGCCGTGTTGTACCAGAACCAGCACTACCAACACAACCGCTAATAAAACATGTATTGACCAAACTAAGGTTTCCAACGTGTTACTCCAAAAAAATTAATTCTATACAGCTCGGCAGATCGCTATGAATTCTTCTGCAATTAATGATGCGCCACCAATTAATCCGCCATCGATATCCGACATAGCAAATAATTCACTTGCATTACCTGCCTTAACACTTCCCCCATACAATATGGTGAGTTCATGTGCTATTTGCGTATTTTGAGCGGCGACCATCTTTCTTATGAACACATGTACGTCCTGGGCTTGCTGAGGTGTCGCAGTTTTACCTGTGCCGATGGCCCAAACCGGTTCATACGCAATCACAGCCTTTTTCAAGGACTCTACACCAGCCAATTCAGTAACAGCTTTCAATTGCTCTTTAATTATTTCCTCTGTGATGCCTCTTTCGCGCTGCTCGAGCGTTTCACCGACACAAAGAATCGGCACCAGATTACCTTTTTGTGCAGCAATATACTTTTCTGCTACTGTTTGATTATTTTCCCCAAACAGCATCCGTCTTTCTGAGTGCCCTACGATCACATAGATACACCCGAAATCCTTAAGCATATTAACTGATATTTCTCCGGTATAAGCACCTTTATCATGCTGACTGACAGTCTGTGCGCCCAATAGAACTTTTGTTCCCTGCAATAGCACTTGCACTGATGATAAATATGGATATGGAACACACACCGCAAAATCAGCACCAGGCAACTTATCTAAACTTGGAAGAATTGCATTTAGTAAATTTTTATTCTCGATCAGATTACCATGCATCTTCCAGTTACCTGCAACCAGCCTTTTGCGCATAACGACACTACCTCACAAACTTCCAAAATTGGCGATGCTACCCTTGATTCATTATCTAGTCAATTGCACACTTGTTCGGGATAGCATACCAATCCAGCCTAAACCGCTTGCAGATTAAACTTCCTTGCAGAGTCCTCTCCAGTTCATTATCCGAAACGTCCGGTTATATAATCTTCTGTTTGCTTATTTTTTGGCTTAATAAAAATTGTGTCAGTTACCCCAAATTCGATCAATTCACCCAGATACATATAGGCCGTGTAATCCGACACTCTCGCAGCCTGTTGCATGTTATGTGTCACGATCAATATCGTAACCTTGCTTTTTAAATCAGTAATCAGTTCTTCAATACTCGCTGTTGCTATGGGATCCAACGCAGATGTCGGCTCATCGAATAAAAGTATCTCAGGATCTGTCGCCAAAGCACGCGCAATGCACAATCTCTGTTGCTGTCCACCTGATAGATTAAATGCCAGATGATTTAAACGATCTTTCACTTCATCCCATAGCGCTGCGTTGCGCAAGGCAATTTCAACTTTCTCATCCAGTATCGCTCTCTGTTTGATGCCCCTTACCCGCAATCCATAGGCGACATTTTCATAAATCGATTTCGGAAAGGGATTCGGCTTCTGAAACACCATACTGATACGCATGCGTACCTCTATCGGATCAACATGGGGCGATAGAATGTTCACATCATCAGGATAAAGAGTAATTTCTCCCTCATAACGATTACCCGGATATAAATCATGCATGCGATTAAAACACCGCAGAAATGTTGATTTCCCACATCCGGAAGGTCCAATAAGTGCTGTGATCTTTTTATCATGCAGCACCATATCAATATTCTTCAGTGCATTAAATGTTCCGTAATAGAAATTCAGATTTCTTACTTCTGATTTGTACTGCACGGACTCTATCGTTTTTTCATGCTCACTAAGCATTGTTTTCCTACCACTTAATATTCTTACGCATACGATATCGTAAATAAATAGCCAATCCATTCATGGCAAGCGTCATCACTACCAGAACCAACCCTGCTGCCGCAGCATTGAGTTGAAACGCTTCCTCTGGTCGCGATACCCAATTAAACATCTGTATGGGCATTACTGTGAAAGGTGCTGTAAGCCATTCAAATGATAAATAAGGAAAATCATTCTTGACAGGAGAGGGCGGCA
>ERZ1292630.444-Hain-H41-02um-R3-444-length-43871-cov-45_pt2 | contig 13909 bp, 19 predicted proteins | sample MGYA00564408_ERZ1292630 | MGnify/ENA primary metagenome ERZ1292630 (study PRJEB36523, sample SAMEA6512641) | groundwater metagenome | collected 2019-01-08 | study: AquaDiva: Metagenomics assemblies of 32 groundwater samples | reverse complement strand
GTAGAGTTTCAACGCCGGAGCGTAAGTTTCCTCGTAGAATTTCCACGCCGGAGCGTAAGTTTCCTCGTAGAGTTTCCACGCCTGAGCTTTAGTTTCCTCGTAGAGTTTCCACGCCGGAGCTTTAGTTTCCTCGTAGAGTTTCCACGCCTGAGCTTTAGTTTCCTCGTAGAGTTTCAACGCCTGAGCTTTAGTTTCCTCGTAGAGTTTCCACGCCGGAGCGTAAGTTTCCTCGTAGAGTTTCCACGCCTGAGCTTCAGTTTCCCTGTAGAGTTTCAACGCCGGAGCGTAAGTTTCCTCGTAGAATTTCCACGCCGGAGCGGTCAATAACTCCTTATTAATACCGAGGCCTCGGAATTTCCCCGCTTTTATATCCTCCACAATTTCGGGTGGGAAGTTTGCGGGTGTGGTAAAATCTGTACATTCTTTCTGCGCGCCGCCTATAAAATTATCGTAATAATATCTTATTGCACCATGCCCGGACAGATCATCTTTGGACTTGCAATGATTTCTTAATTCCTTACCTCTTCTTGTGTTGTATATATCCCGATAGGTAAGATAATATACCTGCCCATCTTTCTCGATCCAGCTTATAAAGTCACACATTGTTACTCTCCTTCTCGTAATATCTCCCGCCCCGGACAAGTGGCGGGAGAAGGGTTAAGTTGTCTGTCTCTCTATTTCGAGATTTATACTTTTTTCACATTCCTCACAATAATGTTCATGCTCTTCAAGAACACTCAAACTTTTAAACCACTTATTACAATCTGAGACATACTTGTATTGATTGCCAGCCCATTTAAGTCTTCTGCCTTGTCCTTTTCCCCTGTCTTGTCTCTCGTCTATGTTACCTGTATATTCTTTTAAATTCATTTTGTCTCTCCTTCTCGTAATATCTCCCGCCCCGAATAAGCGGCGGGAGAAGGGTTAAAAGTGTTTATTTTTTCAGTTCTGCCATACGTTCAGTTAATAACCACAACGCCTTATTCAGTTTAATATCTCTGTCAATGGCCTTCACTTCTCTTGTTTTGTTCCCAACTCTATACCGTGGATTTTCGCTTATTACGGTTACACCCTGTTTTATGATTTTCTCTTGTGCCCGGTTGTATACATTCCACAAATTATCTTCTCTGTCCTCTGATCTTCGCGGTAGCATTAACATTGATGCAGTATTGTGCCTATCCGGTGTGGTTCCTGGCGTTTTGCCTTTTTCCCATGTCTCAGCATCAAACACAATGTCCAGGATGGATTCCGCAAATACTTGTTTCTCTTCTGCATTTAATTGGATGCTTTGAAATTCCCCGACTTTCCCGGTTATTGCAGGTAAGGATTTAATCACAGAGTAAACCGCTTCTAATACCTTGTCGTTTGTATATCCCATGTGCCGTATGCGATGCACCTGGAACATTGAATCAGCGACACAAAGGCCATTACTGCATATCTGCCTGAATATACCGGCCATAATTTGGAATGATGCAAGGCCATTGTGACTATTGGTTAAGATGATCTCCGGGAATAAATTGTCTTTGGTATTCTCAATCTTGATTCCCGGGTTCCGCAACCGTATCGCATGTTTTTGGAAACCTCTTGTTTCGTCTCTCAAGGTTCTTGATTCCCTCACGTTTGCCGGTGTCCAGCCTTCTGCCTTCAACACGTCCAGCACCCTCGTAGTGGGAATGAAACTATACCTACCGGATAAGTCATCCGCTTGTGCAGTTTGTACTACACTTGAGTAATTATCAATTTCTACTACCTTGCTGTTCTCCTTTACATTATACCGTAAATCGTACATTTTGCACCCCTTTCGCCCCATACGGGTCAAAAAATTAAAAAGTTTACAACGGTCTTCTCAGTCTGCAATACTCATTTGTGCATACTATCTCTTCCGGTGTTTCCGTCTCTTCTGTATGGAGTACCCGACATGGGGCACTCCTTACAGAGTTGTACTTGTCCTCAGTATCGTATCGTGTACAGTTTGTTACTCTCAATTAATCCTCCCCTCTGAGTATGTTTGCACATTGTAGCAGTTTAACCAGTTCCCGTGCCCATTGTTCCGCGTCCCGGTCTTTCCCGCAATTCTTGTAGGCTATTGCCTTCGCCAATGCCCGGCTTACTTCGCTTCTGTCTATTTCTGTTGCGTACCTCTCTTTCACCCTTTCCCTTACCGATTTTTCTAGTTCTGATAGGGAGGGATAAGCCCTTACTGGCTCATATATCCCCATACCCTTAATGTACGTGCTGTATGCCCACTTTCCCTTGCCATTACTACCCACCCAGCTACTTGCCGGGGCTATTGTAATATCCATCCCATTTTTCAGCGCCATTGCTTCTATTCGTTCGCTTCTCTTCATTTTCATTCTCCCTTCTCACAGAGTTTTGATTTCGACTCGCCGCGCGAATCTGCAAAACTACTATTGTGTCTCCCTCCCAGAATCAGCGGAGGGAGAAGGTTATTTAGCGAATGCAAGTATTTTCTCTTTCCACTCGTTTAGAAAATCCTGATCCTCAAATTCAGTAATATTTTCCCATTCTTTTATTGTCTTGAGGGAGCATCCTGCCTGGATATATCCCTCTTCCCTAAAAATTAATATTGCATATTTAAGTAATAATTGCAATGGCGGTTTTTGTATGGTAAATGCTCCATAATTTGCGCCTGCCAAGTTTGCGCCTACCAAGTATGCGCCTGCCAAGTCTGCGCGTGCCAAGTTTGCGCCTGCCAAGTTTGCGCCTGCCAAGTTTGCGCGTGCCAAGTATGCGCCTGCCAAGTCTGCGCGTGCCAAGTTTGCGCCTGCCAAGTTTGCGCCTGCCAAGTTTGCGCGTGCCAAGTTTGCGCCTGCCAAGTTTGCGCCTGCCAAGTTTGCGCCTGCCAAGTTTGCGCGTGCCAAGTCTGCGCCTGCCAAGTTTGCGCCTGCCAAGTGTGCGCGTGCCAAGTATTTATTTCCGCCATTCTTTATTTTATCAATCTCTTCTTTATTCATCGTTTCTCTCCTTCAAGTTTGTATCTCCCCGCCGAACTGGCCGGGGAGAAGTGATTATTAAGTATTACATAGGTACAAGGACAACATCAACGATTTTATATTTTGCACCGCTATTATCTTCTGAGGCCCACCTACGCAGTTGAGCGATACTCTTTTTTGCCTCCTCTTTTGACAGTCCACTATATCCTGCACCGATTGCCTCGTATCTCCCAGTATACTCGTTATACTTTCTAATCTGTTTCATTCTCCACCTCTCCTTCTCACAGAGTTTAATTTTGAAGAGTTTTGATTTCGACTCGCCGCGCGAATCTGCAAAACTACTATGCAAGCCGCTTGCCATTCGCTATTAATTTTTCAAATCGTCCGCAAACCCAACAAATACGCCATAACTATTTTTATGACATTTATTTGGTGAAAAAATCAACACCTAAAAACAGGTATATTTTTGCAATGTTGCAATGCCCTGCAACCCGCACAAAACAAGGGTTTGCGTTATGCCGATAAAAGCATAACGCCGAAACCCGCCAAAATCAAGGCTTTGCAGGCGATGCGTTATTGTAACGAGTATTGCAATCTGAAATATCGCTTAAAATTACCTCGTCAAGCATTGCGTTAATCTCGTGCAGCAGCCGATATTGTGCATCGCTCAGCACGATTAATCCCCCCGGATGTGGTGTGCCATGCGCCTTAATGCGCTCAATCGCCCGCATTGAGTTGTATATTACGCAGTCGGTGTGCATAACGCCCCCAGGTGTGCTAATGCAGCGCCTATCTCCGTTTGCGTTTCCATCTGCCGCACCTGGAGCGATTCGACCTGCCCGCGTATCTTGCTTAATGCGTCCGGTTCTGCGCTCTTGGCATCAAGCGCGGTTTGTAGTCGGTATGCGGTAGCAGCCGGATCACTCTTGTATAATTCAGCATCCGCACCGGATATATACAACTGCTCAAGCCTCATGCAGTGGGTGATATAATCCCCGATGGACGTGTCAAGTCCTGCATCCCGTCTCTTCTTAAGCAGTTCTAGTCCCTCTTGCTTGAGATAGATAGTAACAGGTTTACCCTTCTGCCCTCTAATCGTCATTTTGTTGTCCCTTCCTCCGGGTTCTATTCCGGTAATAATTTCTCAGTAGATTTTGCGCAGCTTCTTTTGTTGCTTCTCGTTTTTCCGCTCTGTGATCTCTCCTTTCTTCCTCTGTTTCGTAGATTTCGTCCGGTTTCCAGCCGTATTTATCCATTTCCCTATATGCTTCCTGCTGTGCGTCTGATGCGTCAATTATCTCCCTTTCCATTCTCTTTACTTCGTTTTCCAATTTTCTGTACTCCCGACATATTGCAATTTGCTCCGCACAATTCAGCGACCTGTCCGGTTTTCCCCCCCTTGCTATTCGTTCAATCTCGCTTTTACTCAGTTTTATCGGTTTATATGCCATTTGCTATCCTCCGTATTTTGTATTATATGCACAAGTATTCTTTTTAGCAAATATACGCCATAACATGCAGTATGTCAAGTATTTTTATTTTTATATTTCTCAATACTCGTGGGTGTGCTATTTTTCCAGGAGTATGTTTTTGCGCCTAATACCCATTTTTATTCAGTGACACTTAATATTTACTGTCATTTATACCACAAAATATACCTAAGTGTATGATAAGTAATGACTTAGATACTGTATATATGAGCAAGTGTAAGCAGTATATAGACTTATGACTCACAGTATGGTATAGCAGACACAATGTTCAACATGCTATACAGTTTGACTATTTATTTCGTCAATATAGCCATATACTATAATATACATACTGTATATTATACGTATATAGGAGTATTATATATATACGTGTGTGTGTGTGTAATATTATATACTATACCTACTATACCCTATGCAATATCAATACCTGCAATGAGTTATGACAATACGGTATATTGTTAATATCCTACTATACTGTATAGGTTTATATGTAAGTGTTTACAGTGCAATAGGTTATGTATCGCTGACTGCCATTTTGGCAGTCGACTGCCATTTTGGCAGTCGGGTATCACATTCCGTGATACTGCTTGAGATGTTCCACGTGGAACATTATGCAGACCATGTTCCACGGTGTATGTATACTTGATACGTATGCTACATGCGCATGTTTGATACGTATCAACTGTACGTATAGATATTCTTGTCTGCTATACCGTGCTACGTTTCCTGTTTCAGTGACACGATACAGCGACTCAGCCTCAATCGCATACAATACCACAACACAAGATGTAGTACCCCGTGTTGTATGTTGTACATCACTACTGCATCCGTACTACCTGTTGTGTTCGCAATGTCACAGTATGTATATTATCAGACATTGATACCCCTTTTCTCTGTTCTTCTGAGACTAAGTCTCAGTCTCAGCCCACCCCGCCCCCCAAAGCCGTGCGCGTGTATTTCTATCGCATATCCTTTTCGCGCACTAAAGGCGTTTTTAAACGAAAAATATATTATTTTAATAAAACGGAGCTTGACTAATCCGTGGATGGTTGCATAATGTTTGTCATGGCTACAAAAGCGACGACTAAAAAAAGTTTAAAGAAGATAGGTATAGGGTGGAAAGACATACCGAGGGTAAAAGAGGTAAAAGGTGCGGAAGATCGTGGGTTTCCGGTTAAGAAGAAATTACCGACAGAAGAAAGACTGGAGGAAATGATTAATGCGGATAACGAGAGGAAGCTGAAACTTGACGAATTGGCAAGGCTGCATAATGCGGGGGAAGCGGATACGTTGACGGAATTTATACGGAAGACGACGTTTGACGGTCGGGAGTTGGTATTATTTCATTTGGAGGTATTGAGGGACACGACTGGCGTGTATAAAGGCTGCGCGGTGGAATTGAAGCACAAGCAATATGCGGCGGCGTGTTTGGAGGATAGGGGATGGGGTAAGGCGGTGGCGAATTTGAATATAAATACAACGAACATGAACAAGAGTGACGAATTGCTTTTGGCGGAGATAAGGTTATTGGAGGGTAAGATAAAAGGTGCAGACTTTAGGATTATCAAAGACGGCGACAAGGGCGGACTTGCAGCGTTACCGGGACCTGATAGCGGAGTGGCAAAGGCGGGAGAAGACGCGGCAGATAAACTTTTACCAGCCGTATCCGTTCCAGTTAAAGTACCACAATGACGGGTTAACGTGCAGTCAGAGGTATTTGATGTGTGGTAACCAGGTTGGCAAAACAATGTGTGGTAGCGCGGAAGATACGTACCACCTGACTGGATTATATCCTGCGTGGTGGAAGGGGAAGGTTTTCCGTAGTCCGGTATTGGCGTGGGTGTGTGGGCAGACGAATGATAAGGTCCGGGACACGATGCAGAAGAAGTTGTTGGGTGATCCGATAGACCCCGATCAGTGGGGTACGGGATGGATACCTAAAGATTGTCTTTCAGAAGACGAGAATCGGCGGGTGAGAAAAGCGGGAGTTCCGAATGCGTGGCAGGCGGTATCGGTTAAGCATCATACGGACGGGGTGTTTGATGGGTGGTCAACGTGTGTGTTTAAGGCATACGAGGCGGGATACAGGGTATTCACGTCTGAGCAAGTGCCGGTGATACATCTCGACGAGGAGCCGCCGCCGGAGATAATTACGCAATGTATAGTAAGGCAGGTTGGATTAGCGGATAGTGTATTATCTATAACTGCAACACCGGAAGATGGGGTAACAATGATGGTAGATCAATTCATGAACCATTTAAAGCCGGGTCAATCGTTGACAAACGCCACGTGGGATGATGCTCCTCATTTGACGAAGGAGAAGAGGGATCAGATATTGGCGGCGCTGCCTGAGCATGAGAGGCAGATGCGGTCTATGGGAATACCGATGATGGGTGATTCTTTGGTATTTCCGGTATTGGACGAAGAAATACAGTGCGATCAGTTTAACATACCGTTTTATTATAGATTTATAAATGGGCTTGACATTGGTGGCTGGAACCATTACACTGCCTGTACTTTTATGGCGTTGAATCCCGATACGGATGTATTGTATGTTTATGACACGTATAAGGCCCAGGGCAAGATTCCATTGATACATGCGGAAGCGATAAAGAGCAGGGGCAAGGATATTTTGACTATATATCCGCACGATGCGAACAAGGATGACAGGAATAGCGGGGAATCGGTGGCACAGCAATACAGGGACTTTGGTGTTAATATGAATTATCAATGTTTCAGTAATCCACCCGCCCAAGGGCAGGAAGAGGGGCAGGGCGGAATTTCGGTTGATGTGGGATTGATGGCGTTGTTATCGAGGATGGAAACGGGAAGGTTTAAAGTATTTAAGAATTGTATTGAATGGTTTCAAGAGAAGAGAATGTATCACCGGAAGGATGGCAAGGTGGTAAGGGTGAACGAGGATTTAATGAGTGCGACGCGGTATGGAGCGCAATCATTGCGATTTGCAGATATAAGGCGGGACAGGGATAGCCAGATGGTTGCGATACAATCGGAGATTGAATTTAATCCGTATAGTTACTGAAGGAGGAGGGTAAACGAAATGGGTTTCGGTAGTAGTGGTAATGCAAATAAGCAATATGAAGAAGAGAAGCAAAGGCTTGCTGCTGAAAGGGCGGCAAAGAAAGCCAGAACTGCCGAGACGAGGAAAGCGGAAGGTGCGTTGAATGTGAGAAGGCAGCAGAGGTCGCCGACGGTGTTGACATCACAGTTGGGTTTGGGAGGTGGACAGTTGGGAGTTGGGGGAAATCAATAGATGCCGAAAAATCCAGAAGCGGAACGAATTATAAAAAGTTATAGTGACTTGAATAGTGAAAGGGCGCCACTTCTTTCCACGTTGCAGGACATTGCCGATTATATATCACCGCGTAAGAACATGATTTTAAGCAAGCGTTCAACGGGCACGAAATCTCCGGTAATGTTGTATGATTCCACTGCCGAACATGCGGCCATTTTGCTGGCAAATTCATTGCAGGGGGCATTTGCAATGAGTTGGTTTTCTCAGAGATATGCGGATGAAGAATTGAACGAAGACGAAGAAAGCGTGTTGTGGCTTGACGAGGCAGTAAAGAGGATGTATCGGGCAATAAACAAGAGCAACTTGAGTACAGAAGGACACGAAGCTATCCTTGATGTGGTGGTATTGGCGACTGGTTGTTTGTTGATAGAAGAGAAAGCATTGGAGAAAAAGGGGTTTAACGGGTTAAGATTTAAGGCTTTTGCGATAGACGAATACGTTATTGATGAAAATGCCGAAGGGTTTGTTGATACGGTAATTCGCAATGTGTCTTTTACTGCCAGGCAGGCGGTGCAGGAATATGGTGATAAGTCTGGCAAAGAGGCATTGATGTCCGTCAAAAAAGAACCATACAGAATGATTAAATATTTACGTGCGGCATTTCCGTCCAAGGAGTCCAATTATAAAATACCGGATAAGTTTAAATATGCGGATATCACGGTTAGTGAAAATGAGGGAGAAATTATAAAAAAGAGTGGTTATCACGAATTTCCTTATGCAGTGCCACGGTGGTCGAAAGTAAGTAATGAAAAATACGGAAGAGGTCCGGGGGAAACGGCGTTATCTTTTGCCAAGGGGTTGAATAAGACTAGGGAAGAGTTTTTGAAGGCGTTGGCAATAGACTTGAATCCACCTTTGTTGACTCCTGAAACAGTTGGTAAATTAAAGAGATTGCCAGGAAGCCAAAACAATGTGAGACATGATCTTATTGATAAAATAAAACCCTTGCCGACAAATGCGAGGCATGATGTTGTTCAGTATAGTATTGCAGACGAGAGACAGGCAATAAAGGAAATATTTTTTACAGATCAGTTGCAGATGCAAAAGAAAGCTCAGATGACTGCTACGGAGTCTACAATAACTTTTGAACTTATGGAGCGATTGTTGGGTCCAACTTATGGACGGCTTAGTATTGAATTGTTTGAACCGATAGTTAATAGGGTGTTTGGTTTGATGCTTAGGTCGGGGGCATTAGGTGTTCCGCCGAAGATTACGCATGGGCGGGCAGTTGATGTTGAATATGTGGGGCCGCTTGCCAGGGCGCAAAAACAGTCTGAAATACAGGGTATTAATTCTCTAGTTACGCTAATTACTTCCATGCAGGGATCGTTTCCGAATGTGGTTGATGCTCTTAATGCTGATAAAGCGGTAAAAAATTCTGCTAAGGCGTTTGGTGTTGCGGAAGAGATTCTTAATTCTGACGAGGCAATTGCTGAAACTAGAAAGAAAAGGGCTGACGCTGAGGATGCGGCACAACAGCAACAGGCGTTAATTGAGGGAGCTAAGGCTTTCCCAAATGTGGCGAAGAGTCTTAATGCGCTAAAGATGGGGGGTGGAATATGACGTGTAGTGGTGAGGATATGTTGGTTGTCTTTAATAATCCAGAAGGTCGGGTTGTGTTGGGTTATTTAATCGAATCGTATATAGAGGGATCGAGTTACATTACAGGAGATTCGCATGAGACGGCTTGTAACGAGGGAAAGAGAATGGTTGTTAGAGACATGATAGATCTTATGAGAATGGCCGATCCCGGAATGACGGCAGTAATGATGTGCGATATAGAAATGGATAGGGTGAAAAGAAAATCTAAAAAAGATGACAATTAGACTTGACAAGAATAAAAAATAAATTTAGTATGTTGCTTAAATATTTTTAACTTTTGCGAAGAAAGGGGTTTTATGGATGGGAATATGGAAAGTGGTAAAAGAATTACTCCGCCGGTTGGATGGTTTCCGCAAGGTGGAAGTGGTGCTGGGGACGGAGCGCCACCAGCAGCAAAACCAGTTGTACCGCCAGTCACGACTCCGCCAGCAACGCCACCAGCGGGTATTGTATCGCCGCCAAATGTTGGCGATTTTGAAGAGATGCGAAAAACGCTTCCCGCGGAGTTGCAGAACAATGAAACAATTAAAAATTCAAAATCATTCACCAGCCTTGCAGAACAGTTAGTAAATTCTCAGAAGTTGATAGGCAGCAAAGTAAGTATCCCTAAAGATGGGGACGAAAAGGGATGGAATGAATTTTATGGAAAATTGGGACGCCCTGAAACTGCTGACAAATATACCATTCCCGCTTTACCTGAAAATTCCGGTTTGGTGCGTGATGAAGCGTTAGAGAAGAGATTTCTTGCTAAAGCGCATAAGGCCGGGTATTCTGATAAACAAGTTGGTGAGGCATTAGCTTTTCAGCGTGAAACGGAAATGGAGAAAGTGGCAGTTGCAAGACAGGCAATTGTTGATTGTAATACACAACTAAAAAAAGAATGGGGAAATAATTACGAAGAGAGAGTTGCCACAGTGCAAAGGGTGGTAGCTGAATATTCACAACAGTTTCCCGGGCTTGCCGAAAAGTTAGACAAAACTGGATTGGGAAGCGATCCGGACTTTGTGAAATTTTTCTTTGAGACTACCGAGGGAATGTCCGAAGGTGGTAATGGTGCAAACAATAAAGGCAAGGGCGGTGGCGGTGGCGTTATGTCACCGGTCGAGGCTGCGGCAGAAGTTAAGAATCTTATGGGTAATAAGGAGTTTATTGATAAATATTTCAATGCCAGGGCTCCTGGGCATGAAGATGCGATAAACAAAATCAATGAATTGAATCATTTGGCGGCAATGTAAAACATGAAATATCTTCATATTCGTAGTGATGGAACAAGAGTAATAAACGAGAATTCGGTTTCACCTTTTCCATTTGACAATACAAAGGGCGAAGAGACAATAAGTATAGATTTTATGAATAAATGGGCAGCAGATTATAAGGAAGAAGTTTTGAAGAAAGTAGCAGAACGACCTTCAGGGCTTTTTTGTAAAAAGTAATATAAGGGAAAAGAGAACTTATCCGGTGCTGAAGGATAACATTAAACACAGTTTAATGAACAATTCTTCGAAGTGATACGATACGGTGCGGGTAAGACCAATTAAATGAGTATGACAAATTGGTTGGATAAGAAATAAAACGAGGCGTCGCTAACCACACGCCTATCTTTTCCCTTAATAAATAACAATTATCGTCCGAAAGGGTAGTGGTAATTGTGGTCGAGAGACTATAAATCGAGGTGGATCGGGAAACCGGCAGTCCTCCGAAAAAATGTGATAGATGTTATATTAATTTTTTCTTGGAGGATTGAATTATGGCAGAACCATCACCCACCGATATTACGTTACCTATGGTAAATCAATACCGTAGTAACGTATTGTTTTTGGCACAGCAACGAGTAAGTCGCCTTTGGCGCTTCGTGCAGTTGAAAGAACAAGTAAGAGCCGAGGCGCTCTTCTTTGAGCGCATTGGCGAAGCAGACGCAATGCAGGATGTGACAACCAGACATCCCGACACTCCGAATATGGCCGTTCCCCATTCCCGGCGCATGGTAACAATGCAGCGTTCAAATTGGGCAAAGTTGCTCGACAAAGGTGACGAGATCAGGGTTATTATAGACCCTGCTTCTGCGTTTACCACAGCGGGTGCGGCAGTTGTTGGTCACAGAAAAGACAAGCACATCATTGATGCAATGGTTGGTAATGCGTATGGTGGTAAGGCAGGACAGACGGCAATTGCATTGCCAGCAAAACAGAAAATAGTGGCCAATAACACTGGCATGACAATGAATAAACTTGTTACTGCCAGAGAAATGTTTGATGAAAACGAAATAGGCACTGATGACATGGGTGCGCCCGGCGGTGGTACTGGTAGGGTGCTAATAATTGACTCAAAGAGTATTTCAGAGTTGCTTAACGATACAAAGGTCGGCTCTGCTGATTACAATACCGTAAAGGCAATTCAGGCTGGAACTCTTAACGAGTTCCATGGTTTCACGTTCATAAGAATGGAACCGCGGCGCGGTGCTCCTTCTACTGGTACGGCAGCCACGGATGATGGTAGCGCAAAGAGCAGGAATAAACATGGGTTGCCTTACAATGCAACTACCGATGTTTGTACCTGTATTGCTTTCTATGGTCCTTCGATTGGTCTGGCTATTGGGCAGATGGATACTTTCAAGGTAACACAGGAATCTACGAAGTGCTTTGCCTGGCAGGTATTCTGCGAAATGGATTTGGGGGCAACGCGGGTTGAAGAAGAGGGTGTGGTTTTAATTGATAACGATTTGAGTCCTACTGCATAGGATTTTAAATAAAATTTTCATGGAGGTTTAAACATGGCTTATGACTATTTCAGTGCACAGCTTACGAATGCTGATGCCGTGCCGCGGGTAATAAATCCGCCCATTGATGAAGGTCGGGTATTTGCAAGGTTTTTCAAATATACCGTTCCGGCAGGGGGTATTGCCGCAGCTACTAAGGTAGAATTGCAAAGGATGAAGAAAGGGGATCGCCCATTGATAGGATTCCTTACCACGACTGCATTGTCGTCTGCGGGGGGTGATGCTAGTATTCAGCTTGGAGACGGTACTACGGCTGCCGCTTATAAGGCCACTACCAGCGTGGATGCTATTGCTTCTTTTGATTTTATGAATACTCCGGCCTTGGGGTCAGGCGTGGAATTGACTGCCGATACTTCGCTGGTAGCAACGGTAACGACTGAGGCGTGGGTTGCGGCTGGTATTGTGACGGGGTATGTACTGTATTTGAGACCATAAAAACAGGGATTGAGGAACTTCGCTCCTCTAGCTGGCTCCGTGACTTTCCCACACGGGGCCAGCCCATCCCATTAAAATTAACTATGGAGGTTAAAAAAAAGATGAAAAAGTTTCTGAAATGGCTCGCCCCATTGATGTTGGTGTTTTGTATTGGATTGGCCACCAATGCTTATGCAGTTGTTGGACATCAGGAAAGTATCTCCGTTGGCACATCAACAACAGTATCTTCCGGTTCGTCTACGACATTGGCTTTGTCTCAATACAATCGTACATTGGAAATGAGAAATGGTAGTTATGTAGACCCTGGCAATTTCTCTGCTTATTTGCAGTATAGTAATCCAAGCAATACGGGTGTTGCGGCAAGATATACCCTCGATGCTTCTTCTCCTACGGTAACATCAGGCTTCACTATTAAAGATAGGGATGCCATTGTGTTGCAAAGCGTTACTGATATGAAGAATTTCAGGGTATGTGCAGGTACTACGACTACTGCTTCTTATGGTACTATAACGGCGATATATTGTTATAGTCCGGTGTCCGGTACGAGTCCGAAGTTAATAATTTCGTCTGGTAATTAGTTTGTAGTTTTTGGGGTATGGGAGTGTGAAAAATGATTAAATATTTCAGGTTTTTATTTCTGTTGTTTTGTGTATCCGGCCCCGGAGCGATCTGCTTTGGGGCTGGGTCTTTGTTTGAGACTATTTCGGTTGGTACGTCGAGTGCTGCGGTTGGCACGACTACGATACATAATGCAGAATGGGCGGAAGCCGCAAAAGTGGGCTGGGTGGAAGGGTCTTATGTTTTTGATAGTGGCACATCTTCTATAACTTTGAATTACAGGTATGATGGTGGAACCGCAACAAGTAGCGTTGGCAGGAAGGCAATAGACCGCGAATCCTTTAAAATGAAAAACATTGATGATATGAAACAGATAAATTTTCTGTGTGTTGGTGGCGTGGGTAGTGTTACTGTTACATATTCTCGATCACGGAGAGATAATAATTGAAAAAGTATATAGCCGCATTATTTGCTTTTTTCTTGCTTGCCGGTATTGTTGTTGCTCAAGAAGGCCCGCAAGGCCCACAGGGCATACAAGGAGAACAAGGAGAGAAAGGAGATACGGGAGCAACTGGACCGGAAGGCCCGCAAGGGCAGCAAGGGGAAAGAGGAGAAATTGGTGGAATTGGAGAACCTGGCCCAAGAGGAGATCAGGGAATACAGGGGGAACGTGGTCAACGTGGAATAACTGGCGCTGTTGGGCCAACCGGATTAACAGGCGCTACCGGAGAAACAGGAGGGACAGGTACGCAGGGTATTCAGGGTATTCAGGGTATTC
>ERZ1292630.3444-Hain-H41-02um-R3-3444-length-13910-cov-6_pt1 | contig 13910 bp, 16 predicted proteins | sample MGYA00564408_ERZ1292630 | MGnify/ENA primary metagenome ERZ1292630 (study PRJEB36523, sample SAMEA6512641) | groundwater metagenome | collected 2019-01-08 | study: AquaDiva: Metagenomics assemblies of 32 groundwater samples | reverse complement strand
AACCGCTGACCTCTTGCATGCCATGCAAGCGCTCTCCCAGCTGAGCTATACCCCCACGAAAGGCGCGAATTATACCGGTTTGAGCCCTCCCCTGTAAAGCCGGATTAGCTTTCCACAAGATAGGGTTGCAGCCGCGCCAACACGGTGTCGCGGCCGAGCAGTTCCAGCACCGCGTCGATCGACGGCGTCTGCGTCTGCCCGACCAGCATCACGCGCAGCGGCATGGCGATTTTCGGCATCTTGTAGCCGAATTTACCGACTACCGCCTTGACCGCCTCGTTCAATTTCGGCCGCTGCCATTCGACGCGCGCCAGGTTGTCGGCGAGTTCGCGCACGGCCGACATGACATCCGGCGTCAGATGCTCGGCGATGAGCGCCTTGGCCGGTTCTATGCGCTTGTAGAACATCATCGCCGACTCGGCCATGTGCTCGAGCGTAGTGGCGCGGTCCTGAAACAACTTCACTGCTTCGACCAGATCCGGGCCATCGGCCAGCCTGCCGCCATCGCGCTCGATGCGCGGCGCCACCAAGTCGGCCAGGCGCCCGGGGTCGGCTTCCCTGATGTACTGGTGATTGAGCCAGGCCAGCTTGGCCGCGTCGAACTGGGCGGTCGATTTGCTCACATGCGCGAGGTCGAACCATTCGACGAACTGCTCGCGCGTTAACTTCTCCGCATCGCCGTGGCTCCAGCCGAGGCGCGCAAGATAGTTGAACAGTGCCTCAGGCAGATAACCGTCCTCCGGGTACTGCATGACCGAGACTGCGCCATGGCGCTTGGACAGTCGCTCTCCATCCCCGCCCAGGATCATGGGCGCGTGCGCGAACTGCGGCAGCGGCGCGCCGAGCGCCTGGAAAATGTTCACCTGTCTAGGGGTGTTGTTGACGTGATCATCGCCGCGGATCACGTGCGTGATATTCATGTCCAGATCGTCCACCACGACGCCGAAGTTGTAGGTGGGAACGCCATCGGCGCGCAGGATCACCAGGTCGTCGATTTCGCTGTTCGCGACGGTGATCGGCCCCTTTACCAGGTCGATGAAGGTGACCGCGCCCTCATCCGGATTGCGAAAACGCAGCACCGGTTTGACGCCTGCCGGCGGCGTCAAACCCGCTCGTTTCGCGTTCTCCGGACGCCAGCGCCCGTCATAGCGCGGCTTCGCCCCGCGCGCGCGTTGCTGCTCGCGCATGCGCTCGAGTTCCTCCTTGCTCGCGTAGCACCAGTAGGCCTTGTCCACGCGCAGCAGTTGCTCCGCCACTTCGCGGTAGCGCGCGAGGCGCTGCATCTGCCGGTACGGCCCTTCGTCCCAATCCAGGCCCAGCCACTTCATGCCCTCGATGATGGCGTTCACCGACGTTTCGGTCGAGCGCTCGAGGTCGGTGTCCTCGATGCGTAGCACGAATTTTCCGCCGTGCTTGCGCGCGTAGGCCCAGGAGAAAAGCGCGGTGCGCGCGCCGCCGACATGCAGATAACCGGTGGGACTGGGAGCGAAACGGGTGCGTATCATGGGGAGCCAACTACTAAAAGCTGGCATTTTACTGGATTATGCTGGCTTTCGAATTGACCGGGAGAGTGCGCATGTGATTAAATCCGCACTCGGCCGGGCGGTTAACTCAGCGGTAGAGTGCCACCTTCACACGGTGGAAGTCACTGGTTCGATCCCAGTATCGCCCACCAATAGCATATCAGGATGTCCCCAAACAGGGCTTTATTCGGGGCGCAGGAGCCAGCGATTGGCGTCTTCGCGATGTCCGCCAGCGGCAGAGCGCCGTTGATTTGGTCCCGGACTATGCCATCCTGATAACTGGGGACAGCGATCAGCGCCAGGATCGCCACGATCCCGATGACGACCATCATTTCTATCATGGTGAAGCCAGCGCGACGTGTAGTCATTTTCCGTTCTCGTTACGCCACAGCGGAGCGCTCTTCAGTCCGCCGTCCGGCGATACCCTGCGGTGACGTGTTTCGGCGCAATATTGCTTATGCGCCAACAGCTTGCGTGAGCTTGATACTCGAACAGCAGCGGCGTGGCATTGGCGATGTGCTGTTCCAGCAAATCGGCACCAAGGCTGAACACCAGAACGTAAAGCGAACCACCGTGAGCAACCAGCAGGGTCGATGCGTCGGTGTCCAGGGCATCGTGGAAACCCGCCTGGGTGCGCACAACGAAGTCGTGCAGGGACTCCCCGTTCGGCGGTTCCTTGCGCCAGTCGAGGTCCATCGACGAGGTGCCGACCAGATCGCCGAACCATCGCTCGCGCAGGCGCGGTTCAGGAATGACCGGCGCGCCCACCATTTCTGCCGCCGCCTCGGCCGTCTGCCAGGCGCGCCGCATGTCGCTCGCGAGAATGCGCTCGACCGGATGCTCGCGCAGATACTCGGCCGCGCGTCTGGCCTGCGCCTGTCCGGTAGAGTTGAGAGGAATGTCGGAAGGCTGATAAACCCGCCCTGCATTGCCCTCGGTTTCACCATGACGAAGAAAAATGAAACGCCGCGCCCTCGGCTTGAGCGGATACTTCGTCGCAAGCCGCCGGACCTCGTCCAGGCCATGCTTGATCAATCTCGATTGCCAGATCTGCGCTGCGTCGTCTGCTGCCATGATGCCGCCTGCGTCAAGCCGGCGCGCCGATATCAGCTCCAGTCCGGCGCCGGCCCTATGCCCTATTCCTTTTCGTTAGTGACGACCACGCGATTGACGAAAGTGACGCTGGGGAACGTGCGCTTCAGGGTCTTGCTCTCGAAGTTCGTCATCACCATACCGTCGTCGAACCGGATGACATCGCCTTTTTTCGCCACTACCTTGGGCCCTGCAAGCCAAATGGTTTTCTTGTTCTGTGTCACCTCGAGGTAAGTGTATCCAGCGGCATCGATCATGCTCAGCACCTTGGCTTTTCGAGGCAGCGCAGCCTCGGGGGCGCCCTTCCCCTCCTTCGCCGCGCCCATGGGGGGGTGGCCGGACGGAAGCGACTGGGCGAGGGCCGAAGTGGAAGCAACTGCCAGAGCTAGCAGGAAGGGGAAGGCTTTCATGGAAGGTTTTCTTTCTCGATCTAGTTGGGAGTAGATCATTATACTTGGCTTGATTCCTCCGCGTCGAAGTACTCGTTCCCCTTTCTCCCTGGGGCCTGCTTCTCGACGACGAGCTCATCGGTTCTATCCGTCGTATTGCGAGGATTCAGCCTTTCCCCGGTTGCAGCCACTCAAACGCGGCGCGCACGTAGTCTTCACCCTCTTCGAGGAACTCCACCAGCCTGATATGGCGGCTGTGCTCGCCCATCATCACCTCGCACAGCTGGCCGGGAACGTAGCTCTTGTTCTCGAGGATCATCACCGGGTGCTCGTGCGACTTCAGCGCATCGGGCAGCATCACTGCGCGCAGGTAATTGAAGGCGAACGAGCCGGTCGAGCTTTCCCAGTTTGCAGCCTGGTGCTCGCCGACCCCGAGCACCCGCAGCCATACCGAAACCGGTCGCTTGGAGAAAATCCGGATGCCGCAATGCAGCGCATCGCCAGCGTCCATGCGGCGGACAATGCCCACCCACCAGTTCTTCTCGCCGCGGGGCTGGATGCCGCAAAGCTTGCCCGGCTCGGCCCACTTGCCCAGATCCGGCGGGATATCGGCGCCGAGCCCCCATTCGCTCTGGTCGTTTTGCGCCCAGGTTTCAGGCGTGGACTCGATCTCCTCGGTCACCAGCTTCATGATGTTCGCCGTCTTGGCTTTGATGTCCATGTCCTCGCCTAGGCTCATTCCCGAGCCCAGTTCGATCTTGGTCACGCGCTGGCAGATCGGTTTCAGGCCGTGCACCACGCTCAGCTGGGTCGCGGCTTTGGTTCTTGCGTAGTGCCAGTGCGGCGGCTCCGCGCCGAGGTAGATTTGCAGATGTTTGATCACGGTGATGATCTGCGCCGGCGAAAACCGCCCACCAAAGCGCTGCTCCTCGCTCAGCATGTTTTTCTCGCTCAGCAGCCTCAGCTCGGCGAGCTTGGTCAGCGCCTGCCCGCCGCCAATGAAGCGCTTGTTGGCGCCGGCCGCTTCCTTCGCCGCCATGTGGAAAGGCGGCCCGCCCACGCCCATGTCGATGACGAAATTGCACTCGGCCTGCGGGACACGCGACCACTCGGCCGAAATGGCAAAACGCGCCAGAATGCGGAACGCGAGTTCGAGCTGCCCCGGCGGAAACTCGTGCGGCGCAGCCAGGTAGAGCAGCAGGATCGTCTGCAATTCCGCGCGCGCCGTGGTGTGCACTTCGCGCGCATAGGCGACGACCGGAACATGGTCGAACTGTTTCAGCTCGGCGAACGCATACATGCGGTACAGCGGAGCCCAGGCCTTGGCATCGATGCCGATAAAGCGCAAATAGCGCAACTTGAAGCGCAGGCTGGCCGCGCGCAGCGCGCGCGCCAGCGCGAGCGGCATCTGCTCCTCTACGCTGTTTGCGCCTTTCTCGCCATGCTCGAAATCGGCGACGCATTGGGCGTAGCCTTCGGCCAGCCGGCCCCAGTACTCGCACAGCGCATCCCAGATCTTGCGCGTCGCGCGGTCCTGCTGGTGAATCTTCGAGAAAAACCGATTGAACAACGGCTCCGCATGCACCGCCGCCGCCTGGTCGAGCAGGCGCATCACCGCCAGCCGGTCGTCGCAGGCAAAGCCGGGGGTATCCTTGACCGAACCGACCCAGTGCGACAGCTGCTCCAGGGTTTCGAGCGATACGCCTTCAGGCAGGCCGGCGAGGACCTCCTTCGCCGCTTCCGCATCGCGCAATGGATGGTCTGGCTTGCCGTCAAACTGCTTGAACCAGTCGAGCATGCGCGTGTACCGGGGTGTTTACTCCCGGATCAGCATTACCGGGCAGCGGGCTAAATGAACGGTCTTGGTGGCGACCGAGCCGAGCAGCATGCCCGACATCGCGCCCATACCGTGCGTACCCATGATAATCAGGTCGCATTTCAGCTTTCTTGCCTCACTCGTCAGGCTCTCGGCGATGGGCCCCACCATGATATGGATGGTGCAGGCCAGCTTGGCGCGATCGAACAGCTTTTTCGCGCCGCGCAGGGCGTCCTCGCCCTCCTCGCGGTAGTAACGCTGCAGCGCCTCGTGCCCGATCGGCTTGATCAAGCCGCCCATGGTGGGAATTGGCAGATGCACATAGGCCAGATGCAACTCGGGCGGCTCCTTGTACGCGGAAACTTGCTCAAGCACCGCCTTGGCTACCTTGGCTGAATGCGACGATCCGTCGACTGCGACTAGAATTCTGGTCACGCTGTTCTCCTTGTTGATGCCGGCTATTCGGACTCGAGGATACAGGCTTCAGGGGCTACCGAAAACCCCAACCGCCTTCGCCGCACCGCATTTGCTCCCGATGTATGCATGGATTTGGTCAGATGATACATAGCAGCCCTTGCCGGATATGCTCGCCCAGATCGGCGGCCCTGGCCAGGCCCGCGACACCGAAGCCGGCCACCAGCGCGCCGGCTGCCAGCCGGACGCGGCGATCGGAAGTGATGTCGCGCAGCTGCTTGAACAGCATCCCTGCCAGCAGCAGATTAGGCAGGGTGCCGAGACCGAAAGCCAGCATCACTGCGGCACCGCTGCCGGCCCCGCCGCTCAGCAATGCGGTTGCGAGCAGGCTGTACACCAGGCCGCACGGCAGCCAGCCCCACAAGGTGCCCAGAACGAACGCCTTTCCTGCGGTGTCGGCGGGCAGGACTTTGGCGCTGTAGGGCTGAACGCGGCGCCACAGCCTCGCCCCCAGCGCCTCGAGCCGGGTCAGCGGATTGCCCAGGCCGGCAAGATACAGGCCCAGGCTGATCAGCACCAGATTGGCGAGCACATAGAGCAGCAATTGCACCGGGAGGACTTGGTTGAACATGAGTCCGGCCCCGCCGATCATGCCCATGATGGCCCCGGCGGCGGCATAGCTCGCGATCCGCCCCGCGCTGTAGGCGAGATGCAGGTCCCATGCATGGCGCCGGCGCGGCGCCTGCAGCGTCAGCGCGCCGACAATACCGCCACACATGCCGACGCAGTGAACTCCGCCAAGAAGCCCGATCAGAAAGGCGGCCGCGAACTGGGCCTCCACGGTATGGCTCTAAATGACCTTGGAATAACTCGCGCGCCGGCTTGCCTGGCGCAGGTATTTGTCGAACACCATGCACAGGATGCGCACCAATAGCCGCCCTCTGGGTGTGACCACGATCCAGTCGCCGTCGATTTCCACCAGCCCGTCCTTGGCGTACTCGCGCAACTCGGCCAGTTCGGTGGCGAAGTAGCTGCGAAAATCGATCAGATGCGCAATCCCGATTGCTTCCATAGACAATTCGAAATGGCAGGACAATGCCTGGATCACCGCGCGCCGCACCAGGTCGTCGGCGGTGACTTCGATGCCGCGCATCACCGGCAGCAGCCCGTTGTCGAGCCGGTCGTAATACTCTTCCAGGGTACGCACGTTCTGGCAGTAGGTCGGGCCGATTTTTCCGATCGCCGACACGCCCAGCCCGATCAGGTCGCAATCGCCGTAGGTTGAGTAGCCCTGGAAATTGCGGTACAGCCGCCCCTGCCGCTGCGCCACCGCCAAGTCGTCGTCCGGCTTGGAGAAATGGTCCATGCCGATGTAGACGTAGCCCGCCGCGAGCAGCGTCTCGATCGCATTGATCATGAGCTGCAGCTTTACCTCCGGTTGCGGCATGTCGGCATCGAGAATGCGCCGCTGCGGCTTGAATACCGCCGGCAAGTGCGCGTAGTTGTAGAGCGCGATCCGATCCGGGGAGCACGCGATCACCTGGGCAAGGGTGTCGCTGAAACCCGGCAGGGTCTGCTTCGGCAGCCCGTAAATCAGATCGATATTCACCGACTTGAAGCCGTGCTTGCGCGCCGCTTCGATCACCGCCGTGGTTTCTTCGACGCTCTGGATACGGTTGACGGCGCGCTGGACTTCGGGGTTGAAGTCCTGCACGCCGACGCTGATGCGGTTCATGCCGAGCGCGCCCAGCAGCGCCACCTTGTCCTCGCCGACCTTGCGCGGATCCACCTCGATCGAATACTCGCCGTGCGGATCGAGCTCGAAGTTCTCGCGTATCATCTGCATCAGTTCGGTGAGTTCGGCCACGCTGAGGAAGGTCGGCGTGCCGCCGCCCCAATGCATCTGCGTCACGCGCCGCCTTCCGCCCAACTCGGCGCTTTGCAGGCGGATCTCCCGGCCCAGGTATTTCAGGTACTTGGCTGAACGGCCGTGATCCTTGGTGACAATCTTGTTGCAGCCGCAGTAGTAGCAAATGGTGTCGCAAAAAGGCAAGTGGACGTATAATGCGAGCGATCGGGTCACCCCGCCCACATTGCGCTTCGCCAGCCAGCTGCGATAAGCAGCCTCGTCAAAGGCCTCGACGAAGCGGTCTGCGGTCGGATACGAGGTATAGCGCGGACCGCTGATGTTGAATTTTCTCAGCAGCTCGGCGTCAACCTGCAGGTTGTTTTGGGACGGATTAGTACGCAAGGCTGTCACGTTCATCGGTCAAGTTTGCCCAATTCCGGAATAGGAATGTTGATGTGGATCAAACCAATTCTTCCTTAGGTACACATAAGATGAGCGCCCCCAAGCTTGCCCAGGTCATCGACATACATGCCCTCAAGAATGCATGTTCCAATTGCAGCTTGCGCGAGATGTGCCTTCCGACCGGCCTCAGCCAAGACGAGATCGAGAAACTGGACCAGATGGTCTATACGCGCAAACGGGTCAAGCGCGGCGACAGTGTATACCGTTCGGAAGAGAAATTCGGCTCTCTCTACGCCGTGCGCAGCGGTTTCTTCAAGACCACCTTGGTAATGGAGGACGGCCGCGACCAGGTCACTGGATTTCAGATGGCCGGCGACATGCTGGGCATGGACGGCATCGGTTCGGACCAGCACTCCTGTAACGCCGTTGCTCTGGAAGACAGCGAGGTATGCGTCATCCCCTACGCCCGCCTGGAGGAACTGTCGCGTGAGATTTACGTGCTGCAGCAGCATTTCCACAAGGTGATGAGCCGCGAAATCGTGCGCGAGCACGGCGTGATGCTGCTGTTGGGCAGCATGCGCGCGGAGGAGCGGCTCGCCGCATTTCTGCTCAACCTGTCGCAGCGCTTCACTTCGCGCGGCTATTCGCCCTCCGAATTCAATCTGCGCATGACGCGCGAGGAAATCGGCAGCTACCTCGGGCTGAAACTGGAAACCGTGAGCCGCACTTTCTCCAAGTTCCAGGAAGACGGCTTTATCGGGGTGCAGCAGAAAAACATACGCATTATCGACAGCAACAGCCTGAAGAGCGTGCTCGGCCGGGATCCCGGCTAGGATTAGTCTGAACAAGAATTGACCGTCGGAAAGGGGCTCGCCCGTCCGACCCGGCCCGGGCAGATGCGCAGGCCCCCCTAGCGGTACACCAGCACCGGAATCTTGCTGTGGCTCAGCACCTTGTGGGTTTCGCTGCCGAGCAACAGCCCCGACAGGCCGCTGCGCCCGTGTGAGGCCATGAAAATCAGGTCGCAGCCGCCTTTCTTGGCCGCGCTGATGATCCCCGCGTAAGGGCTATCAGACTTCACCACCGATCCGCTGTAGGCCAGCCCCGCGGCACGCGCCGCGGTCTCGATCTGCTCCAGGTACTTTTCCCCCGCTTCGCGCGCATGGCGCTCGAATTCCTTCGGCGTGGGCATGTCCGGCGGGATGTAATCACCGAAATAGTAAGGCTGGAACGGCTCGGCCACGTAGCAGCCGGTGACGCGGGCATTGATGCTCTTCGCGAAAGCCACGCCCGACTTGATCGCCTTCAGCGACAATTTTGAGCCGTCTGTGGGAATCAGTACGTTCTTGAACACAATGCCTCCTGTCTGAGAAAAAATTACCGACTTTCGCCTAGCTACCCGTGCTTTGGGCAGTCCTTGGGCCGGTCCGATTCCGGCAGCGGGCAGCGGTTGATCTCGGACGAAGTACGCTGCAACACACAGGTTAGCGCGCTCGATGCCGCAGCGAAAGCCCAGAATAGAAAAAACCCAATGGAATAGATCGCCCGCGGACCTAGGTTCACGGGCTCGCCGAATATATGCATGTCCTGCGGATCGAACAAGCTGAAAACGAGTCCATCGGCCATGCCGGCGACCAGAAACGCCGGCCACAGGATCCACATTAGCTGCCTTTTCATTGCTTGCCCTCCTTTGGCTTACCGGCTCCCGCCGGCGCTATCGAACGACCTCCCGGTGTAAGCGTGCCCGCCGCGGGCAGTATCCAATCACCTGTCAGGCGCCAGTCACGTTCTTCCAGCACGACATGCCAACGCCCCGGCTGCAGCGCTTGCAGCTGCCCCTCATACACGCCCGGCCGGACCGCGGCCAAATCCAGGCTCTGGTCCATGCCGGTACGAGTCGGATGTACCAGGCGCAAGGTTAGCGTGCCGCGTACGGGCGCATTTCCGAGCATCACTCTGACCCGGCCGTCGGTTAAATTGAGCTCCGCGCGCACGCCGAGGCGCTCGGCCGCGTCGCCGCGGATTAGGGTCTTGTTGATCGCAAGCCCCTGCTTGTAATAGTCGTCGACCACCAAGCTGTCTGCGCCGTGAAATGCAAGCCAGGCGGTAATGAGGCCGGCGGCGACGACGGTGGCCGGACCGGCCATCAGTATCCACGGCCAAGGCTCGCGGTACCAGGGTTGAATTCGCATGGCACTCATCGCTGCCTCATCGCACCAGGAAAACCGAACGCTCGCGCACAACGATGGACGCGTCGTCTACCGCTGAAACTTCGAACTCGATTTTATGCGATCCGGAATTCAGCTGGCCGGCCTCGATGCGCAGGCGCACCGGCACCATGCGCGTGGTGGCGCCCGGGATCTCGACCGCCTCGTCATCGTCAACATGCAACGATTGCACTCCGCGCGCGCGGATGACGAAACGGTGCGGCGCCTCCTGCGTATTCATGATCTGCAGACGATAGATATTTTCCACCCATCTTCCGTCGACCTCGCGCGAGATATTCGCCCGGTCGCGGATCACGTCGACCTTGAGCGGCACGCGCGTGTACAGAGCGATGCCAATGGCGATGATGATGGTCCAAAGTACGGCGGTGTAGATGAGCACACGCGGTCGCAGCGCACGGACCATGATTTGGCGCGGGGTGAACTTCTGTTGTAATGCGTTCTCTGTCGTATAGCGGATCAGCCCTTTCGGGTAGCCCATCCGCGCCATCACCCGATTGCAGCCGTCGATACAGGCGGCGCAGCCTATGCACTCGTATTGCAGGCCATCGCGTATGTCGATTCCGGTGGGACAGACCTGCACACAAATGTCGCAGTCGACACAATGCCCCAGCCCCAGCGATTGCGCGTCGACATTGCGCGCCCTCGGCCCGCGCGGTTCGCCGCGCTCCGGATCGTAGGTGATGATCAGGGTGTCCGGATCGAACATGGCGCTCTGGAAACGCGCATATGGGCACATGTACTTGCACACCTGCTCGCGCATCCAGCCGGCATTGCCATAGGTGGCGAAACCGTAGAACAGGATCCAGAATATCTCCCATGGCCCCAGCGCGGGGCGGCCGCCCTGACCTGCCGCAGCGGCGAGACCGGCGACTTCGGCAACGAGCTGGTGTATCGGCGTAAAGTAGCCGACGAAAGTAAACCCGGTCCACAGCGACAGCGCCACCCATAAGCCGTGCTTTGTCGCCTTGAGGCCGAATTTGCGCACCGACATCGGCTGCTGGTCGAGCCGCATGCGCGCCCAGCGGTCGCCTTCGACTTTGCGCTCGATCCACATGAAAATCTCGGCATACACCGTCTGCGGACAGGCAAAACCGCACCAAAGCCGCCCGGACACCGCGGTAAACAGGAACAGCGACAGCGCCGATACGATCAGTAGCCCGGTGAGGTAGATGAAGTCTTGCGGCCAGAAGACGATGCCGAAGATGTAAAATTTGCGCGCCACCAGGTGGAACAGGACCGCCTGGCGCCCGTTCCAGACCAGCCAGGGACCGCCGTAGAACACCAACTGGGTGAAAAAGACCAGCGCCCAGCGCCAGCGCGCGAACCAGCCGCCTACCGCACGCGAGTAGATTTCCTGGCGGATTTCATACAGCGGCTGCTCGACGAGATCGCCGGGCTCGCCGGGCTTGGACAGATCGGCGTTGTTCGAATTGTCGTTCACTGAAGCCTAGGCTGCCAAAACAGGAGAAAGGTACCCTGACTCCTGGTATTTGGTGGTATTCGTGCGAGTGCCAGACGGAATCCGCCCAGGAACGGATCGCAGCCAGCGAAATGTGACCGGTGCTACACGGCGCTCATTTGGCACCAGGTTTTGCCGGTGGAAGGGCCGCACCCGGTTTATTGGAAAGACTCCACACATAGGCCGCCAGTATATGCACTTTGGCCTCGCCCAGAAGTTCCTTTTGCCCCGGCATGGTGTCGATACGGCCTTTGCTTATGGTCTCGATCAGCGTCGGTTCATCTGCCCCATGCAACAAGACCACGGTGTTCAGGTTCTCCGCGCCGATGGCCGGATTACCCTTGGCGTCGGCGCCGTGACAGGCGGCGCAGATGGTTCCGAACTTTTCCTTGCCGCGCGCTGCACGCAGGGAATCGAAGGTGCTGCCATTGAGCGACAGCACGTAGTGGGCCACGTCCTTCACGCCTTCGTCGCCCAACAACGCTCCCCAAGGCGGCATCACCGCCTTGCGCCCGTTGGCGATAGACTCCTTGATCGCTTGCGGCTCGCTGCCCCAGATCCAGTCCATGTCGGTCAGGTTCGGATAACCCTTGCCGCCGCGTGCATCCGAGGAATGGCATTGCGAGCAATTGTTCAGGAACAGTTTCTGGCCGATGGCCATCACCGCGGGATCAGCCGCCAATTGCTTCAGGTCGGTTTTCGCGTATTTTTCATAGATCGGCGCCGATTGCATGTTGGCCAGCGCCACTTCCTCGTCGTGTTGCTTTATCGAAGTCCATTGATACGAGCCGCCGTAGGTGCCCAATCCGGGATACAGCACCAGATAGACCAGACCGAACACGATGGTTATGTAGAACAGCCAGATCCACCAGCGCGGCAGCGGGTTGTTGTACTCGACCAGATCCTCGTCCCAGGAGTGCCCGGTCGTCTCCACTTCAGATCCGGACACCTTGCGCGTGCTCATCACCTGCAGCAGCACGCCGCAGGCGATGATGCTCACGATGGTGATGATGCTGATGTAAATACTCCAGAAACCACTGGTGAAATCGCTCATTTCCGCTCCCCGTATCCGATCCTGTCTTCCTCTTCGTCAAAAGGCAGGCGCGCCGCCTGATCGAAGGCCGCTTTGCTGCGGTCGCTGTAGGCCCACAGAACGATGGCTATGAACACGGTGAATGCGACCACCGTGACAATCGAGCGCAAGTCGTTGATGTCCATCATCACCTCACGTTCTTGAGAGCGGTGCCCAGCACCTGCAGGTAGGCAATCAAGGTGTCCTGTTCGGTCTTGCCTGCGAGTTGCTTGCCTGCGCCGGCAATATCCGCATCGCTATAGGGCACACCCACGCTGCGCAAAGCGCGCATCTTGGCCTCGATGTCGTCGCTGCGCGCCGCGGTCTTCGCCAGCCAGGGATAACCCGGCATATTGGATTCGGGCACCAGCTCGCGCGGATTATTTAGGTGAGTGCGGTGCCAGTCGTCGCTGTATTTGCCGCCGACGCGGTGCAGGTCCGGTCCGGTGCGCTTGCTGCCCCACTGGAACGGGTGGTCGTAGACGAACTCGCCCGCGACCGAGTAATGGCCATAACGCTCGGTCTCGGCGCGAAGCGGGCGGATCATCTGCGAATGACAGTTGTAGCAGCCTTCGCGTATGTAAATATCGCGCCCTGCGAGTTGCGCCGGGGTGTACGGCTTCAATCCGGCCACCGGCTCGGTGGTGGACTTCTGGAAGTAGAGCGGCACGATTTCCACCAGGCCGCCGACCGCTATCACCAGGATGATCAAAACGATCATCAGGGCGCTGTTTTTTTCGATCATGCTGTGACTGAAATTCATGATTTTTCTCTCCGCTCAGGCGTGCGCTGCGGCGACAGCCGGGATGGGTGCATTCACCGCCTGCTGGCCGGCGACCGTCTTCCACACGTTGTAGGCCATCACGAACATGCCGGCGAAATACAGCAGGCCGCCCAGCAAGCGGGTGACATAAAACGGATAGGTCGCCTTCACGCCCTCGACGAAGGTGTAGGTGAGCGTCCCATCGGGGCTGATGTCCCGCCACATCAGGCCCTGCATCACCCCTGCGATCCACATGGCGGCGATGTAGAGCACGATGCCGACCGTGGACATCCAGAAATGCATGTTGATCAGCGGCACGCTGTGCATCGCCGTGCGCCCGAACAAGCGCGGAATCAGATAGTAGATCGAGCCCATTGCCACCAGTCCCACCCAGCCGAGCGCGCCGGAATGCACATGACCGATGCCCCAGTCGGTATAGTGCGACAGCGCGTTGACCGTCTTGATCGACATCATCGGCCCCTCGAATGTCGACATGCCGTAGAAGGACAGCGACACGATCAGGAACTTGAGTATCGGATCCTGCCGCAGTTTGTGCCATGCGCCGGACAAGGTCATCATGCCGTTGATCATGCCGCCCCAGGAGGGCGCCAGCAGGATCAGGGAAAAGACCATGCCGAGCGACTGCGCCCAGTCTGGCAATGCGGTGTAGTGCAGGTGGTGCGGACCGGCCCACATATAGGTGAAAATCAGCGCCCAGAAGTGCACCACCGACAGGCGGTACGAATATACCGGGCGTCCCGCCTGCTTCGGGATGAAGTAATACATCATGCCGAGAAAACCGGCAGTCAGGAAAAAACCCACGGCGTTGTGTCCGTACCACCACTGCACCATGGCGTCCTGCACCCCGGCATAAGCCGAATAGGATTTCCAGAACGAGACCGG
>ERZ1292630.3443-Hain-H41-02um-R3-3443-length-13920-cov-7_pt1 | contig 13920 bp, 15 predicted proteins | sample MGYA00564408_ERZ1292630 | MGnify/ENA primary metagenome ERZ1292630 (study PRJEB36523, sample SAMEA6512641) | groundwater metagenome | collected 2019-01-08 | study: AquaDiva: Metagenomics assemblies of 32 groundwater samples | reverse complement strand
AAACGAGCGAGCACCCGGAGCACGCAAACTGCTTTGCGTAAGTTCAGAAACGCAAGCTTGATTTATTGTTTATTTTATGTGTATTATTGAAATATGAAACGAGAATTTACAGCTGTATTTAAAAAAGAAAAAAAGCAGATCATTGCTTGGATTGAAGAAATCCCGGGGGTAAATACGCAAGGCAGAACAATGCGAGAAGCGAAGGAAAATATTCGGGAAGCGCTCGTGCTTATTTTAGAAGCAAATCGGGAATTTACTCAAAAACAAAAAAATGACGATTCTTTGACGCGGATGCCTATCAAGGTCGCGGTTGGGGCTTTATAAAATGAATCGTCGGACACTTCTTCTGCATCTGAAAAAACACGAATGTTGTTTGCTCCGCGAAGGAGGAGGGCATTCGGTTTTTTATCATCCAAAAACACAGCGCACCTCAACCGTTCCTCGGCACAACGAAGTGAACGATTTTCTTGCTAACAAAATTTGTAAGGATCTCGGAATCCCAATACTAAAAAATAACAAGGGCCTATAGTTAAATGGCATAACGCATCCATGGCATGGATGAGGCGGGAGTTCGATTCTCCCTAGGTCCACCAAAATTGATTTGCCGAAGAAGTTGCCTCGGCAACCCCGAAAGAAAAACACTCCTTGCATTTTTGGTTTGGCGGGGGTGAAATTTCTTTTGAAAAAGGAAAGGGTGTTTTTCTTTCGGGGTTCTGCCCTCCAAGTATTCGGGCAGTGTGGCGGGACGATTCATCGAGCGTACGATTTAGTTTCGCTTCACCACGCGCTCCGCGCGTGAGATGTCGGTCAGGATTCTGCTGGAAGTAAGTCCGAACTTTTTGGTATAATGACCGCACAACAAAAACTCCACAAATGGGAGTTTTTGTAGCTGTGGAGTGAAATCTTTTTTTATTCCTAGACCTCTTAAATCCCAACAATTAATTACTCCATAATAAAGACGCCAAGAGCGACGACCGAAGTCCACAGACCATCTTTATTTCCAATCGCGGATTGAGTGAAGTTTGAAGTTTTGATAATTTGTCCCGATGCTTTAAAAAGCTGTTCGCGTTCATCCCATGCGGTATTTGGATCAAACTCAATTCCGAGTGTTGTGGCAAGCATAGTTGCAGCTAAATCTTCCGCATATTCACCAGCTTTTTCATCTGTCTCGCCAAACGGATGGTGTTCGGAAAGATATCCGTATTGATTTGAGTCTGCGGGCATAGCAACACCGATTGATGCAGCGATCAAACGATTCCGCTCGTTTGTCGCGTTCCGCGCCATAACACAATGAACAATTGAGCCGGGAAGAAGTGCTTTTGAGCCTTCCTCACGAGAAATGCGTTTACAATTTGGCGGAAAAATACTAGAAACGGTTACAAGATTAAATGGGGCAACCGTCGCATCTCGAAGTGCCAGTTCAAATGAGGTCAGGTACTCTTTATGAACGCCAACCCCTTTGGTAAAAAAAATCTTTGTTGGTAATAGTTGTGCCACTAAATAGGTTTCGTTTTTCTGTTATCACGCGCCAGCAAAAAGCAGACGCGCGTTACTTTAACGAAATATTAATTATTATAATCAGACTAGGTACGCGCATTATATGAATTTATGATAAAAAAACAATTGTTGATAAGTGTTTGCAAATATTTTTTCTAAAAACCCACATTGATTTTGTAAAAAACAGCGGTATTGCGTTATTTTTTAAATGTTGTACTATATTATAGTCGAAATTTTTCCGCCGAATGAGCTTGTCGGCCCATGGCGGAGATCCGCCTTCGGCGGAAATTTTTAAACCCACGAAACCTTTTGTAATCAATCTAGTTATAAAGGATAGAATTCATATGTTGTTCTCTGTTTGGTTTTGAAAACGCCAATTCAGAGAATCAAAGAAAAATTCGTCCTTTGCATCGCTCATGGCATTTTTTGAAAGCTTAGAGACCACAACGGAACATGCCAAAGCTCTTCAGGACGAGGAGCTTTTGAGCGCGTCTATAAAAAATCCATCGCTTTTTGGAGCATTAGTAGACCGCTATCAAAACGCCTTCCTGCGAGCGGCGATGCGCGTCGTGAATCAAAAAGAAGAGGCGGAAGACATCGTTCAGGACGCATTTACAAAAATTTATGTACACGCAAATAAATTCCAAAAGCAAGAAGGAGCATCGTTCAAAAGCTGGGCATACAGAATAGTTTTAAATACGGCATTTACGCATTATAGAAAAGCACAAAAGCATCGCGAAAATGGAATTGAATTTGAAGATCCATTTCTCGTGGAGCAAGTCCTAGCATCGCATGTTGAAGAAATCCCAATAGATCGGTATGTCATCAACGCAGTTATGGAAGAAATCCCAGAAGACTTACGCTCACTCCTTACCGCGCATTATCTTGATGATCGGCCATACAAAGACATTGCAAAAAAAAATAAAACGACAGTTTCAGCGATTAAAATGAAATTATTTAGGGCTCGCGCCGCATTCAAGAAAGTTCTTAAAACGCATGAGGTTTAAGCAGGGTACAAAATTTTAATTATCAACCTCTAATTTTTTAAAAATCAAGAACATGGAAAACGCACATTCAATTTCGCCAAAGACAAAATCAACAATAATGCGCAAGGTATATGGCGTATGGCTCATGCGCCAAGTTGCTCCTGTGATGTTTTTTGAACTTCCTGCAATTGGAATTCTTGCTTTTTTTGCCGCAAAACTTATCTTCGTTGAAACGGTGCTTACGAATATGGCACTATCGGTGAACGGCGTTACGGATGGAATCCGTTTTATACTTATGGCGTTTATTCATACACAAATTGAAACGCAGATTGTTCTCGGCCTCTCTATTGCCACAGGTCTTTTCTTTGTGAAAGATTCGACCAAAAGCATTCGGGGACTTTCTTTCCTGTTGCAATAACGCATCAGGTTTTATGTAAAAACACCCCGCTTTTAAGCGGGGTGTTTTTATTGCCATTAATATAAAATTTTTATCTTAACTTACGATTCGCAACCGTCCGACGAAAACGGACACTTCTCCAGTTCACATTTAAGAGGTGTGATGCCGTTTATTCAGTCTTCACTTTTAATTTTTGCCCGCCAGTCTGTTTTTTGGGAAGCTTGATGGTCAAGATTCCATTTTTTATTGATGCGTCTGCTTTAGTTTCGTCAATTTCTTCTGGAAGAATTACAGAACGAGAAAATGAACCCCAATACAGCTCACGATAAAAATAATTGTCATCACGAACTTCTTCGGCTTGTTTCCTGGTTCCCTTAATCGTAATCATATCGTGTGTGAGCGTGATATCAATGTCATTAGGATCCGTACCGGCAACAGCAGATTGAATAATTATTTTATCCGCTTTTTCAAAAATATCCACGGTAAGCTGTCCCTCGGTCTGAAGAGCCGCCCATTCTTTTTTTTCTTTACCACGCGACACGACAGCACCTCGCGAAGCAACTGACTCAGCTTCATAGTTGGATTCTGTTTCCGCCCCCTCAATCGTCGGCTCTATAAAAACACCTGACTCCTGCGCTTTTTCTATTGAAACGCTTCCTGTAAGTTTTTCAAAAAATGATGCCATAAAATTTATAAATTATATGCTTTATTACTGAACAAAATTAACGCGTCGTCTCCGTAGCCGTTCAAATTCTACAAAAACGACGATAGCAAGAATGATTAAAAAAAGTATCAAATATGACGCACCCTGAGAAACGACTCCTTTTATAAGTATAAGATAATTAAAAGCCGCGTGCAATGCTGTCGCCGTAAGAAGACCAAAAAAAATGACGGATCTTCGATTCGGCGATACATACGCCCTTGCAATAAAATATCCAAGAACTCCCGACGCAAGAACATGAAGAAGATTCGCTCCTAAAAAACGCCCCGCCACAAGCTCTAACCCCGCAAAAAACTCGCCCCGAAAAACAGGAAAAGAAAAAAGAGCGTTTTCAATCGCAGCAAAACCCATCGCAGAACTCATAAGATAAATCATCGCGTCAATCGGTTCGTCAAATTCACGGCGCAGGGCAATAAGATTCTGTACAACAAAATATTTTGCATATTCTTCCGTAAATGCCATAAAAAGAAAAAGAAAAATAGGATACTGCGCGGTGAGATTCGCAAGCGTTTGTCCGGTCATCCGAATCCCGTAATACTGGATAACGGCAGTTGGGATTGCGACAAGAATTCCTCCGACAAACGCCGTCATGATAAGTCGCTTTGGCTCTGGGTGATCATCCTCGCGCAGATAGAAAAAAAGCCAAATAACTGGCGGAAGAAAAGTCAAAAATAAATACCCCGCATTCGTGATGAGAAAAAAAGCGAGTTTTCCACAATCAAAATTAATAATCGCACAGTCCATTATTTAGAAGGCCACCTCTTAATCATAAGAAGTGCGCCGTCTGTATGTAGTGTACTATAAATTTCTTCTGTAATAAACGGCATAAACGGATGGAGGACCGTGATGCATTCAATAAGTGCATAGCGAAGAAGAATGAGATTTTCTTTCGTGTCGTGTTCTTTGGCGTATTCAATATATGTGTCTGCAAATTCGTACCAAATAAACCCATACAATACATGGAGTGCATGACCAAATTCATAATCATCAATTTTTTTACTGACTTCAGGAATAAGTGCGGTTAATTTTTGATAAAACGCGCGCGCAGTATCATCAAACGCGATCGCTGTAATATCCACGGGAATTTCTGCGACATTTTCCGTTTTTATCATAACAAACCGTGCCATATTCCAGAGTTTATTTGCAAATTTTTTCCCAGCAAAAACATGCTCCTCCGCCCAACGAATATCCTGCGTTCCCATATTTTGCCAGATAATACCGAAACGCGTTGCGTCCGCGCCGTATTTTTCAATTAAATCCATTGGATCAATCCCCGTACCCAATGATTTTGACATCCGTTTGCCGTCTTTCGTGAGAACAGTCGCGTGAATAATAACATCCGTAAACGGCTTCTGACCGGTAAATTCCAAACCTGAATAAATCATACGCGCAACCCAAAGGTTGATAATATCGCGGGCAGTGGAAAGAACATGATTCGGATAATACGCTTCAAGATCTTTTGTTTTTTTGGGCCACCCCAAAATTGCAAACGGCCACAACGCGGACGAAAACCATGTATCAAGAACGTCTGTTTCTTGGACCATCTCGCACTTCCCGCAAAAAGGGCACGCTGTCGGTTTTTTATCAGCAACAACAAAATCCGAAATTCCACGCTCTTCATTCTGAGCGTTCTGAATTCCCAGTTTTTTATCGCAATAAAAAACTGGGATGCGATGCCCCCACCAAATTTGCCGAGAAATATTCCAGTCATGAACATTTTTAAGCCAATCAAAATATACTTTTTCCCAGCTCTTTGGATAAAATCTAATTTCCCCTTTTTCAACTGCCTCAATGGCTTTTTCTGCAAGCTTTTCCATTTTTAAAAACCACTGCAAAGACGGCAACGGCTCAATACCGCCTTCACACCGATAACACACCGCAACATTATGGGTATACTCTTCGATTTTTTCCACAAGGTTCTGCCGAGCAAGCTCTTCAAGAATAACCTGACGACATTCTGCAACTTTGAGTCCAGCGTATGCACTCCCAGCGCCCTCTGTCATTTTTCCTAATGGTCCGATGACTTTATGTATCGGCAAATTATTTTTCTCTCCGATGCGCGCGTCTAAAAGATCGTGCGCAGGAGTTACCTTTACAGCTCCCGTGCCAAAGTTCTCATCTATCTCTTTGTCGGCAATAATTGGAATCTCCCGATTCTGAATTGGAAGAATAACGGGCGTTCCAATGAGATTTTTATATCGCGCGTCGGACGGATGTACTGCAATCGCCGAATCACCGAGCATTGTTTCGGGTCGCGTGGTTGCAACAATAACCCACTCTTGTTTCTTTTTTTCTCCTTCTTTATTTTGAACACACGGATACTTGATATAATAAAGCTTTGTTTTTTCTTCTCTGTATTCTATTTCCAAGTCAGATAAACTCGTCTGACAGCGCGTGCACCAATTGATAACTTTTTCCGCCCTGTAGAGGAGTCCGTTTTTATGGTAATGAAGAAACGCGAACACAACAGCTTCCTGATATTTTTCGTCCATCGTAAATCGCGTACGCGACCAATCCATAGAAACTCCAATTTTTTTAAACTGATCCAAAATAATAGCGCCATATTTTTCTTTCCATTCCAATATTTTTTCTAAGAATTTTTCACGACCGCAATCATGACGCGATATCCCCTGCTTCTTGAGGTTTTTTTCAACGACATTTTGTGTTGCGATACCAGCGTGATCCGTTCCGGGAACCCAAAGAGTTTTGTATCCTTCCATTCGTTTTTTTCTAATAAGGATATCCTGAATCGTTGCGTTTAGAGCATGCCCCATATGCAATGACCCCTTAATATTCGGCGGGGGAATAGAAACGCAAAATGTTTCATACGATTTCGGGTTATCAGTCCGTAGCTGATGCGCTTCGGGCGCAAAAAAACCCGACTCCATCCATAATCGGTATATCTTTTCTTCGGTTTCGCGCGGATTGTATTGCGATGAAATTTCTTTTGACATTTTATATTATGAATAGCACCATGAATAGGGCTATTGTATCATGTATAACGGTCCTTTGAGAATTGAGGAGGTGATTTATGCATAATCACGGAAGCCCCAAAGAACCGATTTCTTTTGAACTTGATGTTCATACTGGACAGGTCATCGTCAAAATTTCATTTAATATATTCCTTAATCACACAAATCCAAAACAGGGCCTGATACTTTTTCCGGAACAAATGGATTTTTTGAAGGAAAAAATAGAAGATGCAATTCTTAAAAACAACGGTGAAAAAATTCCATCAAGTTAATACCCGCGCCACTAAATAATTAGCGCAAACGCAATGATCCATCCGCCCGAATACTCGTGGCGGATTTTTGTTTTCTAAAAAATGCCGCCAAAGCAATCATAAGGGCGTTGTCACCGGCGAGCGAAAGATTGGGAAAAAATATCTGAATATCGGGAATGCTTTTCATAATTTCCTCACGAAGTTTTTTGTTTGCCGAAACTCCGCCACCCATAATAAGGGTTTTTGCTCCGTATTTTTTAATCGCCTGTTTAGTTTTTGCCACGAGCACATCAACCGCCGCCTGCTGAAAGCTTGCTGCAATATCTTCCCGCGAATATTTTTTGTGATCGCGAAGATAGTACAGAACAGAGGTTTTTAATCCGGAAAAACTAAAATGAAGATTTGCGGAATGAATCATCGGACGGGGAAATGCGATTGCACGCGCGTTTCCTTTTTCTGCGTATGCGGAAATAACAGGCCCACCCGGATATCCGAGATTCAACATTTTAGCAACTTTATCAAATGCTTCGCCAACGGCATCATCAAGCGTTTCGCCAATAATTTTATAGCTTCCATTTTTTTTAATAAAAACGAGTTCCGTATGCCCACCACTCACAAGGAGCGCTAATGCCGGAAATTCAAAATTCTGAATTTTGAATTTTGAATTATTTTTTTCGTTTTGATGTATTAATGCCGAGTAAATATGTCCCTCCATGTGATTTATAGGAATGAGCGGTTTTTCCCATAAAAGCGCAAGCGCTTTTGCAAAATTAATTCCAACCCATAGCGCGGGTTCAAGTCCGGGACCGTGCGTCACCGCAATGGCATCAATGATGGGTTTTGTGATTTTAAAAATAATCGGAAAAATTTTTGCAAGTTCTGCCTCCCGCTCCAACGCTTCACCGCACTGAAACATTAAAGCGCCAGAGATTTTCTGTTTTTGCGACTTGTATAATTTTGCCTCTTTAAGAGCGGTAATAAGAACTGGAACCAGATTTTTTTGATGTTCACGATTTGCAAGATTAGGTACTACCCCACCAAATTTTGCGTGCAGTTTTGCCTGTGATGAAACGATATTGGAAAGAACGTAAAATTGGCGACTTGTGTGGGAGCCGTGAGATTCAATGATAGAAATAGCCGTTTCATCGCAACTTGTCTCAATCGCAAGTATCTTCATAATCATAAAAACATACCGCTTTTATTGATATTTTTCAATAATATTGGTACTGTAAAAAGCGTTCTTAAAATTATGGCGCCATCGTCTAGCCTGGTTAGGACAGCGGCTTTTCAAGCCGTTAACACCGGTTCAAATCCGGTTGGCGCTACTAGCATACATAAGGGGGCGCATAACTCATTTGGGTTGAATGCTCCAGCGGAGCATTCAACGAGACTTTTCCATTCCATAATTTGAGTGTACGATGGGCGGTTAGCTCATTTGGTAGAGCGACTCTTTGACGTAGAGTAGGTGAGAGGTTCGAATCCTCTACCGCCCATCGTAAACTTAAAAGCAAAGTCTCCGGGTTTTTCCGTCTAAAGAAAAACAGCGACTCTTTGACGTAGGGTGGGCGAGAGATTTGAGTTCTCTACCGCCTGCTAGTTTTTTCTCTATATTTTTCGCTAAAACGAGCTAAAAAATACCCGCCAAAAAATGGCGTGTATTTTTAATTGGGTCTATCTATGAGCTCAATTTCTTTTCTCCGTGAAATTTTTTATGAACCTCGCGAAGCGTTTCATCCGTCACATGAGTATAAATTTGAGTGGTGGTAATGTGAGAGTGTCCCAAAAGCGCTTGCACCGAACGAATGTCGGCGCCATTGCGCAAAAGATTCGTCGCGAATTGATGTCGCAAAGAATGCGGGGTAATTTTTTTTGCGATACCGGCGCGCGCCGTATATTTTTTTACAAGCCGTTCAATTGAGCGATTTGTAAGGCGCGTCGTATTCTCACCCGAAAACGAACCGTTTTTTGGAATACGAACAAAAAGAGCTTCCTCAATGTCTTCGCGCTTCTTTAGGTATTTCTGAATTGTTTCTTTTGCTGTTTCGGAAAGAAATACGACACGAAGCTTGTCTCCTTTGCCACGCACGGTAAATTCTCCGCGAGAAAAATCTATTGAATCGCGATTCAAAGATGAAAGCTCGGAAACACGGACTCCCGTTGAAAAAAGCGTTTCTAAAATTGCCTTATCGCGAAGCCCGCGCAGATCCTCTCCTGTCGGTGATTTCAGAAGGCGCGTGAGCTCGTTTTCATCCATAAACTGAATGGCGCGGGACGGCATCTTGCCAAGCTCAATCTTTTCGGGAGAAAGGGTTATGATATCGCGTTTTGCCAGATATTTCAAAAAGCTTCGCACGGCGATCAGGTGATATATTTGCGTTTGTTTCTTCAGGCCATCGCCACGCGCGTTTTTTAGAGAGTTCAAATATAAACGGTATTTTCGCACAAGTTCCGGTGTGATGTCTTTTGGATCAGCGATATTCGCAAATGCGCAAAAACGCCTTAAATAGTGTTCGTAATTTACCTTTGTTTTAGCGGAACGATTTTTTTCAATCAAAAGATAATCGTAAAAATCCTGCGCCAATTGCTCTATAATAGTGCCCGGTTTTTTTGATGGTTCTATCATACGGCTATTATAGAAAAAATAATTATGTCGCACAATCTTTAAAGAAAGTTCGTGGATTTGGTTCGCTATCAAGGATTCCGTCAACCAATTGAAGTCGCCATACAAAAACTTGCTGAAAATACTGAATTGTGATACTCTATAATGTATATGTTAAAGACAAAAGAAAAATCAAAAGTCATTGAAAAACACCGCGAACACGAAAAAGATACGGGTTCCGCTGAGGTGCAGGTAGCTTTGTTTTCAGAACGAATCAAAGAATTAACAGGACACCTAAAGCACAATCCAAAAGACAATCATTCCCGTCGTGGACTTTTGGGTATGGTCGGAAAACGCCGAAAAATTCTAAAACACCTTCAGAAAAACGATAAACTTCGCTACGGAAAATTGGTTAAAAAGCTTGGCATGAAAAGCGCATGACCGTTATTAAACACAAGGATCAGCGAGTCGCCGTGCTCATTGATGTTCAAAACCTCTATCATTCGGCAAAAAATCTTTATGGTGGGCGCGCAAACTTCAAAGAAATTCTAAAAACCGCGATTTCCGGTCGGGCGCTTGTTCGCGCTATCGGATATGTTATTAAAACGGAATCAGGAGAAGAAGCGGCTTTTTTTAAAGCGCTAACCGAAATTGGAATAGAAACAAAAGAAAAAGACCTGCAAGTTTTTCATGGTGGCGCAAAAAAAGCGGATTGGGATGTCGGAATGACGATTGACGCGGTGCGTCTTGCAGAAACCTATATTGATACGATTGTGCTTATCACGGGAGACGGTGATTTCGTTCCATTGGTAGAGTACTTAAAAGCAAAAGGAATCCAAACCGAGGTTATTTCATTCGGTCGTTCATCGTCTCTGCGTCTAAAAGAAGCAACGGATGATTTTTATGATCTTGATGAAAATCCAAAAAAATATATAATTAAAATCGCGCACCGAAGACGAAACGATGAATAACACAAAGGATTGCGTGAGTGGCTAGAGTTTACCATGAAACATTCGCGTTGCGCGGTAAACTCTGCAACTCTCGTACCCCGCGAACGCTCTTCATATCGTTTTTCGTTGGCAAAAAACAAATGGAGGGAAAAACATTTACTCATTCGCTTGGGACAAAAACGATTTCCGCGACATTCAATAAACTCGCGGAACAAGCAAATGGCCGTGTCATTATGCGTTTTGGCGACACGGTCGTTTTAGTTACCGCGTGCATATCAAAAAAAGAACGAGCCGGCATTGATTTTATGCCTCTCTCTGTTGAATACGAAGAGAAGTTTTATGCCGTTGGACGAATTTTAGGAAGCCGTTTTATGCGCAGAGAATCTCGGCCGTCGGAAGAGGCGGTTCTTTCGGGTCGCTTAACCGACCGCACCATCAGACCGCTGTTTGATCACCGCATGAGAAACGAAATTCAAGTCGTTGTAACAATTCTTTCAACCGATGAAAATGATCCCGATATGATTGGCGTTGTCGGCGCATCATTAGCACTCGGCACATCAAATATTCCATGGAACGGACCGCTTGCGGCGGTTCGCGTAGGAAGAATTGATGGAAAATTTATTATTAATCCAACCCACGAAGAACGAGAAAAATCTGATATTGATCTTGTCGTCTCCGGAACCGAAGACCGCATCAATATGATTGAAGCGGGGGCGTCTGAAGTGCTGGAAAGCGAAGTTCTTGAGGCAATAAAAATAGCCCATGACGAGATTAAAAAACTCGTATCATTTCAAAAAAAAATCATCGCTGAAATTGGAATCCAAAAAATACAGATAGCGTTCGCTGAGGAGATGTATCCGCTGTCAGAAGAAATGTTAAAAGCCATCGGCGACGCCCTCTATCAAAAAGAAAAAAATATTCAAACGGAAAAAATGGCGGAAGCAAAATCTGTGTGGATGAAACATGCGGAAGAAAAGTATGGGGAAGAATTCTCACAAATAAAAGCAGAACATTCCATTGAAGAAGCGATCAATGAAATTGTTCATACACGCATTCTTGAAAAAGAAGAACGCCCTGACGGTCGTCGATGCGACGAACTTCGTGAGCTCTATGGAGAAGTTGGTCTTTTGCCCCGCGTACATGGTTCGGGACTCTTTATCCGTGGACAAACCCAAGCGTTGACATCGTTGACGCTCGGCGGTCCGGGCGATTCTCAAATTATTGAAGGAATGGAAGCTCGTGGAAAACGCAATTTTATGCACCACTATAATTTCCCCCCTTTTTCAACCGGCGAAATTAAACCAATGCGTGGTCCCGGACGGCGGGAAATTGGTCATGGCGCCCTTGCGCAACGCGCACTTGAACCGATCATTCCGACAAAAGAAGAATTCCCCTATACAATTCGGCTCGTTTCTGAAATTCTCTCTTCAAACGGATCGTCATCAATGGCGGCGGCGACAGCATCGTCATTGGCACTTATGGACGGCGGGGTCCCTATTAAAAAAGTAGTTGCCGGTGTCGCGATGGGACTTATGATGAACAAAAAAGGAGACTACAAAGTTCTTACCGACATTCAGGGGCCAGAAGACCACCACGGAGATATGGACTTTAAAGTCGCTGGAACAAAAGACGGGATTACGGCGATTCAGATGGATGTGAAAATTGAAGGCGTAACTCTTCAAATATTGAAAGATACCTTTGAACAAACGCGAAAAGCACGCATGGAAATCATCTCGGTTGTGGAAAAAACGCTCCCCGCTCCTCGACCAGATTTGGCACCGTTTGCTCCGCGCATTATTTCATTAAAAATAAATCCGGAAAAAATTGGCGTGCTTATTGGTCCGGGAGGAAAAAACATAAACGGAATCATTGACGGTACCGGCGCGCAAGTTGATATTGAAGACGATGGATCGGTGTATATCACATCGGTTAATAAAGAAAGTGGGGAAAAAGCACTCAAACTTGTTCAAGCATGCACACGGGAAATAATTCCCGGAGAATTGTATGAGGGAAAAGTAACTCGCATATTCCCATTTGGCGCAATGGTTGAACTCGCCCCAAAACAAGAGGGCCTCGTTCATATTTCAGAACTTTCCGATGAGCGAATTGACAGCGTTATTGACGCGGTACGCCCGGGAAAAATGGTCACCGTAAAAGTTCGCGATATTGACGCGCAAGGAAGGATCAATCTCACCATGCGTGGAGTAACTCAAACAAACAACTAGCCCTTATTGTATGGCGTTGAGAATCTGGTATTCAGAAAATCTACCCGCCATACGCTATCCCCATGGCAGAGAACATTCAAAAAAATAACGCAAAAGTTCAATCACCGTCGTTCGCGAATGCCCCGGAAGATGAACACAGAGTTCGTACTGAACCGCGAATCCGAACAATGAAATCGGATGTTGACGAACTCTTCCACGAAAAAAAGGAAACTGTTATTTCAGCAATTGCAAAAGAAACCCTTATTGAACCAAAAGAAGCTCAAAAAAAAGACGGCGCGCAAACAAAAAAACTTAATCTTCTTATTGTCGCGGTTCTCTCGGCACTTTTTCTCATTGGAAGTAGCGGTGCGTATTACTATTTCTTTTCTAGTTCATCAAAAAAAATAGCTGTTCCGCAAAAAAAACAGGGGATTCTTGTTCCACGGCCGTTTTTTTCAATGGAAAAATCACGCAACATTATCGTCAATACACCAGATATTGGCAATTTTAATAACACCCTCGCTATTATACGAAATGATCACGAACGCGACGGAACAATAAAACGAATCGTGCTCATTATGCGCGACGGAGAAGAAAATGAGCGCGTTGGCCTATTAAAAGATTTTTTGAACGCGTCAGGCATCACGCTCCCTCAAAATTTAGAGGAGACGCTGATCAATGACATTAACTTCTTTCTGTATTATCAGAACGATACAAGCGTGCACCCAGGACTTATTATTCCCATAGTAAACGAGTTAAAAGCGTTTCGTGCTTTGGTGGATCACGAAGCGGAATTTTTTACCATATGGAAAAACCTCTACAACGAACCCAGCGCTAAATTGGGAAGCGTACTCGCCTTTGAAGATATTACCTATCGCAATATAGACATTCGGCGAATGCAATTTGCCCAAAAAGAAGACTTTGGATTTTATTACGCGATTTTCAAATCAAAAAAATATCTAATCATCGCGACTTCGTTTGAAGAAATAAAAATTATCATTGATCGGCTTTTTGATGCTTTGTAGGCGTTGCGTTTCGTTATAGAATTAAAACTTGTCTGCTTGCAAAAGCGCGTGTGCCGTGATACAAATATAACTGGGTACAATTTTGTGTCATCGCTCGGTCGATATGAAAATTACTATCTTCATCTTTTCGCCTCCTCAGCGAAACACGGGGAAATTCTTAACGCTCGTCATGGACTCCTCGCTGAATCTTTCGCTTTTGACGGCGAAAGCCCCAGGTGTTTCTTTACGGCTCCGCAGGAGCTTTGCCTAAAACACCCGCTCATGCCAAGCAGTTGGCATGAACCCGTTCGGAATGAAGCAGTTCATTCCGAACCTCAT
>ERZ1292630.3442-Hain-H41-02um-R3-3442-length-13921-cov-5_pt1 | contig 13921 bp, 15 predicted proteins | sample MGYA00564408_ERZ1292630 | MGnify/ENA primary metagenome ERZ1292630 (study PRJEB36523, sample SAMEA6512641) | groundwater metagenome | collected 2019-01-08 | study: AquaDiva: Metagenomics assemblies of 32 groundwater samples | reverse complement strand
TCTTGGTTTTGCAAAGCGTGCGCTACGGCGACGGCCATCTGCTGCTGCTGCTGGCGATACTCAAAGTTACTGGCCTTGGAGAGGATGCCCGTGGCGGAAAAGATTTCTTCGACTTGAGAAACCAAGTCGGCACCGGCGGGTTGAGATTCAACGACAGAAATCATTTCAAACTGGGTTCACTCAAGCGCTGTTGGTGGTGAAGCGTCGCAGCCTTTTGAAGCGTCTAAGGCTTTGTTCACCAAATGATTGCGCTTCAACCAAACTACGAGTAATCCGATGTCTGAAGGCGAAACCCCAGAAATCCGTGACGCTTGGCCGAGGGATAAGGGGCGAATCTTAGTGAGCTTTTGTCGCGCTTCCGCACTCAATCCAATCACCGATGTGTAATCAAACAATTCAGGTATAGTCTTTGACTCCAACGATTTGAACTTTTCTACATCTGCAATCTGGCGATTGATGTAGCCTTCGTATTTGATTTCTGTCTGAACGGCTTCACGGATTTCCTCCGAGAGCGAATCATCACGTCCGGGGAGTTTTTCATAGTTCACCTCTGGCCGACGAAGTAATTGCGCTAGCGTTTCAGTTCCCGAGCGAGTCGTCTTGAGTCGGGCAAGCTCTTGGTTGATGCGGGATCGCTTTTCAACAAATTGCTTGTAGTGGCGGCTTGGCAGCAACCCGATTTCATGACCGATTTCTGATAGGCGCATATCAGCGTTGTCCTGGCGAAGGAGGAGGCGATATTCCGAGCGCGAGGTGAAAATCCGATACGGTTCATTTGTGCCGAGGTTCACCAGATCGTCAATGAGCACTCCCGTGTAGGCTTGGTTTCTACCTAGCACGATTGGCGGTTTTCCTTGGCAGCGGCGTGCCGCGTTAATCCCCGCCATCAATCCCTGCGCAGCCGCTTCCTCATAACCAGACGTCCCGTTAATCTGTCCGGCAAGAAAGAGATTTTGGCAGGCCTTGGTTTCTAAAGTGGGAGATATTTGCGTGGGCGGCGAATAGTCATACTCAACCGCGTATGCGGGGCGGATAATTTCGGCCCGCTCACAACCCACGACCGATCGGACCAACTGAATCTGTACCTCGAACGGCAGGCAGGTTGAGAGTCCGTTAATGTAGATCTCGTCCGTGTTGATTCCTTCCGGTTCGAGAAAAATTTGGTGCGTTTCTTTTTCAGCAAACTTCACCATCTTGTCTTCAATGGAAGGGCAATATCGCGGGCCAACACCTTCAATTTCACCGGCGTACATAGGTGAAAGGTGGAGGTTCTTGCAGACGATGTCTTTTGTGGCGGCTGTTGTTTTGGTGAGATAACAACTCATCTGTCCACCAATTCGCTCAAGGATTGAGCCGGGCGGATAATGCGTCTTGATGGCCGCTTGGAATTCTAAAGGTCGGTTGCTGGCGCTTTGTTCCACATGGAACATATCGAGTGGCCAGAAGCTGAAATAGGGGATCGGACTATCGCCCCCTTGCTCTTCGAGTTTGGAAAAGTCTATCGAGCGCTTCAGTAGTCGTGGTGGTGTCCCAGTCTTGAGGCGATTGAGCTCAATCCCTAAAGTGCGGAGTGATTCTGAAAGTCCGACCGATGGCGCTTCCCCGGATCTTCCGCCGTGTTGCTTGTCTTTGCCGATATGCATCAACCCATGCAAAAATGTCCCGGTAGTAATGATGACCGTTCTTCCGAGGTATTTAACGCCAGTGGCGGTGGTCACTCCTTTGGCGGATTGGTTTTCGCTCTCGATGGTGACTGTTTGACCTTGTTTGACATCAAGGTTTGGCTCGCGTTCGCAAACCCACTTCAAGCGGAGCTGGTAGGCCCTTTTATCGCATTGAACGCGCGTCGCCCAAATCGCAGGACCTCGGCTGCGATTCAGTTGGCGGAATTGCAATCCGGTTAGATCGGTGTTCCGCCCCATCTCGCCACCTAAGGCGTCAATCTCTTTAACCAAATGTCCCTTGGCTGACCCGCCGATGGCCGGATTGCAAGACATTTGGCCAATAGTGTCTGCGTTTGTGGTCAGCAGCAGTGTCTGACAACCCATCCGCGCTGCAGCAAGAGAGGCTTCAACTCCGGCATGTCCACCGCCCACTACGATGACATCATATTCCTTGGGGTAAGTGAACATTTGAATCCGTACTAAGAAACGAGATACTTCGCAGCAAAGGGGGATTTGCCAGAAAGCTTCCGCACAGTCCGTCCGCTGTTGGCACTGAGTCGTTCCAAAATTTTGAAAACGTGTTCCTGCTCACCCTTGTCCTGAATCATCGAGGCAATCTGGTCAACGGTGAACGATTGCTTACGGCGAGCTTTCAAGGCGTGTAGGATTTGTTGCTGAATCTTCAGGATACGCGTGGCCGCCTTCTTCCCAGATTCAACACCAGGCTGATGATAGGCATTGATTCCGACAAGCGAGGCATAGAAGCCAACGGCTCGCTCATAAAGCGCAATCAAAACCCCTACCGTAGCGGGATTTACATCCTTAACAACAATCGTAAGTGTTTCTCTGCCAATTTCTTGCATGGCTTGACGTGTCCCAAGCATGAAGCCGCTCAGATAATCACCGGAGGTGAAGTTGTCCTCAACAACGAGGGCTTTGCCTTTTTGATCCGTGAGCACTTCTACAAATGTCAGGAAGAAATCGTTCAGCCCATCGCGGAGCTGTTGGATATAGGAATGTTGATCGGTAGAACCTTTATTTCCTAGAACCGTGATTCCCTGATTAACGACTTTCCCAGTCAGATCCTTCTCTTTGCCGAGCGATTCCATGATCAACTGCTGGAGATATTTTGAGAGCAGCTCCAGCCGGTCTTTGTAGGGAATGACAACCATGTTCTTTTCGCCGTGCCCGTTTCCGGCGTGAAACCAAGCCAGCGCGAGTAAAGCGGCCGGGTTCTTTTGCGTAACCGGAAGCCGGGTCAATTCATCACAGGCCTTCGCGCCTGCTAGCAATGAATCAACATCAAATCCTTGAATGGCAGCGGGCAAAAGCCCCACGGCCGACAATTCACTCGTCCGCCCCCCAACCCAATCCCACATCGGAAAGGTTTCAATCCAACCACCAACCTTCGCGAATCTATCCAACTCGCTGCCATCGCCCGTCACAGCAACCGCATGTTTCGCGAATTTCAACCCTGCTGCTTCAAACGCTGCCTTCGCTTCCATCATGCCATTTCGTGTCTCTTTCGTCCCTCCAGACTTTGAGATAACGATACAGATTGTCTTGGAAAGGTCATTTCCTATAGAAGCGATCACGCGCCGAATCCCATCCGGATCAGTGTTATCGAGGAAGAACGGCTTGATCTTGTCTTTCTCCGGATTGCTCAAAGCATTGCTGACAAATTGCGGACCTAGTGCCGAGCCGCCAATCCCGATCAGCAGCATGTTCCTAAACTTTCCACCTTGGCCACGAACTTTGCCTTGGTGAACCGCTTTGGCGAACGCCTTGACCCGCTTGAGCGTCGTTTCAATCTCTCGCCGAATCTTGGCTGTCGGCGCTTTGGCCGGATTGCGCAGCCAATAGTGTCCCACCATCCGACCCTCATCAGGATTGGCAAGCGCGCCCTTTTCCAGAGCGCGCATCGTGGTGAATGCTTTCTGTATCTGCGGCTCCATTTTGGCAAAGAACGATTGATCCAAGCTGGTGCGGCTCAGATCAAGCGCCAGTTCGATGGTGGGAAATTCTTTGTAAAACGCTTTGAAACGCTGCCAGGAAGTTTGCGGGGTCGCTTTCATTTTCAAATCACAGTCAACAAGGTCAACGGGAAATGCTCCAGACGCGGAGCCGTTTATCGCAAGGCTTGATGTAATTGAAATCGCTGTCTTTGTCCATGAAACACTCGACCAGCGGCGCAAGCTAGAGGTTTTCATATGAGACCTTGCTGCCAGCAATCACCTTGACGCACATCCTCGTTGAGGGGTAAACAAGCCGTGCTGTTGGCTATCGCTCAGCCGCCCCAACTAAATATTCTCATGAAAAAAATCCTTTCGATCCTTTTTGTCATCCTGCTCGTCAGCTTACCACTGAGCGCGCAAGAATCCGAAGGGCGAAAGATCCCGCGCATCGAAGGCCCGACCAACGCCGTGCTCGCGGGCGTTGCCGAAATCGCCGTGCCGGCGGGCTACCTCTTCATTGATGGGAAAACCACCCGCGCCATGATGGAATCCGCCGGGGAACCGGTCAGCGGCAACGAAGCCGGTTTTCTCGCGCCAACCAATCGCGGCTGGGCGGTCTATTTTCAATACGACAATTCCGGTTACGTGAAAGACGACGATAAGGACAAGCTCGACGCGGATAAATTGCTTCAAGCCATCAAAAAGGGCAATGACGCCGGCAACGAATACCGCAAAGAACGCGGCAATCCGACGCTGGATATTGTCGGTTGGGAACAAGAGCCTAAATACGATGACGTCACCCACAATCTTACCTGGGCGATTCGCGCCACCAGTCAGGGCGAACAAATCGTCAACTACAACACCCGCTTGCTCGGCCGCAAAGGGGTGATGGAAGTGGTCCTCGTCTGTGACCCAGCGGAACTCAAACAATATCTTCCCACCTTCCACGAAGTGCTTGCCGGATACAAATATTCGACCGGAGAATCATACGCGGAATACAAGCCCGGCGATAAACTTGCCAAGTATGGCTTGGGCGCGCTGGTGCTTGGCGGCGCCGGCGTGGGCGCGGCGAAGCTCGGCCTTTTTGCCTGGCTCGCGGTTGCTTTCAAAAAATTTGGGAAGTTCGTCATCATTCTTGTAGTGGCCGTCGCTGCCGTGTTCAGAAAATTCTTTGCCAAGATTTTCAACCGGAACCGCGACCAGTAAAAATCTCCCGCCCCGCGCCGCATGAGTGACGTGCAATACCTGTTCGCCATTCTCGGCGTCCTCTACCTCTGGGAATGCGCCTGCTGGTTGCGGCGGGGAGGCGTGGCATTTATTGCCGGAACCGGCCGGCGCTGGCGTGTGCAACATCCCGCCACAATGTTGGGCAATCAAACCGGAGGCTTTGTTCTCGCGCCACTGCTTCCGCCGCTGGGAACAATTTTTACTGCGCAACAATTTCCCTTTCCACTCGGACCTGAAGGCGTGCTGTTGTTTGTCTCCCCCATTGTGAATCCCGGCTGGCGTCCCGCACAAAGCAGCCGATTTCTTACCTGGGAGGAAACTGCGCAACTGCGCGTTGAGGGAAAAAAGCTCATCCTCCAAAACAAAAAAATCTTTGCCGCATCTACCGTTACGTTTGCCGCTCATCTTTTCAAGACACTCACGACGAGTGCCACACTCCCCAGGGATCAACGCGAAGCCGCCATTAAGAAAAATCTCCACGCCGGATTCGACACGAAACACATTGAAACTTTGTGCCGGGATTTCCAGCAACAGATCCGCCCCATCCGCCTCCTTGCGAATGTGCTGTTTCTCCTGGTGTTTATCGTTGCGCCGCTGCTGATTTGGTTGATCGGACTAAAAACTGTCTGGCTTGGGCTGCTGATCGTTTTACTCGGCCTGACCATCACCACCGCCACGTTTTTTGCGCGATTGCACCGCAAACTTTATCCAGTGGCAGCCGACGAGCGATTCTCGCATTCCCTCATCATCGCGCTCGCCCCTGCCAGCACCATGCGCGCGCACGACCTCGTGTCCCGGCCGTTGCTGGAAAACTTTCATCCGCTCGCCGTGGCAAAAAATCTAATGGCCTCGGAAGATTTTAACCAATTCGCGCGGCGCCTCTTGCTCGATCTGCGGTACCCGGTTCCGCCAATCTGCCCAAACTCGCTTGCGCCCGCCGTGGCCACGGAAGCCTTCCATCGGCGTCATTTGCTGGAAGCTGCTGAAGTTTGGCTGACAGAAAACAAACTCTCGCCTGATGAACTTTGCCGGCCTCCGGCGCCGACGGATGAATCTTGCCGCGCGTATTGCCCGCGCTGCGAAGCGCAATTTATTTCCAAGGCGGGGGAATGTGCCGATTGTGGCGGATTGGCTTTGGTAGCGTTCCGAAAAGCCAGTTGAGCCGGGCCGCAACTCTGATTAAAATCACGTCATGCCGATCTACGAATTTCATTGTGGCAAGTGTGAGCAGGACAGCGAAATCCTCGTCCGCTCCAGCGACTGGCAGGGCACGAAATGTCCGCACTGCGGCTCGGAGAAGTTGGCAAAGAAGTTTTCGACTTTCGCCTCTTCAACTGCGGGTGGCCTGGCCCCAACTGCAAAGCCAAGTTGTTCCGGCGTTCCCAGCTCCTGCGGCATGTGTGGCACGGGCAAGCCGCATCGACACTGAAGCGCCTTAGGCCCGACGACAAATTTCTTTTGCGGTAAGTTGCCGCAAATCTGCTACCGCCCAGTCCGGAGTGTGTTTTTTCAACTCGTCCAAGGTCGCGCCGCCCGTCGCCACGGCCAGCACATTCGCGCCGATCGCTCGACCGCATTTCACATCCAGCGGCGTGTCGCCGATGACAACCACTTCTTTGCCGTCCAGATGTTTGCCCAACACATTACAGCCGCGTTTGTGTGCGGCATGTGCGATCAAATCCCGCTCCTCGTGATCATCGGCAAAGGCGCCCACCTCGAACTCTTTCCACAAATCAAAGTGCCGCAACTTGATTTCCGCCCCGAGCCGGATATTGCCGGTGAGCAAACCGAGCGTCGGTGGATTCGGCAATGCTTGCAGGTCGCGGATCAATTCCCAGATGCCGGGACACTCCTCGGTTTTGCTTTGCGCGAGGATGTGATCCAGCCAGAAAACGTAGCTCTCGAAGAAACGTTGAAAATGTTCCGCGTCCGGCTCGATGTGGTTCAGCCGAAAAAACTCACGCACCAACCCGACATCTGTGCGCCCGGCGAATTTCATTTTCTCCGTGCCGTTCGGGATACCGAATTCCGTGGCGAAGACCTTGGCAAAAGCCTTCACGCCCGCGCCGCCCGTGTGAACGAGCGTGCCATCAATGTCGAAGAGAACGAGTTTGACCATCTTAACTCAACGCCTTGACGGTCGCTTCCAGGCTCGCCGCATCAGCCACGTTGAGCATCTGAACGTCCTTGTTGATTCGCTTCATGAAGCCCGACAGCGCCGCGCCCGGCCCAAGTTCGATGAAGCGCGTGTAACCCTGCGCCAACAGGTAGCGCATGGATTCCTCCCACCGCACTGACGACGTGACTTGTTCCACGAGCCGCGCAGAAATTTGATCCGGTGTGGTGTGGGGCTGGGCGTTGACGTTGGAAATCACCGGCACGTGTGGGGTGGAAATTTTTGCCAGCGCGAGTTCGGCTTGCAACTTCGGTTGCGCGCTCGCCATGAGCGGCGAGTGATACGCGCCCGCGACCGGCAACGGAATCGCACGCTTGGCCCCTTTGGCTTTGGCGATCTCACATGCTTTGCCGATTTTCTCCGCTTCGCCGGAAATCACCAGTTGTCCCGGACAATTCAAGTTTGCCAGGACCACACCAGCCTCGGCGCAAGCTTCACGCGTCGGGGCTTCGTCTAGTCCGATGACAGCCGCCATGCCGCCTTTTGTCGCCTCACAGGCCTCTTGCATAAACCGTCCGCGCTGCCGCACCACGCGCAGACCATCTTCAAAATTCATCGCCCCCGCCGCCGTCAACGCCGTGAATTCCCCGAGCGACAATCCCGCCGTCGCATCAAACTTCAGTGCCGGCACTTTCTCCTTGAGCAATTCAAACGCAACCCAACTCACGAGAAAAATTCCCGGCTGCGCGTTTTCCGTCTTGGTCAAATCCGCTTCCGGTCCGTTGAAACAGATCGAGGTCAGATCGTAGCCTAGCGCGGCATTGGCGCGGGCGAACCAAGCCTTGGCCGTTGGAAAAGCCTCGGCCAAATCTTTGCCCATGCCGACGGTTTGCGCGCCTTGTCCGGCGAAGAGGAGTGCGGTTTTGCTCATGCGCCGCTCAATAAACACAAAAAGCGAAACCAGAGAAAGGAGAGATTTCCAACCGGAATCGGGCTTTGTATTGTCTCCCTTGTGAAATTTACCCCGCCATGAAAACCCGCAACCGGTTAATCATAGCGGTTGTTGTTGGGTGTTTGATGGTGGTGGGCTTGGTGATCTTTAGCCCGCACCAGACCCCACCGCTCCCGCCGCTGCCTTCACCGAATGGTTACGATGATTTTATGATGGCCCGCACGCTGTTGGCGGCCAACACGGATTTTTATGGGATGAACCAGGACCAATTGCACGCAGTGGTGACACAAAATGCGGAAGCGCTTCGGCTTGTTCGGACCGCCTAACCCGGGAATGCCGTGTGCCGCTGGCCTTTTCGCAAGAAGACATGAGCCGCCATCGGTCCGAGTTGGCTTCAATAAAAGCGCTGGCTCAAGCACTGACCGCCGAAGGCCGGCTGGCTGAGTTAGAACATCGCACCAATGATGCGGCGCGGGCGTATTTGGATGCCATCCAACTTGGCCACGAAGCCACGCGGGGCGGTCCTTTGATTGATGGGCTGGTCAGGGTAGCGTGTGAAGCCATCGGGCTGCAACGCTTGCAACCCTGCGTCACCAACCTTCAAGCTTCGGAATGTCGCATGGTCATTGGTGTATTGGAAGCCATCGAAAAGAAGCAGGAGTCGTTTGAAGAAGTATTAAAAGTCGAAAAAAAGTGGATCCGACAGGCCTATCCGTTTTATCAGCGCCTGGTCGGTAGCATCATGCAGCTTTTTAACCGCGCAGCTCTCAAAAGGGCGGAGCAGAAGTTTCAAACTCAACAAAAGCGGCGCAGCGATCTGCTGCTCAGCGTCGCCACGCGAGCCTATGAATTGGAGCGCCGGCAGCGCCCCAAAGCTGTTTCGGATTTAGTCCCCGATTTCCTCAAAGTCATTCCCAAGGACTCACTGATCGCCACCAACGGTCTGGTCAAACCCTAGTTCTTGCCCAAGCGCCTGAAAATCGTAGGGACTGGCAGAAAGTTAAACTTTCTGAATTTCGGCGCTTAAGGACTGGTAGTTTTTGCCGCCCACCCCCTAGCGAGCGGCATTTTTTGCGTAGTTCCGCCTTCGTCTAATCTTCAGAACCCCTGCAATCATTGGGTTTTTTGCACGTGGTATCGCCGCTGCTTAGCACGCCTCGAACGAGTTGAACAAGATGATCGCACGATTCCATGGACGGGAGACAAGTGCCGGGTTTGCCCTGCGGTGGCAGCGGTGGCTGGCTGGGTGCGTTCTTGTGCTCGCGATTTCCTCACTTTCCGCGTTTGCGACGGACCTCACATCACCCGTCGTGTCATCTAACGCGCTCCCCACGCCGCCGTTGCCAGACATGGCTTCGACGGCGTCCTCTTTATTCCGCGTGCTCGGCGCACTGGCGCTGGTGATCGCGGTTTTCTTCGGCGGCGTCTGGCTGTTCCGCAACTGGCAGCACACCGTCATCGCCAAAGGTCAGGCACCTAAACTAAATATTCTCGAAACCAAATCCCTCGGCCAACGTCACACCATCTACGTCGTCGGTTATGAGCAACAACGGCTGTTGATCGCCGCCTCTCCGGCGGGCGTGACGATGCTGACTACCCTTCCGCCCGCTGCGGCAAATGCTGCGGAAGAAGCCCCCGCACCACGCGCCAGCTTCACCGATGCGCTGCGTCAGGCGCTGCAACGCAAACCATGAATTTCCCCACCCAGCAAGACCATCGGCCCGCGTTCGGCGCAATACGAACGCGGGTTTGGTGGCTTTTATTACTGGTGATGATTTTGCTGGCCCGCTCGGCTTGGGGCCAAACTGCCGTGACGGCCCCGGCGCCTTCAGCTTCAGTTTTCGCTCCAGCCGCGCCGACAAATTCGGTCGCGCTCAGCACGGGGTTGATGCCGTTCAAATTGAATCTCGGCCTCGAAGGTTCGCAACAACCGCAAGACGTGGACGTGGCCATCAAAGTCCTGTTCACCATCACGCTGCTGACGCTCGCGCCCTCGATCATCCTGTTGATGACCTGTTTTACGCGCATCGTCATCGTGCTGTCGTTTGTGCGTTCGGCGTTGTCATTGCAGGGCACGCCCGCAAATCAGATCATCATCGGCCTCTCGCTGTTCATCACCTACTTCATCATGGCCCCGGTGTGGGAGAAGATTGATGCAAACGCGCTCCAGCCGTACATGGCCAAAACCATCTCCTCGACCCAGGCTCTCGATGAAGCGGCCAAACCCATCCGCGCGTTCATGCTCAAGCAAGCACGCCCGAAAGATGTGGAGCTGTTCGTCGCCATCGCCAAATTGCCGCCGACTTCGCCGGAACAATTGCCGCTCAAGGTCGTCATTCCCGGTTTCATCATCAGCGAACTGCGCACCGCGTTTCAGATGGGCTTTCTGTTGTTCGTCCCGTTCATCCTGATTGATCTCATCGTCGCCACGGTGCTGATGAGCATGGGCATGATGATGATGCCGCCCGCCACGATTTCGCTGCCGCTCAAGATTCTCCTGTTCGTCCTCGTGGATGGATGGGAACTGGTCGTGCGTTCGCTCGTGTTGAGCTTCGGCGGCTGACGAAAGGAATTATGAATCCCGAATTTTCCGTTGAATTGATCAAAAACATGATGTTCCAGGCCGTGACGTTGTCCGCGCCGATCCTGCTGACCGTGCTGGTCATCGGGCTGAGCGTGAGTTTGTTTCAAGCCGTCACCTCCATTCAGGAACAAACGCTGACGTTCGTGCCGAAAGTCATCGGCGTCGTGGCGTTGCTGGTGATTTTGCTGCCGTGGATGTTGCGCTCGATGATCGAGTTCACCCGGGCGGTGATCGAACGGATTCCCTCCATGGTCAACTGAACTAAAAAATGAAAATCGCCCCCGCCATCCAACTCGTCATGAAAGCCGCCGTCAATGCCACGGCGCGTAAAGTTATGAATCTCAGCCCGTGGGCCTGCGGGGCGGAGATCCAGAAGAAATACAAGATCCGCATCAAGAAAGCCACGGCCAGCACCAACTCACTTTGAACGCCGCTCTCACAACCTGGTTTCTGGTCTTCACGCGCGTCGGCGCGATGTTGACCGTGCTGCCGATGTTCTCGACGCAGATGATCCCGGTGCAACTCCGCGTCGCGCTCGGTGCGCTGGTGGCGTTGATCGTCACACCGATGCTGCCGGTGGTGGCCGCCGATGGCATGTCCATCTGGCTGCTCGTGAAACTGATGTTCATGGAAGTAAGCATCGGGTTGCTGCTGGGTTTCGTGTGTCGCCTGGTATTTTACGCTTTGGAAATCGCGGGTGGCTTCATCGCCACGGAAATGGGCCTCACTCTGCCGGCGGAATTCAGTCAGCTCGTTTCCGGCGCGACGATGGCGCCGGGGATGTTGCTCTACTGGATCGCGATGATGACGATGCTCAGCCTGGATCTGCATCACTGGATGATCGCGGGTTTCCAGAAAAGTTACGCGCTCGTGCCGTTCGGCGGGGCGCACCTGCAAGAAGCGCTGCTCGTGGACGTGGTCGCGCGCAGCGGAAAAGTTTTCGTGCTCGCGTTGCAGATCGCGGCGCCGGTCATGGCCGTGTCCTTCCTGGTCACCGTGGTCTTTGCGGTGCTGGGGCGCGCGGTGCCGCAGATGAATGTGTTCTCGGAAAGTTTCCCGGTGCGCACGCTGCTGGGACTCATCGTGTTCGGGCTGACGTGTACGTTCATGGCGCAACCCATCGCCAATTATCTGCGACGCCTGCCAGAGGACATGCTGAATGTCGCCCGGCTGGCGGGCGGTTGAACCTTTACTGAAATGTCACAACATCAATCAGGCGAAAAGACGGAACAAGCCACACCCCGGCGGCTGGAGGAGGCCATCAAGAAGGGCCAATTCGCCCGCAGCGCCGAGGTGCAGACGGTTTTTGTGCTGCTCGGCGGATTGATCGCATTGAAATTTGTCGGCGCGGATCTGTGGCAAAAGCTCGTCAACGTCCAGACCTCCATCCTCGGTCATTTGCATGAGGTGCCGCTCACGCTCAACGCCATGCAAGGCTACGCCATCAACGCTGCACTGATGTTCACGGCCTGCGCCGGCCCGATCCTGATCGGAACAACGGCGGGCGGATTGATCGCCGGTGCGATCCAAAATCGTTTTCAAACCGCCTCCGAGGCGCTCGATCCCAAATGGGAACGGTTGAATCCCGTGGCGGGCTTCAAACGGATCTTCTCCGGTCGGTCGCTCGTACCGACGAGCGTTTCGATCATGAAGCTCGCGGTGGTGGCGGCCTTGACTTATTCGCAGGTGAAGACCTTGATCGCCGATCCGATCTTTTACACGCCGGTGGGCGTTTCCCGGTTCGGGCAATTCATCGCGGCGGCGGCATTGGGCATTACTTGGCGCGTGGTGATGTGTCTCGCGGTGATCGCTGCACTCGATTACCTCTATCAATTTTGGCGGACCAATCGCGACCTCATGATGACGAAAGAGGAAGTGAAGGAGGAAATGAAGAACTCCGAAGGCAATCCGCAGGTGAAAGCCCGCCAACGGCGGCGGCGCTCGGCCAAGACCGTGCGACAGATGTTGCAGGATGTTCCCAAGGCGGATGTCATCGTGACGAACCCGACGCACTTCGCCATCGCGTTGCGCTACGACCGCAAGACGATGAAAGCCCCGAAGATCGTCGCCAAAGGCACGCGCTTGAACGCACTGCGCATCCGCGAGATCGCCACCAAGCATCAAGTGCCCATCGTCGAAAATAAACCGCTCGCGCGCATGATGTATAAGTACGGCAAAGTCGGCGGCGAAATCCCCGCCCAACTCTTTGGCGCCGTCGCGGAAATCCTCGCTTACGTCTATCGCATCAACCGCTACCGGTATTACGCCGAGCAAAACCACGTCTAAGTCATGGCAGCTAACATCACCAATTCCATCGCAAGCAAAGGCGGCCTCGCCAAGTATCTGCGCCAGGGCGATCTCTGGCTCATCCTCGGCCTGTTCGGCACGGTGTTGCTGCTGATCGTGCCGGTGCCGCCGATGGCGCTGGATCTGTTGCTCGCGGTCAGCATTGCGATCTCGTTATTGATTCTGTTGGTGATTTTGTATCTGGAAGACGCTTCGGATTTCACCGGATTTCCGACATTGCTGTTGTGTATCACGCTGTTCCGGCTGGCGCTAAACGTGGCCACCACGCGGCTGATTTTGCTCGATGGCTACGCGGGTCATATCGTTGAAGCGTTCGGGAATTTCGTCGTGCGCGGCAATTACGTTGTCGGGTTGGTCATCTTCCTGATTCTCGTTCTCATCAACTTCATCGTCATCACGAAGGGCGCGGGACGCATCGCGGAAGTCGCGGCGCGCTTCACGTTGGATGCGATGCCCGGCAAACAGATGGCGATTGATGCCGAACTCAGCGCGGGCGTCATCAACGAAGAACAGGCGCGCACCCGCCGTCGCAAGGTGGAACAGGAAGCGGATTTTTACGGCGCGATGGACGGGGCGAGCAAGTTTGTGCGTGGCGACGCCATTGCCGCCGTGTTGATCACGCTGATCAACATCATCGGTGGTTTTGCCATCGGCATCGTGCAAAAGGGCATGACGGTGACGGAATCGTTGCAACGCTTCACGCTGCTCTCCATTGGTGATGGTCTGGTGTCGCAGATTCCCGCGCTCATCGTCTCGATGGCAGCGGGTATGTTGGTCACGCGCGCCGCGTCTAAGAACAGTCTGGGTCAGGAACTTGGCAAACAACTCCTCTTCTATCCGCGCGCCTTGATGATTCTGGCCGGCATGTTGGGGGTGTTCGCGCTCGTTCCGGGATTGCCGATGTTGCCGTTCCTCGTGCTGGCTATCATCAGCGGTTTCCTCGCGCGGGAATTGAAGAAGCACGCGGTGATCGCGAAAGCGGCCGCTGCCGCGCCTACTGCCACCAAAGACGGCAAGCCTGCAGCCGCTGGGGCTGCCGCTCCCGGCAGTGCGGGCGAGAAGTTGGAAACGTTGCTCAACGTGGACGCGATGCAGATCGAGCTCGGTTATGGCATC
>ERZ1292630.3441-Hain-H41-02um-R3-3441-length-13924-cov-20_pt1 | contig 13924 bp, 15 predicted proteins | sample MGYA00564408_ERZ1292630 | MGnify/ENA primary metagenome ERZ1292630 (study PRJEB36523, sample SAMEA6512641) | groundwater metagenome | collected 2019-01-08 | study: AquaDiva: Metagenomics assemblies of 32 groundwater samples | reverse complement strand
CGACAAACGGTTTAGGAAACCGCTGCTCTATCCAACTGAGCTACGGGGGCGTGGTTTGAATTTAGCCTACTTAGGGGTGGATTGGAAGCGGAGATTGAACGGAAAGATACATGGTGACCCGCCCGCTCTTCTTGACGTCAATGAAGTACAGCCTGATCGCCTGATTCGCTCCCGGTTTACTCGCGAAAAACTTGTCGGTCTTCACGTACAATTCTGCGTCAGCGTCCTCGTCGAGATTCGTTCCGGTCCAACCGTTCGGCAAGCTGTCGCGCAATCGTTTAACGATATCCTCTGCCGATTTTTCGGCTTCTGCCCTGTCTGAAAACTTGTAGATGCAACTCCACCTCGCCCCCTCAGAACCGTCTTTGTCCCTCACCAGGCATTGCTTGGCGTCGACAAAGGAAACTGTGGACCGCCAGGTTGTCCCTGTCCCATCGACCGCTTTATGCCCTGTGCGTAACGTCTCGAAGTCTCCGGTGGATGCCATGAGAACGGCTTGAATCACTTTGCGGTCGTCTTTCTCGACCGGACCTACCGCAACCTGAGAGTCGTCAGGCGGACAACCCTTCCCGGTGCAAGTGATTCGGTACATCGTCTGCTTCCACTTTATCTTTGAGCGAAACCGTTCAAAACTAACTTCATATTGGCCGGTATTTTCTCCCGACATATCCATGTTTGGTTGATAGGGGTTTGAGATCCAGAGGAAACGGTCGTCTTCAAAAGGAAAAGGATCATTCACGGTCAGCATCAAGGCGCCGGAACTATCGTTATAGCCAACGATGAGCGCCATATGTTGAGAGATCCCATCGATTTTGAACCCGGACGGGGACACTCTAGCAATAATAGGGCGGCCTTCATCAAGCTCTTTTTTCACTTCTGCCTCGGAAAGGCTCCCGTTCTTCAGTTGCACGGTCAACGCAGTATCTCCAGCCGTACCACCCAGCTTGGCCGTTACAGGATACTGTTCAAGCATCCGAACCATGGAGGCTTCATCGCCGGACGGAAGATCACATTCCAAACAGTTCGGTGTCTCCAAACAAAGCTTTTGCCCCTGCGCAACCCCACACTGATAGTCAGTCCGATGGGCGGCTGGTACGTAATAGTATTTGAAGACCATCTCTCCAACGGCTGCCCAACACCAGCTGGGGCGCTCCTGATATACCGGAGGAATATGTAATGTCACCTCGGCCGCCATGGTCAGGGCAGCTGGCGCCGATAGAGCAAGGAATAGTCCGACTCCGAACGCCGCCATTCTGTGTGTCACTGGTTCCCGCTCCCGCGTTCTTGATGGTTCTTGCTCAAACTTCGAACTCACTCTTAATCCTATCGAGTTCATACCGGCATGAACACCCAGTTGCGATAGTCATTCTAAAAGGGTACTTTCCTCCGCGCAAGGGATGCCCGCGGGAGGATGCCATCAAGCGCTAGCGAGAAGCTGCCGCTCTTTCTGATGACACAGCGAGCAGGTCTTTCTTTGGAGGGATCTGTGTCAGCAGATCAGCCCGAATATGAAAAACGCCTGGGATCCGTTGACCCATGGCATAGGCCAGTCCATTGGCATGGCTCCCGATCGAGAGCTTTCCTGCAATCTTCCCATTCCTTCCGGTGGCGATAAACTCTGCTGCCGGCTCCACGAGGCCGTAGGGAGCCAATGGCCCAGCCTGCTTGGTCACACGTTCCTCGACCGGGACATTAGCGACACGGCTGACAAACAAATCGGTGGCCTGTTGGTCTATTTTTTCAGCCGGCTGATCTTCCAAAACCCACTCGTTCTGTTGATTGATCAGGACATACTGTTCAGTCGGCGTCTTAATAGAAAGCATGGCGATGTCGGTATAGTCGATGCCGAGCAACCGCTTGTCTTGGAAGGTAAATAATTCCTTGGTCAGGTCTCTGATTGCAGCGGGATTGATACGATAGAGCGGCCCAGTGGGGCTCGTTTCCGCAATGGCTTCGCCGCTGGCCGGATCCGGCTGGTACAGTTTGACTGTCTGGTCGCCATCAGCCGTATGGATGGCGACTTTCACTTTCGGCGCGGTGAGTGTTTGGGCCAAGGCATCGCGTTCTGGTCCCGGATCGACGATACCCATCGCCTTAAGATCTTCAAGCCTGAACAGCAGGGCCCGTACTTCCGTTTGATCGGCTTCGGCCTCAATCGGGTATCGGAGCTTCCATTTGCTTTTAGGTTTCTCCTGTCCCTGATAGAGCACAATTTCGGTGGTTGGATAGGTGAGGCGAATCCGTTCAACGTCGCCCTGTGACATACGTAGGAGATCTTTGCGTCGAAAGGTCATCAACGTCTTGTTCACGAAGTCTTTGGGGGCCAGGTTGGTAAGCAGCACTTTGCGATCCGATGCACGAAGGACATAGAGCGTAGAGGAAAGGGGGCCGTTATCCCCGATGGAGAACGTCTCCTGTGCAGCACCGGCTGCAACGGTGATAGTTGTCACCGGGTTGTCGAGTCCAAAGGGGGCCAGGTTGGTCGGATGGTCCTCGACGACGCGGGTCACAATGCCTGTGAGCAAAGCCCGGATCAGATTCTGTACTTCCCGCTGATCAGCTTCAGTGCTGAGCGGCGCAGTCAATGCCCAGCCCTTCTCAGAGGTGCGGGCAAAAACGAGTTTCTGCTGATCGGATTCGATCGTGAGCCCAGAGAGGGCTTCCTGGTCAAATACTAATACCTTCTTCTCGACTGTGTCTTGCCGTTCCTGCGACTCCTTCTGAGGAAGTTCGACGGCATAGAGGTACAGACCGAGTCCGGCCAATAGGAGAACCATGACGAGTGTGGGCCAATATCGCATGAGGCTATAGGCGTCGGCGTTTGCGCCAAACCATGATGCCGGCGAAAAGCATGGTCGCCGGCAGGAGGATAACTTGCAGATAGAGCAGTGTTCTCTCCTCTAACGGGTTGGGGGTAAAGGGGCGCAGCGCGGAATCCCTCGGGGTGATCGCCATCATGTTCCGTTCTTCAGCCAACCACCCGGTCGTGTGGAGAAAGAAGTCGCTGTTGCCGGGAAAGTTCACAAAGGCATTGGTCGCGAACGTGGAATTGCCAATGACAACAATAGCAGGACGAGGCTTCCCCTCTTCCGGCGCGAGCTTTGGCGCAAGGGCCACAGCCATCGGCAAGGGGCCTTTAATGTCTTCCTTTTCATCGAGGTTGACGACGCGGCCCTTCAGGTCGGTTTCTGCCCAACTGTTCGGCGACGTTCGGGCAAGCGGCACGTAGTCCCATGCGCTGCCGGCCTGTTCATCAAACGTGATATGCCGCGCGAGAGGAAACAGCACGGCGGCGGAAAGATCCTGCGTAATTTCATGTTCGGTAAACGTGCGGACAAGCAGAGACGTCAGGTCGCCTTGCGCTAATCGATCTTGGAGATCGACCAAGGCCCCAGGACCGACCCCTAAGCCCCACCGCTTGAGCAGAGGATTCAGATCGGCCTGTGTATCCGGGTCGATGAGCAGCAGAAGATGGCCGCCCTTTTCCACATAAGCATGAATCCGTTCCTGCTCCTCGGTGATCACCGGTCTGCGAGGGCCGGCCACGACGAGAATGGCGGTGTGATCCGGCACAGCTGCTTCTTTGAGCAAGCTGAGCGAACCGACATCGTAGCCCTGCTTGATCAAGATTTCCCTGGCAGCAAACAGCCCGGTGCGTTCCCGATCGTCGAGACTCGGCTCCCCGTGCCCTTCAAGAAAGAGCACCCGTTTCTTGCTGTCTTGAGACACACGGATCAACGCCCCTGTCAGTTCCACTTCCGAGGGAACAGTAACCCGAACAGTCTGTCCGGCACTTTCAAAGATGGCCGTATCGGTTCTGGTAACGCCGTATTGCTGAGCGACCTTCGGCTGCCGTTCCGGGTCGACAAACTCCACCGATATCTTTGAACTGGCTTGCCGATAACTATCGAGGCGCTCTTTATAAGACTGGTACCCAGGGTCCTTTTCTCTGGTAAACACGGTGACAGTCACCGCACGCGCGAGATTCCTGAGCACGCGATGCGTTTGCGGGGCGAGGGAAAAGTTCTGGTTTTCCGACAAATCCCAACGAATGGAGTGGCGGGCAGCGAGAAAGTTGACGATGACGAGAATGCCGGCGAAAAGAAGGATCATGAATAGACTGTTGGCGCCTACGCGTGTAGATCGGCGGCTGGAAAAGGCTTTCAGTCCGCTGAAATGGACGACAACAAATGTGACGAGACAGAGGAGAGCCGCTACTTCCAGGAGCGTGGCGATCCAGAGCTTCTCCGGGACAAGGCTATAGCTGATCGCTCCGGCCGCGGCCGACACCACTCCGATCACACCAAGGGGAATCGTCTTAAGATTCATTTCCACCGCGCCGAGTCCACGACTCGGTGAGACAAAAAGAGCATCAGGGCCAGACTGCTGAAAAAATACACGAGATCTTTCGTGTCGACCAACCCTCGGACCAAGTGGTCGAAGTGCTCCATGAATGACAGATACGAGACGGCCTGCCCGATGGCCGTATCCCCCAGCAATGTGCCCAAGCCGGAAAGGAGCCACAGGACTAAGAGCAGACCGATGCTCACAAAGGCCGCAACGATCTGATTCTCGGTCAATGCCGAGGCCAGCATGCCGACGGAAAGAAAGAGGGCGCCGAGCAAGACGAGTCCAAGATAACCGGTCAGCACGGGATACCAATCGAAATCGCTGAAGAGCGCGAGCATGAGCGGCATGAGGCCGGTCAACCCGAGTAAGCTCAGGAACACAAGAAATACACTCATGAACTTGCCTGCCACGATTTCGTTGATGCCGATCGGAGAGGTCAGCAGGAACTCGAAGGTGCGAAGCTTACGTTCTTCGGCAAAGAGCCTCATCGTCAGAATCGGCAGAATAATCAGAAGAATAAAACGCATACTGGCAAACAGATTCCTGAAAACCAAATCATTCAGATTGAGCTGGGCGTTCCCCTGCACCTGCATCAGCTGAATCGCCTGGGCTCCGGCAAAAACCACATAGAGATAGGCAAGCAGTCCCACGATCAGAAGAAACACGGATCCCACGACATAGACCACGGGCGAGACAAAGTACGAGCGCAACTCCTTAGCAATGATGGCTTGAACTGGAGTCATACCTGCTGTCCTGCAGACTCTACGGAAGCGGCAACAGTGTCCGGCGCCAGGCCTTCCTCATGCCTGGTTAGCTGGAGAAACACGTCTTCCAAGGTCATGGAGATGGCTTTGAGTTCGAGCAGGCCCCACCCACTGGTGACCGACAGGCGGGCCACCTCTTCCCGCACGTCCCGGCCAAGCTCGCATTCCAGGAGAAAGGTGCCGGAGGCGTCGCTGGTGAAGACGTTCTGAACCCCCTGCAGCCCTTTTAGGCGACTCCCGGTATCTATGGCGGGAGATTTGAGGGTGATCGAGATCTTTTCGGACTGGCGCAGGCGCGCAGAGAGTTGTTCGGGCGTATCTTCGGCCACGATGCGCCCACCGCTGATGATCACGACGCGCTGGCACACGGCAGTAGCTTCAGGAAGAATGTGGGTGCTCAGGATGACAGAATGGGATCCAGCCAGGTTCTTGATCAACTCCCGGATCTCGATAATCTGTTTGGGATCGAGGCCGACCGTCGGTTCGTCCAGGATTAAGATCGGGGGATCGTGCAGCAGAGCCTGGGCCAGACCGACGCGCTGGCGATATCCGCGCGACAAGTTTCCGATTAGCCGGTGTTGCACCGTGCCAAGTCCAAGCCGTTCGACTTCACGCTGGATAGACACAGTGAGTATTTTCCCACTCAGACCACGGAGACGGCCCACGAATTGAAGATACTCCGCCACCGTCAACTCCAGGTAAACCGGCGGAGTTTCCGGCAAGTAGCCGATCCGGCGTTTCACCTCCATTGGCTGGTCCGCACAATCGAATCCCGCCACCCGTGCCGTGCCTTCGGTGGCTGGCATGAAACAGGTCAGAATACGCATGGTGGTGGTTTTCCCAGCTCCATTCGGCCCCAGGAACGCCAACACCTCGCCCTTCGCGACAGAGAAACTGACGCGATCGAGGGCGGTATGTTGCCCATACCGCTTCGTGATCTGCTGGACTTCAATCATCTGTGGTGAATTGTAGATCGGTTGAGTTGGAGAGTACTGCTGGGCATCTTACTCAGTCAGATTGGGGCAGTCAATATCGTGGTTCGGAACCTGTAACTTTACACGTTTTCTCCATCCTGCTAGAGTCCGCCCGCGGACAGGCCTACCAGAGGGAATCGATCAGTGACAGGGATGCGTCACGTCAGGGTAGCGCTAGTTGCAATCGCTTCGTTGATGGCGCTGCTCTGCATTCCACCCGACAGCTGGGGAGCCAGCGGACGAACCTATCGGGTCCATGGCCAGGTGGTGGCAGTGAACGTGGTCCAAGCTCCCCATATGATTGTCGTCAAAACACCCTTGAGCAAGCATGACGATATGACCGTAGGGGCCAAGGTGACGTCTCAAACAAGGATTATCCGAAAGGGGAAGAGAATCGCACTGCAGACCATCAGAGTAGATGAGGCGGTGTGGCTAACCTACGTCAAACAAAGAAACGGGGTATTCGCCCAGACCATCCAGGTTCAGTAACGCTTCTAAGCCTGACAATTAACTCACATAATATCAGTGAGTTATAAGTCAGATGCCAATCTTCAATCTTGGAGAGGCTATGCACTGGTTTCAGACATGCTGATCTCAAGATGTCCGCATTAGGCCATCTATCAGTTGACTGGCATGAGTACTTTCTTCTATAAGTGTGCCACCAAATCCCGGGCTCAACATTCAATTTTGAAAAACCTCTACGTGGACAACAGCTCTTTATTCTCCTTTGCCGAATACCCCGTAGCTTCCGGCCTTCGTAGCCGAAGTGGCTACTTCGGCGGAGTAGGCTGCTGCGGGGAGCTTCATTAGTTTCTCCTTTTCCCTTCACCCCAACGTAGGGGGATAGGGGCTACGGTTTCGGTATTGTGGGGCTATCGGTTGGACCGTACTGTGAAGGGACGCAAGCCAGGATCCTATATGACCGCTGGTTCAATCGAGAGCAAGAGGTATTAGATGATCATCCGAGCTCGTGAAAGCAGTCGGCGATTGTTATGGGCAGTAGGCAGTCTTGGAATGCTCCTAAGCGCCTGTTCCTGGGTTCCCAAGGGGGAATCTCAACTAGACGTAGGGATTGAGGATCGCGGGGTCGCTTCCTGGTATGGCCAGTCCTTTCATGGCAAACAGGCAGCCAACGGCGAACTGTTCAACATGGAGGCCTTGACTGCTGCCCATCGAACCCTCCCGCTCGGCAGCGTGGTCCGAGTCGTGAATTTGGCGAACGGGAAACACCTCCACGTACGGATCACCGACCGGGGTCCCTATGTCAACAGCCGAATCCTCGATCTTTCCCGTGGCGCAGCGGCTCGGTTAGGAATGATGGACGGAGGCCTATCCCATGTACGGGTTCAGTTGGTTGGGGAACGCCGGCCTGCCGCGCTTCTCTCTTCTGAGGCTATGGAAACCGCATCGGTCGCCCTCATTCTCGGGCCAGAGCAGGCTCCCACAAGGGCCACTGAGCCCCTCCCCTCAACTTGGGGAAAGTCGGATCCTCTTATGGTCCACCCCCTTCGACTGCCTCCAGGCGATATCTGGGTCCAGCTACGCACACGACGTTTGACGGGGATGCAGGCGGCCGATCATACCGACCATACCGAAATTGTGACCATCGTTACTGCCTAGCTCCCGAAGTCCGCGCGCGACAAGCGCGAGCCAAAGTTCGAAGTTCTAGGTTCGAAGTTCCGAAAACCTCGAACTTCGGACCTCGAACTTTCCCCCATCTTGCGCGTTACGCGCTTTATATTCCGTTACACCCACTCCGTTGGCTCCTGGGTTGGTCGTTCAGCCACCAGCCCTGCAAGCGCCTCACGGATTGCTCGACTCATCCCATCGATCTCTGCCACCTCCGATAAGGGAACAATCCAGGCATCTGCCGGTTCCAGTTCAATTCGATAATGATTCTTCCTCGCCGAGAACCATTCAATATAGGGATGAGGCGCGAGGTTTGGATGGGGATCGAACGAGATCAGGTTTACATCTCCGACCTGTGGGTTTTCCATGTCCCCAATCACCTGCCCGGCGATATCCTCGTCCTCAAACCGGGGATTCCGGAACTGAATCACCTGCCCAGCGATATCAGCCTTGAAGTTTCCCCGCAAATACAGATCGACAGGGCCAACCACCGCAAGCACGATCCGCCCCACAATCGTTCCATCAACGCGATTATCCAGAAACCCTTCCCGCACCCAGCGCCCATTGCCAAATTTTTGTGCCATCTGAATCCCTATAAGTGAATTAGCCGACGTTGTTCATATCGTTTCGTCCCGGAATGGCAGAGTAGCGCACGGCAAGCGCGATACGAAGTTCGAAGCTCTGGGTTCGAAGTCCCGAAAACCTCGAACTTCGGACCTCGAACGTTCCTCCGTCTAGCCCATCCCGCTAGTCACGCCCGTCTCGCTTGAGTCAGGCACTGACTAGACTGGCTGGACCGAACCAGCCGTCGGCAATGGCGACCGGGGGCCGCTCCCGTAGGCGCCCACCACCACCGCCAGCAAAATGAGCCCACTTCCAACCCACCCCTGAGTATCCAATGTTTCCCCCAGGAAATACCAGGAAAGCCAGGCCGCGTAGGCCGGCTCCGATGCAAAGATCAATGCCACCTGTTGCGCCGGCACAATGCGTTGCACCCACATTTGAACGGCAAAGGCCCCAGTCGCAAGCCCTCCCGTGACCCCAAGCCCGACGAGCAACAACGCCGTCGGCGCAAAGGCCTGAACCGGTGCCTGCTCAATCAGCATGGTAGGAAGCAATAAGATAACCGACGCCATCATTTGCCAGGCAAACAAAGACGGCGCATCGACCTCCCGGGTAAACCGTTCAAGACAGGCAATATGCGCGGCAAATGCTATCGCACAGCCGAGGGTCAAAAGATCGCCAAAATTCGCAGATGTACTGGGCTTCACCAATAACCAGAGCCCCACCGTGGCGATTCCGGTGGCCACCCACACACGCCGATCGAATCGGCGCAGAATCAACGGTACGATGACGACGTACAGCGCTGTAATGAAGGCAGAATTCGATGCGGTGCTATAGCGGAGTCCAACCGTTTGGAGAACATAACCGAGAAAGAGCCAGCAGGTGGCAATCGCGCTTGCCCGTAAGACTGCCGGCTCGCGATGTACGCGAAGTCTCCAGAGCAGAAACCCACCCCCGACCAGCAAGGCTCCCAGGAGAAATCGGAGAAACAGAAACGAAAAGGGTGGGATTTGCTCCAGCACCGCTTTGGTAGCAGGAAACGTGGCGCCCCAGATGAATGTTGTCAGTAGGAGCGCAAGTCGTGGCATGGAATCGAAGCAGTGCTGAGTTTTGAGTTATGAGTTCTACGTATTCGGGAGAAACCGAAGCAACCGAGCCGTCCTCAACTCAGCACTCAGAACCCAGAACTTCCCATTTTTAGGCTTTGCACAGCTGGCAACGGCGCTGTTCCGTCGTCCCAGCCTGCTCCATCGCCGCTAACGCCCGTTCCTTGTCCGGGTAATCGAACCACCCGCCTTCCCAAAAGTCGCTTGAGGAGCCGATCGACGTAGACGGCACCTCAGAGCAACGATCCCTGTGGAGCGTGACCCGATCAATCGAACGCGCGACGTGAATCCAATAGCTCATTGTGGGAACAGTCAGGGTTGAAGCGTCAGGGGTGAAGGGTATGGGAACAAAGGCTCAGCAACCTTTCACTCCTCACCCTTTACCCCTCACTGGTTTAGTGGAGGAGTTGCCACTCATCCTTCTCAATGAAAACTTTGACGCCCGTCTCGAGTTTCTTAATGTCGTCTTTCTCGAAGAGCCGCATGTATCGCTCGATCCGATCCGGATCGTCGATCCGCTCTTCCTGCATCATTCCACCGGCACTCTTGTACTTACGAATCAACAGGGACATCGAATTCCTCCTCTAAACAGAATGCTGAAAAAAGTCGCCAGCATACGAAGATCGTTATTTGGTTTGTTTGGTTTGTCTCGTTTGTTTGGTTGAACGAAACTAACCAGATGAACCAAATCAACCAGATAAACAAAACAAACCAGATTTCCACCGAGCCGCAACAGTTATTCCTCTGCCTGTTAAAGCACTGGAAGTCCTGTCAGCTTGATGTGTAGAATAAGGTAAAGCTCAACGGCCGGTCAAGAGTGCGTTTCTTCTCTCTGTCCGGTGTTCATCTAGCGTGAAGGATACGAACCATGCCGATCTATGAGTATCGTTGCGGGAAATGCGAGAAACACTTTGACGCGACCCAATCCGTCCATGCCAGAGCGGAAGACACCGAATGTCCTCACTGCCATGCCCAGAGCGCCACGCGATTATTGTCTGCCTGCACGACACAAGTGAAAGGAACCCACAAAACCGGCTTCGCCGAAATGAAGGCCTACAATATGTTAGACGAGCGGATGGACAAGTTCGCCAAACTTCCGCCGCTGATGGGCAAACGCGCCGCTCCCGACATGGCGCAACCTTCCGATCCTTCTACCGGCGACACAACGGAGAACTGAACCAGGCAGTGGCAGGCATGTAAATACGTGGCGTCCTCTTCCCAACATCCACACCTACCCATGGAGATCGTATGACCGCGAGATTCGTACTCTCGCTAGGCCTCAGCCTTCTGTTCAGCTGCACACATGCCCTCGTCGCCTTTGCAGAGGTCGCCGGGAGCCTGACCATCGCCGGCAACGGACCAGAACTGACGATCATTGAGCCCCTCGCCCACGCATTTGAAAAAGCCAACCCCAGAGCCTATCTCGACATCGTCTGGGACGGCAATTCGAAACCAGCTGAGATGGTCAAATCCGGCCAGGTCCACATCGCCGTGACCGGAACGGAAACGGCAGGTCTTTCAGCAAGGCCCATCGCGTGGGATGGGATCGGCATCCTCGTGCACCTCTCCAATTTCATGAAAGAAATCACAAAGCAACAAGTGGCCGACATTTTTTCCGGTAAGGTCACGCTGTGGTCAGAACTCGGCGGTCTGGAGACGAAAATCTTGGTCATCGACCGGCCTCGCAACCAAAACATTCGCGATGCGTTTGAATCGCAACTTGGCATTACCGGGAGAATCACCGGCGCCGCCAAGGTGATAGGCTCCGATGAACAGGTCGTGAAAACCGTCGTGGGAACGCTTCCCCCTCTGTCTGCGGTCGCCTACCTCTCCCTAAGCCAGGGATTATCCGTCGTGTCAGCCGGCGTTCCCGTCAGACTCTTGCCTATCGACAAAGTCGAACCGGAGAGCCCCACTGTCAAAGACGGCCGTTATCCGCTCCGACGGCCCATCCTTCTCTTGTCGAAGAAGCAGCCGCATCCCCTGACCGATGCATTCATCCAGTTCGCCCTGTCTCCGGCGGGTCAACAGCTCATTGCCGAGGTCTATATTCCGATCAAAGAGAATTAATCGTGCGCCGTTGTGATTGAAGGAGGCAGCTATGCTGATGTGGCGATCGGTAAAATTGATGTTACTGGGACTCATAGTATCCATGACGCCCACGGCCCTATCCCACGCGGATGAGCCAGGCGCGATCGTTGATGGCGCAGGGTTTACTCTCTATGATACAAAGTCGATCAAGGGGTTCGATGCCGCAAAAGTCGAGCGAGACCCTGTCTGCGACCAAAGCAAGCACCCACGGATCGCCAAGATTGAACCAGACGAAGCCAAACCGGGCGTCAAAGTTGTTATCACCGGTGAGAATTTCGGCACGAAAGAGTGCTTCCATACCGTTACTTTCAGCGCGGCCTCACATATTCCCGTCGCGTTCAAATTCATAAACGATTCGACGATCGAAGCGACCGTGCCGGATGCCAAAGCAGGGATGTCCTTCGTCATCATCGTCGCGGGCGGCGGAAGCGCCCAATCAAAACCCGTCTTGATTAAGTCTAAGTAGGCTCGTTCCCTGTGCTGGAGAATGGAGTTGCGGGTTTCTCGTTTCAGGTTTCGTGTTGTCGGGAAACATGCTCCGAAAACTTGAAACTCGAAACCCGAAACATGTTCCTTGAAATACCATTTCGCGTCGAACCGTCATGAATAATGCGGCCTAAGAACCAGCCTCTTCTACCCTTGCTTCCCTCGACAGGACTCCTGATCCTATGCTAGCTTACGCGCTCATTTTTGCCCGATAAATCTCGCAGATTCGCGAACGATCTGAGAGGACAGGATCGGTATGTTCAAGAAAATTCTGGTGGCCAACCGCGGCGAGATCGCCATGCGGATTATCCGCGCCTGCCGCGAATTGAACATCGCGACCGCCGCTATTTACTCCGAAGCCGACTCGACCGGAATCTACGTCAAAAAAGCGGATGAGTCCTACCTGGTCGGCCCGGGACCGGTCAAAGGCTTCCTGGACAGCCAACAGATCGTCAACCTGGCACAACGGATCGGCGCCGATGCCATTCATCCAGGCTATGGGTTTCTTTCAGAAAACTCGCAGTTTGCGCAGCTATGTCATACCTCCGGCATTACCTTCATCGGCCCATCTCCGCAAGCCATCGACTTGATGGGAAGCAAGGTCAAAGCCCGCGACCTAGCCAAGCGCGTCGGCATTCCAATCGTCCCCGGAACCGAAGGCGGTGTCACCGACGTGAACGAAGCCTTGTCCTTTGCGAAAAACACCGGGTACCCTGTCATCATTAAAGCCAGCGCCGGCGGGGGAGGACGCGGTCTCCGAGTGGTGCGGTCGGATGCAGAACTCCGTGAGAACATGGCAGTCGCGTCACGGGAGGCTCAGGCTGCCTTCGGTGACGGCAGTATCTTCCTCGAAAAATATATCGAACGGCCGCACCATATCGAATTCCAGATCCTGGCCGACCGCCATGGCAACATCATCCACTTGGGCGAGCGCGATTGCTCGATTCAGCGACGGCACCAAAAACTCATCGAGATCGCCCCCTCCTTGATTCTCACGCCACCGCTTCGCGCCGAGATGGGCGAAGCGGCCATCGCCATCGCCAAGGCGATCGATTATGACAATGCCGGCACCGTCGAGTTCCTCCTCGATCAGGACGGCCGCTATTACTTCATGGAGATGAACCCACGCCTCCAAGTCGAACATACGGTGACCGAGCAGATCACAGCCATTGACATCGTGCGCAATCAGATCGCCATTGCAGCCGGCATGCCCCTGGACATCACGCAGCAGGAGGTGACGCTCCAAGGCCATGCCATCCAATGCCGAATCAATGCGGAGGACCCAAAGAACAACTTCCGGCCTTGCACCGGTACCATCACAGCCTATCTCTCCCCGGGTGGGATCGGGGTACGCATCGACGGAGCCGTCTACAAGGACTACACGGTGCCGCCTTACTACGACGCCCTCTTGGCCAAACTCACTGTGCGCGGCCGTACATGGGAAGAAACCGTCAGCCGTATGAGACGGTCGCTCGAAGAATACGTCTTGCGCGGGGTGAAGACGACAATCCCCTTTATGATGGAAATCATGCAGGATCCTGACTTCATGGCAGGTCGTTTCGACACCTCCTACCTGGAGACGCATCCTGAGCTGTTCAACTATCACGACTTTGAGCAGCCGGAAGATCTGGTGCTGGCGCTTTCTGCGGCCATTGCCGCCTACGAAGGGCTGTAGAAAGCCAATGATGAATTATGAATGGTGAATGGTAAATGCTTCTGTCGATTCAACATTGAGCATTTATCATTCAAAATTATGTTAAGCCGATGACTGCAAAACCAAAGAAAAAGCCTGGCAAGAAAAAGCCGGCGCTGGAAATCAAGCCGGCGGCGGGCAAGCCGATCCTGATCACCGATGTCGCCTTGCGCGACGGCCATCAGTCGCTCCTGGCCACGCGCATGCGGACAGAGGACATGCTGCCCATCGCCCAAAAGCTCGATGCCGTCGGCTATTGGTCACTCG
>ERZ1292630.3439-Hain-H41-02um-R3-3439-length-13925-cov-5_pt1 | contig 13925 bp, 9 predicted proteins | sample MGYA00564408_ERZ1292630 | MGnify/ENA primary metagenome ERZ1292630 (study PRJEB36523, sample SAMEA6512641) | groundwater metagenome | collected 2019-01-08 | study: AquaDiva: Metagenomics assemblies of 32 groundwater samples | reverse complement strand
ACCAGCGAGCCCGGCGGCACGTGCATGTCCTCGCGCACCACGGCGCCGGCGCCGATCACCGACCCGGCACCGATGATCGCGCGGTTGAGGATGATCGCGCCGATGCCGATCAGGCAGTCATCCTCGATGGTGCACCCGTGAATGACGGCCCGGTGCCCGATGGTCACGCGATGGCCGACGTGCACGGGCACGCCGTAGTCCACGTGAATGACCACGCCGTCCTGCACATTGGTCTCGTCACCGATGACGATGGCGTCGATGTCACCGCGCAGCACCGCCATGGGCCAGACGGAACTGTCGCGGCCGAGGGTGACGTTGCCGATGATGACGGCGGAGGGATGGATGTAGGGCATAGGTTGGCGGGAACTGCACACCACGGAGGCACTGACTACACGGAGGTTGCACGGAGAACAATAAGAAGGCTCGGCGAACGGATCTCGCCGCCAAAGTCCCCCCATGTCGTCTCCGTGATTCTCCGTGTGCTCCGCGGCTCCGTGGTGTGCCGTAGAACTAGAACGTCGCTCCCAGACTGAAGTAGACGGCCCCGCTCCGATGGTCAGCATACGCCCGCCCCATCACCGGCCGCGCAAACCCGAGCCGCAACCGGTACGGCACATCATATGAAAGCACCGCCGCGTCCAGCGTCAGCTCGCCACCCACCGACGTCATCCACTCGCGCACCGTTTCGCCTGATGGGCACCCGATGGTCCCTGCCTGCGCACCCGCGGGGCACCAGGCCGCGCCGGCATCGCCAAAGAACGTCGCACTCACGCGCTGCGCAAAGAACGGAATGAACCGCGAGCCCCAGCTCGGCACCGAAACCGGCGCCCGATACTCGAACGAACCACCCAGCGCGCGAATGCCGCGCTGCGCTCCCGGCGCAAAGCCGCGCACGAAGAAGTTGCGGCGCACGTCGCCCAGTTGCAGGCCGGGGGCAAGTTCCACGGTACTGCCGCTCACGCCGCCGGCCTGCAGCTCGGTGTTGGTCTTGTCGTCGGCCACGCCAATCACGCCGCGCAGCGCCAGAACGTGGTGCGCCGGCCCCCGAATGAACCCGAGCGACTTGTACGTGTTCAACGCGCCGATATACGTGACCGACCGCGTGTTGACCGCGTCGTCGGTGCGCCAGCGCAGCCGCGCGCTCCCCGACACGCCGATGCCGTCCTCGGGACCGAGCGCCAGGATTGGCGCGCGTGTGTTTTCCCACCCCGCCAGTACGGTGAACGTGGGGTACTTGAGCGTCTGCAGGAACAGCGGGCTCCCCAGGTCGTTGACGAGCGGCGCGGGGTCGGTGCTGAAGTCGCGCAGTTCGAGCTCCGCACTGCCGCTGACCAGCGCCGAGTTGCGCACCCGCGCGCGCACCAGCGTCAGCGATGTGCCGATGAAGCGGCGGCGCCGCAGCAACGATCCCACCGGCGCGCGCGTGCTGTCCACCAACGGCGTGTGGTCCCACTGCTGTCGCGCCGCGACGTCCATGAACGGAAGACCAAGACCGGAGAACCGATAGATGATGCTCCCGGTGTTTTCGCCGCGCGTGGGCTCGTGCGTCAGTGACGCGGCGTAGAAATGCCGGCCCACGATGTCGCTCCCCGAGATGAGCGCGCCGAAGCGCGTCTCGTCCTCATCGGTGGTCTCGATGCTCGGCAGCCAGTACCGTGGCACCAGCTGGCGCAGGGCGCGATAGGGCTTCACCTCGCCATCGACGACGGCGGGAGGTGACGGCGGCAAGGCGTCGTCGATGCCGGGCACGGTGGTGGCCGAGCCGGGTGCGCCGAACAGCGACGACGCCACCAGCCGTTCGCCGCCGCCACGCGTCTCCACGGCCACGTAGCCATCGGCCGTCGCTTCCGGCGCGTCGAGCGATGTGGACGCCACGACCCCCGGCGTCAATCGGCCGCTCTCGACGTCCGCTTTCCAGATGGCCGACGCGCCGCTGTTGTTCACGGCAAACAGGATAGCGCGATCGTCGGCCGTCCAGCTGGGAAACCCCACCGTGGCGCGCGCCGAAGCGAGCACGCGTCGCTCGGCGCCGAGCGTGTCGAGCACCACGATGCTCATCGTGCCGCCGCGCACCCAGCGCGTGGCGGCAATGCGCGCGCCGTCGTGCGACCAGCGCGGCGCGCTCCAGTTGGTGTCGATGCTCGCCGAGGTGATCGGTGTAACGGCGCCGTCGGCGCCGACCCGAACCAGCCGCGTGGTGCCGGCCACGTTCTGCACCGCCAGCACCGCACCGTCGCGCGCGCGCGCGTCGGCGGCGAACAGCCGTGCGCCGCGCGTGAAGGGGTGTTCCCGGCCGTTGGTCTCGCGCATCCAGAGGTCGGTTCTCAGGCGCCACGGATCCGTCCACTCCGACTGCGCAAAGACGATGCGGCCGTCGCCGAGCGCGACGTTGGGCTCCAGAGAATTGCGGCGTGCGATCCGCCGCGCCGGGCCCTGCAGCGAGGCGCTCAGTTCGTACAACCCGGCGACGTCGCGCCCATCGGACGCCACGTACAGCACTCGGCCGTCGGGCGTCAGGCGCGGAGCGCGCTTGTACCAGCTGGCGCTGGTCAGCGCCCGTCCCGCAAACGCGGGCTGTGCCCGCGCCGCCGCCAGCAGCGAGTCGCGCCACGCCGCGTACTGCGCCGAAAAGGTCACGCCGAACGCACGGCGGGCGTCGCCGTCGAACGCGAAGGGATTGAGGCGCGCGCTCGACTTCTCGATGAACGTCGTCATGCTTCCGGCCCGGCCGCGGCTGACCATCTCGCGCATGAAGAGCGAACCGAAGACGTACGGCGTGGCGCCACCTGGAAAGGCGAGCGTGGCCACCGACCACTGGCCGATGTGTGGAAACGGGCCGTCGATGGCCAGCGCGTTGGCGTACTGGACGTGGGCGAGCCCCTCGAGGCGTCCGCCGTCGCCGAGCGTCGACTCGTAGTAGACGGCGAGTCCTTCGAGCATCCACGACGGCGCCCACGCGTTGGGAAACAGCAGCGGCTGGCGGCCAAACAGCGCCTGCGCCGCGCGCCACCAGCCGCGCGTGCGGTCGAGGTGAAACACGTGCACCAGCTCGTGCTGGATGACGAGGTCCAGCCAGTCATCGCGAAAGCGCAGCGTGCGGTCGTCCACCGGCGGTCGGGCGAAGACGACCATCCGCGGCGACGGCGACACGTAGGCGTAGCCGTTGGAAAAATCCGCGTGATCGGTCACCACGAGGTCAATGCGCCCCTTGGGCGCCCTGATGAGCGGCATCAGCTGCGCGTACGCGCGCTCAGCGCTCCCGCCGGCGCGCCGGGCCACCGGCTCGAGGTCGGCAGCGAAGTGCACGAAGAAGTGCGGCGTAGTGATGGTCCGCCACTTCTCGTCGGGGGCCTGGGCATTCGCCGCAATCGCCGAGAAAGCGACCAAAAAGGACGAACGACGCCACAGATGAACACGGAAGAACACCGATGAAGCTCGAGTTGGTGAGGATGCGCGTGTCATTGCCGGTTGAAATCCCAGGAATGGGTTTGCCCTTGTATCAACGGGCCAGAGATCAGCCACCGCCGTTTCCGTGTTCGTCTGTGTTCGTCTGTGGCCAACGTCGTTCGGTGCCGCAGTATTTCCGTGGCGCTATCGCCATTCAGGGCCGGGCCGGCGGCGCACCGCGGCAGGCGGCTAGGCCGAGGACCGCGGACAGGGTGACGCGGGAGAGTCGAAGGGAGGGCATCGTCGCCCGCAAAGGTAATAGCTGAGCCACCTTATGGGCGTGCCGGGCCGCCCCCCCGGGGGAGGCTCGCGCCTAGCCACCACCCCTTCATAATCCTATTATTCGCGAGCTTCACTGACTGGTTCGATTTCACGAGGAGCGGGCGTGAACCGTTGCGGCTTCTGTGGACGGGAAAATGAGGGCGATTCGCGCTTCTGCATTGATTGCGGAAAGCCGGTCGTCAGCGGTGGCGCGCGCGTCATCGAGGTGGCCTCGATATTGAGTCCGGGTGGCCCGCGGCTCTCGACGCCGGCCGCCCGCGGCGTTCCGGCCACCCGCGTGTCGGCAACGGCCGGCCCGCCGGCGCGAGGCATCGGCTGCCCGCTGTGCGGCGCCGCGGTGCACAGCGGCTTGCCGTTCTGCCCGCAGTGCGGCGGGCGGATGAACAATGAAGTGCAGCCCGATCCCGCCACGCACCTTACCTGCGACTCGTGCGGCAAGCCCGTGCGGGCCGACGACCAGTTCTGCGCGCGGTGCGGCGCCAAGCGCGCGGGCGCGGCTCCGCCGCCCGTCGTCGGCGGCACGCAGGTCTTCTCGGCGCGCGGCGCCCAGCAGGGCCCCAAGCTCGCGCTCCTCGACGACAGCGGACAGGCCACCCAGAACTTCTCGCTCGGTGCGGGCGAAGGCATCGTGGGCCGCAACGACGGCGAGGTGCGCTTTCCCGACGACGTCTTCATGAGCCCGGTGCACGCGCAGTTTGCCACGCGCGACGGACTGCTGTTCGTGCGCGACCTCGGGTCGCGCAATGGCACGTGGGTCTTTCTCGAGGCGCCGCAGAAGCTCGGCGATGGCGACATGATCCTGGTGGGATCGCAGATCCTGCGCTTCAAGCGGCTCGGCTACCCTGGGCCCAACCCGGCCGAGGCCGACGCCACGCGCCGACTCGGGTCGCTGCTTCCGCACACCGACGTCGCCGTGCTGCAGCAGCTGCGCGCCGACGCCTCGGTGCGTGACTCGATGCACCTGAGCCCCGGACGCAGCGTCTTCCTCGGGCGCGACAAGGGCGACTGGGTGTTCTCGTACGATCAGACGATGAGCGGCACGCACGCCGAGATTCGCAGCGAAGACATGGACTTCGTGCTCCTCGACGCCGGCAGCCGCAACGGCGTGGCCGTGTCGGTGCGTGGCGAACGCGCCGTGAAGGTGGGCCAGCGCGTGCTGATGGGCGACCAGATACTGCGCGTGGAGAGCATTTGAGCGATCAGAAGATCTGCCCGACCTGCGGGACGGAGTATCCGCTCAGCGAGCGGTTCTGCCCGCGCGACGGCACCGCGCTGCGCGCTACCGCGGCGGGCAGCGACCTCATGGGCACCGTGGTCGCCGATCGTTACCACATCCTCAAGAAGCTCGGCGAAGGCGGCATGGGGCAGGTGTACCTGGCCGAGCACGTGAAGATGGGGCGCAAGAGCGCGCTGAAGGTGATGAACCCCGGCATGAACCAGGACGCCGACGCCATTGCGCGGTTCAATCGCGAGGCGGCCAACGCCAGCCGGCTGAACCACCCCAACATCTGCGCCATCTACGACTTCGGCGAGACGCCCGACGGGCTGATCTACCTCGCCATGGAATTCATTGAGGGGCAGTCGTTGTCGTCGCTGGTGGAGAAGTCTGGGGCGCTTCCCCCGGCGCGTGCGGCCAGCATCATCCACCAGAGCGCCGACGCGCTGCAGGTGGCCCACGACGCCGGCATCGTGCACCGCGACCTGAAGCCCGACAACATCATGATTGCCAGGAATCGTGATGGCACCGACTTGGCCAAGGTGGTGGACTTCGGCATCGCCAAGGCGCACAGCAGCGACGCGCAGAAGGTCACCAAGACGGGGTTGGTGGTCGGCACGCCCGAGTACATGAGCCCCGAGCAGCTGTCGGGCGACAAGCTCGACGGGCGCAGCGACATCTACTCGCTGGCCCTCGTGGCCTTCAACTGCCTCACCGGCACGCTGCCCTTCGCCGGGTCGTCGGCACAGGAAGCGATGATCGCGCGCCTGATCGAGCAGCCCAAGACGCTGGCCGAGATGAGGCCCGACGCGGCGTGGCCCGACGAGGTGCAGCGCGTGATGGACAAGGCGCTCGCGCGCGATGCCAACGAACGCTACCAGAGTGCCGCGCAATTCGGGCGCGAGCTGTGGGCGGCATGCGAGAGCATGCCGTCGACCGAGGCGGCCGAGGCCGGCACGCAGGTGATCAGCGCCCCCGTGGCGGGCAACGTGCCGGCCACCCGCGTGGCCGGGTCCGGTGACCGTGGCAAGACGGTCGCCGCGCCGGCCAAGGGCAGCGCACCAGCTGCAGCCGGTCCGGCCCCAGTGCCTGTCAAGAAATCGAACACGGGAATGATCGCCGCCGCTGTGATCGGGATCGCAGTTCTCGGTGGGGGTGGCTACGTTATTTTGAACCTCGGCGGCGGGGTGGCTGTCCCTGCCGCTGCGGACAGCTCGCAGGCAGCGGCGCCGGCGCCATCGGGCACGCTGCCTGGCGCGCCGGTGCAGAAGGGTGGCAATGCAGTGGATCGGTTGAAGGCACCCGTGAATCCGAAGGGTGGTGGTGGCCGTACGCAGGGGAATAACGCGCCGGCTGGGAATGCGACGCCAGCTGGTGGCGGCGCTGCGGCGCTGGTGTCCAAATGGATGCCGCGCGCCTTTGACCTCACGGCGGGCGCGGCACAGCAGGTGCTGAACGAGGTCGAACCGGTGATCGGCTCGCTCTCTGGCGAAACCCAGGGCAACGCCTATCTCGTGGTTGCCATGGCGTACTTCAAGCTCGGCAACTCCGATGATGGTTGCGCCATGGCGGAAAAGGCGAAGCCATTGGTGAAAGGATTGGCGCGCGACCAGCTCACCCCCTTCCTCGACGCGTGCAAGTGACAGCTCCCCGGCAGGCCTCGAACGGCGACATCATCGTCCACGTCTTCGGGCGGACGGACGTCGGCCGCACGCGCGAACACAACGAGGATTGCTTCGTCGTCGCCGACCTGACGACGATGAACGCCACGCTGCAGCCCGAGGTGCGCGAGCACCGCCCCGGGGCGCGCGGGTCGCTGTTCATGGTGGCCGACGGCATGGGCGGCGCGGCCGCCGGCGAAATCGCCAGCCAGATGGCCACCGAAGTGGTACTCGAGGATCTCGACGCCCGTTGGCGCCACGCCGACGCCACCGACGCCGACACGTTTGCGATGGCCCTGCGCGCCTCGGTGGAGACGGTCAACACGCGCATTCACAAGTACGCCATCGAGCATCCCGAGAATCGCGGGATGGGCACCACCACCACGGTGGCCGGCATCCTCGGCGACTCGCTCTACCTGTGCCAGGTGGGCGACAGTCGCGGCTACCTGGTGCGCGGCGGTGTGGCCACGCAGATCACCAAGGACCAGTCGCTGGTGCAACGCCTCATCGACGCGGGCGAACTCACCCCCGAGGAAGCCGAGGTCAGCGAACGGCGCAACATCATCCTGCAGGCGCTCGGCCCCGAGGCGAACGTGAAGGTCGACGTCACCGTGCAGCAGCTGCGCCGTGGCGACACGCTGGTGCTCTGCAGCGACGGCATGTCCGGGCAGATGCGCACCCCCGACATCTCGCGCATCGTCAGCGAGTCGCCCGACCTGGTGAGCGCCTGCAAGAGCCTCATTGACCTCGCCAACGAGAATGGCGGCCCCGACAACATCACGGTGATCATCGCGCGCTTCGAGGGCGACGGGTTGCAGCCACCCGGTGCGCACGACGACGTGGGGTACCGTCCGTACGTGTCGCCGTCGGATGCGCGACCCACGATGCCGGTGGATGCGGGCGATGTGCGGAAGTCCATGGCGGCGCTCGACGAGCTCGAACTCTCCAAGCTGCCCACGGCGGAAGTGGAAGCAACACGGGGACCGCACGGATACGCGTCGGGTGACTTTCCGCGCCGCGAGACAGCGCCCCTCGTGCCGGAACCGGTCGTGGTCGGGACCCAGCGCCTGAGCGTCACCCAGGTGCGCCTGATCTTCGGCAGCATCACCGTGGTCGTTGGCGCCTGGCTGGCCTGGCTGTACCTGCTGCGCGCCTGAGACCACCATGCGTATCGAGCTCCGCATCACCAGCGGCGCGCGCGCCGGCGCACGACAGATCTTCGACAAGTCGATCATCGCCATCGGGCGCCATCCGATCAACGACTTGCGCCTCGACACCGAGAAGGACCTCGACGTCTCGGGACGGCACGCCGAGATCCGCGTGGTGGGCGGCAAGGCGACCGTGCGCGACCTGGGGAGCAGCAACGGCACCAAGGTGAATGGGCAGCTCCTCGTGGGCGAACGCGCGCTGTTCGACGGTGACGTGATTGCGCTCGGCGGCGCGGTCGGCGCCTCGCTCGAGTTTCACGTGCTCGATGACGTCGCCGCCGCGGCGCCCGTCTCGCGCCCGCCGAAGCAGGACGCCCCGCCGGCACCTGCCGCTCCCCTGGCGGAGAGCGCAAGACCGCGGCGCAACACGATCGCACGCATCGCCGAGGCGGTGGAGGAACAGGCGGGCAGGATGCGGCGTGTGCTGTACGGCTTCGGTGCGACCGTCATCGTCGTGGTACTTGCGCTGGCGTGGATGAGCCGGCAGAACTCATCGGCCGATCGCGCGACCATCGAGGCGTTGCTGAAACAGCTGCAGGACCAGAACGCGGCCATCGCCCTATTACAGGGCGGCTCGGGTGCGCGCGGCCTTGCCGACGAAGTGGGTCGCATTCGCCAGGAACGCGACGCCCTGCTGTCGGCGCTGCGCAAGGGCGGCAGCGCGCAGGACATCAGCGGACGCATGGCCGAACTGACGCAGCGACAGAGCGCCGCCGGCGAAGTATCGAAGGTGGACTACGAGAGGATCGGCGAGCAGAACACGCGCGCCGTGGCATTCATCGTGGTGCAGTTCGCCAACGGCGTGGAGGGCGGCACGGGCTTCGGCGTGACGCGCGACGGAATCATCGTCACCAATCGACACGTCGTGGAGGATCCCACCGGCACGCCGGCAAAGATCGCCGTGCAGTATCACGGCACTCGGAAGTGGCTCTCCGCGCGACTGCTGAAGGTGTCGACCACGGATGACCTCGCGTTCCTGAAAGTGGAGGCGCCGGGCGCCTACCCCACGGTCGTCGGCATCAGTGGCAGCGGCGCCGTGCGAGCGGGCGCGCCGATTGCCATCGTCGGCTTCCCGCTGGGCAACGAGATCGCCGGCATGGGCGGGTCGATCGACACCGTCACTGCGCGCGCCACGCTGACCGCCGGGATCGTGAGCAAGTCGGTGAACGACATCCTGCAGGTCGACGCGTACGTGGCGCACGGATCGAGCGGATCGCCGGTGTTCAACCAGCGCGGGCTCGTGGTCGGCGTCGTCTACGGCGGGCCGACGGCAGCCGCTGGACGCATAGTGTACAGCGTGCCGTCCGACCGGCTGATCGCGCAACTGCCGGGAGAGGCGGCGGGGGCAGTGCGGCCGTAGAACGGCTCTGAAAAGAAGCTGTGAGCTGCACGCTGTACGCCGTAAGCCATCTGCTGAACTGCAAACGAAACTATAGGCTCTACGCCGTCCGCCGTACGCCGTCCGTTCAACTGCAAACGAAGCTGTAAGCTCTACGCTGTACGCCGTCCGCCGCGAGCAGTCATTGCCCGCAGCGGACGGCGTACAGCGTATGGCGTACAGCTTACAGGTTCTTTTGTTGTTGAAGTCAGGAGCAGAGTGCCCGAGCCGCAGCCTCCTGCATCCCCCGGTCCCCACTCCACGCGCACAGCACGTGCTGCGCGTCCGGCAGCTCCGCCGCCAGCCGCGGGTGCCCGAACAGCACCACCAGCGCGTCGCGCCGCAGCGTCCTGGCACCCTGCACCGCGAGCTTCACCGTCAGTCGCGCCTGCGGCGAGATGCCGGCTTGGCCCTTGGCCGCCATCACGTCGGCAAAGACGGCGATCACCAGCACTCCCTCACCCTCGGGCGTGGCGCTCTCCACCACCTGCACCTGACGTCCCAGTGCCTGCAACGCGTGAATGAACGGACCGCGCGACGGCGCGCTCGTCGGCGGGTCGTCGTCCACCAGCACGACCTCGGCGCGCGGCGGAAGCCACGGCACGCGCCCGCGCTCGACGCGCAGCACCTTGTCGGCCACCTGCTTGGCCCACGTGCGCTCGTCGAGCGTCAGCGCGCGCGCATCACGCGTCCAGCGCCCCCACGTGGCCCACCAGTCGCGCCGCTCTCGCGACGCGGCGAGCCGCTGGGCGTCGAGTCGCCCGGAGGCGACGGCCTCCTCGAGCGCGCGCACCACGCGCACCGGGTCGAGCGGAGCGAGCAGCAGGTCACAGCCGGCCTCGAGCGCACGCACCGCCGCCTCGGCTTCGTCGCGAGAGGCAGCGACGCCGTGCCTGTCGAGCGCGTCGCTGGCGATCAGTCCACTGAAGCCGAGCTCATCGCGCAACAGCGCAGTGACCGGTGCCGAAGATGTGGCGGCGCGCTCCGCTGGATCGAGCGCCGGAATGGCCGCGTGTGCCGTCATGATGCTGGCCACGCCGGCATCGACGGCCGCACGGAAGGGTGCAACGTCGGTCGCCGGAAAGTACTTGGCGCACGCCAGCACGTTTTCCGCCTGGCAGGCGTCAATCCAGTCGGCGCCAAGCTCGCCGACGCGCGCGGCGTCGGCACCAAAGCTCCGCGTGCCGATGGTGGAGCTGGTGCCGTCGAGATCCAGGTCGAGCACGGGACCGAGCGCCCAGTTGATGCCGAGCGACCGCGCATCGCGCGCCGTGAGTCGCGCCGATCGGCGCACCACGTCGGCGTCGGCGAGTGACGCCAGCGCGGCGGTCGGTGGCAGCGCGGCGGCGCCGTCGAAGCGTTCCCCCGCCCCGCGCTCGACTTCCGCGGCGATGAGCAGGGCGTGTGGCGCGTGGGCGTGCAGCGCGCGCGTGAGTTGAGCCACCTCGTCGCGCGGACCTGCGCGCAGGATGAAGCCACCCACGCCAACACCGAGCGCGCGGTCGATGGCCTCGCGCGTTCCCGCCCAGCCCACGTCACGGTCCCAGCCGAGCGTCGCGATGACGTGCTGACCCAGGTCCTTCATCAGGGTGCGTTCAGGCCGGCGTGAAGGTGCCGAGTACGCGCGGCCCGCGCGCACCGGTGGCGGCGGGGACGTTGCCCGGCAGTTCCTTCAGGTGCAGCCAGCCAAGGAACGCGAAGGCTACGGCTTCCTTGGCGTCGCCGTCAAAGAAGAGCTTGTCGAACTGCACCACCACACGTGGCGCGAGCAGGCCGACCAGCCGCTTGACGAGTGCGGGATTGCGCGCGCCGCCGCCCGAGATCACCACATCGGCAATCGGTTCGGGAATGAACCGGTCGTACGCCAGCGCAATGCTGCGCGCCGTCAGCTCCACGGCGGTGGCCACCAGGTCGGCATCGCTGCATCCGTCGCGCGCGGCGCGGCACCTGGCAATGAGGTCGGCAACGTAGTCTGCCGTGAAGAATTCGCGCCCCGTGCTCTTGGGGGGCGGCGCGCTGAAGTACGGGTGCGCGAGCAGCTCGTTCACTACGTTCTGTGCCGCTGTCCCCTGTGCCGCGAGTTGTCCGTCCACGTCGTACCGAAGATCGGGGCGCACGGCACGTGTCACCGCGTCCACGACGCCCACGCCGGGGCCGGTGTCGAACGCGCGCGTTCCTGCCACGCCGCCCCCGGGCGGCACCACGGTCACGTTGCCGATGCCGCCGATGTTCTGCAGCGCGCGCCAGCCGCTGCCGGCAAAGAGCAGCGCGTCGGCAATGGGCACCAGCGGTGCGCCTTGCCCACCCGCCGCGACATCGCGCGTGCGGAAGTCGGCTATGACCGGCCGCCCGGTGCGCTCGGCGATCACGGCCGGCTGGCCGAACTGCCAGGTGGCGCGCGGGGCGTCGTGCCAGACGGTGTGTCCGTGCGAAGCGATGGCGTCGACCTCATTGCGCCCCAACCCGCTCTCGGCGATGGCGCTCACCGCCGCCGCGCCCAGTCGATCGCCAAGTTCGAAGTCGAGGCGCGTGTAGTCGCCGGGATGCGTGGGGTGCGCGATGGCGGCAAGCAGCCGCTCGCGGAACGCATCGTCGTACGGTTGCTGCACGAAGGCCAGCAGTTCCGGCGTCGGGCGGTCGTCGTCATCCCCGGGCCAGAAACGCACCACGGCGGCGCTGATGCCATCGTGCGACGTCCCCGACATCAGCCCGACGAGGACGAGCGGACGCAGCCCGTCGTGGATCACGCGCTCACCGGCGGCGGCGCGTCGGGAATGACGCGCCGGATCACCCCGCCGTGCTCGGCGAGCCGGCGCTCGGCCTCGGCGCGGTCGACGCCGAGCTTCTGCATCACGATGGCGAGCTTCACGCGCTGGCCGGCGGCATCGAGCAGCTCGCGCGCCTCGGCACGCGTCACGCCGCAGACCTCGCGCAGGATGCGTTCACTGCGGTCTTTCAGCTTGGCGTTGGTCGCCTGCAGGTCGACCATCAGGTTGCCGTACGTCTTGCCCAGGCGGATCATCGCGCCGGTCGTGATGGTGTTGAGCACCAGCTTGGTGGCGGTGCCCGCCTTCATGCGCGTGGAGCCGGTGACCGCTTCGGGGCCGACGATGACGACGATGGCGATGTCGGCCGCGGCAAGCGTCTCGGCCGGCGGCGGCGAGCAGGCCACGATGGCCGTGCGCGCACCGAGCGAGCGTGCATGCTCGAGGGCGGCGCGCACGTAGGGCGTTGTGCCGCTGGCCGCGATACCCACCACGAAGTCGCCCTTCCGCACGCCGGCCGTCGTGAGATCCTCTCGCGCCCCGTCCGGGCGGTCCTCCGCACCCTCCTGAGCACGGGTCAGCGCGGGAAGCCCGCCTGCGATGATCCCCTGCACCATTTCGGCGTCCACGCCGTAGGTTGGGGGACATTCGGAAGCGTCGAGAACGCCGAGTCGGCCAGACGTCCCGGCCCCGGCGTAGAAGAGGCGCCCGCCCGCGCGGAAGGTCTGTTCGGCGATCGCCACCGCCATCGCAATCGCCTCGGCTTGCGCGGCGACCGCGGCGGGAACTCCCGCGTCCTCCGCGTTTATCAGGGCGACGATCTCGGACGGCGAGGCGAGGTCGATGGCCGCGGTGCGCGGGTTGCGGCGTTCGGTGATTCGGGGATCGAGCACGACTGGAACGGATTGGGGAGAGCAACTATGAGCGGAAGGTCTATTCGTGCTAAGTTATCGGGCGTGCGCGCCCTGTCTACCGTCTTGATCGCCCTCGCCCTGGCACACCCGGCCGGCGCGCAGGTCTTTGGCGCCCCCGAGAGGACGGGGCGCTCCCTCTGGGTGTCGGCCGGCACCGGGTGGGCACAGGGCGGCGACCTCAATGACGGCGCCTCGCAGTCCATGTGGAGCCTGGGGCAGTACTCCCCGCGGCGCGCATCCGTGGAGTTCGAACGGCGGAGCCAGTCGCTGGGGTTCGCGGTGAGCCACGCCACCGTGCCGCTGACATACGACGGCCCGGAGTGCGCACGCTGCGACGCCGACATCGACGTGCTGCAGATGATGGGGACGTTCCGCATCGGCGGCGGGGGTCCCGGACAGGGATTCCATCAGGTGCTCGAGTTCGGGGGCGGCGTGACGCAGTGGAGCAAGCTGACCTCGCGCGGATCGGGGACCATTGCCCCGATGACCGCCGACAACGATTTGACGTTCCAGATCGGGTACGGATTCGGATTGAACCTCGGCGACTCCTTCGCCGTGACGATCGTGCAGGACGTGTCGACTTCGATCCACCAGAAGGACGGGCTCTCGGCCGGCGAGAGCCGCACCCTCACCCAGCGCACGACGCGCCTCGGCGCGCGTCTCCGCCTCGGTCGCTAGCCGAACATTCTCACCCCACCGGAGTTCCAGATGTCGCGTCGTCTCATTCGCCTGGCGGTCCTGCTCGTTCCCGTTGCCGTGCTCGTAGCCTCGTGCCGCCATGGCGGTGCGCGGCCAACCGTGGACATCGGCACCTACCTGGGAGGCCAGACCAAGCTGGTGATCGCCGAACCGGTGTTCGGCGCGCACGGCATGGTGGCGAGCAACAGCGCATTGGCGAGCGAGGCCGGCACCGAGATCCTGAGGCAGGGCGGCAACGCGGTGGACGCGGCGGTAGCCACCGGCTTCGCGCTGGCCGTTACCTACCCGGGGGCCGGCAACATCGGCGGCGGCGGCTTCATGAACATCCACATGGCCGACGGACGCACGGCGGCCA